>Ga0265798_10006476_pt1 | contig 15386 bp, 11 predicted proteins | sample P3T30metagenome_FD_192430 | JGI IMG/M metagenome (GOLD analysis project Ga0265798, IMG submission 192430) | Plant litter microbial communities from East Loma Ridge, Irvine, California - P3 T30 | ecosystem: Environmental > Terrestrial > Plant litter > Unclassified | place: USA: California... | reverse complement strand
GTCATCACCGAACAGAAAGCGTCAATAGTACAATCACTAACCACTTCCAATACAGGTACGCCCTCCCCCTCGACGTCCGCATCCCCGAAATCCGCACCGACATCTTCGCCGTCGATATGCTTCTCAGCTCCGTCTACAGCGCCGCCATGGCCAACAAAGCCGAGCTCCTCCCCAACTGTCCCATCCACCCCATCAGCACCGTCAAAACCATCCTTGATAGTCTGCCTAAACTGTCCGTCATCCGCGACGCAGTCCAAATCTCCACCGTCCTATCCAGATACCACTCCGACGCTGAGAAGCTCATCTCATGGGCATGTACCCACTATAGAGGCTACATAGCTACAGCGAGCGGGCTGTGTAAGATCAAGAATCTGCCGACGGGGACGCATCAGTTTGTCCTGGCGAATGCGAGCCCCGCGTTGGAAACGGCGTACATGGCAAAGTTTCCGAGGCCTTCTACGCAGACTACAGTGCTATTTCACGGTACATCACTCGACCGCCTCCCAGCAATCCTCGCTAAAGGTCTAATCGTCTGCTCGGGTACGACTCTCCAACGCACGGGCGCTGTGTATGGAAGAGGTATTTATATGGCTGAAGATCCTGCGACGTCGTTTAGTTATGCGCCTGTCTACTCGACGTGGAAGAACAGTGCACTGGCTAATATGCGTGTTATCCTTGGGTGCGAGGTCGTTGGGCAGGGTAACAGCGTTACTACTGGGGTTCATGTTATTACCGATGAGGCGAGTGTGATGGTGAGGTATATCTTTCTCTTCCGGCAGAACGCTCACGCGCCTGTTGCGAATCATGTTGTTACGGCTATGAAGAGTGCGATGGCGGCGATGAGGACGGGTGTCGTTTAGTAGAGGTGGCGATGCGGTAAATTGGTGTAACGTATATTTTGCTTGGAGTGACAACATGTCATTGAACCATATGAATAACGTTTGTCTTTCGGGCGGACTTCATTTTGACGTTGTGGTATTGCCACGCCGTTGTGAACCTTTTTTGCGTCGAATAAGGATGCACCCGGTAGCTGCTGACATCAACGTACACTTCAGCCCTATCTATTTTATCCCTGCTCAGCGACATCGGCTTTTTCGCACAATTCGGCAAACTAATTTTCACAGCTTATTTAACTATTTCCGAGCGTTTGACTGCGTGTTGGACAAATTTGGTGGTGTGGTGAATTAATGTTCTGTTTGCTGATACAAACTAAATTGTGGTTCTAGCGGGCGACTAACAGCACCACCTGCCCCAACAGCATGCCCCCCACGACGCGGATGACACGGCATATTCACATTTGAAAACTCTGATTCACCCTCTATCCGGTGCCATTTGCGCAGGTATCAGAGAAAATACGAACTATGTTGTGCGATGGGTCACATAAAGGCTGTCATAGCATAGCACAACACAATACAGCGTATCTGGATATCACCGATAACTCCAAGAGACACGTTACATCATTACATTGCAATATGAAGACTTCTGTCATTCAGCATCCGATCTGTAAGAAGTGAATTAGGTGCAGCAGGTATGCTTGGCAGCCATAGCGGATAAGACGGCACAATGCTTGTGATTGACACATGGTCTTGTCCCAGAAGCCACATTCATGGCAGAGCCGAGTCGAAACCCCCATATTTCCATGCAATCCTTTACTGAAGTCAGCAAGTACTCAATAGTCTGATGTTAAGCCAAGTTCGTCAGTGACAACACAGCATCCTACAGGGAGGGATTATAGACTTGGCGCAAATGAAATCTAACGCACGCAAGAATATAAAGAGATATGAAGTGAAGTAGCGCAAAGTAACACATGATGTAGTCTAATTAAGAAAAGTAACAAGACAAAGTGGCCAAGAAGTTGCACAGACAGGAGATGTATGCTGTGTGGTACACGGTCTCCGCCGAGGCTGGTGTGTCCGCACAGAGCTACTTGGCAGCGGAGGACAAAGACATGTAATCTGCTGACATACTGTTGGGAGAGGAGAAGGAACACATGTACTACTGAACGCTTGGCTTCCCCACGGAGGTGGACTGTGTATACTCTGGGGTAACTGCACTACTAGTCACGGAGTTCTGCTGGTGATGGCTCGCGCTGACACCAAGACGACGTCGAGGTGGCCACTACAATGGATTGTAAAAGATGGTAGCCGGAATGAACGGTTGTGTGTGTTCATCAAGAACGATACTGAGGTTGAGCTGCATCATATCGTGGAAGACCAATTTGGACGTCCGCGGCTCGGATAGTCCCGCGAGGGAAGCCAAGGCAATGTCAGAAATGCCGCACCCAAGTGCAACACTTGGAGAAGCTGGGCATACTTTGTCTAAAGTAAGGTGCGGATGGTGAACGATAATGATCCGGGCATGAAGGCATGAAGGAATATGCCCAGGCGGAGAAGGAGGAGAGGCGCACGGCGGACACATTGGATCGTCGGGGGGTGTGTGTTCCCAGTGCCAAGGGCGATCTACACAGATCCGTTGCTGACGCAAAATTGATCTGCTACTTGGCGGGCCATCAAACCCATCTGGGGGTGCAACGAGCATAGATTACTTGTGCGCTTGCCCAGACGGGAGAACATGTTATGGCCTCGTGACGATGGTGAAGTAGGCTCTTGGTATGTGATACAGGACCGGTCACGGAAACTCTCTCCACCAGGGGACCGACGCACCGGAGCCAAAGCGACACTTGAACTGGTCGCGCATCAAGGTCTCGCAGAGCTGGCGCCAGTCAAGCGATAGTTCCTGGGCGGTAACATCGATGGCTGGTGAAGGCAGGCGGACGCTCTTTAATTGGTCATCAAAAAGCACAAAGTGGGCTTGCTTGAGCAAACGGTTGCGTTCGGCGTCTGCGACAGCGCCGGGATGGAAGAAAACCTGAGTGAGGCGGCTCGTCAGGTCTACCGTCCCTGCATATGGCCGGCGCAAGGATGGCGTGTCGTTCACAGTTGCCGGTGAAGATAGTTTCAGAACAAGTCTGGCCTTGGAGCTAGCGGGGACAAAAGACGAGGGCTGGAAGCGAAACGACGGCAACTGCACGCGGAAGGTGTGATATGGGGATTGTGTATCACAGCGAAGATCAGGAGGACTGGCATGGTGAGTGAAAGTTTCCCGAGCAGCGCAGGGTGAAACGCGGCTTACAGCAAGTTCCATAGCGTCTGTCCAGCGAAGCGAAGACTGCAGGTACGCGAGACGATGCGCGCGAAGACATCTTGCGCGACATGAGCCAGAAAGGGAGATATCTGGCGCAGCACGAACCAGGCGAAACAGTGATCGTCTATATACATGATGATAATGTGCCATATCTCGACCGGTAAGTCTTCAGGCGACATGACACGCACATGGCGTTGCAATGCGCGTGACGGTCGCGGACCGACAGCGGTATTGGCGGTGGGGGTTGGCGATTCAGGGCTCGGGGCAGACATGGAGAGGTTGGTGTCGGCAGCGGCGACGGAGGGTGATATTTGTGGGTGCGATGATTATTCCCGCACTCGTTCTGGAGGCTGAGGCAATGCGGTGAGGCTCACTGGTGTACCGGCGAAGCATCGGCAGTCGCGCAGCCAAGGGAGGCGAGAGCGAGCCACAGGCAGGACGTCACGTGGCGCGCCGACGCGGCTTCCTCGTTGGGAAGGCCTTCCTCGGTCTGGAAAGAACTGGGGCGCGTTGGCGCATCCATGCCTGCAGCCTCACGACAGCCAAGTCATCTCGGTCGCGATCCAAATTCAACAGACAGGACCCTGCGCAACGTCGTGTGTGCGTAGCATCGCAACGGCGCCATGGGACGTGTGGAGTCGCAGATAGCATGTATTGTATGACCATAACATGGGGTGTAATTGGGAGCCGTTGGCCAGGCGACGCTGGGCGGCTGGGGGCCTCTGATTCGGCCGATATGGTCGGGTGGCAGACAGCTAAGGCTGATTCGAGGCAGGCCCCGACACGCCCCTTTCGCTGCTTGGCACGTGCTTAATCATGGAGTGCGGTCCTTTGTGCAGAAGCGGCGGCGGTCGATTACGCGGGGGGCAGAAAACAATTGCTTCATCTGGGCATGCTGGTCGCGCGCGCTGCATGGGGGGAGTCGGATATTATGGCGCGGCGGCTGCAGTTGAGGGAGTTGGGATAAGTGGCATATCTTGGTTCGTGGGTCTGGAAGGCCGCTAGAAGAAAATTGTGCAAATGCGAAAGTCGGAAAGTCGCGCAGGCAGCGTGGGGAGCAGTCTGGATACGCGGCTCTCTCGTACGGGGGGAAAATGCCTCGCACTCTGGCTGAGATCGCGCCAAGCACTCAAGCTTTCCTGCGTATGAGTGCTGAAGCTTGGTGCGTCCGGAGTGAGCAAGGTGCGTGGAGGAGCTGTTTGCCGGTCGCTCTTGCCAAACGTCATGGGAGCTGATCCCTGCAGCGCTGCACGCTTGTCGCGGACTGTCGCGCTATCTCCAGCTTAATCTCTGCTGCCGCTGGTGGAGAAGCAATGAACCGCGCTGCGAATCGCGACGCCGGCTGCTGACATCCCAATTGCTGTCGGCTGGTGCCCGTCGAGGTACCAGAGTCTGCGCACACAGCAACCGCAGTCGCAGCCGTACAGCACTGTAGTAAGCACTCCGTCATCAGCGCATCACGCTCGGCCGGGCGCTGCGACGGCCAATCTCTGCGCCATGTCGCGCGCCGATGATGTAGCGGCTGGCGCACGGGCCGCTCACAACAAATTCACCCCCGGGACTCTCGGCTCGAGCTAAGCTCCATCCGCGGTTAGCTTTATGACAATCATAAATCCCTCATAGCGGCCAAAGGTCGGTCCTTGCTGAGTTTTTCCCTGGGTTGATACGTGGGTGAGTTTCTGCCGCGCTACTTAACCAGAGCCTCTCCCGCACCCTCTGCACTTTCTTCACAGAGAAGGCCCTGCTTGCAGTTACCCATTTGCACAGCACATTCGACCTGACACTCAACCTCACCGTCAAGTCGCCTCGGAAAGCCTTCTCTGTGCCTAGAGTTACCGGATATAATAATACATACGAGCAACAGCATTCCTTAATTCGACAAGATGGCGCCCAACGACGATGTTGAGCGCCCCCGCGCCTCCAGCGCCGCTGAGCGGCAAAAGTCCATCGTCTCCATGACCGAGTTCGAGGGCATGGACGAGTACACGGCGCTCCAGAAGTACATCCTCTTCTACCGCGACACCCGAACCAACCCGCACGCCGAGCAGACCCAGAAGAAGAAGGCCTGGTGGCAGTTCTGGAAGTCGGGTTCTCCCACCGCCGCCACTCCCATCCAGGACGCCGGCGCTGTCCCTGACGACTGTAAGTTTTACCAATCTCTCCCTCACAGCATCCGTTTGCAGCAATGCGCCGCGGCGCGTCACCTGCCTCGCCAATTCATCCTTTGTTGAGCTCGAGGGCCGACATCTGGTGGCTGGCGCGGGCCTGGTCCGCGCTCAAGCTGCTCCCTGCTAGCGACGCGATAGCGGCCTCCTCGGTGGAGCCAATCATGCAGACCGGCTCCACCAAACTACCCGCTTCTGCAGCATGCGAGATGAGCAACACGATGAGGAAACAAATTTGCTAACACCGCATCGCAGACCTCAACACTGAGCTTCGCACTGGTTTGACATCCGCCGATGTCGAGCAGCGTCGCAAGCGTTATGGCTTCAACGAAATCTCCTCCGAGAAGACCAACCTTCTCAAGCAATTCATCGGTTACTTCACTGGTCCCATTCTATACGGTAAGCATCCCTGCACAATTTGGCCTAGCGCAAAACTAACGCATGATAGTCATGGAGCTCGCTGCTCTTCTCGCCGCTGGTCTTCAGGATTGGGTCGATTTCGGTGTCATCTGCGGTATCCTGTTGCTCAACGCCATCGTCGGTTGGTACCAGGAGAAGCAGGCTGCCGATGTCGTCGCTTCGCTCAAGGGTGATATCGCCATGAAGGCCACCGTCGTTCGTGACAACCAGCAACAGACCATTCTCGCTCGCGAGCTTGTTCCCGGTGACATCGTCGTTATTGAGGAGGGCCAGTCCGTCCCCGGTGACGCCCGTCTTATCTGCGGCTACGACCACCCTGAGGACTTCGACTTGTACATGAAGCTCAAGGCTGAGGACAAGTTCCACGACGCTGACCCCGAGGACGAGAAGGATGACGAAGTCGATGAGGAGAAGTTCGACGAGGAGAACCCTATCACCCAGGGCCACCCTCTCGTTGCTTGCGATCAATCGTCCATCACCGGAGAGTCTCTCGCTGTCGACAAGTACATGGGAGAGGTCGCCTACTACACCACTGGTTGCAAGCGCGGCAAGGCCTACGGTATCGTCATCACCACTGCTAAGCACTCTTTCGTCGGTCGCACTGCTACCCTCGTTCAGGGCGCTCAGGACCAGGGTCACTTCAAGGCTATCATGAACTCCATCGGAACGGCGCTTCTCGTCCTCGTCATGTTCTTCATCCTGCTCGCCTGGATTGGTGGTTTCTTCCGTCACATTCCCATTGCTAAGGCCCGTGAGGGAACCGACAAGTCCGTCACCCTTCTCCACTACGCCCTCATCATGTTCATCGTCGGTGTCCCCGTCGGTCTTCCCGTCGTCACCACCACCACCCTCGCTGTCGGTGCTGCCTACCTCGCTGAGCAGAAGGCTATTGTCCAGAAGCTCACTGCCATCGAGTCGCTTGCCGGTGTCGATGTTCTCTGCTCTGACAAGACCGGTACTCTCACCGCTAACCAGCTCTCTCTCCGTGAGCCTTACGTTGCTGAGGGCCAGGACGTCAACTGGATGATGGCTGTCGCTGCTCTTGCCTCTTCCCACAACCTGAAGTCGCTCGACCCCATTGACAAGGTTACCATTCTTACCATCCGCCGCTACCCCAAGGCCCGCGAGATCCTCAACATGGGCTGGAAGACTGAGAAGTTCACTCCCTTCGACCCCGTCTCCAAGCGTATCACTGCTGTCTGCCACATGGGCGGCGATAAGTACGTCTGCGCCAAGGGTGCCCCCAAGGCCATTGTCAACCTTGCCAACTGCGACGAGGTCACCGCTACCCTCTACAAGGAGAAGGCCGCTGAGTTCGCTCGCCGTGGTTTCCGATCTCTCGGTGTCGCTTACCAGAAGAACGACGGTGACTGGATCCTTCTCGGTCTCTTGTCCATGTTCGACCCCCCTCGTGAGGATACCGCCCAGACCATCATTGAGGCTCAGCAGCTCGGTGTTCCCGTCAAGATGTTGACTGGTGACGCTATTGCCATCGCTAAGGAGACCTGCAAGATGCTTGCTCTCGGTACCAAGGTTTACAACTCTTCCAAGCTCATCGGCGGTGGTCTCACTGGTACTACCCAGCACGACCTCGTTGAGCGCGCCGACGGTTTCGCTGAAGTCTTCCCTGAGCACAAGTACCAGGTCGTCGAGATGCTCCAACAGCGTGGCCACTTGACTGCCATGACTGGTGACGGTGTCAACGACGCTCCCTCGCTCAAGAAGTCTGACTGTGGTATTGCCGTCGAGGGTTCCACCGAGGCTGCCCAGGCTGCCGCTGATATCGTCTTCCTTGCCCCCGGTCTCTCCACCATTGTTTTGGCTATCAAGACTTCTCGCCAGATTTTCCAGCGTATGAAGGCCTACATCCAGTACCGTATCGCTCTCTGCCTGCACTTGGAAGTCTACCTCGTCACCTCCATGATCATCCTCAACGAGACCATCCGCGCTGAGCTCATCGTCTTCCTTGCCCTCTTCGCTGATTTGGCCACCGTCGCTGTCGCCTACGACAATGCCCACTCTGAGCAACGCCCCGTCGAATGGCAACTGCCCAAGATCTGGTTCATCTCCGTCATTCTCGGTCTCCTCCTCGCTCTCGGTACCTGGATCGTCCGTGGTACTCTCTTCATCCCCAGCGGAGGTATCATCCAGAACTTCGGTGCTATCCAGCCCATTCTCTTCCTCGAGGTTGCTCTTACTGAGAACTGGTTGATCTTCGTTACCCGTGGTGGCAAGACCTTCCCCTCATTCCAGCTGATTATCGCTATTCTCGGTGTCGACGCTCTCGCGACCATCTTCACCCTCTTCGGCTGGATGTCCGGTGCTCCTTACCAGACCAACCCTCCCACCATCAACAGCAGGTTCCGTGACGACGGATGGGTCGACATTGTCACCGTCGTTGTCGTCTGGGCCTACTCCATTGGTGTCACCATCATCATCGCCATTGTCTACTACATGCTTAACCGCATCGCATGGCTCGACACCCTCGGCCGCAAGGACCGCAGCCGCAAGAACCCTGCCATTGAGAACATGATTGCTGCCCTCAGCAAGCTGTCTCTCGAGCACGGCAAGGACAAGCACGGCACAACCCGCTACGTCCTTGCTCCCCGTGCTGTTGAAGAGGAGGATGACGAGTAAATTAGGGTCGCTACTCAACCATGACGCGATGTGTATTTGGATATTTGTACGGGATTGATGAACCCACCTGAAGCAAGGTTAATTTTTCATCACTGTCTTGCTAGTCTTCTCATGTATACCAAGAAGCATAATTTCATTGTCTCAAATTAATACCCCGATTGCAATCATCGCTGTGACCTGCTTGACGTGAGCCAACTTCTTCTACTTCAAATTCTGTTTTGTATTCCATCTTGAGCTTCAATGAATTCCCCCAATCATTTCTGTGCAATAAAGTTCACGCGAAGCCCTACGCGTCGCTAGTACATCGGAAAGATTCACGGCTTTCCAATTGCCGCTAGTCACCCGCCTTACGTTCCGTCAACACAACACCGATAAGAACGACAGCTGGTGGTCACACAGCATGCATACCCAAGTCAAGCCACTTACGACTTCTGCGCGGAGCAAACCATAACAGCACGCGGGGTAGATAGCTCGTGGTAGCTCACCCTCTCTGCCAGTTCCCAAGCGGGGTAAAGCGACAGCTGCACGCCATCGCCTCTCTCTACTAATGCACCAACCAACGGCTGGGCAAGCCCATGCAAGCTATCGCGAACATGACATACTTTGTGCAGCAGCTCGCGCAAGGCATGTAATGCTTAGGCGAACGTGACACACATGCACGGTGAAGCAATTGATTACTTAGGACGACATTAGCTATCTTGCTCACCCACCCAATAGCATTCTCGAGAGACTAAGAGATCGAGACACGGTCGCTGTACTCCTTTTCCGTATCGCATCGCAATATTCCAAGTCTGCCACGTAAAGCCTACGAACTAATAGTACCCCCGAAGAGACTACTTCGAAAAGAGGTTGGGCTAGATGGTGATGCGCATCTCCGGCCAACGTTTTCGTCGCGATCCAGTGGTGTATTGGTTATATTGGGTGGCCTTAATAGCGTGCCGAGCCTCCGTGACGGTTGGAACTAAACCTCTTCGCGTGCGCCTGTCTGGGCAAAGTGACATACCCGTGGACAAGCCCCCCATGCCATCGCAGCGCGTCGCATCGGATCGTTCACGACGACGATGGCTGATGCCATTGTGACGCTTGTCGCATCTTCTTCGCATCGGCAGCACAACGCGTCGCGCCTTGATCGAGTCTCCCGATCCTGAGGCGCTTTGACAATGGGGAAAAAGGCTTGCCAATTGCTTGTCACGCATTTTCTGCCCGGGCCAAGACGCGGAGTGTTTCGTCGCCCACATCTTAGCAGCCTTACTTTGCTCCTGACATGGATGCTGTTTGTATTGATACACGTTTCAATAAAAACCACTCCCGCGCAGCGTTCTCCCGACGCGAACACGGAGGATGTGCAAAAAGGAAACTTGAATCGCGAACTGCGTGACTGTGCGACAGCCCCGACTCATGCTCACTTATCACGATGCATGACGTTTGATCGCCGCTTTGCGGAGTCGACGTTTTCCTCACGATACGTATCGCAAGCCGTGCACGACAGCTGTTTAGCCGCAACTTTTTGCGTCGCAGGACGCAATGTCGATCGCACGGGGTGTGTGTCCGCGGGCGGCTTTTGGACACGCTGGCTGGCTGGGCAGAGAATTGCGTGTTTCTGGCTGGGGGGTGGTTGGGTGTTGTGTGATCATCCCGCCTTCGATGTCATCACGCCGATGTTCTGGCTGCACGAGCTGCGACGGGGAAGCGCAGATAAGCGATGGCTGGGGGGCTGGGACTTGGTGCAAAGCAATGCTTGCTTGCTTGTGTAGCCTTATCGTGACTGCACGTGTTTCAGCTTCCGTGGGTTGAAGGACGTCATGGCTCGGGTGGTTGTGGTGGTGCTGTCGGCGCGGGTCGATGACGCCGAGACGGGCCGTTAGAGGTGCTACTTTGCTTCTTGGGGATGACGTGGAGGGTTGCAGTGGTGTTGTACATCATTGTGGCTCGGGAATTTGCGACAGTCTTGGTGGCTTGGTTGCTGGAAGGTAGCCCTGGACACGAGTGATGGAAAGTTACGCGTTCTCATCTCATACATGGAAGTGATTGAACATGTCCGCAGCGTCAATGTAGGCTCTAAGGTGTCCTGTTTCCCCTTGAGTGAGATGGGAAGGCAGTTGTATTAACTAACTTAACGCAATCTGCTTTCAACGATAAGATTGTACCTGGGTATGCGACAAGATGCGATGTTTGTGTCCGTGAAAACACGAGTTTACATCTTTGACTCCCGTCTATTGATATTTCTTGATACTCGATACGAAAGTTTTGCCTCGTCTAACTTCTCCGACGGATGGAGCCCATTCTCTGGGAATGTAGCCTGCGAGCTCGGCGAGGTCTCGTACCGCCCATATAGTGAGCATACACGCAGCTGCGAAATGTACAGCTACCTTGTGCCGAGCGGAGACTTCCTTATTGTAGTCGTCGAAATATACTCCGCTCGACAGCAGCATACCCAGAATCAATGGAATGCGATAATCCCAGTAGCGTGGTGTCAGCTCCCTCGTACGCTGCGCTATCTTGAACACGAAGAAAAACACACCAGCCGCTATATACACCAGGTGCGTATCCAACCGCTTTGTCATAGATTGCCCCCATATGAATATTGTTCCGTAGACAAGATGAACATACAGGTCTGTTGGAAAGAGCAACCTGATACAAGTTTCCCAGCGTGCGTATAGTTCACGCACTCGATACTCATCATCGACTACTACTGAGTTTACATGCAGAAGTAACTCGTCATGGGTCAATCTACGCTCCCATGAGGCTGATGTGGTGATCGCTTCTGACTCTTCGGTGGGCATGGAAACAATTTGAGAGCACGAGTTAGACCATGTCCCTGATGCCGGTCTTTGTGGAATAGAATCCAAGTCTGTCGAAATTTCATTCCTGACATCGTAGAAGAGTTGGATGTGTACGTCCACGTTGTATCGCGACTCGAAGCCGATGTCAACACGGATCAGAACCTTCAAACATGGTGTGCTCTCAGATTCGCTGCTAGTATCAACGAATGATGGAGGCGGAGGGTGTAAAAGAACCCCGTAACTGGCTCCCTCTGGTTGATCAGGCACCTGGATGAGCTGACTGTCCATATCTCCGGGTGTGCCCAAACAAATCCAAGTCGAAGTCGAAGTATCGAAATATATGATCTTTGCTTTCCACGAGATCATTGACGCAAATAAATTGTTGACTTTCAGTACCCGGGGAGTCAAGGGTTTGGGGTTTCTCAGTATAAAGCAATCTGTCAGATGTGCAGTGCCGAGTATTCCAGCCGAAATTACACGTTGGTGATCGCTTGGTAGGAAAACAAAAGTCTGGGCAGATTTATCCACAGCACGCAGATGTATGATTAGCCGATATCCAGGATCGTTTCCAATACAAGCAAGAACGGCGAAGTAGTCGGAGCGTCGCCGCGCATCCATACTCACTCTCCGATGTTCAAACAATGGTAGGCGAATCGTAAGCCCCTTGTTATTGTTCGTGAGGGAGAAGGGAGCAACTTCATCACTGGCCAGTAATATCTCGTTGCAATATCGGAAGTCTTTGGGATGACCAGCGAGAAAGGTATCTTCTGATATACTTGGCCCTCCGTCCACGGGATAGAGATGCCATGCCAGAAAGGAATGATCGGGATTGACTTTGAGGTACTCTTCTTGTAATCTTCTGAACGCTTTGATACCTCCTTCCCCGTAAAGCAATGGCATATTGACATCGAGGAGACCCAGGAGGCAGTATGCGATATCTTCATCTCTTGTCGTAGTTCGCTTCGCTGCCCAGGCAACTCTTTTAGCAAAGCTTGCTCCACGAATACCGCTCATAGAACTTGCACCCCGTAAAAAGGTCTTGTCAACCCCAGCTATTTCTTTGATTTCGCTGGCCAACTTCTCTCGGGTACCAATCTTTCGCCATGCGGCGTTGTCGTCTTCCACGTAGAATACCAGGCTTTTAGGCGCGATGAGTTCTTGAAGAGTCCAGCCTCGTGTGAACCATCGGGCATTTGCAAGTTGTTCGACATCTTGAATGTCTTCAAGAAAAGCGTAACACTTTTCGGCTTCCTGGTACCAGCGAAACATGGAGTTGATGGACTCCGATAACTCGGCGCTACTGCTTTTGTCGATGCAGCAAGTATCGCACCAAACGTAGCCATATCCGTCGATCCGAGCTTGACCGCAGGATAGACGGATCTTCTCCCAACCAGCCTTCTTGGTATCAGGCTTAGATTGCATCTCACTGAAGGTGATCTCCTCGGCACCCCATGTGTGAGACAGGATAGCGTATTTTGGGGGTAGACGACCTGTAAAGTCCTCTAGTTTCTCCGTTATGGCATTGATGAGTCTCATGGTCGGAAGAAATGCGGAGGGTGTGTAGAGTAGGAAGCGAAGTGCTGATGCTGGGGATAAGCTACATCTAGGTAGTGTCAGCCTACGCAGGCTTGGCAGCTGCGCCCCCGTAAGCTAAATTGAGCCCCCAAACCATCGGCTGTGATCTAGATCACACAGTCAGAGTATATGTGCACATTCAACAACCTAAGAAATCGATTGTTATCTTTGTGAAGATCTTCAGCCAGCCACCCTCCCTCGCCTATTGGAGGTCAAAGACCTTCCTAGGCTCTCGAAGAGGCAGGTGCCAATCTTGCTCTAGTCAGCTCACAGCAAGATGTCCACGGCGGGCAATGTGCTTCCACACACGCCAGTGGATACTACCGCCGATCCTATGAGCACTACCTCAATTTACAAGAGTTTCATATATGAGTCGTCTGCTGAGTCTTAATCTTAGCTGGCACATTGACACGCGCAGAAGTAGTGTATCTGTCTAAACAGCACTACACATCAAGCACTATCGTTGAACAATTTCGGCTTCACGTCCCCCCTAGCCTTTGCAGGAAGTAGCTTTAACAACCCAAATAGACCGAATGACAGAACGAGCTGGCAAAGCCAGAAGAGCTGACCACCCAGAATATGGTACTTGACGCCAATAGCATATATGCTAGTCGCAAGAGCCGGTGCTACGGATCGAATGCCACTCTGCGCCGCAAGTGCGACGGCGTTGAGTGTACCGAGTGTTTCGTGTGAGGGTGATATATCGTTGAGCGCGAGCTGGACGCTGGCTGTCACGTACGTTAGCGAAGCAAGATACAGGTGTCTCTGGAGACTTACTAAAGGCCATCGACACTCCGCTTGCAAGGACTAGAAGAGGTGGCCCAGTAGCCCAGAAGATGGTAGTATACCCATGCCGGAGTAGGAAATTGTATACTGGACCGACGATGAATAGAAGTGGCCAGACTGATGCACATAGATAGAGCACATAGCCAGTACCCACGCGCTTGTGTAGCGCAGGGAATACAATGAGTAGCCAGGCTGCCTGGGAAACTCCGTTCAACGCTGTGCATGCAGCGATAAGCTCTGCGGTGAAGCCGAGGCCACCCAATTTGACGGGTGTGTACTGGGCGACTGGAAAGACGGCTGTGAATGTGAACGCCATGAGCATTACGTAGTTGTATACGACCAGTACTCGCATGACGCCGGGACGGTTGATCAGCTCCCAGGTAGACATTGTGGATTTTGCGGCCTTCTTCTTGTCGCCATGGATGTGCAATGTTTCTTTAACGAAAAGCATCGTTGTGATTGCTGCAGAGATAGCGAGAGCCGATACGACAAAATTAGGAAGCGCGTAGGGATAGTCATGCCAGAACTGCAGTTTGCCAAAGGTTGATGCGAACTTATCCGCAGGGCGTTCGAGTGCACCACCTATAGATCTGTACTTAGCTCATTGTTGGCTCATGGCGTTGCGGGACACATACCTATCAGCGGACCGATGAAGATACCCATGTTGCTAGCGAAAGCAAAGAAGCTGAAAGCTCGCGCTTGGGTATGTTTAGTACTGTTCTCAGAAATCATTGCCCGGACAGTGAGGACCGTTCCAGCAAAGGCACCACCCAGGCATCTGAACATTGCCATTTGCCAGAGGGTCTGGCTCATTCCAAAGAGAGTCGTGGCGACAGTCAAGCCCAACAAAGATATGACGAGAGTAGGCTTCCTCCCATATCGATCAGAAGCCTAGATGTTATGTCAGCAAGTGTCTTTCCTCCTTTACAGCGAAACCAGTGGTACTTGCCCTCCCCCAAAAGATCATAACACACATCTGCGTCGCACTAAACAAGCTCTCAATCAAGCCCGAGTAAAACCCAACATCCTCCTTATCCACATTCCCCACCCTCTCTATCATGAAGTTGATATAAGGGAAGATGGAGAAGAAGGAGATCGGCGCCACGCATACCGTAAAGCACAGGAGAAAGATCTGGGCTTTGGGTAGTGGCTTATCCTGATCTTCTTCTTCGATGTCATCTTGCTGAGATGAAGGGTCGATCGATTGATCCTCTGTTATCGGTGTTGGGTCTACTTGGGTTAGGAGAGGTGTGTTCTCATCAGCGGGTTTGCTAGATGATGTAGACATCCCGACTGGATAGAGGCCGCTCGGGCGACTTTAGATGCGGAAGTCGCGTGCCGGTTTGAGTTCGGAGGCAATCGCCCCAGTATGACCAGCGTCGCGGCAACAACGATAAATAGTAAAATGAACAACGCAACAGCTGGGTAAGATAGGGAGGGTCTATATGAGGATTTGAGTCATATCATGCTGATTCATGCGTGAGATGGAAGGGTGCAAGTAAGCATTTTGCAGAGGAACGCGTCGCTTCGTGCCTTCCCGCGGAGGACACACTTCCGCGCTAGCAGGGATGTCCAACCACTCATTCCATTTCTACACGTCGTTACTTTGATCGAAAGGCCAGGCACGTCTGCGACGCGTCGCACGTGTTTGACTGTCGTACGTTCACGTGAATACGTGCCAGGTCGAGGTTTTGAGATACACACAAGCTTGCAGCTGCAGATTGCGTTGTCACATCATCACTGATCACGCAGAGACAGCCAAAGATCGTAAGGGATATGAAAGTGTCCATAGGCTCTAAGCTACAATCTTAAGATCCTACACCCCCATGTGAGCTCAAGCTCCTCCATAACTCAAACACCCAACCATTGGCCCGCT
>Ga0265798_10006473_pt1 | contig 15391 bp, 17 predicted proteins | sample P3T30metagenome_FD_192430 | JGI IMG/M metagenome (GOLD analysis project Ga0265798, IMG submission 192430) | Plant litter microbial communities from East Loma Ridge, Irvine, California - P3 T30 | ecosystem: Environmental > Terrestrial > Plant litter > Unclassified | place: USA: California... | reverse complement strand
GACGAAAAATTCCCGGTACGCCGCGAACTGGCCATCTGTCTGAACATGGCATGTGTAACGGTATCCCCGTAAATGCTGATGTCGCGACCGGTGACCGGTCAAGGACCGGCAGTGGCCAATCAGGGCTCACGACTGACCGCCCCGTCGCGTTTCTCTTCTCTTTTGCCTGATCGACCCGCAATCGGTGAATTGCGTCTCGTGGTACCCATGGAACCCAATGAATGTTATGCAGCCAGACATTGGAGCTGTGAATCCTACGTGTTGTGCACGTTGTCGCACTGGATGGGCGTCTGGATGGCGGGGTTGGGCAGGAAAGCTGAAAAGAGTCGGCGGGGTTGAACGGTTCGCATAATACCATTACCTCTGCCTGTTCGGTGAAGACGCTGTCAGCAGGTAGAGCATCTAGTTAGACAGGTATCAAAGGGGCCAAAAGCCTGGCTGTCTTCAGAACAGGTCAATGTGGTGGTCGTTTGACCGGAGCTTGGCGTTGCAGGGATTCATCTCCGGGGCTGGCGTACCGGTGAGGTGGACCTCCACACTAAAACACTGGCTTCGTCTCCTTCTTCGAAACCACAACTTTCGCATTTGCAGCCCTTCTCTGGGCTAGGACGACGTATGAAGATGGAAGTACTCGATGCGACAGGTCTTGCGGAGCGCTTAAGATGGGAGGACAACGACTATTGGCTGCATCTCGAGGCTGAGACTCCGTTTGACAAGTATCCAGGTTAGTTACGAACATGGACCAGAGATAGACTCGCGCTGACATTGCGCAGCCAAACAGCATGCGCGTCGGGTGCAGGCGAAGCTGGGTGTTGAGGATGGGTTGATCTATCTCCCAGGCCAAGCAGCGAGGAACAATGAGGACAGCGACATGCCAGCGCCATTTCGCCAGCGGCGATACTTTTATTACATGAGCGGGTGCGTCGACGCAGTATTCTCCATGAATGAATCAAACAAGTGCTGATGACATCAAGTTGCGATGAGCCCGACTGCCATCTAATGTATGACATCCGGCGCGACGTATTAACCTTGTTCATTCCGCGCATCAAGCCTGAGCGCGTCATTTGGAACGGTCGTGGTTCAACTCCAACAGAGGCGCTTGCCAAGTACGACATTGATCAAGTCCACTACTCCCAAGACCTTGCATACATTATCCAGACCTGGGCTTTCAAGCATCAACACTCGGGCATCTACATCTTGCATCCCTCATCACGGATACCAGGCTGCGATAATCTCACGCCTCGTATCGATTCGCATTCGCTCCAGCCAGCCATGAATTTGTGTCGCATGATCAAAGACGATCACGAGATTAAGCGCATCCGGAAAGCAAACGACATCAGCTCCCAGGCGCACCGAGAGGTACTCGCTAACATCCAGAGGTTCAAGAATGAAGCGCAAGTTGAAGGTCTGTTCATGGACGTGTGCATATCGCAGCAGGCAAAGCAACAGGCATACGATCCCATTGCCGCATCCGGACCAAACGCTGGAACACTGCATTATGACGCGAACAACGAAGATCTTGCAGGCCGGCAATTGATGTGTCTAGATGCCGGGTGTGAGTACGAATTGTATGCAAGCGACATCACGCGGACATTCCCACTTTCACCTTCATGGCCGAGCAAGGAAGCAGAGAATATCTACAAGCTAGTACAGTGCATGCAGGAAACATGCATTGAACGGCTGGAGCCTGGTGTGAGATATCTAGATTTACACATTTTGGCACACCAGATCGCTATCGATGGGCTACTACGACTCGGTATTCTTTGCAATGGAACCAGAGAAGAGATATACAAAGCTGGCACAAGTAGGGCCTTCTTCCCTCATGGCCTCGGGCATCATATCGGTCTAGAAGTTCATGATGTAGGCCAGGCAGAGTTGATGAGTGTAAGGAGGGGGAAGCCAGTATACCAACAGGCACCCTCGCTATACCCAGAGAACTTCCATAACCCTGTCTACGACTCCGGAACTTGTCATGCGCCTACCGATCCACAGAGTAGTCACCTCGAGGAAGGCATGGTGGTCACTGTCGAGCCTGGGATTTACTTCTCGGTCTATGCTCTACAACACTTTTACCTCCCGTCGCCTATTCACTCCAAATTCATCAACCTCGAGGTTCTGGAGCGCTACCTCCCCGTGGGCGGGGTTCGTATCGAAGATGACATCTTGATCACCGCCAACGGTTACGAAAATCTTACCACAGCACCAAAGGGGGAAGCCATGCTCGACATCATCAGACAGGGAAAATCAGGCACGCTAAATGTGCTGGTCCCGAGCCCAACATACCCTAAATCGATACGCCATGAAGACAAGATGCCGCTTCTACGTGCTCCGGGCATCCCCAAAAAGAGTATGCAGCCTCTGCTAACACCACTTGCGCGAGCGGCGACTTTACCTGCGGAGTTTCGGCCGCAAGAGGACATCGACTTTGAGCCCACTGTAGGCCCGTCGCTTTTCTCGGGATTCTCACGCGCTATGACTACAGATGAGAAGATAAAAAAGTGGAGGCAGAAGCCCGACTCAGTACCAGTGGCATCAAGTCGGCCAGCAAAGGCGAAGAAGCTTTCCCCGGTTTGTGGTGAAGCCACTGCAAACCTCCAACACGTTTACATGAGCACTGCTTCTGATCTTGCTGAGCTATCACAATCAAGTATGCAATCCGAGAGCACACCTATGTGCAAAAACTGCGGGATTCTCGTCCAAACTTTGGACCGGTTGCGGCAAAATCTTACATCCTCTGCCCGGCCCTCCCCGAAACCAGTAGACATGCCTACCTTTGAGCCCAGCCAGAAGTCTCATACCTCAGAAGACAAGCACAGAGAGATACCTTCAAAAGAATCGCTCCGGAACAGGGTTCCCATTGGTCAATCGAAGCACTCTATCAGCCCCGAAGAGAGGCGCCTGAAAGCCCAGTCCGCTCACTACCATTCCCGTTCGAAAACAACAACAGGCGAGGGATCATCGCGCTTCTCGACACGATATACTCCTGCTGAAGTACTACCTCCAGTGTCGCATGCTTCACACAGCACAAATCTGCAGCCAAGTCCAGTGCGAAAGCAGCCAATCACCGATGCGCCAATTGTTCCGCCACGGCATTTAACCTATACAACCTCCATGCTCCAGTCACCGACCGGAGGTTCTGATCTCGCACCTTCATCTCCAACTCAAATACCTACTGAGATGGTAACTGTAGAAGCTAGACAGCAAGCTAGGCAAGAAAAACTAGACACACGCCGTACAAGGCTCGATGCTATCCAAGATGAGGACCAAAGAATCGTTGCACGTTCCCGTCACCGGCTCCTACCGCAGACTTCGATGCCAGCTCTCATGTCTCAGAATCCATATCATCAGCACAGTACCCCATCCCAAGCTAGAGAGGGAACCAGCGTCACTAACAGAAGATCGGTAATACTGGAAGGTGTGATGGTTAACACTCAGCCTTCCGCGCGTCGAGTGCGACCAGAACGCCCACAGCGCGATTATAATCCCAGGGATGAGTTTCTCACGCATTAAGGCAACTGTTCAGTTTTTTTTTCAGGTATCTCCTGAAAGGCGGAGACATGGTAGTGATATCCCGTAACTCTCTTTTCCCTTATCTTGTCAGCTACTCAGTGGCGGCATATAGGTCACTTTTGTTTTCTCAATACACCACGATACCTTTGACATACGTTACCACATCAAGTTATATCCTTTACTGTTTACAATACAATCACCTATTATGGTAGCAAATATATATATATAAATGTATTAAAAAGGTGTGACATCTCAACACAAATGCAATGAGTGGCGAGATGTGGTGGGGTTTGGTTATCGTCGCGCTGTACGTTTTTTTTTACAGGTAAGCCTACCAACCACAATAGTAAGTGACCCCTTGTCGCACCATACCGCCTTTCAGAATCGCATTGTTTTTTCTCATCTCGTCAAGTGCTCTACTTGTTATTGGTGAAGCTGTTACCGTCCGACCGTCGCATGCAGTGTACTGACGGGCGCAGGAGGCAGGATAAGACACAAAAGGGTAGTATTATAGTACAAGATCTGACTGTTCCAGGTAGCGGATGTCAACGGCCGTGGTGAGAAGTACCTTCATTTATTCATCTTCATCTTCATCGTCATCGTCGTCATCGTCGTCATCATCATCATCGTTTTCATCTTCATAATCATCATGCATGTCCTCGTCTGAATCCGCGTCAACTACCTGAGCGGTTTGAGTAGGCCAATGCACAAACACCTCGTCTTGTAGCTCTTTCCAAAACCTTTTCAAATCTTTACCAGTGTGCTCCTTCTGCTTCTGCACATCCATACTCTCGTCGTCACTCCTAAAGTTCACAAACACGTGCCCTTGTTGTAGCATGCCAACCTTGACATGAGTGACCTGGAGCTGTGCAAGTTTGGACAAAGCATCGAAGAGGTCTCTCCAGAAGTTTGGTTTGTGGCCGGAAGATGATATAGAAACACTGTTGCTGAGGGTTTCATTGAGATTTATCCTCCATAGGCTCAGATCTTTGAGGGTTGGCGCAAACTTGGTGATGAGGTCGATAAGAGTTTGAGCACTGGTGCTTAGCTGACCAATCTCCAATACTTTCAGATGCGATAGTGCAACTGCAGGGGGATCGGTAAAGTCCGCCTTAGGGGAATGAACTGCAGGTGCCGGCTGGCTCAGCCACTCCAGGAACTTCTCATTGTTGCTGATCTGGTGCCTTCGAAAGTTTAGGCGGAGATGTGTGAGATTTGGTGTGAATCCTAGGAAACGCCGGAGTAGGCGCCCTGGATTCGACTCTGCCATCGTTCCGTTGCTGTGAGTGTGGAAGTTCCGCGTTGTAAAGTCTACAGACAACAACAGTGTTGTCATCTGCTGTAGGACCGGCTCGACTGTCGGTCGGATGAAAGCTGGAAGCGAGAACGCAATATCGGGTAATCCTTCCTGGCGCAGTAGAACTTCAAACTGAGGAGGCTGTCGCTTGGCCTTACCCAGGGCATATAGCACATTGGAGAAAGTGCGCGCTAAGGGATTGCTTCCGCCTTGATGTCCCAGGGTAAAGGCTTGACTAGGAGCGTTCAATTGCACTCCTGTCTCGCGGTATACAGTAGCTGCGCCCCAAGAACCCCAGCTCTTGCCATCCCGGAACCGGTTCTGAGCGTTGAAGTCGCGAATGCCGACCGTGGTAAGGTTTTCAAGACGCTCGAATGCCCTAGTGAGCATCTCACAGTCTAGACCTGTACTCAGGAGTGCCTGCTGATCTTCATAACCTTGAATGTAGCGCTCAGCGGCAGTGACGTCTCTAAAGCGTAATGGCATCTCCTCATACGTGTTCACGCCGATGATAACGTGTGCCAGTTTCTTGGAGAAGCTGAAATGGGTTGAAATATCAATAAGTGCCTGCAGACTCGTATGCGTGAGCATGAATTGCTTTTTAGTGAAGAATTCTTTTGAGAACCATTCGTAGAGCGACTTCTCGATCTGCTTGCAAGTGAGGCGAAGCGATCCCAAGTCTTCTGTAGGCAGGTAGGCGGACACCGCAACAAGCAGTTCGAGTGGGATAGAAAGTAACGACGCCATCATTTCCAAGATAGTGACGGAGAGGAGGAATGTGGAGATGTAGAAGGGCAAGTGCGGAGGAGGGCCGCTGATCTTATCATGTGTGAGCGCGTCGATCTCGCGTAGGCAGAAATGTGCGCTAGGCCGCTTCAGGGGCTGATGCCTAAGGATGCGCCTTCCTCGCATAGACCCGCCATCCCGCAGCGCTCAGCTAGGGACGCCTAACGTCACGCTCGACTAAATGCTCAAATACCCGTCTCTTCGCCAACTGTACTGTAGCACATCTCCTTCACTTCCAAGATTCACTCTGCATCAATGCCTCGGAAAGCTGCACAGAAAGCCGCACCAGCCGCCCCGCCGCTGGATGGCTGTACCATCGCAACATCGGGGCGCTTCTCTGGAACCTCGCAATCCGTGGTGCAGTCGCGTCTAGTATCACTAGGCGCTGCAATTGCATCAAGCGTCACGCCCGACACGACATATCTGATTGCTACCGAAAAGGATTATGAAAGTAATTCAACCAAGGTCAAGGCAGCCTCCACCCATGGCGTCCCAGTTGTGACCCTGGAGTGGCTCGACGAGTGCCAGCTTTCAGGTAAACATGATCCAATTCAAAGCATCACTGAATTACAGATGCCTTAAATGCACCGCAAATAGTTTTGGACTGACGCATCCGCCAGGCTCAAAGGTGGATGAGACGCAGTATCTGTTATCGTCAGCTGCTCCAGCGGCTCCTCAGCCCACTCAGCAGCAGACGAAAGGCAAGAAGCGAGCGGCGTCCTCAACTCCGCCAGCACCTATGCAGGACAAGAAGCCCAAGATCAAGGAAAATGCCAAGGTCGGTGATGGTCAGAATGCGAATTCGAAGCAAATTGCCATCGAAGTAGACGAGTACTGTCCGTTGGCTAGCTGGAACGTGTACATTGCCGACGATGGTACAATTTACGATGCCTCCCTTAACCAGACAAACTCATCGGCGAACAACAATAAATTCTACAAAGTACAGGTTTGTAGCATATCGCGAAGCAACCTAGACACTACTAACTCTTCCAGTTGTTGACTGACGGCTCACGCTACAGGACGTGGACACGTTGGGGTCGGGTCGGTGAGCGTGGCCAGAGTGCCGAATTGGGCAATGGCAGCCTTGATGATGCTATCAAGAACTTTGAGAAGAAGTTCAAAGACAAGAGCGGTTTGAAGTGGATTGATCGGGGAGAAAATCCCAAACTTGGAAAATACGCCTATGTTGAGCGCTCATACAACCCTGACTCGGAAGACGACGCCGATGATGATGCAGCAGGTGGCGCGGACGAAGTGAAGAAGAATGACGTGAAGCCAGCCGATTGCACTCTGGACCAACCTACCCAAGATCTTATGAAGCTTATATTCAATCAGGTAAGCCTAGTTGGAGCATTTTGTCAAAGACGTCCGAAGCTAATGTGGAAAAGGGTTATTTCGACGCCGCCATGACAGCGCTCAACTATGATGCCAACAAACTGCCACTGGGCAAACTCAGCAAAGGCACAATTGCCCGTGGTTTCCAAGCTCTCAAAGACCTAGCGGAATTACTAGACGATTCAGGTGCAGCTGATACTGAGATCCAACATCGATCCAACATCTACTTCTCTGTCATTCCCCACAACTTCGGTCGTAATCGCCCGCCAGTTATCCGAGATAATGCCGCGATTAAGAAGGAAATCGAGCTTCTCGAAAGTCTGTCTGACATGAAGGAGACTGCTGCGATGCTTAAGAGTCAGCTAAAGGATGATAGTGGAGTCCACAAGCTTGACAAGCAGTTCCAGGGTCTTGGCATGAACGAGATGACACCTCTTGATCACAAGAGCCGTGAGTTTGTCGAGATTAACGACTACCTCAACAACTCAAAAGGTAAGACTCACGCGGTCGAATATGCTGTTCAGGACATCTTCCGTATTGAGCGCAAAGGCGAGTTTGAACGATTCGATAAGAGTAAGTTCTCCAAGATTGCCAGCAACCGCCGCTTGCTATGGCATGGTTCCCGAGTCACCAACTTTGGCGGTATTTTGGGCCAAGGACTACGTATCGCACCTCCCGAAGCCCCAGTGTCTGGGTACATGTTCGGTAAGGGTATCTACCTCGCCGACATGTCTTCCAAGTCGGCCAACTACTGCGCTTCGTATAACTCTGGAGGCACCGCTCTACTCCTTCTCTGCGAAGCAGAACTGGGGAATCCCATGCATCAGCTTACAGATGCATCATACTCTGCCGGAGAAGATGCGCTTAAGAATGGCAGATACAGCACGTGGGGTATGGGCTCGACAGGCCCAAGCAAATGGAAGGATGCAGGGTGCATGAATCCGGCTCTGGCTGGCTGTATGATGGTAAGTAACTTGCTCCATTTCCCTGCCGACCCAGTACTACTATGGGTATGAATCTCAAGCTCACCCTCCAATAGCCTGATGTCTCGACGCCGCCAGGCCCCACGAATGTTCCCGACGCTTATCTGATGTACAATGAGTACATTGCCTACGACGTGGCTCAGGTCAAGCTTCGGTACTTGCTCCGCGTGCGGATGTAGACAGGCCGAGCATGTGGCCCCCCCGTCAGGGGCAGGCTGCACGTGTACTCATTGCAGTGTTTACGATGTCTTCCACTTACGGGCGTTCAAGGGTCTTTCCTAGCAGCGTCTTCTGGAAAGGTCTAAAACGGGGTCTACGGTGTCCTAGTCTATCAATGTCATGTCTCTTCATCATGCCCACCTTTCTCCTGATCTCTCATTCGTCTTGGGTACTGGATTTCTCTGCTTTTGTTGCTACCAACTGCTTCATATTGACACAATAGGCAGTGACTCTGGGCCGGAAGTAAAGTAACAGAGGTATATTCGTCGTTGGTCAAGTACAGGTGTCGCACGAGATTGCTACACACACAAGGATAAATCGTTAAACTCCAAGCCAAAGATGAAGCGCAAACAAGGCTACTCGCGCCCGCTGACCCTCCGCTCATAGTCGTCCGTAAGTCGGGAGGCATCCACGACCTCAACACCCTTGCCCAGACCGACCATGTCGGTAATCTGCCACCAACGGACGACGTGCTCGCTCTCCTTACCCTTGCGGATGGGACCCTCGTCGTCGGTATCAACGAGGCCACCGAGACCCGTGCCGTCACCGCCTACGACAACGATGGTCTGGCCCACCCATTTCCTAATGTCCTCGACATTTTGTCCGTTGACACCGCTCAGTGCGTCGACAACGTATACTAGCTCAGGGCCAAGGTGTCGCAACATGTGCACAAAGCCAGTCTGTGTGCTAAATGGCATGACCATAGTTGGGTCTTCGACCAGGCGAACAGCCTGGGAGTGCAGCGTGCTCCAGAGGGAGTTATCTGAGCCGCGGGTGCTGGGCGCGGGGGTGAAAACGACGGGGTCCATGGAGCGGAGCTCATCGCCAGGTGTGCTGATAGCCGAGTAGGAGTCGCCGAGCGATGACGAGTTTGCGCGAGAGTTTACGCGAGAATTTGCACGAGATTGAGGGCGTGAGCGCATCGTCGGAGAGTAGATGAGGATGAAGAGCTTGGTTTTTGAGAAGTCGGTGTCGGGGAGGTGGGAGAGGATGGTCTGTTATTATCGTCAGTGTTTGGCGCACGACGGCCAAGATGGCATATGGATCGACTTACGGCATTCTCTTCACGGTATGAGCCCTCGTTATCATGGTCGATATCTGACAAGCTCTCTGCACTGACAACCAACACAACTGTCTTCCTCTTCCCCCACTCCTTGTCTCCTCTACCCTCGGCCTTTCGCACAGTCTCAGCAAAGCTCCTAGTGTGCGTATCAACTGCGACACCACTATCCCTACTCTGGGCCTCTACGTTCCTCCTCAGCGTAGCCTCTTCGCTCCACCGCGAATGGTCACCAAAAGCCTCGTCCCTGTCCTCCTCGCGGATCGAGGCCAGGGCGGCGCCAGCAGCTGCACCCGCCGCTGCCCAGCCTGCTGCCGTCTTCTTGCTTACAGTATCGAACAGCTGCTGGGGCGACGGTGTGCGCCGGATGACGCCATGCGCGCGGCCTAGTAAGGTGCCATCACCCCATCCCTCACCGCCTGCCTCAGCAGCCGAGAAGCCCGACACATCGCGACCTACAGTCGATCTACCCTGCCTTCTTTCCTGTGCAGAGTCCTCGCCGTAGGACAAGTCGTCGTCGGAATTATAATCCCGGCTGTCCTCGCGCGAGCTCCATACCCAAGCAGCCAGGCCAGCAGTTGCAACGGTAACGGTGAGGATGAGAGGAACGTAGAAGCCGAGGGCAGAGCGGTTGTTGCGCGACGAGGACTGGCGGCGGTCGTAACGGTCGTAGTTGAATGATGACATGCTTGTTTTTATTTTTTTTGTTTTCTTCAAGCCATGCTATGTCGAGTCGTAAGTCGTTTCGTAAAAGGTTGGGGTATGAAAGTCAGGAGGGAAATTTGGGGAAGAGTGGGTTTGTTAGGATGATGAGGCCGCAAGCGCCGCCCTTCCCTGCTGTTTCATTTGGTGGCTGGGGACGAGAGAGCTCTGCTGATGGTGGCTGACACGTGCGGGCTTGCCGAGGTGACAGGACCTGAGTCATGGCCACCTTTTTTGTTAGGCGGGGTGGGCAGAAGAGTCACCCCCACACTGGCTCTGGGTACGGTACGGTACGGTACCTGCAGGAAGGACGAGAGGGCTTAGCTACGAACACTGCGCTCTGTGGATTACCAAGTCTCCGTTGTTCCGACGTGGGGTACATGACTTTTTTGAGTCACTTGACTCGACTGCACGCTGCATCCAACGAACGTAACTTCATACACGACCTTTACGATGCCTCACGCGACGAGCCTTCCGGCGCCGGGCTTTCAGGCCTTGATCCTATGCGGTCCCGGCGCTTCGTTTAGTACTTTTACGTCAACGCCCAAGGAGATACCAAAGGCGCTGCTACCTATAGCCAACAGGCCTATGGTCTGGTATCCGCTAGAATGGTGTTACCGCATGGGAGTCACAGGCAAGACTCTGACGTCTGTATAGATGGATTAGCACTGACGTTCTGCAGATATTACAATCGTGACGCCGTCAGAGTCATTAGAAGCCATCGAGGCCGCCATGTCCCAGAATCCGCATCTCACAACACTTCCCTCGCCCAAGCCCGACATACTTGCGCCAAAAGGCCTTTCACATCAGACCAGTACTGGCGAACTCTTTCGACTGCCAGAGATACAGAGCGCCATCAAGGGTGACTTTATCGTCCTCCCTTGCGATCTCGTATGCGAACTGGATGGCACAGCGCTGGCCGACGCGTGGATGATCGAGCAGGGCGGGTTTGCAGGAGCGAGCGGTGGCCTGAATCATAACGGTGGGAAGATTGCATTCAGCGCCGGCGGAGAGAAACTAGGTCGAAGAGGAGGACTGGGAGTCTGGTACCAGACCAAGGGCGAGGGCAGCAGGAAGAAGGAAGAAACGGACTTCATCGCGACAACACCACTACCGACACCTACCGTCCCCGTACCCACAGAATCTTTGCGTCGCAACATCTCTAAGCTCGTATACTCTGTTCCCACAGACACACTCAACGACATTACAGAAGAGAACAAGACTTTTCCACTACGGCATTCGCTCATCCGAAAGCACGCGCGGATAAAGATGCTTACTACACACCGTGATGCACACATATACATCTTCCCATACTGGGTCCTTGATATGATCAAGAAGAACGAGAAGTTTGACAGCATCAGTGAGGAGGTACTGGGCTGGTGGGCAAAAGCAGGCTGGCAGGAAGGCTTGGGCGAGAAGCTGGGTCTGCGGCAAATACTGCAGGGAGAAGACGAAGAATCAGAACACGGATCCCAAGTCATCGAGGAGGAAATCGATGTCTCCAAATTCAGCACAACCTTCTCCGGCAGCGACCAGGCCGACGACACAACAGCGTCCACCCCACTCGCTTCCAGAGTCACAAAGTCCTCCAGCATACCCGAATCGGCAAAGTCCCTGGCATCGGGTTCCAAACTCGTCGTACCGCCCATCCTAGCCTATGTCCAGCCGTCTAGTCCAAGTGAGCCCCTCATCCGCCGAGTCGACGACTCCCATCTCCTCCTCACCGTCTCCCTTCGCCTCGCCAAATTGCCCTCCATCGAAGAAGTTGGCCGCGAAGCCGCATCCCCCTTTGCCCATGCCCAAAAAATCGCACACAAAGAGTCCATTCCCCGCAAATGCCGCGTTGAAGCCGAAAACTCGCTCCTCGCCGATAACGTCATCGTCGAGGAAAAGACAAACATCAAGGAATCCGTCATTGGTCCCAACTGCAAAATCAGCGAGGGTGCACGTTTGCTGAGGTGTCTACTCATGGATGGTGTCGAGATTGGACCAAATGTTCAGCTGACAGATTGCATTCTGGGTAGGCGGTGTAAGATGGAGGGTGGAGATGCCAAAGATGGTGATAAGACTGTGCTCAAGGATTGTGAGGTGCAGGATGGACAGGTGGTGGAGTGGGGTACGGAAGCGAAGAACGAGAAGTTTATGCGGTTTGACGTTGGTGATGATGGCGGGAGTGAGGGGTTTGGTGGGGAGGAGGAGGTTGGGGGTGAGGCTGATGGTGAGGTGGACTTGTGATGGTGATGATGTGTAGTTTCGTGGGGATGGCGTACGTGCAGTACGTTGGTAGTATACTAGTGGTCATGGATGAGCACATGAACATGCCTGAGAAATACAGAGTTGTGTTAATGTAGTGCCAAACTTATAATGTTATACTGAGGACCTCCTAGGTCTGTTGTCCTCGCCCTTGACCCCTCTTCCCACTTGTATTAACCATATTGAGACATTAAGACCCATATCCAGGGGGTTGGTATTGAAGGAACCACAGGTCCTACGATTCCTCCGAGAAATTCAGGCACAATATTTCAGAAATCTTCACTACAGCAACTGCTCGTCAGAACTACATAGTGGTGCAAGAAAAGGAACATGTACTGTGAAATCTTGATGCGAAGGTATTTATGGTGTCCATGCCGCATACATTATATTATCACAAGCAAACTGCATGGTCTATGAATTCCCAAGTGATATCGATGTTCAACATCAGATTTTCACAATGGGGTGTTGTTGTAACAGCAATACAAGAAAGCGCTACATGGTCTATTCTAAATGCAATTGCACCACCAGGAAGTGTGCTCCCATCAAAGCCACCTTGAGAGAGTGCACCGAGTGCCTCCACGATGTGTCAAGGACAGTCTCTGCCACGTAGATATACTTTTGTTGGTTAACCTCCACGAGTAACGCCGCCAAAAGTTCTCCAGTCTGTGTTGTGAGGAATTGATGTGAGGCAAAAGCACATGAGCACTAATGCTGTAGTGTAAGATAGTGTACTGAGTGTCTCCGGGCCATGCGTGAGAGCAATTGACTGGTTATTCTCTGCATCTACGTTGCAGTACCTCAATCCCCACTCATGTTCACTAATTACCGCCTTTCTAATTGAAGGAGAAAAATAACCTGAGATGACCGTGATGGGCCAACTTATATTTATTGCTCTGTTTGCTCACCTGTACAAAAATCTCAAAGGTTTTTTTTTGAACAGCAACATCAGTAACCTCTTCGCCGCCGCTGCCACTGATGACTTCTGAATTTCTTTTTTTTTTAAATTAATCAAACAAAGACTAACTCCTACCACGCAGAGAGTTCACCATGGTGAGCTCATACTCGAAAAAAAAACTATCTCTGGATGGGCTCGCAGGCACTCAAGGAGCGCAAGCTCCACCTGCGAGACGAAAATCGCCGTCGGCGCATACGCATCATCCGGGGGACGGTTGGTGAGCTCAGTGTCTTCAAGGGCGAAGTCAAGATTGGAGAGAAGCGGGAGATGGATGCCGACTACCTCGAGGATATCCAACAGGCCTACGGAGATGGCAATGTCTTGGCATACTGGGTGGATGGCAGTATCCAGCCTGGTACCGTAGGCGCCGGAGTAGCATGGGAAGGAGAAGATGAGTGCAGAAGGAAGGAGAGAAAGGGGGAGAATTTCTGCTCGGAAAAGACACGTGCTCATCAACGGATGCAGAGCTCTACGCCATCAAGGCCGCACTTGAGCTTGCGGTGAGAAAGGTAGACGGCGCCCTCTGAATCTGTCATGTCAAGATACTCTCCGACTGCGTACCAGTGCTGCAAGAACTTGTGTTGGGCAGGATCGTGATCTCCGGCCCGCAGTCTCTTCAACCTGGGCGTTGCAAGGCGTCTAAGATCTTACAGACCATCTTGTCAGTAAGAATGTCATAGTGGATCTTGTGTGGGTGAAGGGCCGCGCACTGTCAACAGGAAACCTGCATGCGGATTACATGGCAAGCAAGGCGATACTGGACCAGGGGACGATGGCGAGGAAGTGGGGTCCGATGAGAAAAGAAGAAGTCCCATCCTTCATCAGGAGGATGAGCATAGAGATAGAGTCCGAGAAGGAGTGGCTGTGGCGAGCCAACAAGGTATGGCTGAATGGAGATGGAGAGGAAGAAGAAGACGACGAAGACATACTACTGCCTCCTCCTTCCACCCCGTACCCTTTTTCTCTCTCTCTCCCCTTCTCTCATTTTTTTTCCGACGCCTCTACAAGGACCACCACCGCCTCCCGCCCCCACTCCATCCCACCGCCTCGACGTTCGCCTTCACCCGAATCCGAAGGCTCTGACGAGATGAACATCTCTGAAAACTCTGACGGGTCTTAGGACCTTGACAGACTGTCAGACATGCACATCTCTGACGAGCTGGATGTATGAGGGCATATCAGTGTACAGGCTAGAGGCCTCTAGTAAGATTTGGGGAAACCCCCAGGGCACCAATTGGGCATTGAGGTCCATCTGGCTGAGTTGTGGAAGGCGAGGTGTAGTCGAGAAGACGACGCCAAGATGGAGTCGGAGATATGCCAGATCTTCATCGGCCCGGTTCCTGCAGGGCGGGGTCGCACTAACAACCATCTGGACCACGATCGCAACAAGTCAGAGATGCCACGATCGCATCACATGCATCGCCGCCTTCACCCCAACTCCTCAACACCACGAGGATGGCGCACTCGCCTTCATCCGGGGCCATGATGCCGCCTCGATTTTCCATCGAGCTCGATCGCACAGATCCCGATGTGCCGTTTCGAGCCTCGCAGTCACACATCCACCACACATGGGCCCGCACTTTCCACTCCCGCCCGGAGCTCTATATTCGCCCCCAGAGCTTGCAAGAGATCCAGAAAGTGGTCAACTTGGCGAGGCGCATGCGAAAACGAGTGGTTACTGTAGGATGTGGCCATTCGCCCTCAGATCTGACCTGCACCTCGGCATGGATGATCAACCTTGACGACTACAAGCAGGTGCTCAAGGTGGACAAAGATAACAAGACAATGACGGTGCAGGCGGGCATACGCATGCATGATCTCAACCTCCAAGCAAAGGATCATGGCTTGACAATGCCAAACCTAGGCTCCATTGACGTTCAGTCACTAGCCGGCGCCATCTCGACAGCTACACACGGCAGCTCATACAACCACGGCCTGCTCTCCGATCGCGTACAGAGCTTGCGAATAGTATTGGCCAACGGGCAGGCAGTGCGATGCTCTCCACAACAGTCCCCAGATCTCTTCCGAGCTGCCCTGGTATCATTAGGTGCACTCGGCATCATTGTCGAGATCGAGTTCCAGATGGTCGAGGCAAACAACGTCGAGTGGGTGCAAACGATCCGGCCAATAGAAGACGTTCTGGCAGAATGGGAAAACGGGCTCTGGACCACGAGCGAGTTTACCCGAGTTTGGTGGCTCCCGTACATGAAGCGTGCAGTCGTTTGGCGGGCAAATAAGACAAAGAAGAAGGATCGCAAGGCGCAGTACAGCTGGTACGGCGGTAGCGTCGG
>Ga0265798_10006472_pt1 | contig 15393 bp, 9 predicted proteins | sample P3T30metagenome_FD_192430 | JGI IMG/M metagenome (GOLD analysis project Ga0265798, IMG submission 192430) | Plant litter microbial communities from East Loma Ridge, Irvine, California - P3 T30 | ecosystem: Environmental > Terrestrial > Plant litter > Unclassified | place: USA: California... | reverse complement strand
TCTAACCCAGGCACTATTACGATGGTTGTAGAGGGTGCTGAAGTAGCCACCGTAGTAAAGGGGCCTTCCTCGATGAATCCTGGCCAGACAGCAAATTTCTCGGTCAATACTACCAACAATGGCCAGCTCGTATCTCAGGAGGTGACGCCGGTAATGACGCTGCCGGCGGGCTTCACAGTAGCAGGCCCACTGCCCACGGGCGCCACCATGGCAACCGACAACAGCGGAATCACTACCATCGACTTTGCAGCAACCACGTTGGCCGTCGGCGAGTCGGCTGTCAATACGGTACAAGTGCTAGTGGCCCCTACCCTAGCGACCGGCAACTACAACGTTGCGGCCGCCTATACGTACCCGAGCGAGGCCGTTATCCCAGATGCTGTAGCCAGCAACAACGCCTCCACGCTGCCGGTGGCGGTGGTAACGCCGACGCCGATGCCGGTGCAACTCACCACCTTTACGGCCGTAGCCGTGGGTGCCGATGCCCGGCTGAATTGGGGAACGGCCCAGGAAGTACACAACCACCACTATGAGGTAGAGCGCTCACTCGATGGCTATAGCTTCCGCACCATTGACACGGTAGCCGGCAAAGGCACTACCGCCCTGCTCAGCACCTACCGCTACCTAGATACTGGGGCCAGCACCCTTACCACCAATGCGCTGTATTATCGGCTGCGGCAAGTAGACTACGATGGCAAGGCGAGCTTTAGCTCGGTGCAAGCTATCCGCTTTTACCACCCCGAAGCTGGCGTAGTGCTTTACCCTAACCCTACTACTGGCTTGACTACCCTCGACCTGAGCCCGCTGCCCGCCGGAGACTACACCGTGCAGGTGTTTGAAGCTACGGGTCGCCTAGTCCACCAAGCCACCTACCAGTTCGGTCAACGCACCTTGCCCCTCGAGGGCCTGGCCACTGGCACCTACTTCGTGAAGGTGCAAGGCAATGGATTCAACAAAGTGCTGTCGCTGAGCCGCCAATAGCTAAAGGGCCTTTTCAGCAAAGGTATCCTATTTGGGGGGCTGAGCGACGGTCAAAAGTGTAGCTAGAAAGGCCCCTAAAAACACGTGTTTTTAGGGGCCTTTTCGTGGAGGCAGAAGTTGTTTGAGCCCAGTCATTTTAGGGCTGCCCTATTGCTAATAGTGGGAGTTACATGTTAAAGACGAAGGTTCCTTGCACGTAAAAAGACGAGGTATGGACGTGCTTGTTATATGTTAGCAACGACCGGTTAACTGGCGTGACAAGAAGGGAAAGCAGCTATTTTAAAAGCTGGGAGTGAGCATTGAAGGTGGCCAAGGCCCTGGAGAAGGGGTTCTCGGTGGCCGAGATGGCTCCCCTTACTGGCAGCAGCCGCGCCAGTAGCAACTGTTACCGCTAGGAGTTGGCTACTAGCTGCCCTGATTGTTAGCCACTACCTGTGTCTGGTCATCAACGGGCTAGTGCTGCTGCAGCACTTGCAGTTTTTGCTTCGTTTCCGGGTACTCATATAGGGTCAAGGCCTTCGTAAAAGCCTGGATAGCAAGGTGCTTATTACCTCGGGCAGTATAATAATCGCCCACCGCATCGTGCACGTTGAAGCTGGTCGGGTAAGAGGCTTGATTCCACTCGAAAAAAAGGGCCGCGGCCGCAAAGTCTTGCTGGGCCAGATACGCGTAGCCGAGTCGGTTAAGTAAGGCTTCGGGCGGCATTATCCGATAGCCAAGCTGAGTAGAAATAGCTTGGCAGCCGACGAGCAAGGAGTCTTTTAAGGCCTGGGCATCAAGCGTCCGCACCGAGGGCTCAAAGAACTGAATGTTATCCACCGCTAGCACCCGATGCGCACTAAAGGCGTAGCAGAGCGCGTCGTAGGTACCGGGTAAAGCAACTGTGTTGTGCCCCTCGTGCCGGTAGACAGGGGCCGCCCAACGCAGGCCGTTGCCCGGATGATTTCGTAGCTGCGCCACGAAATCAGGGATGGCTAACAAGGCTCGACTCTTGGGGCTCGGGTGCTGGGTCAGGGCCAGCGTGTCCACGGCTTCTTTGAAGGCTGTTGCCACGGGCAGGTACAGCGTCTTGCCTCTTACCTGCGGCTGGGCCAGTAACGTGTTGGCCTGGCGGACCAAGAGGGCGTCATCCCACCACAGACTGGGGTCCAGGGCCACATACGCTTGGAACGCAGTGGGATGGTGCAGCAGGGTATGGAGTACCAACAGCCCCCCGAGGGAGTGGCCCACCAGCATCCGGTAGGAAGTGGTCGGGTAGAGGGAATCGATATGCGGAACTAGCTCCTGCTGCAAGAAACGGGTAAAGAGCTCGCCCCCGCCCGAACTCCGGGCGGCCTCCGGGCCCATATAGTAGCCCGAGTCAAGATGAGTGGGCGTAAAATCGCGCACGCGGTTCGTATTATGGACCGCCACGATGATGGCCTCGGGTACGACCCGGACGGCAGCTAAGTGGGTGGTGGTGGCGGTGACATAGGCAAAGGCGGTTTCGCCATCGAGCACATAGATCACGGGGTAGTGTTGCTGACTGTAGAGCGGATCCTGCGCACTGGGGGAACGTACACGGAATAGGTTCTGGTCTCCCCGAGTAAGCGGGAGCGGAACTGCTCGAGGCGGCCGAGCGGGGCCCCCAATTGAGCTTGTGCCTTACTTGCGGGTACGAGCAGCAGCAGCAGGAGCAGGAGCCAGATAAGGTTCATGAGGTGGGGGGAATGGCCAAGACGCTGCCAATACCAGCAAATGGGTGTGCGCGTTACAGCGGAGTAAAATAACATGGGGGTAAGGGCCACGCCGGCCTAGCAGCAAGGCGGAAGGCTGCTCCCAGTGACCGCTACGCTCGTCCCAGAACGTAGGGCGAACAGACACATTTTTACGCTTGTCACGTTTGCCGAGGCTCGTTCAAGTAATGTGACAAGCTTCTTCTAGGTCTCTTTACAAGCTGTTAATCGCCATTTGGTGCAGCACGCTGGTCTACGACCAGGTCCGGCAATCTTTCATTGAGGCAGCTGGCTTACGTGGTGAAGGAGCTGCGCGGCCACGCGGCAAACCTAGAGGCCGCCCGCTTGCAGGAAGTGAGCCTGCAACTAGATAGGCAGCCGGAGCTAACGGGCCTCAATCGGGAAAACGGGGAGAGCGTATTGGCCATGATAGCTAGGCTGGACGCGCTGAAAAGTGCGTCCGCCGGGCAGCAGCTGTGTCAGGCCGTACAGGTGCTAGCCAGTCGCTTGATATCAGCTATTTCTAGCGTGTGCTCAGAACTGCCGCCGGTGACGGTTTGGATCATAGCCTGCGCTAGCTAGGCAAACGTGAGCGTCGCCTTCGGGAACAGATACGGATAAAAAAGCTGCAGCGCCTTGAAAAGCAGTTTGACATGCTGCTGCGCTCGGGTTGGCCGCATAAAGCCGGGGCGAAAATTATAAGCCCCTTTGAAGGGCAACTGCACCAGCGCATTTTCAGCTTTTCCTTTCACCCTGGCCCACATTAGCGGACCCTTCCCCGAGCTGTCGGTGTATACTCCCGATACGAAGTTGAACACTAAGTGCGGATTACAGCGCGCCACCACGCGGGCAAAGTCCAGCGTGAGGGTGAGCGTAACCCGGGTGTAGGCGGTTTCGCTCAGGCCCACCGAGCTGATACCAGCGCAGTAAAAGCAGGCATCGTACCCGGTGAGCGTTTCGGCATGGGCGGCGAGCTGCCCAAAGTCGGGCACCAGCAGCTCGCGCAGCTTTGGATGCGTTAGTCGTAGGGGCCTCCGACTGACCGACAGTACCTTCCTTACCAGCGGGTGGCGCAGGCATTCCAGCAGGACCCCCTCCCCCACCATACCTGTTGCGCCGGTTAAGATAATTTTCATGTGCTACGCGTTGTTTGCCCAAGTCACCGGCATCGCCGGCCTACCAACCCGCTAGTCAGGGGGTAATCGTTTTCCAGAACAGCCCGAACGTGGTCTGAATAATGTCCTGCTGCTGCTCGCTGGTAAGCGCCTTGGAAATAATAAATTGATGAACTCCCACCACCTGGCTGTTGAGGAGGGCGTATAACAGGTCCGGATCCAGCGGCTGGATTTCCCGGTGTGCGACGGCCTGCTCTAAGTGTGTCAGAACCGGGTGGCGGGCGGCGCTGCCTGGCCTCGGCTGGCGGGCATAGGGCGAATGCCCGTACTGCGCCAGAAACAAAAACTCTGCCTGATGGTCCAGCGCCCAGCGCAGCGATTCTACATAGTATGCTTTGATAATCTCCGGCCGCGAAGCCCCGTCCGCAAGCGCCCGCAGCACATATTCCTGCGACTGACTTTTCAGTTTCGTGTACAGCGCATGAATGAGGTGGTCTTTGGTCGGGAAGAAATAGAAAAGCGTTCCCGTGGCAATGTTGGCCTCCTTAGCTATGCGGCTGGTCGGCGTGTCGCTGAATCCCGATTCAACAAATAAGCGCAGGGCTGTTTGCAACAGCACCTCTTTTTTATCCGGTTTGGTAAGCATTGAGTACGAGGCGGGTAGTTAGCCGATGAGCGGGCTACAAAATAACTACCCGCTTCGTAGCCCGGCCGATAGGCGCTATTCTCCGTCCAGCGGGCCGCAGAACAACTCGTTGACTTTGATGGTATCCAAGAATTCACATTGCTCCGTAATCAGGCCGTCCACTACTGTCAGCAGCATCACCACTTGGTTGTCGTACACGCGGCCATCCTTGCGCAAGGCACGCACGTGGATGTGCACCGCCGCCCGCTGCCCCTGCTCGATAATGGCTTTCACGACTAGGGTAGGTCCTTCCACAAACCGGTCTTGGACGACGGCCCAAAGCTGGGCAGCTTTTTCGTCGTTCACCCTCCCGCCAAATGGCCACGATTCCTCCCCACTTATCCAGTAGGTGAAGTGGGGCGCTTTCAATTTTTCCATATCCGCTATGCGGCCTTCGTTTATGGCAGCGAAATACTGCTCGGCAACTGCTTTGGTCCCCATATCAAGGTTGACTGGTAAATGTAAACTGACTGTTTAGTCAGTCACAAATACAATGCAGCTTTTGGTATTGTTAATACAAATAGGGAAACCATTCCCTCAGCCCTTTCTGGGTTTAGTCGGCGGCTGCCAGGCCGTAATCAGGTCCCTGTCAAACGGGACTTCTGTTAGCAGGGGCGAATCACCCGCTGTGCAGGTTCAGGCGGCAGGAGGAGCGCGCGGCAGAGGGCGTGAGCATGGCCTGCTGCTCGGGCGGCAACTGGGCCAGGTGCTAGAAGAAACGCAGGTAGTTCCAGTAGATGATGGCGTTCATGCTATAAACGGTTCTCTTAGTATGTAAAAGGGAAGATTATAACATTAGTCAAACCCACGTTTGTAAACTGTCTTTTTAGGAGAAAAGGGTGCATGGCTTGTGTTTAGCAAGTCAAGACGCATAGTCATTGGCTCGAACACGTGGGGTGCTTGAAGCGAAGACAGCCCTGGTTTGCGGGGAACTTAGAATGGGTAGAAATCTCACCTATATTTGTAGTGTACTACAGTTATAGTACACTAGATATATCCCCCTTTTCCTCCTGCTCATGGCTGCTACCACCTCGCCCCGCGCCCGCCGTTGGGACTACTTCATCCTCACGGCCCGTGTGCTGCTGGCCGGCATCTTCCTCGTGTACGGGGTGGGCAAACTAGTGGGCCTGCAGTTTGGCGTCACGCCCGAGATCCTCGCGCAACCCCTGGGGCAGGTGAGCCTGATGCACCTGGCCTGGTATTGTTTCGACCACCAGCCCTTCAGCGCCTTCATCGGCGTGTCGCAACTCCTCGCCAGTCTAGGCTTGCTGTGGAATCGGACTGCCTTACTCGGGGCCCTGCTCTTGCTGCCCATCGCCGTCACGATTCTGGTGATTGACCTGACCTATCTGCGACAGATGGTGGCCTTTCAGTACATGCTGCCCTTCTACATTGGCCTCCTCTTCCTCATCTTGGCCCACTACCGCGACCGCATGCGAATTGTCTTGCGCGCTCTCACACAAGGCTTGACGACGCGCTTTACGTATCCCTGGTGGGAGTACTGCTGCCTGCCGCTGACGGCGGGCCTGCTGAGCTTGGGGTGGATGATTCCAATGTATATGGCCAACTTACTTACGAACCCCAGCGGTACGATCGGCTACTTTCATCGGGTGGTCATCCAGGCGGCAGACTGGCTGAAGTAACCCTTGCCCCAGCTAGTCTATAACAGCATAAAAGACATTGAAATAAGCTAAATACTTTTTTATACTATATTCAGATCTGATGTTTGTGCTTTTTATTTTTTATTGACCTCACTTTGCGGCTTCCTTATACCAATCACCGTTAAAAATAACCCACCAGGGTTAGACGCCGCCCTTATTTTACCTGTTTTGAGCTTATAGCAGAAAGCGAATAATTCGTCAATCATTCGGCTTTCACCCAATATCTGCTCTATTAGGCGTGCGTCACGGATCTCCAGCTCCGCCAAGCGCTGCCGGGCCATCTGAATTCGGGAATCGTTCAGAGGCTGCTCGAAAGGCAGGGGAAGCTGCTGCGGCTCCTGCTGCTTGATTTGAAAGCGGATGCTCTCGAACGAGCGACCCTTTTTGATGAGTTCATAGCCGATGTGCAGGTCGGTATTCTGGTTGATTTGGGAGACGGCCACGTCCAGCACGTACTTCTGGAACATAGACACTTTGGTGTACTGCTCCGACTCAATGCCTTTGGGATCTTTAAGCGCCAGCATCACTTTTAAATCATGCAGGGTAAAAGTCCGGGTTTCGGACTTATCCTTCCACTGCGAGGCAATCTGATAAATGCGCTTGGCGTACTTGCTGCTCAAGCTAAAGGCCGCCTGCAGCCGAAACGAGGTGAAGTTGCGCTTCAAGTCTATCAGGTAGGGCCGAATCTTTTCCGAGACTTCCAACTCAATAACGCCCTCCCCCTTGATGTACTCCGCCGAGGCCAGCAAGCCAACCTGCAAAATCCGCTTGTTGTCCTCAATGACGTACTCACGGGAGCGCAACGCCGAGGTAGCTTCCAAAAACTGCTGGTAATTCCACTGCCGGCCGGTGAGGTGTTGCAAGTCCAGCACCTTAACCCGATAGAAAGTACCCACCCGGTCTTCTTTCTTCAGCAAGGAAAGCAGATAGAACACAATATCCATCTCGCAGGCCGTCATTTCGTAGCGCGCCGTCGTAATGGCATTGTGCTGCCTAATTTCTAAACCAGTCGCGTTGGTATTGGCAATACTAATCACAGGGTCAAGGCTTTGCACGAGATTAGGGGCTAAGGGGAGGTAGCGAAGTTAACACCCAAGAGGGGAAAGGAAAGTAGAAAGGAAAGTTTTTCCCGAAAGAACTTTCCTTTCACTTATAAAACCTTTCCTTTAGACTTATAAAACCTTTCCTTTCACTTATAAAACCTTTCCTTTAGACTTATAAAACCTTTCCTTTCACTTATAAAACCTTTCCCAACTCCTTCTTATCTAGCTAAAAGACAAGAAGTTATAGGCCCTACAAATAGATACAAATAACTACAAATCTCACAAAATTGTGATGTCCGTCTGGAAACAGTTTTCAGAAGAGGCAAAATGAGGGGATTTAAAAGCGAAGCAAACAAAAACAACAAATAAGCACTAAAGGACCAAATATAATGAGTTTGCATTTTTCAAATAAAAAATATAATAATATTTATTAATATTATACTTATCAACATCCTAACCGCCCCTATTTAACCATGAATAGCATTACTAGCCCTTTAAAATATTGATTATGTGACACTTGTTAGATATGCCAACAAAGGAAAGGTTTTATAAGCCAGCTGTCACTCCAAGAATAAGGCAGGCACCGAAGCGGAATATAACCCCACCCAACTAGCGAAAAGAAAGGTTTTATAAGCCTACTCTTGAACTAGCTACCCTCTACTCTACCGTTGAATCATCAAAAAGAAAGGTTTTATAAGCCCGCTAGGAGCATAACACGGGCTTGTCAACCATTTCCCACTGGCAAAAAGAAAGGTTTTATAAGTCTTCTTGAAATGACCCGGTTACCCAGAACAGTTCAGACTAGCATTTACAGCTAGCAACACTATACCAAGCGTCCCCGGCGCCAGCAGCGAAGTAGCCGCTCACCTAAGGATCCCGTTCCACGCGCGAGTAGTCCAAAGGCAAAAGCTAGTAGTCTCCCATGCAAGTGGCCGCCAGCATAAGTGAAATCAACTCTTTTTTATCTGAGCGCCGCAGCTTGTCCAATTTTAGCTGCGTGTTATCTCGCGTACAAAGCAGCTATAATATTAGGTAAGAGTTACTAGACGGAAGTGCAATAAATCAAAGTATCTAGCGGTAATATTAGTAACATCAATCACACGGTTACTATAAACCGGTATTCACTAGTAACACACGTAACATTAATAATATAGTCACAAAATTGCTGTTCGCGTAGTGACGTCAAGTGACTGTTTTATCCTATAGACTGGCTGCATAGCAGTTCCGCAGTTAGCCGCGGAACTGCTATGCAGGATTCACTGGCCGGTTTACTTGCACTCGCAGTAGCTACGGAGTCGATTGGTCAGTTAGAACCATCGGATTTTAACCTGGGTACCTGAGCTTCACTTCGAATTGCTACTGTCAGTGGTGTCGAGTATATAAGCCGTCCCCTATTTAACTAAAGTAATCATCGACCTTAGTGAGGTGAGAGGGCAGTTGATAATTTCACCAACTGCGCCAAGGCAAAGGCAAAGTATGGCCAAACCCTCTTCAGTCACTAAAACTTAATTGCGTCTAACGCATAATGGGAAGTAACAAGGGAGAGATGGTCGCTTGGAGCTTGCCAAAGAAGTTACGCCGGATTTTGTGTAAAACCAGATTGATTATTCTCTTAGCCCGATCTACGGAGGTTTCACTGCTTAACAATGGGGTGGCCATAGCTTACCTTGATAATACCAGTAATACCAGCAATACCAGTAATACTGGTATTACTGGTAGATACAGTTAAGTACTCGGTTCAGCTAACTGTAGCGTGCTAAGCTTAGCACACATACCCTAATTGGTTACTGCTACTTAGAGCGCTTAAGCTGCCAGATTATAGTGGACTTGGGTTACTCCCTTGCTACGGCAGTTCTAACTCGACCAGCGCTGTTGCAGTCGCGTCCCCAACTTCTTGACTAGCCAGTTGCGGTCTTAGCATGAGACACTAGCCCACTGTAGGAGCCAGTTTGCTAAAGCAAGACGTGGTGGTTACTGTCTGCTTGTTATGGTCGGGTAACCGAATAGATGCTAGCGAGGGAGCGAAAAGGGAAACTTATTAGTTAACGAGAGACATTGCTAGTGGACCTATTATTACCAGTGTTACTGTTATTACTGATATTTCTACTGTTACTCATATTCCTGCTGTTACCACTGTTGTGACTGTTACTAGTCGTTCTGTATCAGCGTTCTTTGGGACCTTAGGGTCGTGATATATTAGCTATTAAGAAGCAGTAGCTGGCGGGTTTGCAACTGGTACACCGCGTTAGGCAAAACCGGGGCGGTAGCGTCTGCTTGGGTACCCCGCGAAGCTGAGTCAGCCGGCTACCACTAAAAGGATTTAGTTTTTAGCCAGCCGACGTAGAGCAGGCGATGACCGGCCACGCACGTTACCCGAGGTCCGCTACAATGTACTAGGGTCTGGGGTGCGTGAAGTACCAAGCCCTGCTGGTGGGGCGGCGACCAGTTGCTGGGCTACCGTCAAGGTATAGGCCACCACAACGTATAGGGGCCAACTGCCATCGATGTGCGCAAAGCAGTCGTCGGCGTACCGAGCGCGTATGACGCTCGTCAGGGGTACGTGCACAGGTAGGAGCCGACGCAACTCATAGAACTGCGCCAGTCAGGAGACATTACCCAGCAGCGCGTAAGCTGGCGCACCGGAGTCAAATAGAAACTTGCCGCCCGGCTCGTAGAAATACACCGGGTCGCCCACATAGCACCTGATTGCCCACCGGGCCCCCGGCCGGTCGAAAAACGTGCAGACGGCCAGTTCCACCTGTCCCGCGGGGTCATAGCCCCGGATAGAGTAGGTGCGCTTGCCTAAGCTGCCTGCGTAGGCCCGGGCATTGAGGATGAGGCCAAAGAATACCTTGAGCGTCTGGCTGGGTACGTAGACCTGGCCGGACCGCGTAAGCTCAGGCGGTAGGTGGCAATCCGGTAACAGCTTGTATTAGCCGGCGCGTTGAGTAGCGTCATAAGGTAGGCAGCAGTTGCCAGGCAAGCAGATGCGCAGCGGTTTTCTTTACTCTAGAGGCCTCGAGTTAGTGAGCCTGTATCATTTGATCAAGGGGAGAGGGTCTTAGACGGCAATGTAATTTTGAGTTGCCCGCGCAGTCAAGAATCACAGTAGGAATAACTTTGTAAGTAACACTAATAACATAGTGAATAATAGTAATACCTTTAATACTATGAACACTGGAAATAATAACAATATTAGTAATATCAATGAGGTAGATGCTGGCTATATTTGCGCCATGAGCAAGATTTTGGCATTTACCAATCAGAAAGGGGGGGTAGGCAAGACAACCTCCACGGCAAACATTGGCGCCGCCCTGGCGCGGGCAGGCCACAAGGTGATGCTCGTTGATCTCGATCCCCAGACAAATCTGACCAAGGGCCTGATGACCGGTAAGGCCGACAAGAACGTGTACGGCGCCCTGCTAGCGGACTACAAACCGCACGTCTACAAGGTCGGAGAGAACCTAGGATTGCTGGCTGGCTCGACGGCTATCTCCGGCTTTGAAAAGATGAAGGGTGACGAGCTCGATCGCGAATACCTACTCAAGGAGTTGCTCGAACCCTTCCGAGAGAAATGTGCCTATATCCTGCTGGATTGTCCGCCAGCGCTGGGGCTGATTACCCTCAACGCCTACACCTGCGCCGATGCGCTTTACATTCCGCTCGAAGCCCAACTCTACGCTACCGACGGCGTGGAAAAAGTAATTGAGCTGGTTGGCAAGGTGCAAAAGCGCATGAATCCGGGTCTGCAGGTGGGCGGGATCTTCTTCACGCGTTACGACCAGCGCAAAGTACTGCGCCGCGATACGGCCGACCAGTTGCGCGCCAAGTATCCGGGCCTAGTGCTGAAGGCCACCATCCGGGAAAGCATTGCCCTAGGGGAGGCTCCCCACCTCGCGCAGGATATTTTCACCTACGCTCCCAAGAGTGCGGGCGCTTCCGACTACCAAGCCTTAGTAGAGGAAATACTAACCCGCTGATTGCTCTTTCTCCGTTCCAAGCACTTCCCATGGCTAAGACTTTCAAAATCACTCCCGCGCCGGCTGCTGTTGAGCCGGCCAAACCTATCTCGGAGCGCGACTTTTTTGATTTAACGGATGAGCCAGTTGCCGCGCCAGCGAGTAAGCGGGCGGAAAGCAAGCTGGATAACAAAGGCAACACCGATAATATTGGTAACATTGGTAATACTGGTAAGACGGCTGCCGCCCAGAAACCTACTAAGTCAGTGCTCCCTGGTAACAGCGACAATACTGGTAATACTGTCACCCCAGCAGTTGAGCTGCCAACCGTGGAGGAACGGGATTTGCGGCAGACGTTCGTGGTTAGCAGTACGCAGCTAGAGCAGTTGCGCGATTACGTGCACGCCCGGCGAGCCCAAGGCAACTACGAGTACTCGCAGAAGCAGGCGCTGCAGGAAGCGCTGAGTATGCTCTTTGCCAGTGTACCCCAGGCGCCGCCCCGCCCCAGTCAGACCCGGGAGTTGGAGCAGCAGCGCCGCGACCGCATTCGGCGCGGGAGGGCAGTGTAAGGGAGCGAGGGTATAAACACAAGAGGCTGGCTGGCTGCGCCAGGCAGGGCCGAAGGGCGGAGCTGGCCGCATAAACCGACACTCCAGTAGCAGGGAGGGGGCAATAGGGGAGGGGCAATGCTTGGCTGAAGACTTAGAGCCCGCATTCACTTTCTCAATTCGCCAAAAAGGTAAAGCTGCCAGGTATTGCCGCGGCGCCCGTTAGTAGCGGTCGCGGCTGATGTATCCGTTTAATGTGCTGTATTTGAGGTAATTAACCGAAGCAGTCGCACGCGCCAGCTCTACCTCACCGCCGTGTTCGAGCACCTCTTTGACCAGTGTGTGGCCGCAGGCCTGGTGGTGGGCCAGACGCACGCCCTCAACTCGGTGCCCGTCAAAGCCAATGCCTCGCTCGACAGCCTGCGCCCCAAGCCGCAAATGCCCACACTGCGGGTCGTAGACGACACTCAGCTACCAACCCCGGTACCCACGGCGACCACGCCCGCGCACGAGTTACGGCGGGTGAGCACGCGTCAAGCCAAGCAGCAACAAGACCCACACCAGTAGCAGTGACCCCGAGGTGCGCATTTCGGTGAAACCAGGCAAGGCGCGGGCCCTGAATTACCTCTGCAGTCTGGCCGTGGACACGGGCCTGATTAGTCACATGCAGGCGGACTTGGCCGATAGCCGCGACAGCCTCCACCTGCCCCGCCTAGTCGCGCAGTTGCAGACGCGCTTGACGAAGCAGCAGATGCCCCTGCGCGAGGTGCTAGCCGACACGGGCTACTTGAATGGCTTCAACTACGCCTTTCTCGAACAACGCGGCATCACCCCCTGGATTCCGGTCTTCGGCAAATACAAGCCCGTCCTCGAGGGCTTTACTTACGAACCAGACCAGAACGCGTATCACTGCCCGGCGGGCAAGCTGCTACCCTTTCGCAACTACTGCACCAGCTTAGATGGCAACTGGCTCCAGAACTACCGGGCCGAGTACCGCAACTGCCAGACCTGCCCCTAAAGCCTACTTGCGTGCCCTCGGCTACCCAAAAGAAGCTCGTGCGCTCGCCCTATTATGCGGCCTACTTGCTAGCCTGACAGCGCCAGCAAAGTCGGGCGGGACAGCGGAGAAGACGCTGCGCCAGGGCACGGTGGAACCCGTGTTTGGCAACTTACTCCACCACTATGGCCTGCGTCGGGTCAACACCAAAGGGCAAGCAGCCGCGCACAAAGCCATGTTGCTCAGTGCAGTGGCGTACAATCTCAAAAAGCTTCTTAAATACCGTCTTAAACGCGTACGGAGCATGGTGCTGGCCTGTCAACCACATCCGTATCAGCAGGTACAAGGAGCCTTTTAGGATTAGTTGCTCGCTCGCTGGCGCTATAAAACAGCCGCCGGGAGGTAGACCTAACACTACGCGGAGTTCTGCAACAGACACGACCGTTTTTTGGAGGGGCCGGGAAATAAAATTTATATACTAACAGAACAAAAACTTTTCGAGCCTACTTCTTGCCCCATCAAAACACAGCTCTTACCATTAACGGGTGAGGTTGAGGAGACACAATAAGGCGCATTTGAAGAATCAACCTCTGCTTACCACCGACTTACCAAACTGGAAAGCATACCAGTTCGTTACACGCTAAAAACAAAAAGCGCTAACCATTTGGTTAGCGCTTTTTGTTTTTAGCGTGTAGCGAACTGGGCTATTACTGCACTAGCTACTATGCACCATCTGCTATTGCTTGGTCAGGCGTTGGGAGAACTTCAGTGTGCCATTTGAAATACGTACTATATACGTGCCACTGGGTAGATTACCCACAGTGAGTAGGTGGGTGAGCTTACCTGCCAAAGTATGCGCCAGCACGAGACGGCCCGCCAAATCCAACACCTGCACTTGGTACTGCCCGGCGGGCAGCGCCGTCAAGTCGAGCGTGGTTTGCTCGGTGGCAGGGTTGGGGTAGAGCGCCACGCTGGGGGCGATGCCCTGCGGCGCAAACGTCACGGTCCGCACTGGGCTATAGGTGATTTTGCCATCTAAGTCGCGCTGTTGCAAGCGGTAGTACACAGTGGCGTGCTGGTCTCCCACCCCTGCATCAAGGAAGGAGTAGGTGTGCGCCTGGGTACTAGTACCAGCCCCAGCCACGAAGCTAAGCGCGGTGAACGTGACGCCGTCAAAAGAGTGCTCTACCAGGAAGCCAGCGTTGCTGCGTTCCTGGGCCGTAGCCCAGTTCAGCTTGCCATCGAGGTGTACGGCCTGCGCCTCAAAGCGCGTGAGCACCACGGGTAAGGGGTAAGCGCCAATTTGCAGGGATACGGTTTGGGTGGTCACCCCGCCGTTGGCGTCGATAGTCGTAATGCTGACGGGATACGTACCCGTCACGAGCAACGTGCGGTCAACCACGGTTATCTGCCCCATTACCGGGTCTAGTTCGGTGCCCGCAGGCAGGCCATTCCCGTTCACGCTGGCAGTGCGCACGCCGTTGTCGGCCATGGCCGCGGTGGCGCTGTAGGTGCCGCCGTTCACGTCAAACACGTTAGCCAGAATATCGCCGTTCTGGTAGGGGTTATTACCACCCTTCACCGGGGTAGTAGTGTACACCGAGGCATTGTCGAGGCCCACCGGAATCGTGTAGAGCGCGGGCTGTGACACGGCGCCGTTGTTGTCGGTAGCCGTGAAGGTAAAGAAGGCGTTACCCACAAAACTGGCAGCTGGATCGAAAGTGAGGTTGGCCGCATTGGCATTGCTGATGACCTGGCCTACTTGTACCGGGATACCATTGAGCGCTAGGGTACCGGTGGCGGCGTTGGGCAGCGTGACGATGCTGAACGAAGCCAGTGACCCATCGAGGTCGAAGCCTGAGAGCGCCGAAAGCAGGAGCGCCGAAGCAGTATTGCCCTGGGGCGTTTGCAGGCGGTTGGTAGTCGTATTAGCTAATGGTAGCTGATCGGCCAAAGTTGTCGTTACAGTCGAGGTATTATTAGCTGTAGCACCATTTTCGTTTGTATTACTTGCCACGGTAGCCCGGAGGGTGGCCGTGGTAGTAGGCATAGTGAAGCTGATGCTGTTGGTCACCTGTCCGAACTGCCCAACGGCCTGCGTTGCAATTTGGGGGAACGTTACAGTACCCGACGAGGCATCATAGCTGCCCCCACCCGACACGGCCACACCACTGAGGTTAGTGGGTAGTTGCACGGTCTGTACTACGGCATTTGCCGGCGAGGGACCGTTGTTGAGGGTTACTACTTGGTACGTAACCGGGCTGCCAGGCAGGGCTGCGGTGGGGCCACTGAGACGGGTGGCCACGTCAGCCACGGGCACAATGGTCACGCTCACGGTGCGGGTATTATTGGCCGGCGTGGGGTCCGACGAAGGACTATTAATACTGGCCGTAGCTACGAGTGGGTCGTTGCCGGGATTATTTACTGTGATCTGGTAGGTAAGAATAGAGTTGCCTGCCTGGTTGGCCACCGCCGGAAAGGTCACTACGCCGCTGGCCGCATTGTAGGCATTGGGTAGAGAAGTACCGTCGGCATTGAGCACGACCACATTGCTGAGCCCGGCGGGTAAGGTCACGCGCTGGCGCAAATTGGATGCGGTAGTACTAGCATTAATCGCCTTCACGGTGAGCACGATGGGCTGTCCAGCCTGCTGCTGGGCCACGTTGGAAGTAATCTCCGTTTGCAAATC
>Ga0265798_10006471_pt1 | contig 15393 bp, 15 predicted proteins | sample P3T30metagenome_FD_192430 | JGI IMG/M metagenome (GOLD analysis project Ga0265798, IMG submission 192430) | Plant litter microbial communities from East Loma Ridge, Irvine, California - P3 T30 | ecosystem: Environmental > Terrestrial > Plant litter > Unclassified | place: USA: California... | reverse complement strand
CCAACGCCACTTACCGCAGTCTGGCGCGCAAGCACGGCATCGCGCACCAGGCGGTCAACCTGAGCGCCGGCGAGCGGGTTCGATCCGGCAAGGCAGGCGCGATGCACGTGCAAAACGTCAATGCCTACCACCGACGCCTGCGCCAGTGGATCGCCCGCTTTCATGGGGTGGCCTCACGCTATCTGCCGAATTACCTGGGATGGCATCGGGCGCTCGACGGTCAGCGCATTGCTACCGTTGAACAATTGTTTTGTGTCGCAATCAGACCCATCAATAGCTTACGGTGACAGCGCCATAAAAAAGGCGCTGTCATCGTTAGCTGTGGATGAGCACTGAACTGCCGAGCTGCCTTGCTGTCCAATCCGTATCGGCATCGAGACGGAGCCATCATGAAAGGCCCAGGTTTCAAGAAATGGTTTGCGCGCGTGCCCGCGCTCAACCAGCCGCAGCGCCTGCAGGTGCTGCATGCCCTGCGGCCGGCCGCCGGCCTGGCACACATCATCGCGCTCATCGAGCAAGCGCGATCAAGCGCGCGCCGCTGTCCGCGCTGCGATAATCCGCACTGGCAGCGCCACGGGCACGCCAACAACCTGCAGCGCTATCGCTGCCGCGAGTGCGGCCGCACTTTCAACGATCTGAGCGGCACTCCACTGGCGCGCCTGCGCCTGCGCGAAAAATGGATCGACTATCTGCAAGCGCTGCTCGCATCGCGCCCGGTGCGCGCAGCGGCCGACGATGCCGGCGTGCACCGCAATACGGCGTTTCGCTGGCGCCATCGCTTCCTGCACCGGGTCAGGGACGACGGCCCGCGGCAACTGTGCGGCATCGTCGAGGCCGATGAGATGTTCATGCTCGAATCGCAAAAAGGGGCGCGCACGCTCGACCGGCCGGCACGCAAGCGCGGTGGCGCGGCGCGCAAATGCGGCATTTCAGGCGAGCTCGACTGCATCCTGGTCATGCGCGACCGCGCCGGCCAGACGGCCGATGCCGTCACCGGACGCGGCCCGCTGACCGTGCGCCAGGCCGAGCGCCACCTGCTGCCGCTGCTCGAGCGCCAGGCGCTGCTGGTGACCGACGCCAACGCCACTTACCGCAGTCTGGCGCGCAAGCACGGCATCGCGCACCAGGCGGTCAACCTGAGCGCCGGCGAGCGGGTTCGATCCGGCAAGGCAGGCGCGATGCACGTGCAAAACGTCAATGCCTACCACCGACGCCTGCGCGAGTGGATCGCCCGCTTTCATGGGGTGGCCTCACGCTATCTGCCGAATTACCTGGGATGGCGTCGGGCGCTCGACGGTCAGCGCATTGCTACCGTTGAACAATTGTTTTGTGTCGCAATCAGACCCATCAATAGCTTACGGTGACAGCGCCTAAAAAAACCGCCGGGGATACCGGCGGTTGTAGTTCACGACGTTGCCCAGGACGATCAGGTCTTCATCTTCGCCATCGGCTCACTTGCCGGCAACTGCCGCTCACCCACCATCAGCTTGTCCGGCGTCATCGGCGTCGTATGCAGCCGCGTGCCGGTCGCATGAAATACCGCGTTCGAGATCGCGGCGGCAACGCCGACGATACCGATCTCGCCCACGCCCTTGGCGCCAAGCTGCTTGCTGACGATGCGGTCGTCTTCTTCCACGAAAATCACGTCGATGTCATGGATGTCGGCATTCACCGCGACGTGGTATTCGGCGTAGTTGTGGTTCATGAAGCGCCCGAAACGGTGGTCGGTGTGGGTTTCTTCATGCAGCGCCTGGCTGATGCCCCACACTACCGCGCCGCTGACCTGGCTGGCGGCGGTCTTGGCGCTGATGATGCGCCCGGCCGCGACGGCGCTGACCACGCGCGTAACGCGAATCATGCCCAGCTTTTCATTGACGCGCACTTCGCAGAACACCGCCGAGTGCACCGCGCGGGTGTACTTGCGCTGCTTGAGCATCTGCGGCGTCATGAAGAACTTTTCTTCGACGCGGTCCACGCCGGCGTCGGCCAGCACCGCGGTCAAGGCCACGCGCACCGCCGGATCTTTTTTGAGGAAGATGAAGCCGTCGCCAAACTCGACGTCGCGGCTGCGCGCCTTGCCCAGCGGCGTGTCCTTCATGGCCAGCGCCATCTTGAGCAGCTGCTTTTTGAGCTTGTCGCAGGCGCCGTGCACGCCCGAGCCGACCGTCGACACGTGCGACGAGCCGCCCTCGATCGGCGCCATCGGCAGCGTCGAGTCGCCCAGCTGGAACGTCACCTGTTCCAGCGGCAGGCCAAGCTGCTCGGCGGCGATCATCGACATCACGGTGTAGGTGCCGGTGCCGATGTCGGACGCGGCGCTGCTCACCACCAGGCGGCCGTTGCTGTGCAAGACGGCGCTGACGCGCGCCACCATCACCAGCGAATCCCAGATCCCGGTCGCCATGCCCCAGCCGACCAGCTCTTCGCCGTCCTGCATCGAGCGCGGCTCCAGCGGACGGCGCTCCCAGCCGAAGCGCGCGGCGCCCTGGCGGTAGCACTCCATCAGCTCCTTGGTCGAGAATGGCTTGTCCTCGACCGGGGCGACGTTGGTGTAGTTCTTCAGGCGCAGGTCGAGCGGGTCCATCTTGAGCGCATACGCCAGCTCGTCCATCGCGACTTCCATCGCGTGCACGCCGTGCGCCGCGCCAGGGGCGCGCATGTCGAGCGGCGAGAAGCGGTCGGTGCCGACCAGTTCGTACTTGAGGGTGATGTCGTTGCAGGCATACAGCTGGCCGGACCAGTTGACGATCACCTCGACGTAGTCTTCCAGGCGCGAGGTTTCCTGCTTGGCTTCGTGCCAGATCGCCTTCAGTGTGCCGTCGCGGTCTGCCGCCAGGCGCACCCGCTGCCAGGTCTCGGGGCGGTGGCCGAAGCTGAACATCTGCTGGCGCGTCAATACCACGCGCACCGAGCGCTTCAGCTGCAGCGCCGCCATGGTGGCCAGCGGCAGCTGGTATTGGGGACGCAGGCCGGAGCCGAAGGCGCCGCCCACATAGGGATTGCGAACCGTCAGCTTGTCCTTCGAGATGCCCAGGCCATGCGACAGGAACCAGCGGCTGTTCTGCGAGCTTTGCGTCTTGTCGTAGACGGTCAGGTGGCCGTCTTCGCCATAGATCACGGTCGAGGCGAACATCTCCATCGGGTTGTGGTGCTCGACGCCATTGTAGAACTGGGAATCGACCTTGACCGGCGCCGCCTCATATGCTTTTTCGGCGTCGCCGGTGGAGCTGGGCGGCGTGAAGCCGGCCTTCAGGGGGCGCGGCTTGTAGGACTGGTCCAGCAGCTTCATGATGTCGGTTTCGTGCTCTTCGACGTCGTAGTGCACGCGCACCAGGGACGCCGCGTAGCGCGCCGCCTCGAAGGTGTCGGCGATCACCAGCGCCACCGGCTGGCCGCTGTAGAAGATCTCATCGCTGAACAGCGGACGGAACGGCGAGCCGGCCGGCGCCGTCATGTCCTTCCAGGCGATGTCGAACGAGCGCATCTTGGGACGGTTCTCGTGCGTCATCACGCTGATCACGCCGTGCGCGGTGAGCGCGTCGACGCTGTCGATTTTCGTGATGCGGCCCTTGGCGACGGTGCTGCTGACGACCACGCCGTAGCACAGGTCAGGCGCCGTGTATTCGGCGGCATACTGGGCCTGGCCGGTGACCTTGGCGCGGCCGTCGACGCGCGAGACGGCCATCCCGCTGTGCACGCGGCCGGTGCCGGCGGGCGCGGTCGGGGTGCGCAGTTCTGGAATCAGGTCGGTCATGCTGGTTCTCCTGGTTGTGCATCTTGTGCATCTCGTGAAGCCTGCTGCTGGCCGCGCGCGTAGTCGGTGCCGCGGGTAGCGCTGGTCAAGGCCTGGACGATGGCGTTCTTCGCCAGCGGCAGCTTGAAGTCGTTGTCGCCATAGCCCTGGGCGCCTTGCAGGATGGCCTCGGCCGCGGCCAGGAAGGCGGACTCGGTCGGCGCCTGGCCGACCAGCGCGGCTTCTGCCGCCTCCACGCGCCATGGCTTGTGCGCCACGCCGCCCAGCGCGATGCGCGCCGCTTTGATGTTGCCGTCGGCGCCGAGGTCGAGCGCGGCGGCGACCGACACCAGCGCGAACGAATACGACAGGCGGTCGCGCACCTTGATGTAGGCCGAGTGGTCCTTGAAGCGGTCGGCCTCGGGCACGCTGATGTGGGTGATCAGCTCACCCGGCTGCAGCGTGTTGTCGATCTCGGGACGGTCTTCCGGCAGGCGGTGGAATTCGGCGAACGCAATCGCGCGCTCGCCGCCCTGGCTCGACTTGACGTGCACGGTGGCGTCCAGCGCACGCAGTGCCACGCACATGTCGGACGGGTGGGTGGCGATGCAGGCCTCGCTGGTGCCGAGGATCGCCAGCTGGCGGTTGAAGCCGTCCCTGGCCGGGCAGCCGGTGCCGGGTTCGCGCTTGTTGCACGGGGTGCCGACGTCGTAGAAATACACGCAGCGGGTGCGCTGCATCAGGTTGCCGCCGTTGGTGGCCATATTGCGCAACTGGGGCGAGGCGCCGGCCAGGATCGCGGCGCTCAGCAGCGGATAACGGTCGCGCACGACCGGATCGTAGGCGGTGTCGGCGTTGCGGCCGAGCGCGCCCAGGCGCAGGCCGTCGGCACCAAGCTCGATGCCGTCCAGGCCGGTGACCAGGTTGATGTCGACCAGGTGCGGCGGCTGCATCACGCCTTCCTTCATCAGGTCGATCAGGTTGGTGCCGCCTGCGATCGGACGCGTGCCTTGCGCGTGCAGCGCGCTCAAGGCGCCGTCGAGGTCCGTGGGTTGGGTGAAGACGAACGGGTTCATGCGAGCACCGGACCGGTGGTGAACGCCGTCTTGCCGTCGGCGCCCGGTTCGGTAATGCCCATCACGCCGGCTACCGCCTCGGTGATCTGCGGATAGGCGCCGCAGCGGCACAGGTTGCCGCTCATGAGTTCGCGCACGTCGGCCAGGGTCTTGGCCTGGCCTTCGTTCATCAGGCCCACGGCCGAACACAGCTGCCCGGGGGTACAGTAACCGCACTGGAAGGCGTCGCAGTCGATGAAGGCTTGCTGGATCGGCGCCAGGTTCTCGCCGTCGGCCAGGCCTTCGACGGTGGTGACCTCGCGGCCGTTCTGCATCACGGCCAGCGTCATGCAGGAATTGATGCGTTTGCCGTCCACCAGCACCGTGCAGGCGCCGCACTGGCCATGGTCGCACCCCTTCTTGGTGCCGGTCAGGACCGCGCGTTCGCGCAGGAGGTCGAGCAGGGTGACCCACGACTCGACGTTGAATTCACGGTCCTGGCCATTGATGCGCAGGTGGACCGGATACTGCTGGTGAAGTTCCATGTTGATCCCCTCTATGAGAAGCTTCGACCATAACCGCACGGACGTGCGCCACTCGGTTAGTTGACGCACTTATTCTTGAGATTGATTTAACATTTCCTGTTCGCAAACTCGCTCGCCGGCGCCGACGTAAAGACACAATTCGCCGGGGCAGGTGCGCGGCTGTGTCGCTGCGGCAGCGGATCGGGAGGGAAGCGCGCCGTCTCGGCCTGCATTGTCAGTGCGTGATAAAACGGCGCGCGACGCGTGGCGCGCCGAATCGAAGGTCCGCGCGATTTACGGCCCGCGGAATACGATGGTCTTGTTCCCATGGACGAATACGCGGCGTTCGATGTGGAACTTGACCGCTCCCGCCAGCGCCATGCATTCGTTGTCGCGTCCCACCCGCGTGAGCTGCTCGGGCCGGTAATTGTGGTCGACGCGCGTCAGCACCTGCTCGATGATCGGGCCTTCGTCGAGGTCCGGCGTGGCGTAGTGGGCGGTGGCGCCGATCAGCTTGACGCCGCGGTCGAACGCCTGCTGGTACGGTTTCGCGCCCTTGAAACCGGGCAGGAAGGAGTGGTGGATATTGATGCACTTGCCGGCCAGGCGCCGCGCCAGTTCGTCCGACAGGATCTGCATGTAGCGCGCCAGGATCACCAGCTCGGACCCGGTCTCCTCGAACACTTCCAGCAGCCGCGCTTCCTGCTGCGCCTTGTTGTCCTTGTTCACCGGCAGGAAGATGAAGCGGATCCCTTCGCGCTCGACCATCGGGCGCAGATCCAGGTGGTTCGACACCACCGCCGTGATCGTCATGTTGAGTTCGCCATTGCGGCGGCGGTACAGCAGGTCGTCCAGGCAGTGGTCGGTCTTCGAGACCATGATCACGGTGCGCACCGGCTCGCGCGGATCGTGGATCTTCCACTGCATCCCCAGGCGCGTCGCTACCAGCTCGCCGAACTGGTGGCGGATCGCCTCGATCGGCGGCGAGCCGTCCTGCTGGCGGAACACGGCGCGCATGTAGAACCACGCGGTCGAGTCGTCGTCGAACTGCTCGAGCGCACAGATGTAGCAGTCGCGCTCGGCGAGAAAGCCGGCCACGGCGGCCACGATGCCAGTGCCGGCCGGGCAACTGGCGTGGAGAATGTATTCGATGCGTCCGGCCGAAGCCGGCTCTGGGCTGCTCATGCGTTGTCCTGTCCTGTGTGCGATCGTCGAAGAGTGGCTGCCCGTACCGCGCGAGCGCGCCACGGATCGAAGGGCGCCGCATCCGGCATGCGGGCGCCGCCCGGTTGGCGACGCTGGCAAGGCAAGATTGTCAGAAGGGCCAGAATGGCGGATGGCTGCGCCGGCGTCAAGTGCGCACGTGCGCGTGCGGCGGCCGCGACGACGATTCTGGCGACGATTGCGGCGCCGAATTGGCTACCCGATTTCGCCCGTTTGCGCTGTGTCATTTTGTACACATTTACAGCGCATCCGTGCGCGTGGAAACATTTTAAAAAAGCTAAGATTCGGCTTCTTACAACCCATGTTTTCACATTCCACGGAGTCCACATGTTCAAGTCCACCCTGCGTCTCGCCTTCACCTCGGCACTGGTGTCCGCCGCCCTCTGCGCACCAGCCAGCGCGGCCAAGCAGACCTACCAGGATCTCGAGATCAACGGCGTGCTGCAGGAAATCCCGGGCCCGTCGCTGCGCTGCGCGTCGAAGTTCGGCGGCACCATCCTCGGCTTCGGTTCCAGCCCGACCCTGGGCCGGGTCGGCTTCGTGGCCAACGACTGCATCACCCCGAACGGCACCTCGTTCACCTTCAGCGACGGCATCTTCGTGGTCACCACGCTGACCGGCGAACAGCTGTTCGCCAAGTACGGCGGCCAGTTCGTGCCGACCGGCGAAGGCACCAAGTACGTGTTCAACGGCGCCACCTTCACCATCACCGGCGGCACCGGCCGCTACTTCAAGGCCACCGGCGGCGGCGACCTGACCGGCGGCGAAGACATGAGCAACGGCCAGGGCAACATCAAGCTCAAGGGCCGCATCCTGCTGAAGAAGTAAGCGGCGAGGCGCTCGCCGCAGCGACTGCGCGGCGCGTGCTACCATCGAGCTTTTGCGCGTGCCGCCCGGCGCGCGAATGCTGTCGATGCCTCACCGGATTCGCCCGATGCACCCCGCCGACCTGGACGCCGTCATGGCAGTCCAGGCCGCGTGCTACCCACCCTCGATGCAGGAACCGCGCGCCGTGCTCGAGGCGCGCCTGCTGGCCGCTTCCGCCAGCTGCGCCGTCGCCTGCGATGACGACGGTAACAGCGACGGCGTGTGCGGCTACCTGTTCGCCTATCCCTCGCGCCTGGGCGCGGTCACCGATCTCGGTGCGCCGTTCACGCTGCCGCCGCAACCCGATACCCTGTACCTGCACGACCTGTCGGTGGCGCCGCGCGCGCACGGCCGCGGACTGGCGCGCACCCTGGTCGAGCACCTGCTGGCCGCCGGCCGCGCGCAGGGTCTGCTGCATGCGGCGCTGGTGTCGGTGCAGGACAGCGAACGTTTCTGGTCCGGCTTCGGCTTTCGTCCGGCGCCGGCCGCCAACCCGGGCTGCGGCGCCGGCCTGGCCACCTATCCCGGCGCCGCCGTCTACATGGCGCGTGCGCTGCACCAACCGTCGTTTTGATCCCACCTACTGAAGGAATGCCATGTCCCAGCAAGTCACCGTCATCGCCACCCTGCATGCCCGTCCCGGCCAGGAAGCCGCACTCGAAGCGCGCATGCGCATCATGATCGAAGCCACCCGCAAGGAAGCCGGCTGCATCCGCTACGACATGCACCGCGCCGCCGACGACGCAGCCAGCCTGATCATGGTCGAATACTGGACGGATGCCGAAGCGCTGCAATCGCATGACGACAGCACCCATATGGCGGCGCTGGGACGCGACCTGCCGGACCTGGTCGATCGTCCGGTCGAGGTACGCAAGTTCTCCCAGGTCGCATAACTGTCGAAAAATTTTACACTAGTAAATACGCGGTCCGGCTGTCGAAAAAAAATGCACTATAAATGAAGGCACTAGCGCTGCGGCTGAGCTGTGGCGCGCTTCTTGCTCCCCTTGTTTTCTGATTTACCTGAGGAGCAAGATGATGTTACGTATTACTTCTGTGTTGTTTGCGGCCGCGCTGCTGGCCCCGTCGGCCGAGGCCGACGTGATGTACACCTGGCACCAGAGCGCCGCATCCGAGAACATGGCGGGGCCCATGAGCCTGCAAATGGTGTTTTCGGATGCTGCCGTCAAGGCCGGCCAGCTGACGCTGGACTTCGAGGCGGGCTGTGGTATCGGCCAGTGCCTGTACCCGCAGGACAGCCTGCTGTCGCTGAAGTTCTGGCTGAACGAAGACAAGGGCGATGGCACCTTCGCCCGGCTGAACTACATCGACTTCGGCTATCGAACTTACCCGCAGTACGGCCAGGATACGATCCGCCTCGATCTGAACTTCCTGCCGAACGGACGGTTGAGCGGCTCGATCCTCGCCGACGACGCCAACAGCTACTTCATCATGCAAAGTTTCGGCACCACCTTCCAGATGCTCGAGACCCGCAGCGATTTCGGGCCTTGCGGGGAAATGGACGTGACCTGCTACGGCGAAGAGGGCGAACTGCGGGCCGAAGTGCCCGAACCGTCGAGCGCCGCCATCGCCGGCCTTGGCCTGCTGGCGGCCTGGTTCGCGCGCCGCCGCCGGCGCTGATCACACTGCGCCAACCGTCACGCGGCCTGCTCGACCCGCTCGCGGATCCAGGCCGCGCAATCCGCCGCCCTTAGCGGCTTCGAATAGTAATAGCCCTGGATCTGGTCGCACTCGGCGCGCCGCAGCGCCGCGACCTGGTCCGCCGTCTCCACGCCTTCGGCGATCACGGTCAGCCGCAGCCGGTGCGCCATCGCGATCATGGCCTGCACGATGGCCAGCGATTCCGGGCTGTGCGCCATCTCGTCGATGAACGATTTGTCGATCTTGAGCTTGTCGATCGGCAGCCGGGTAAGGTAGGCGAAGCTCGAATAGCCGGTGCCGAAGTCGTCGATGCTGAGCGTCACGCCGCGCTCGCGCAGCTGGCGCATCACCACCACGCTGCGCGCCGGGTCGGCCATCGACAGGCTTTCGGTCAGCTCGATCTCGAGCACCGCCGGGTCGATGCCCGCTTCATCGAGCAAGCTCGAGACGGTGGCCACCACGTCGGTCTGCAGGAACTGCCGTGCCGACAGGTTGACCGCCACCGGCAGCGGCGGCAAGCCCTCGGCCTGCCACGCGCCGAGCTGGGCCACGGCGCTGCGCAGCGCCCATTCGCCGATCGACACGATCAGGCCGGTCTCCTCGGCGATCGGCACGAATTCCTCGGGCGAGATCACGCCATATTCGGGATGCTGCCAGCGCAGCAGCGCTTCGAAGCCGGCCGCGTGGCCGGTCTTGAGGTCGATCTTGGGCTGGTATTGCAGGAACAGTTCGCCGTTGGCGGCGGCGCGCCGCAGATGGCTTTCCAGCCTCAGCCGGCGTCCGAGTTCGCTGCGCTGCTCGGCCGCGTAGCGGGCGATTGCGCCGCCGCCCAGATCCTTGGCGTGGCGCATGGCGCTGGCAGCGTTGTTGAGCAGGGCGTCGGCGTCCTCGCCGTCGTCCGGATAGCGCGCATAGCCTATGCTGCAGGTCAGCGCGATCTCGTTGCCGCCGGCGACGATCTGGCGGTTGACCGCCGCCAGCAGGCGTTCCAGTAATTGATGGGCCTGGGTTTCGTCGCCGGCGTCGTTCAGCAGCAGCACGAATTCGTCGTTGCCGGCGCGCGCCAGCATGTCGCCGTCGCCCATGTGCTGCTGCAGGCTGCGCGTGACCGCCACCAGCGCCTCGTCGCCGCCGCGATGGCCCAGCAGTTCGTTGAGGTGTTTGAAACGGTCCAGGTTGACGCAGGCGACCACGGCGCCGTCGGCCCGTTCGCGCCAGCCGTTCACGCCGCGCCCGATCGCACGCACCAGTGCCTGGCGATTGGCCAGCCCGGTGAGGATGTCGTGGGTCAGGAAGAAGTCGACCTCGGCCGCCGCGGCCGGCACTCCCGCGCCGCCAATGCCGTCGCCAACGTCGCTGCCCAGCTGCGCCTGCAGCGACTGGGCCGCCATCGCCAGCTGGCGGTGATAGATCAGCTGCTCGACCATCCGCGCCAGGTCGCGCAGGCATTCCAGGTCGGCGTCCTCGACCGTGCGCGGCCGGTGGTCTAGCACGCACAGGGTGCCGATCTTCATGCGGTCGACCGAATACAGCTGCACGCCGGCGTAGAAGCGCACGTGCGGTTGGCCGAGCACGATCGGATTGCCGGCGAAGCGCCGGTCTTGCGCGGCGTCCGGCACGATCATCGGCTCGTCGCTGAGAATCGCATGGCCGCAGAACGAGATGTCGCGCGCCGTGCCGTGCGGCTCGAAGCCGCAGCGCGACTTGAACCATTGAACCTCCTTGCCGACCAGCGACACCAGGGCGATCGGTGCGCCGGTGACGCGGCAGGCCATGCGGGTGATGCGGTCAAAGGCTTCCTCGGGCGCGCTGCCGAGCAGCCGGGTGGCGTGGAGGGCGGCGAGTCGCCGCACCTCGTCTTGCGGGATGCGTGGTGCTTGCATGCGTGACGGTCCAAGTCCACGAGCGAAAGGCCCGGGAAACATCCCGGCCGTGCCGACAGCTCGTGAGTGTCTGACGGGCAGGAGTATTACGCCAGATGTGGCCGCCGTTTGCAAACGGCATACCTGAAGCGTGCGCGGGCCGGTGCCCGGCGCGGGTCAGACCAGCGATGCGAGCAGCGCCGCGGTGTCGGCCGCGCCCATGCGCTGCGCCGCGTCCAGTGCGCTGACGCCGTCGGCATCGCGCGCCGCCGGGTCGGCGCCACGCTCGACCAGCAGCCGCAGGATGTCGGTGCGATTGAACATGGCCGCGAACATCAGCGCGGTCTTGCCGGACGGGCCGGCGTTGTCCGGCCGCGCGCCCTGGTCGAGCAGCAGGGTGGCGACGCCGAGGTCGCCCTTGAAGGCGGCGCCGTGCAGCGGACTCTGGCCGGCATCGTTGAACAGTTCGGGATCGGCGCCGTGTTCCAGCAACACGCGCACCGCGTCCAGGTGGCCGTGATAGGCGGCCAGCATCAGCAGGCTGTCGCCGCGTTCGTTGCGCAGGTTGGGCGGCAGGCCCTGGGCCAGCAGGGCGCCTAGCGGTTCGGCGTCGCCGGCGCGGGCATGCTGGAATACCTGGCGCACCCAGGCGAGGGTGGCTTCGTCGAGTTCGGCGGCGGGCGCTGCGCCGGGTGGGGTGTTGGGCGGTTCGGTGGATTGCATGGTGACTCCGTGATGTCGAGGTTCGATGAAAGCATAGCAGGCGCTGCTTTGACAATACGTCCCGGCATCGGCGGCGCCCGTCGCCATCCGACCACCACAATAAAACGTAACTAACCAACAGAGTGTCATGACCCTAAAAGACACGGCGAGCAGGAGGCGGGGTCGCCATCGACCCCGCCGTGCATCAGAGTCGTTACGGTGCTTCGGCGATGCGACGCGCTGCCGTATGCGCGGCCGCTTCCATCAGCCACACCGGCAAGGCGACTGCCGGCAGCAGCATGCCGGCGATCAGCGCCGCGTGCCAGCCGAGTTCCGCATACAGCCAGCCACCCAGCGCGGAACCGAAAGCGCCGCCGGCGAAGAACAGCGCGAAGTACAGGCCGTTCAGGCGGCTACGCACCTCGGCGCCGAGCGTGAACAGGGCGCGCTGGCCGAGCACCAGGTTGGCGGCGACGGCGGCGTCGAGCACGATCGCGGCCACGGCCAGCAAGGCCAGCGCCGGGATCCTGGCTTGCGGCGCGAACAGCGGCAGTGCGAAGCTCAGGCTGCCGAGCACGAGGGCGACGAAGGTGGCGCCAAGCGTGCGGCCGGCGTCGGCCATGCGCCCGGCGATCGGCGAGGCCACCGCGCCGGCCATGCCGACCAGGGCGAACACGGCGATGCCGTTCTGGCTCAGCCCGAACTGCGGTCCGCCCAACGCCTGCGGCACCACGGTCCAGAACAGGCTGAAGGCGCCGAACAGGCCGGCGTGGTACAGCGCGCGGCGGCGCAGCACGGTGGTGCTGGTGAACAGCGACCACAGCGAACCGATCAGGGCCAGGTAGCGCGGCGCCGCCTCAGGCCGGCGCTGCGGCAGCTTGAAGTGCAGCAGCACGGCCAGCGCCAGCACCAGCGCCGCAGCAACGCCGAATACCGCGTGATAGCCACCGGCGCCGGCCAGCAGGCTGGCCACCGGGCGCGCCAGCATGATCCCGAGCAGCAGCCCGCTGACCACCTTGCCGACAGTCTGGCCGCGCGTCGCTTCCGGCGCCAGGTGGGCGGCGAAGGGCACCAGCACCTGCGCCACCACGGCGCCAAGGCCAATGGCGAGCGCGGCCAGCAGGAATTGCCAGGCCTGGTTGGCGGTGGCGGCCAGCAGCAGCGCGGCACTGGTTGCCACCAGGCCGCCCACGATCAGGCGCCGGTTCTCGAGCAGGTCGCCCAGCGGCACGATGAACAGCAGGCCAATAGTGTAGCCGATCTGGGTCAGCGTCACCACCAGCCCGGCGGCGGCCGGCGGCATGCCGAGCGCGGCGCTGATGTTGGCCACCAGCGGCTGGGCGTAATACAGGTTGGCGACGATGATGCCGGCGGCCGCGGCGAGCAGCGCCGTCATGCCGCGTGTGATGGTGAGGTGTCTCGAGGCTTGCATGGCGTATTCCTTTCGTGACTGGATGATTGACTCCATTCTAGGAAGAGTTCAGCAAAAGATAATTAGTGCATAATCCGCTCATACAATTCACATCATATGAACAATCATGGACAAAGTGCGGGCGATGCAGACTTTCGTGCGGATCGTCGAGGCCAACAGTTTCTCAAAGGCCGCCGAATCGCTCAACCTGCCGCGCGCGTCGCTCACCGCCACCATGCAAAAGCTGGAACGCCACCTGGGCGCCCAGCTCCTGCAGCGCACCACGCGCCGCCTGTCGCTCACGCCCGAGGGCGAGCGCTATTACCAGCAATGCGGCGAGATCCTGGCCGCGATCGACGCCGCCGAAGCCGACTTTCTCGGTGATTCAGGCCGGCGCCTGAACGGCAGTCTGCGCATCGACCTGCCGGGCGCGCTCGGGCGCGGCGTGGTGCTGCCACGCATCGCCGAATTCCGCGACCGCCATCCCGAGCTGCACCTGACCATCAGCCAGAGCGACCGCCTGGTCGACCTCACCGCCGAAGGCATCGACTGCGCGCTGCGGGTCGGCACGCTGCAGGATTCGGCGCTGGTGGCGCGCCGCATCGGCCAGATGCGTTTCGCGATCGCCGCCGCCCCAAGCTACCTGCAGCGGCGCGGCGTGCCGGCGTCGATCGGCGAGCTGCCGCAGCACGACGCCGTGGTCCACTTTTCCGGCCGCACCAGACGCGCCTTCGACTGGGAGCTGGAGCACGACGGCACGGTGGAGAAGGTGGCGATGCAGGGCGGCGTCGCCGTCAACGATGCCGAGGCCAACCTGCTGTGCGCGCTGCAGGGACTCGGCCTGGCGCAGTTGGGCCGCTACCAGATCCGCGCCCACGTAGCGGCGGGCGCGCTGGTCGAGGTGCTGCCCGGCGTGACGCCGACCCCGATGCCGGTGTCGCTGCTGTACCCGCGCGGACGCATGTCCAGCCCGCGCCTGCAAGCCTTCGCCGCCTGGCTGGCCGCCATCTTCGAGGACGATCCCGACTTGCGCCTGCCGCACGATTGAGTTTTCTCAGGCGGGGCCAGCAGCACGGGCGGCACGATCGGGAGGCCGACCGCCACCGAGGAACCGCCATGCAGCATCCCGCCCGTTCGCTTGTCCGACTGTTCGGCATTCTTTGCGCGTGCATGGCGTCCGGTACGGCGCCGGCCTCCATCCCCTACGTCTACCCATTCAACAGCATGAGCGGCCAGGAAGTGATCGAGCGCCGCCTCAAGCAGCCCAAATCGCAGCTCGACTACATCAACCGCGAAAAGGTCGATGCCTACCTGAACGGCATCAAGGACGGCGCGCACGGCACCGCCTGGTGCCTGAGCCGGCCGGTGCTGCCGCAGGAACTCAACCTGGCCGTGGTGCAGCGCCTGAAAGAGACGCGCAAGCCCGCCGAACTGAAGGGCAACGCCGCGCCGCTGGTGCTGGCCGAGCTGCGCCGCCGCTTTCCCTGCGAGAAGCCGCGCAAGGGCAAGCGCTGAGCAGGTGAGCTGGCTGTCGGTGGGCCGGGCGGGGTATTGACGCGCACGCCCCATCACCGAGCGTGATTACGGGAAGCTCAGCGATAACTGCCGCAAGTGTTCTCGATTCCGCTATCATGCCGAACGCGAGCGGGCGGAGGCTGTCCGCCGGCCCGCCTTCACGCATCACAGCCGTCACAGGAGTACACATGAAGAAGCACCTGATCCTGGCTGCGACGTTCGCCGTCGCCGCTGTCCCGGCCGCCCACGCCAGCCCGGAACTGGCCAAGGCCAAGGCCTGCATGGCTTGCCACGCGGTCGGCACCAAGCTGGTCGGCCCGGCCTACAAGGAGGTCGCCGCCAAGTATGCGAAGGACGGCGGCGCCGAGGCCAAGCTGGCCCTCAAGATCCAGAAGGGCAGCAGCGGCACCTGGGGACCGATCCCGATGCCGGCCAATCCGCAAGTGAGCGACGCCGAGGCCAAGGCGTTGGCCAAATGGGTCCTGTCCCAGAAATGATTTCCTGCGGCGCAATGCGCCGCTTTTTATTGGCGCTGTCACCGTTGTGTGTTGATTTGATTGAACTGCCGAGTATTCGGATGGTCTGACCAGTATCGGGACCACATGGAGCGGCGATGAAAGCGGCAGCCTTCAAACGATGGTCGGCGCAATTGTCGGAGCTGAGCAGGCAGCAACGAGCGCACCTGCTGGCGCTGATCCAGCCAGCGGTCAGCCCCGACCGCGTCTGCACACTGATCAACGCTACCCGCTCCGCTGCCTGCGATTGCGCACATTGCGGCGCCGCCAAATGCTACCGGCATGGCATACACCGCGGGCTGCAGCGCTATCGCTGCCGCGCCTGT
>Ga0265798_10006470_pt1 | contig 15394 bp, 12 predicted proteins | sample P3T30metagenome_FD_192430 | JGI IMG/M metagenome (GOLD analysis project Ga0265798, IMG submission 192430) | Plant litter microbial communities from East Loma Ridge, Irvine, California - P3 T30 | ecosystem: Environmental > Terrestrial > Plant litter > Unclassified | place: USA: California... | reverse complement strand
GAGGCTGAGAGGAGGCCTGGGAGTTCGAGGGCGTACTTGATGGGGGCGGTGTTGGCGGTGTTTGTAGTTTCCAATCTGTAGGGCCGGATAATAGTCGCCAGACCAACGTAGGTGTAGACTATGTTTCGCAGTTCGGCAGGGAGACGAAGAAGGGGTGATGCTTGTTGGTTGGTGAGAGTACTAGGCGCGTCCGTTAGTGGGTGGTGTTGAGTGGATGGCGGCAGGCTTACATTTGGGACATGGCGGTGGAGGATACAACGGCTCTAGAAGAAGTTTCCATTCTTTGGACGGACGGAGAAGTAGAGTACAATAATTTTGCCCAGTGGGTAGTTGACGAAACTGGGTAGGTAATTTGAAGTGAGTGCTTCCGAGGTCGATTTATCTGCAATGCGCTAGCTGCCTAGCCAAGGACTGATACTACGATCCGCTTCTCTTTTGACTAGCCAGTTCTCGTGATATATAAAGTACCCTCTTCCTGCCCGCCGCCCATTTTCTCAGTCACATAAAGATGACTTGCAGGGTATCCTTCTTACACCATACCTTCAGTTTTGTGATCACATTAACTTCCCAGTGTTGCCTCCATGGGCCAGATTCTATGTAAATTTCCTCCACGTTCGGCAGCCATTTAGTCGGGAAATGGAATCCTTCAGGTTCTCTACCATTTCGAAGAAGGTGAACGGAGCATGCAATACCAACGTCCATCTTAATTGAGGTAACGAATTCGCCGATTTCGTGGTCGCAGCTGCTGTTTAGCCAGGCACTCGCGTAACACTGACTAAAATCGAAGAGCGCTGATCTGCATAGTAGTGAGGTAGCTTCGTGTCGGATTTGTTTGCAGGCCTCAAGTTGTTCTGGAAGCTGGAACCTGAACCTGAGAGACTCTTCCGATTGAATGGCTTTGATGATAGTAGAGAGACCGATGTAAGCGTAGTTCTTGTTGCGCAGCTCAGCGGGCAGGCGGAGAAGCGGAGACTCGAGCTGGTTTCTGAGATTGCTTGGTTCGGATGTTAGTACGTGCGACTGGGTGAGAGACAGCGAGCTTACATGTTTGTTCCAGTCTCGTCGCCCAGGAAGACAGCGGAGGAAACGTTGGTCTCCATGTCGCAGGAGTGCGGAGATTGACAGCGCTTGACTCTGGTTGTTGGTGGTGGGCGGAAGGAGATAGAAAGATCGAGAAGTGAAGGCAGTGTTTACTGCGCTATTTCGGAAGGCGCTAGTGCGGACGCGACTACCTCTTGTGACTAATCAAGCCCGATGGTACTCCCGAGGTCAAGCCCACCTGTGTCTTCCTTTTTCGGCTTGCAGCGGATTCTTGGGTGCCTTGATCTTGCGCGAAACAGGTTCGCTGCGCATGTGTTCACAGTCTATAATCAGTATATCGAATCAAGACGCGATTTGCATGTTATGGTATTGCTTTATAGCTACCTAGGTAATTTCAATAGCCTCTGTTGATCCTCCCGCTGTGAACAGAATCACGAAGAACCGTTTTTGGATCGAATACTGAGTGGACCCATCGCTGCGACAGTCTGACCTTTGCCAAAGGTAGTGAAGACTGTTCCAACGCCATGTATCATCGGAAAAATCAGCGGCGTACTCTTTCGAAGATCTGGCTGAGGGACCAGTATCTTCTTGCATGCTGTAGACGTGTACTCTCTAGTCCAGCATCTCTTCGAATACGATCCCGATTGACGCATTTCCAGCCCACACAAGTAGAGGTTTTATCAGCTTGCCTTGTAGCTCTGCCTCAACTACCTGCTTGATGTACACAATCTTCAGGTTTGGTAAGAATTTTGATACCCGCGTGTCCATCCCCTGTAACCTGTAATAATACGGGGCGTGCATCCGTATATAGCAAGCCAGACTACCCGAGATACTCACCGAGGTAACGAGGTTACAGATAGTGGAGCTGAGACCACGAGATAGCAGGAATTCCTCGTCGTCGCAACTGACGTCAAAAGTCCCTCGGCTTGGTAGTAGTGCCGTGGCCTCGTGCCAGATTTGCTTACAGCTCATGTGAAGTCCTGGGAGCTCAAAGCATAAGGAGGAACCTCGCCGATTCATTTCCAAGGCTCTTGTGATCGTGATTCTGGCCGCGAGACTGGCGTAGGTGTAGATCCTGTTGCGGATCTCGGCGGGGAGGCGAATAAAAGGTGACATTCGCTGATTCCTGAGCGTACTAGCTAGGGCGTTAATTTTTGTGAGCGTGCGGCTGAGAAGCAGTTGGCTTACATTTGTGACATTGCGCTTTCATACGACGAAGCCGCGGGTGGATGTAGGCTCGCCATGGTTGGTATCGTGGGTATCGTGTAGAGAGATGGTGTTTGTACTTAACTAAGACCAAAAGCGACGGCAGGCGAAGTCAAAGTATGAGGCGTCTCGGTAATTGAGGTGAGAGTGAGCTTTATTGATTGTTGTATTGGAGTGGACGAAATGACTGTCTAGCGCCTGTTCATTTTGGGTAGCAGCAAACGCTATGACGTACGCGTCGCGCTCTCACCTAACAGAACCCTTCCCATACCCTTACCCAGCTTTCTCAAAGATGATTTCAAGATCCTGGTTCCTAGTGCAAGCTCGCAGGTTATGACGTATGAGATAAGTCATATGCGATCCCATGGGTGAAGCCAATACGTATACTCGCTTCAAAGCCGGAAAGGCTGGACGCTCCAGCTTCCACAGCTCATCCACACCCGTATCGTGCATGCGAACGGATGTCATAAGATGATAAACCGGTAGCCTCGAGATCCGCTTGGTCCACGAATGATCCTTCTCGGAGACCCTGTAGGTCACATGGTCGAAGAACATCGCACGGGCTTCATAGCGGAGCTGGGAACAGGTTGACATGAGGGCTGTGAATCTTTCGTACGTGTACTTACTCCAGCGGTATATACGGATGTACATACTGCTGAATGTGTACACGTAGATCATGTTGCGGATCTCGCCTGGAAGTCGGAGAAGCGGAGAGTGAAGCTGGTTTCGAGTCGTACTGGATAGATTGTGAGCGAGTGCGGCTGATTATTTGCGTGGGAAATGGCTAAATTACATGTCTGACACGGCGCTACTGTGTCGCATGGCTGGGGGCGAGGCCGTGTCTTCGAGGCTGAGGATTGCGATCTTTCTCATTTGATGAGGAGTACCTTTGCGTATTTGGCGGTTCAATATCGTGTGAGTAGAGGAAGCAGATAGGTTGATTTTGGTATATGGAAAGCGGGTGGTAGAAGGAAGTAGGTTGAAGGCTTTGGGTGTGATTCAGTGAATTAGCACAGAAGGACTGACTGCTACCTCGTTTCCATCGCAGAGCTTTGATCATGACGTATCAATACCCTCGTCATTCCCGTATGCGGAGCTCGCCCTTACAATGATCTCTAGAACGCTGAGCTGGGGGCCACTTGCAAGTCCGCATTTCCCGCCCAAGTTCGTAGCGCGTCAACCCCCAAACTATCCTTTGGCATGCGCGATTTACTCCAACCAGCGACATACACTCGCTCCAATTCCGGGAAGAGTTTAGCTCCCTGTCGTTCCGCTACAAACTGCTCATCCTCCCGTAGGAGCCTTGTAATCCGCTGCGATCGTAGATGGATGGAAGTGACGAGCCGGAAGTCCGCGTGTGGAAGCGTCTGTGGGAACTCCGAGAACAGGAGCGCCCTCAAATCGAGAGTCACATGCGTGAAGAAGATGGCGTGGGCTTCATGGCGCATCTGAGAACAGGTGGATATGATGGCTGTGGACTTGCGGGCTCGAGGACTGTTGTTGAAGACGGCCTGAGTGCGGGAACACGCGTACGCGTAGATCTTGTTGCGTATCTCTCCTGGCAGCCGCAAGAGAGGTGAGTTGACCTGGTTCTTTAGGGTGCTGGATACATGTTAGCAGATGCCCGTCGTCTCGAGAGGGTTGAATGGTCAAAGTACTTACATCTCGCGAGCTTCTTTGGAAGTGAGCACGCGACGCTGACGTGATGTGACTGTCTGTCGTGACATGTTGCTATGCGGGGTCAGGATCGAAGCCTAGGAAGTTGTTCAATGGTGCAGAACGCTTACCCAGTTACGTGTGTTTAAGGATTTGTGGTCTACACCAACCAGTCAGGGTAGTTGCTCGCGAGACTGTATGAGCTGATGGTTTACCGAGAACAATCTGTGGGAAGACAAGAGAGGAGGACTAGTTTCGGCGATCAGGGTGCTTTATATACAGAGGGTACGTGCGGAAGTGGCTGCAAAACTGGGATTAGACCCTCAAGATCACGCGCCGGATTATCACGTGCATAGCGCCGAGGATATTTCTTGATCCAGTTCTAATGTGTTGCTATAGACGACACTATGTATGTCCATCAGAACTTCTGGAACGTTCTCAGGGACATGCGCTCCCAACTTGTCTGCAATCGCTTCCTCATGTATTTAGGTATCCAGCTACGTAGGTACTCATGAGTAAAGGAAACTAAATTGGGAAAGAATGCGCTAGGAGCGACGAGTCCCAGGTTGCCTCGAAGAATTTTGCATCTTCAGGAGCCAATATGGATCTGTAATCTCCTCATCGGTGACCTGTAGGTTCGGCTTTCCAAACATTCCTCGTAGCGCATCGATGGTTACATCATTCGCCCTAATGGGTTGCTTCAAAAGGACCCTCTCAACCCCAGGTAGATCAGGTTTAGCCCTTCTACCAGATATGAATTCATAAGCCTTCCGTATTGCAGTGGTGAGATAACCACCGTCCATATACAGCGAGGAAATGAGGTTGCGATATCTGGGGTTGAGGCTTACATGAGCTGCCCACCCTCCAAATCCAGACAACTCGAACGTCGCATGGGTATACAAGAGTGCGATGGCCTCGCAGTAGATTTGTTTGCAGGTGAGGAGGAAGGTTTCGCTGAAGAGACACGACCTTTCGGAGACTTCTGGGCGCTTCCCGTGCTTGACTGTAGTGGATCGGCACACGTATGTGTAGATGTGATTGCGGATCTCGCCAGGTAGACGAAGTAGGGGCGAGTTGAGCTGGTTTGCTGTGGCACTGCTTCGATCAGCTAGTGTATTGTGGATGAAGTAAGCGCTCTATTCAGCGGCTTACATCTTTTCAGATTCCTCAGGCGAAGTTGCACGCTTGAGCAATCCCTCCCACTCTTTGTAGGCCTTCTCGCGGTCCAAGAAGGCTGTCGTCATATCGTGGACTCGGGTATTGGATTGGGTTTGAGAATTCGATGGAAGGACTCGGTGTAGATTTGTTGCAAACACATTGTTGTGGCCGACTCACAAGACAATTGCCTTCTCTAAATAGTTGTAGGCCCAGGCTAGGCAGCTGTGAGGTTAGCTTGGAGTCACGTGTGGGTTCAGAGTGCATAGCCCTGGAGGACCCTGAAAATAGATCAGATCTCGATGGCGTAGCAGGGTCGGTGAGATTTTGAAAAGATGGATGTCTTATAACGTTCTTGAGTATTCGATCTAATATGTACATTAAACAGAAACCGCGTACTTTACACTCGGTCGGCCCTACCACATCTAAGCCTTGGGGCCGTGGGGCTTCTTCATGTAGGTTGGCTCGAGAGCCGGCTCAGCGTTCTTGACCAGCATCTGCACGTACTCGTCGAACCAAGCACCAGCAGCCGGTGCCCCAGTAAGACCGCACTTTCCGTCACTCTCACCACCAGGCTTGATCCAGACAAGAGAGTCGACGTTGGTGTTGTTCTGCTTGGAGCCAGGTAGAGGACCGAATCCAGCAGGTTCGACGTTGCACCACTCACCCCACTCCTCACGAGCACCGGGAAGAGCGACGCGGCCCTGGTCGATGATGAAGTGGGATGGCAGACCCTCAGCCTCGAGGTAAGGAGCGAGCGATGTGGCGTAGTGACTCTCGTCCCAGGATGGCGAGTACTCGGTGTAGTTCTCGCGGACCTTGGCTTGGAAGGAGTTGTAGTTGGATACGTTGGTGGAGAAACCCCGGATCTTAGCCATGGGGTTGAGCTTCTTCGCCATGGCAACAACCCTGCCGAAGACCTCAGCAGTTGGTTTCAGGTTGTCTGCCCAACCGAGCCAGCCGCCGTGCGCAGCATCGATGTACAGATGTACGTTGGGGTACTGCAGCTTGGATATCGCGTACGCAATACCCTCCTCGTAGATTGGAGTGGCGTTGGCGCAGAAAGGAACGCCCTGGTTGGTGACGGCGTTACCCAGACTGTCGGGCTCAAGAACGATGGCGAAGTCGAGATCCCTGGCCTCAGAAACAAGCTTGGCGTACTTGTCGACAAACTCCTTCTTGTAGATCTGAAGACCATTGTTGGCGGAGCTGAGCTCACCGGCAGACTCGCCGGCAGAGCAATCACGGTCGGGCAGATTGTACAGAACTAGTCCGACGATCATCTTCTTTGGACCCTTCTTTTGTTGACGAGCCTCCTTGATGGCTTGGGGAATGAGGCTGAGACCATCGCGTGTAGTGACCCAAGTGAAAGTCGAGATCTTCTGGGCGACTGTGCGAGTGCGCGCCGCATTGAGAGTGTCGTTCTGGGCAGTGAAGGCTGCAATGGTCTGGTCGAGCTTCTTGCCGTAGCTTTGAACAACATAGCGGTCTTTGCCAGTCCAAGGGTTGACGTTGGGGCCTGGGGGTGGCTTAGGAGCTGCGGACGCAGCACCGGCGAGGGCGGCAGTTGCCAAAACGAACTGTGTGAGTTGTACCATGATGAAACGAGAGGCTTGGAATTGACTCGAGGTGGTGATAAATCGTACGGTGGACTACCTGGGGCTTTTATAGAACGCCATGAGGATGGGCGCCGCGGAAAAGACCCATCCAATCATCCTTTTCTCTTTCAGCAGGCTTGGTACAGGCTTGCCCTTACGTTCACGTGGCTGTATTTAGACTTAGTCAACGGTACCGTCGGCCCGTTGTACATTCTAACAGCACTCAAGACGGTCCAAGTCCTTGGTGAAAAAGCATTGACATCTCGCATACAAAGCGCCACGGCGGCGTTGCTGTAGTGCTTCATCGAAGGCGTAGTGTGCGCTTATTTTGGCGAATGTAAGGAACGGTCGTTCGCCCCTAGATTGGTATGTAGTCCTGTTAACAGTAGATTAGCCAAGGTAAAGTCTACCGGGGCTGTTGCGGGTAGTCAATATATCTGAGCTGTTTACCCGGCTTCTACCCCAGCTTCGTTGAAACATCGACCCCGCAATCCGGCTCGTGATATTGCAGTCCCGGAAAGCGCCCTGCAGATTGGTTGGGGTGGTCAAGCTAACGCTGTGTATATTGCGCATAGAGTACTGTGGGGCTCTTGTGTCATTTCGGACTGCAGCTCGCCATCTGCAGACACTGTACAGAAGATTCGTTGCGTCTTCTAGCGCGACTGTGAGCGGCTGTACCCTGAGGCTGAGTTGGATGTAGATGCTGCACGCACGATGCTGGACCTCCAACACAGAATAGATGTCGAAAGTGATATCGCGAGAGATGAGACGATCGCGCAGATTGAAAGCCCTGTAGCATAGAAACATGTAGGTGAATCTCCTTGCACATGGATGCGCGCCCTACGTGGGATACATGATGACGGCCGTAGGACGACACAGTCAATTATCTGATCGCATATTGTCCTCCAGACGTCCCGAGATCTGACTGAAGGCGTGTTTTGCGGATGGAGCGCGAGAAGGCACGAAAATGATGGTGCTGTGCGACGCGTGTGGCGTGCATGACAGTCGAGGTCGAGCAGAGCACCTCTCAAAGTACAACGTGTCGGAAATCTCAGGAACGCAGTAGTCACGTAGTCGCTCGCGTCGGTTGAGTCGAAATGGAGTGCAGTCGGACGCGTGATATTGCGCAGTGAACGCGACGCGGGTGCCAGAGCGGGAAGCTGATTGCTTCGCCGTTAGCGTCTTGGCAGTGACTGTAGCCTCTCCAAGATTGTCCCATAATCCTTTCAAGCTCGCTACTATGCCTAACGCTACAACTCATCACTTTATTGGGAAATATTCAGCGCTGTGTATGCCCGTCAACTTGACTGCGAACATACATAAATGTGTGGAGCTCACCGCTCTTACCATCCACGCAAAGCCAACCTTGGAACACATCACCAGAGAATCCACGACGTGGTCAATCATCATGTGGCGAGCGTTTCAGCTTGCATTCCCTCGCCTTGCACACTGTTCGCAACTGCGCAGTGGTTCAAACAATCCCACCAAGGGTGACTAGAACGCGTGTCGCATTCTTGAAATCATGTGCAAAGTAGAGCTATGCGTTGTCTTGCTAACTTCTTACTGATAAAGATCGAATGTATGTATGCGACGTGAATGGGAGCGAATCAAGTAGCAAGGTGGCGGTGGTTCACCTTTCGCACCTTTGCAACATTGAGCCGCTGCTAGTAGCTGAGAAGTATAGACTACGGCATGCGCAGAATAAATGGTGTCCAGCTTAAACATTCACGAGTAACATCAACTGGGCGATCAAAACCTAGGGGCAAAAATGTACATTGAATCGAACCTAGTCTACAAACTATTCATAAGGAGTGCCATGTCGTCGTATCGTATCATGTTGTTATTACAAAGGAAGGGCTCGTCTCAGCGACGATGAAGAAGAAGTAGGTGGTGTTCACATCCGACACACCTTTTAGACTCACTTGCTGATGATTCATGATCAAAACAAGGTCTCAGCCACCAACGCTAACAATCTAGCACTGGCGGACGTACATGCCAAGGGGGCTTGGGTTGTAGTCCTGGAAGTAATCCATGGAGAAGTCGCCGCTGCCGCAGATCATGTAGGTGACGGTCTTGCCAGCCTCGCAGTCACCAGTCTCGACGGGGTAGGTGTTGCCGGGAGTCATCTCCATGGAGGCAACGTCCTTCTCCTTGGCGGGCATGTTCTTGTAGGTGGTCATTGCATCGGCAGGGCCCTTGAGCTTGCTGATGGTGCACTTTCCGTGGCCAGACATGGTGTAGTCGGAGGTCTCGAGGTCCTCCTTCTTGGGAAGCATGAACATGGCAGAGCACTTCTTGCCAGCCATGGAGGCGGGGATGTCGAAGTTGAAGATGGTGCAAGTGTGGCTATCAACCATGCCATTGTAGGAGGTGTCGTGGGCCTTGTCGGGCTGCTCGGAGTCGACAGGTACGATGAGGTGGGGGTACTCGTAGTTGCCGTTGAGGTCCTGGGGGCATGAGCCCTCACCGCCGTTGTTAACGCCGTCGTCGGGGTTCTCTGGTGTTTCAGCGGGCTTGCTTCCTGCTGGGGGAGCGGGCATGGTCGCGGAAGCAGCGGGATAGGTCTCGGCAGGAGGAGCGGGATGAGTCTCAGCGGGAGGGGCTGGCTTGGTCTCAGAGGGAGCGGGGTTGGTTCCAGCGGGAGGAGCAGCAGGCGCAGTGACAGTGACGGTCACGACGCTGGGAACGCACTCGGACTCTTGAGGGACACCAGGTGCGGGCTGGGAGGGCTTCTGGCCTTCAGACATGGCGGGGTAGCCTGGCTTGCCTGATTGCTGAGGCTTTCCAGGTTGGCCGGGGTACTCGGGCATGCCAGAAGGCATACCAGGCATACCGGAAGGCTTTCCAGGCATATCAGAAGGCTTTCCAGGCATACCAGAAGGCTTCCCAGGCATACCAGAAGGCTTTCCAGCAGGAGGTGTACCGGCGGGTGGTGTACCAGCAGGAGGTGTGCCAGCAGGTGTGCCAGCAGGATATGTGCCAGCAGGAGGTGTTCCAGCAGGTACAGTGGCGGTAGCGACAGGAGGTGTGCCAGCAGGTCCAGTCGCAGTGGCTACGGGAGGTGTGCCAGCAGGCTGAGAGCCAGCGGGTTGTGTAGCGCCAGCCCCGCAAGAACCAGCGGAGCCAAGAGAGATCTCGACGCACTTCTCTTGACCAGGGGCAGGTGTTGTGTAGACATTGTACTCGCCGTTGTCGTTGACGGGGCAAGCGTAGAACTTGCCGGAGCCGTTGTATGTAACGCCACCGTTGGGACCGACCGCAAAGCCGTTGGTGGGGGTAGCACCAACATCGCACTGGAACTGGGTGGTGGGAGGAGTTAGGATGCAACCACGTCCATTGGAATCAGTGAAGCCACCGTTGCCGTCCAGGCAGTAGCAGCCGGTAGGCAGACCACCGTTACCGACACGGTTCTGGCCGTCGTCGAGTTGGCCAAGTACACCTGATGCGCCGCCTGACGCCTCAAGCTTGAAGCACTGTGTAGCCTGACGAACGACAAGGGCGTTGGCTCCGAGGCCAAACGCGATGGGAGCGAAAGCGTATCTCATATTGGAAGACTGAGCGACTGTGGGATGAGATGGAATTCGAGGATGCCTTCCAACACGTTCGAACTGGGTGCCTCTTATACTGGCCTGTGGCTCAGGGACTATGACAGCCGGTACTGCTAGAGACTCCTAGCGACTTCCAGTGTTGCGGCATCGGCTTACATTGTTGGGATTCTAGCAGGCCTCGCGTCTGGTTCTTATCGTCATCTCGAGAACGATGATATCAGTAGACGAATGCCTGTACAAGCATTTGTGGAGACTGCTATCCAAGCCTGTAATGCTTGAGGCTTTCCGCTGCCTGGTAGTAGCCGTGTGGCCCGCGTTAACGTTCAAAAATGTCGCGCTTTCAAGTAACACCAACCGCAATGATTGGCCAGAAGTCAAAAGACGTTCTGGGAACTGTGGTTCTCGACGTACGCCAGACCAGATTTTGTGGGGTAAGATCGACAGGAACACGTTGCTCTCCCCCATGCAATGTACACAACTCGACCTCGAGAAGGATATCAACGAGAGGTATCAGTGGTGTTGTACGTTGAGACTGGTCGCAAATGTGGCTGCAACTTTGAAGTCAGCAAGATGAACTGCATCGCTATACGTGAGCTTTCCGATCTTGAGATGGCAGACGATGAGCTCTTCGAAAGTAAGACGGAGCTTGATGCGTTGCGGAGTCCGTTCCGACGGCAAGGTCGGCGTCGTCTAGAGTTAAGACTATTGGCATGAGCCTTGGCGGTGAACAACAAAGAGTAAAGTTACTTAACATAGTAACAAACCGTTGCCGAGTGTTCCGCTACGGTCGTTTGATATGCAAGATGAGCAAATAGGCGATGTGGTGCTTTTTACCCCAGACATCTGTAGACCTTGGATTCATGGGGTACGTCGGCAGCCAGACCAGCATGGGAGATCACGTGAAAGCCGCTTACCATGCTCGTAGCCTGCCCGTATGGTCTACACTAGAGACGAAAGGTTGAATTCGCGAGCAGTATGGGAGGCAGGCATATCAACATGATAGTTTTCGATGCGATCCGGTTTAAAGCTGACGAGACCTGTAAACCAAGCTGGGCACTTCCATAGTCCCCGCTGCATAGCGGGAGCTGTCAAGACTGACGGATGTTGTCTCCATTTGAAAACGGTCAAACGAATCATTCGCAAGTCGAGTACACGCTGTCGAGCTGGAAAAGCACGGCGCAATGTGGAGGCCTTTCGTCACTTTGACCTGATCACATCCGAAAGCTCCAGTGTCGGCGGAATTTCACCGTGCAGAGATTGGTGGAGACTTCGCTATGGAGATCCAAGCCCTTCTCCTGTACTCCTAGTGCTGAGTGGCATTTTTGATTTACCGGTTATCCCGGTGGCGCAGAAGAGTCGAAGCGACGCAGATTCCTGGGCAGGTCTTCAGTCAGGCAGAGGTAGACTTTGCGTCTTGCGCGCGTCGTCAGATGTGGGCTGTGTTCAGCTGTTTGCTGACGCACACACGCAGAAGTACCACAGCGGGGTTATGTCGGAAAGTCGATCGTTATTTCTGGTGTTCTGGTCCACCTTAGCTGGCCCTCGGTCGTGGTAGGTTGGTGGGTCGGTCGCGCGACGTTCGCTCCTAGGGTTCGTCTCAAGGGGTCTGGATGCTGAAGCTCCGCAGGGAGTACGCCTGTGCCATCAGGAACGGCGTGAGAAGATTTCGAGCCCTACGGCATGGAGGCGATGGTCATTGGACGCTGCGGCGAACGCGTCGTACGCAAAGGGGGTTTGGAGGTTGGGATGCTATCCTGTCGCGACCTGGTTTTCGCGTTACGTCACTTGTGACTAATGCCCACTTAGCCTAGTGGTATCCGCGTTGGGCCGAGGACCCACTTGCCATCTCGGCTTCCGAGGCCTTCCATCAGGATACAGCACCACGACGATGCAGCCGTCCATCAAGTATCTTTGATAAAGCTGATGTGCACTCATTCAAAACTCGCTGAAACCTTCTGCTATCCCTGTGGATTCGCCCTCCAGAACCAAGCTCATCGCTACTATACCAGCGCAGTCCCCAGCGCTTGCGAAATACCTAGGTACTACGGATGACAAGTAACTTAACAATGTCTCGCCAGACTTCTGCTCCAAGCATCTGAACGCTTAGGCATTCGCTCAACGATCGTCTCGCTGCTGCGAAGTTTGCACCTCGATCAGGCCCCGTGGGTGCAGTATACCCGGTCACCTGTAAGACAGGTAGTTGCAGATACGCGCCCACTGTTGCTCATGTGCGAACCTTTGGCAGCTCACGTACCGGGAATGACCCGCTGCAATGATTCTGTTAGCATACAGATTTTGCGCAGTCGTGTGCAAATCGTATGATGAAGAGTGAACCGATTGAGATGTACAGTCAGAGGAAGAGCTCAGTCTATGGCACTTCTAGAGTGACCGGAGGCTGCTGTTCAAACGTCGCCGCGTGTATGTGAGACCTTGTCAAATGCCAATGAGTTATGCTACCTTTATACGATGAAGTTCGCATGAGATCGCGCATCATCTTCCCCTCCAACTGTACCAAATTATCTTCGCATTTCGACACCCGATCAGCAACATTTTGATCAGACCAAAGGTTTACCATAATGATGCGGTAGGTCAATATCACTCACTGAGAAGTGGTGCAAACATTTTCGCCGAATTATGTTGGCATTAATGGGATCTAAGTGCTGTCGCATGTACAAGCCGCCTCGTCAGGGCGGATGATGTCTCTCCATTTTGGTGTCGACTAGGGTACCCAGGATCACTGATGAACGCGTCGAGACCTGCTAGACTAGGATTATGCGGAGCAGACTTCGAAGGTATTAGAACTGCGTAGGTTGTTGGATGAAAGACAATGCAGAAACAAAAGAAACCGTGGCAATGACATAAGCCATAGAAGTAGTGGTCGCGACCTTTCGCGGCTGCTTTCGGATGTCAGCACGACTTGATACGACATCTTCTGCCTCCATCAAACATAACTTATAGCATATCGCTCGCGAAGCAAGATGCAAACATGTTCCAATACAAGGGATACGCAGACGCACGTTGTAAATACACTAAATTCACTCGGATTTGTGCTGCTGCAATCGAAGAAATTGGAAATGTCTGTGGCCGCTGAAGGTGAAAGATGCCGCTCGCTAGATTAGTACGCACAGTACACGGCCTTCAGATTCAGGTGGTGATGGTATATACTCTGAAGAGTGACGCGGGTATCATCAGTGACACAGCATGCGTTATGGCTGATCCTAGGTGCCGAGTGATGTAGAGCCAAAGCAAAGACTATACGTACACAGTTCTGTTGACAGGCTTCGTTACATCACCGCCCCTTACTTCACAGAGTAGGTAGTCGCTGATTTGCATGCTTCACAGCGAGCGAAAGGGTGAAACTCGTTCATTGTAAGTATCCTAGCGAAACTACTACACCATACTTCCGACCGCTATTTCCAACGTCACGAAACATTAACACACGTTGGTAACAATCATGCGTGGCTTGTTTCCCAGTCCGATGAGTGCAGATACTAGCCCAGCTCTGAAGCCCGAATTGGCATGTGAACAAAGGCGCCAATGGGACCAACCTTTGGTCGCAGATGATGCTGAGGGCTCTGACACTTCAATAGAGCCCGAAGAAGAAGAACTGAGCGATTGGGATAGTCTCGAAATCGACGATATGGAGTACACAGACGAGGATCTAAAAGACTTTGGACGACCGGGACGACGGCGCCATGTCGGAGATCAAGATTCGACACTTTTCGGCAATATGCAGGAGATAAGGCACACATGCAGCCAGAGGCGGAGATGCGTTGATGAAGATGGGCGGAGTGCAGGTGGCCGAGAGAAGGTTAGTGAAGAAGATCGCCAACAGCCAAGAAATGCTGTGAAAGCAATGACAACCCGACTACAACGCGTAGGGAATGTTGCAATGTGTCGCAGTAGATCGCGAAGCACGTGTAGTACTTGTGGGCGCAGACGATTGTAAAGCAAGGGAAGCTTGGAAGTAGACCCTGAATTCTGTGGTGAGGAGACACTTTCGAGGAAGCCGAGGAACACCACGGGCATGCTTGGTAAAGAAACAGGTGTCAACCTTGGAAAAGCTGTAAAGTTAGCCGCCGCGAACTGACCGCAAATCCACTCCCACAGATAAAGTCAGAACAGATCAATACATTGCGATCACTGCACCCTTTTCCAATGTGACAACACACCTGCACCCCAAACCTTGAAAACCCATCCCAAGGTTCACCTGCAACCCTCCCATCTCCGCCTTGCCATCCCAATCCCCTCGATCTTCGTTAGCCACCCCCCATTGCTTGCAGATCCTTCCCTCGTCATCGCGCGCTGGTGCTCCAGAAGCGTTCCACGATTACAAGTTCGCAGGGACGGGGCTAATCCGTTTCCGTGTCTCAACAGCCCCCCGGGGCCGCTTGCAGTTAGTGGAGACCGCTCCGCCCGCCGGGGGATATTTCTGGGTGCTGGGTGGTTAGCGACTGGACTGGAAAATCTGCGCACGGTGCGAAGCGATCATGATGGAACACGTTTCCGTTTGTGGGTTTTCGGTCGGATACGCGAGGGCGTTGGTACCTACCCGCATTGCGATCATGTTCATGGGGTAGCCATCAGTAATCAGAGCGCTGGGCCGCAAGGCGAACAGCACTCTTCTCGATATACGTACAATCTCGTAGATCCTCTGCATGTTGAGAATGGAAATTGTGATGGACGCGCATGGCTTCCCTCAGCCTCCACAACATAGGGATGAAGATCTGGAGAAATAAAGTTACGCATGACATCACACCTGCTAGCTCAAGTCCCTGGCGGCCTTATCCAGTCTAGCGCTCGCTTCTAGCCGGCGATCTGAACTGCCCCCTCCCCGACGCCAGATCTTCAGCATCACGAACACCCAGCCATTCACACTGCAGGGGCCGCCGCATCATGCACCGATACCCCCCTCCGCAAAATCCATGGATCGGGGATAAGGGTTTCAACGCAGGGATTACTGATTACCGACCTGCGTGGCTTGAACGTGCTGAACACCGTGATCGTGGCCCTCGCGCAGTATCGCAAAGATGTGAGACGGTGCGTGCTGCGTTATTGGAACGCCCGTAACGCCATCGAACGCCATCACGGGTGAACCGTCTGTCTCACTTGTTAACCCAAGTACGGACGCAACGCGGGTCTACGTCAGTACTGTACGCCCCCGCCCGAGCGCCGCACGACTATTATGGC
>Ga0265798_10006469_pt1 | contig 15395 bp, 17 predicted proteins | sample P3T30metagenome_FD_192430 | JGI IMG/M metagenome (GOLD analysis project Ga0265798, IMG submission 192430) | Plant litter microbial communities from East Loma Ridge, Irvine, California - P3 T30 | ecosystem: Environmental > Terrestrial > Plant litter > Unclassified | place: USA: California... | reverse complement strand
CCTCGCCCTATCCTCATTTCTCCACACATTGTCCCCTTTTCTCTCCCTCTTCTTACCCTTCTCGGTCTTCGCCTTCGCCTTCGCCACCCGCCGCATCTTCACCTCTGAGTCCATACTAAATCTCGATCGCATAGGAGGCACATCTGTACCTGACCTTGCATCAATCCCAGCACCCCGGATAGTTTCGTATGTAGCTTCATCCAGACTGAGGTTGGGGGATGGGGCAGTAGCAGCAGTAGTCACAGGAGCGAGGTTTAATGCACTAGTGAAGGAAATTCTATGTGCATCCTGAGAGCTGTTGGTCGAATCTTTGTCCTTGGAGCCCGACCCAGAGCTACCACTTATTCCGACTAGCATGTCGCCGTTGGGGTCTCGGTTCGCGACTATGTCGTTAAGCCACTTCTCGGTAATGCGTTCTGCTTGGACGTCGTAGGATTTTTTCAGCTGCGTGTGGTTCGGATGTCCGACTGTGGGGTTGATTGGCTGCATCTCGTTATCATTGTGGCGTACGTGAAGAGCTCCGTTGCTGTCAGGTTGGTTGGAGGCGGTGTTAGAAATTGAGAGAATAGAGGGCCCAGCAATGTATACATTCGGTTCAGCTCTCAGTCTTCTTCTGGGGTAACCTGAGCTTTGAGGCTGTGTGGAAGCTGCGTTTTCATGTCCAGTAAGGCCTGAAAAAGCTGTTGGTGTACCGAAGAGGTTCATTACTTGGCTGTGACTGGATAAGTCTTTCGCCGCTGTTATTCTGCTTCTGGGAAAGCCTAGATTATTGGGCTGTGTAGACCTTGTAAGTGGCTTTCCGGGCAAATCCATGTTGAATGCTCTTCCAATCGCTTCATTGTAATTCTTGGATCCAAAGTCCCTAACCACAGTCACTCCATTCCCTGTCTCTTTGATGTCTCTTTGTTCCGGTCTGTCTTTCTTCAGCTTTCTACTGCGTGGGAAACTGCTTTGACTCATTTCTGGTCTCTCTCTATCGAGACTGGGCTTGATCTTCAAATCGGTCGTTGGTGGTGACATAGTCGTTCCATAAGGCCCCGCAGTCGGTAGATGCTTGCTAGGCCATCGATATCTGTCTACGCTCATATTTGATCGTCTTTTTTCCTTTTGTGTCTGGTCAACTGGTGGATTACGCTGTGAGTAGGTCTTCAAATCGGGATCCGAGGATACAGTGAGAATGAGACGTGTCAACTTTCCTGCTTTGGCAAGAACATTTCGGAAAGAGTTATGACGTTTGCTGACATGGTTTGGCGTAACAGCTCCTGGAACAGGCATAGTGGAAGAACGGCCGACTGTGTAATGCTGATGATGCCATTTCTTCCGGGGCTGGTGTTTATTTACCGGAACAGCGCCATAATTAGATGGGCGTGGTGCAGGTGTGGGTGTACTGGTGCAGTATTGTTCGTCCACGGTTGCCATTTGTGGTAATTCATGTCGTTGTGATTTCCGTCTCCTCACTACCACAGTAACGGTGTCATCAGGCACAATCATACTGCGATCGGGCTCCTGCTTTTGCACTTCTTCTATGCGCATGAACTCATCTTCACGTAGGCGATCTGCCTCTTCGTGCAACCGCCGCTGTTCTTGTATGTGGCGTATTTCTCTGTCGCATTCGACTTTTTTGTATGCAATAGAAGGCTTTAGGCCCGGTAGGTTTATCCATGGATCATCCACCGTGTTGGTGGACATTATTGAAGGTGCTAGATGGCTACTACTGTCAGAGTGATCAGATAAATTGTATGCAACCGGCCCAGGGTCCAAATATCTGGGTGGGTGAGACAGCGGGCTTTGAGGCGGTGGCGAAAGATTTCTCTTGTTCCATCGCTTCTCATCTCTTGGAGTAGTGTTTGGATTGGATACTGTACTAGCAACCTCTTGCATCTTCTGTGAATCCACCGTTTCCCTTGTGTTTGATTGCGACGATGGAGGTATTGGCACCATTAGGGGTGTATGAAATCCAAAATGATTGTTCAATATTGTATCGATACGAGCTCTGCGCTCGGAGCTTTCATCCGTGCTGGCTGAGTGGTTTATCTCAGGCCGTTGACCTATGTTTCCTCTTCCAAATTGATCGCCTTGTCGACTGTTATCAACAGCAAACGGTTTGCTGGATGAGTTTCCCACCGTCTTGGGGTCCTTCCTCGAATGCACCGGGTAGAAAAGCGAACGCATATTGCGCGGAAGTCGACTGTCCAACCGCCCCGATTCAGTGACTGCGGATATCTCTTGGGACGCCTTATCATGTTCGAATATACTTTGTGTTGGAGTTATCTGAGTCTCTTGTTGGAGCTTTTCCGTACTGGCCATCTTGCAAAACGGATTCAGGCCGTTCCAGCCACCGCCACGCAATCGTGCCATCAGCGAATAACTTCCAGATATCCCAGAAGATTGGTCACTTGCTTTTTTCCGTATGTCATATGATATAGGAGGAGACTGCGCCATCAAATAATCCAGTTTGTTGGAAGAAATATAGTTGCCATATACATCCCTTCCGTTGTCCAGTGGTGACAATGGACAAACAGGCCGGGGAACAAGACAATCGGACGGTGCAAACTCGCGCTTCCCAGTCAATGGAGATGTTGGCGGAAAGAGGGACAAAGGGACAGGTTTGAGGGAACTATAGTCTCTGTTGGCGGACCCTCGAGAATCGACTGGTTGCAGTGTAGGGCTTAGGAGGCCTTTTGCAAGCCATGCCGATACTCTGGCTTCCATGTTTTCACTGTCGTACCGAGGTGATGGAGAACGAGCGTCGGCACATCTCAAGGTGTGGGTCATGGTCCCGTCGTGGCTTCCTTGCTGAGCTGTGCGCCCCAACGTATTCACGTTTCCAACCAGATTTGGGTCGTGATCTTCTGAGATATACTGGTCATGCATTGTTTTCCCGTGAAAAACAGCGCCGACTAGTCTGCGGTGTGTCTCGGTCAGCCCAAGATCCATTTCCTCGAACAGTGTTGCAGAAGCTTTTGTGGTAGAAGTGCTTGCAGCCTCGGATCCTGCAGCGCGTAGCTTTAGCTGATATGCTGAGCCATTTCGCATAGGGCTGCGGATAGGAATCGGTGGTGGCATCCTGGGCGGCTCTGCAGAAGCCGTACTTTTAGCCATTAAGAAGGTGTAATGGCACCAACTACAAGGCCGCTGATGCAAGCAGTTCGTACAAGATATAGACTGGGAGAGGATGTGAAGCGTGAGATATGATGCACGCATACTTTAGTGAGGATCGACGTGTATGACTATTCGTAGCGGTATACGGTATGAGCGTTTGTCAACCACGAACACTGTGAATGTAGCTTCGACTTTGATTCGAACATGGTAAGCCAGTACGTTATTATTGGCGGTCAGGGCGCTATCAACTGATGTACGGGGCTGCGTTTGCACACATTGACCGCCATGTTGAGCAGACGTGTCAAGTGAGCACTTGTCGGGATGATTCTCATGTTATTACATTGAAGCTGCCATAAAAATGAGCCTTAAAATCGAGTGATAAATAGACTTGTACTAGCCATGCCAGTGTCAGACGGTCCGGAACACCCTATAAACGCCAAAAGCTCCATTGCTGGCAAGTGTCTGATGAAGTCGTGTATATGCAGACTTTGAGCAAACAAGACAGGACTGCTCACTGGGATATCCCCACCCTAATGAATCACTAAACGCCCGGTGACTATGCATGTCGATGCGTACGAAAGGGAAGAAAAGTGCCCGCTAACCGGCATCAACCCGCCTCTTCGTCAATCTTCCTGCCCTCATTCTTAAGCTTCTGGTGGAGCATTTTCAATGTTTCAAACGTCAACATGGTGGTGACGGCTGCAGGGACAGCGCGCACCATGTTGGTGCCCATTCCATTGTAAAAGGCCCTCCATCCTTCTTCTTGAAGAATGACGGTGCATGTGCGAAGAATTCCACGATACCGGGGCAGGTTTATCATACCGTCCGACGAAGCTGTGCCAGGAGGTCGCGTGTGAAAGCGGTAATGCTGCCCTCCTCGGAACGATATATGGTTGTCGTGTGACGGTAGTGATCGCTGCTGGGTTTGTAGACGTGTGCGAAGGACTTCATGTGGATACGTTGCTGAAGTGGCCGTCATCTTGCTAAGTACAGTAGCCAGTGCAATAGCAAACCAATGCACATCTTCAGTCTTGGCGTCCGTCTGGCCCATTTCTAGACCAGTGAATTTCATCTTGAGGAATTCGTATAGCGGGAATTGGATAGCAACGTGTGTAAGGCCAAGCAGTGCTGGTGTGAGGCCAGAGTAGAAGGAGATGATGCCCTCCTTGGCGTACATTTTGCGAAATGCGTCAAACGTGTTACGGTAGTGCCACGGCGGTCGGTGCTCGTCTGATGCGCGAGCGCTGACTTGCGACATCAATCTCGTCTTGACGACCCATATAGGGTTGGTAACCAGAGTAGAGCATCCGCCAGCGGCTAGTGAAGCGAGGGTTCGTGCGAGCCATTTGTTCTCTGCGAGTGGAATCTCATTAGCAAGGCGAGAGTGGGTGGTTAGAAGAACTACTGACCCATCTGCGGATAGAGGATATTCTTAGTTGACTCGTAGGTGCTCATGTAGACTGCCCAGGTCGGAATGTATCCAAGTAGCATAGGCCCAAGTCCCCTGTACAGGCCGCGGATGCCATCCTCGACCCAGATGACGCGCGCAGTGCCGGTGAGGCCTTTGTATACAGCGCGCTTCGGCCCCGTGTAGGTTCGAGGCCGAAAGGAGCCCTGGGCTTGCAGTCGGGTCTTGATAACATCGAGTGGGCACGTTACTATGCCTGAAGCGACTCCCGCCGAAGCTCCGCACAGCGCATTCACTGAACTGTCGGGCAGGCGGGCAAGCTTGACGGCAAGGCTCGCAATGGGCGAGCTCCACGCACTCTGCTTTTCTGTTCCTGACATATCACGCACTTCGGCTGCTACGGCGGAAGGCGCATACCGGTGGGGGACTTTAGGCGGGGACGGCGGCTCGGAATTATGCGTCGACATTTGGAGAACTGCAGTTGGCGGCTTGTTAGAAGGCTGACCATCCCCCCCTGCTCGCCGCCGGAGGAGTGAGGAGTGGGTGTTGCGTACAGGCCGTCGTCCCCTTCGCGGTGCCTCAGTGTGCGGAAACCCCGCAGCACTTGAGTAACACGATGACTAGCGATTGTTCGGCTCCATTGACATGCGGACGGGAAGCGAGAAGGCGAGAGGGCGTGGATGATTATGGATAGTGGCCTTCAAGCTTATTCCGGGTACTTGCGCTGCAGCAGGGTGTGTGTCTTCTGTTCAGGTGGGTGGTGCAGAAGTTTGTTCCTCGCATCAGACGTCAGAGCTAGCAGTAGACGGCACGGGCGAAGTTGCTTTGACGGGTGGGGACGGCGCTGAATAAGACCAAGGACCAAGCAAGGTCGGGTGGGTGGGCGGCCAGCCTTAGCTCGGCCTATTGGCGTTCGCTTCTTTCGCATTACGACCTCACCACTTCCCGCCTGTCAAAACTGCGTCTGCAATTGACGACAGCATCCCGATCCGACCACCCCGAGCCGCCGTCGAAAATCCGCAACCATGTCTGCGCCATCCCTCGCCCCCTACATTATGAAGCGGCCGTGGCTGCAGCGCTGGGTGAAGCCCCTCTCCAACTGGTACTGCAACGCCGCCGGCTACAGGCAGCTTGGACTGAGGTACGGAGCCCCCGAAATGGCTGCAGAGCGGAGAAGAGTGGGAAAAGCAGATGGGCTGGATGTTGCAGGAAGCGAACCGATGGGCTGACGGCATTTGCTGCACAGGGCCGATGATTTACTCCCCGAGGAGAACGACACCGTCCAGAACGCCCTTAAGCGTCTCCGACCCCAGGACGCCTACGACCGTGTTTTCCGTCTGCGCAGGGCTTTCCAGGTACATCTGACCGATAGACGAGGAAAACATGCCAAGCGGCTAACATGTTCCAGCTTTCCATGTCTCACCAGCTTCTGCCCAAGGAAGAGTGGACCAAGCCCGAGGAAGTACGAACACCAGCCACAATGCACATTCTGGACACTGACATTCCGATAGGACGTACCATACCTTTCGGGCATCATCACAGACATCGAGGCCGAGATGAAGGAGCGCGAGGACCTCGAGACCATGATTGTCCAGAAGAGGCAGAAGAACGCCGCCACAGGTCACTAGATGTATATTTCTCGAGGTCTGACATGATCAGAGTTGAACCTGGTGGATCAATTTGAGGTTGCGCAATAGAGTGTACCATATCAACAGTTTTATTATAGGAACCATCTCCATTGCAATCAAGTGGCTGTTCTTTCTGTGAATATTCTGTGCCTACTTTCAAACCCCAGCCTATATGTGGCTGTAACCTGCAGTGTGGGATTGTGGAAGTCGAGAAGCTTACAACTAACACATATACGGTAGGTCTCTCATCGATCAACCTACTCAGCGTCATCTGCTTCGAATTGTGAGAATACTCTATACAACCAATAGGATAATACAAGGGAAAAGCGGAGTGTCAGGATTCCTGATATGTCAGCGCCACGCGATCATGTGCTCAGGCGTCAGCCCAGAAAAGGCCCCCAAACACCTTCCCCGCGCTACGCGTCAAGCTCACCACATCCTAAACATCTAAACCAGAGCTCATGTTCAGACGAAATCCAGTGCAGCATCTCTTCTTAAAGAACACTGTGTGTTGTTCGTAGCCCTTTCCTGATTACCTAGGTACTAACCCTATGACGTCAGGCCACCCTTTTCGCCAGAAACAACATGTCTTTGAGACGCTCAGCACGCGTCGCGGAAAGCGTTGCTCCAGTAAACGCAGATCGTAAAGCTGAGAATAGTGTTGCAAAATACGAAAGCGTCGCCAAACCAACAGCAACAACAAAGAAGCGCAAGACGAAGGTTACAGTTATGACAAACGAAGGAAGCAACACCATCACACCCGCTGAAAAGATCAACGGGATCACAAGTGGAACTCATGAGCCAGACTCTTCACTCCCAGCTACGCCCATCCCTAAGAAAAAACGAAAATCCGCTTCCACTGCTGAATCACCCTTGAAACCTCCACCATTCACACCCACCCCTTCAGCCATCAATCTCCTATCAACCAGCAAACCAGTCCAACAACCAACAACAGACCATCCCCTTGACTCTCTCTCTTCCCTACAGCCCCGCCTCGCAGCCCCACATGCCACAAACGCACCCCTCTCCACGCCCAACGGCTCACACACCGTATCTGCGTACCCGACCTCCTCACCCGTAAAACCAGAGGACCCCTCGCCAGCCAAGAAGCGCAAGGCCAAGGAGCTAGTCCCCCCGGATGTCGGCGCGATTCCCAGTGCAAGCACGGATGTTGAGAGGCTGTTAAAGGACGCAGAAGAGTTTCTGGTGAAAGTGGATCCAAAGATGGAGGCATTGGTGAAGAAGCATCATTGTAAGGTTTTCAGCCCCGAGGGGCTGAAGGAAGTGGTGGATCCGTTTACGGCGTTGAGTTCGGGAATTATTGGACAACAGGTATGTGGTGGTCTTGTTCACTTGGATGGGTATATGATGAGCTCGAATGGCTAGACAGCTGCGAGCACCGTCCACAGCATGGGAAGCAATTCTGTCATAACATGACCATCAGAACTGTAAAAGACAAACTACTATTAAAAAATCTCTCTCAGCTAACACGTATACAACCGCAGGTATCCGGTCAAGCCGCCTCTTCTATCCGCAGTAAATTTACTGCCCTCTTCCCAACCACGCACCCCTCCTTCCCCACCCCGACACAAGTCCTACAAACCTCCATCCCCACACTCCGCACTGCAGGCCTCTCCCAGCGCAAAGCAGAATACATCACTGGGCTCGCCGAGAAGTTCTGCTCTGGCGAACTTACCGCTCAAATGCTCGTCAGCGCCAGCGACGAAGAGCTGATTGAGAAGCTAGTGGGGGTACGAGGCCTGGGACGTTGGAGTGTAGAGATGTTTGCGTGCTTTGGTCTGAAGAGGATGGATGTTTTTAGCACAGGGGATCTGGGTGTCCAGTGAGTCCTCTTTCTCTGGCAGCGTGCGCCGTTGGTGTAATGACGATGATGGTCCAAAGATGACTAACATGCTCATGTGCAGACGTGGTATGGCCGTGTACGCAGGTCGCGATGTAAACAAACTCAAGAGCAAAGGTGGAAAGTGGAAGTACGTAATCTCCCTTCTCCGTTCCCCTCTTCTTGCCTAGAAACACTTCCGTGCATCCTCCCATGGCCATTTTCTCCTTCACGTCATGAAGAGTGTCTACTTGCTCCGCGGTCCCATGGCGGCCCTCTCTTGCATCGAGAACCATGACCGCCTCTGTTGCACTCAGTGCCATACCCGTCCCAAACTTCCAAACCCACATCTCCCAGCAGCCCCAACATTAGCGGAAACAATGCCAACGTACATTGCAGATACATGGCAGAGAAGGAAATGCTAGACATGGCTGCCAAATTCTCGCCTTACAGGTGCGTCCACCTCCGCTGCTGGTGCTGCAGTAGCAAATCTGTGTTACACATTAGCTAACCAAAAGGTATCTTGGCATACATCCAGATCGCTCTTCATGTGGTATATGTGGAGAATCGTCGACGTTGACGTTAGTGTTATGCAGAAGACGTGAATCATGTACGGTTGTGCGAGGGTTACTGCTGACCGGGGTTTCGTCACTGTGAGGTAGCTATGTAATCTATGTGTGTGCGTGCGTATATGGTGTATGCGTGTCTTGTGGGTCGACGTGCAAGTGGAGAAAGAAAGAGTGTGGGCCACATCGAAGGGGAGGGGGGGAAGCGGTACAGACCGTTTCCCCCCATAGCTGCGGTTAGACCCTGGATCTTCTCCGAGAAGAGTAGTATGCATGCATCGGGGGCTCGAGACCTTGGTTTCCCTTGATTGATGCATGTAGGGGAGGGCTTATGAAGATTAGCCAGCGGTTAATCTATCCATATGTATAGATGGACGATTGCAGTTCCAGACACACCCTTACCCAACAATGCTTGCTGTAGAGTCAAAGCGTGTGTAACTTGTGACTTTGATCTTGCCATGGGCAAAACCGAAACGCAGACGAGCAAGCATGGGAGCCTACGGGATGTATGCTGTGCCAGTCCTGCAGAGATCGTAGATGGTATTCCCACTTCTCCACTAGGTACGGTTGTCTGTAACGGAGCAAAGGGCTCTCAATGCATGAGCGTGTTTGGACATGTCGGCCACAACAGCCTTTTTCTTACAGCCATATCTGGACGGGAGTCTAAACGATTAGCTAATGCCGTTCCGCCAATCACGGCCCCAGATGATGTGTCGTACAACGACGCCAGCACTGTCGGAGAGATGCGAAGGGCGGAATGTGCCGTCTTGGTGGAGTTTGTTGCCGGTTAATCGGAGATACTGAACAGTACCAGACGTACACTCTCTTGTCGCGTCTTCTCCTCGATACCCGTACATTGGCATAGTACATTCCTAGAGTTATGATGTCCATGTGGTTGCAACAGTCGACGTTATATGACGTTGGTGGGACAGCATTTCGCGGACCATGATAGTAACAAAACCACACCTACCTATGTGATAGCCCCCGTATGTATGCACGATGAGCTGCCATACGCAATCATCCTTGTCTGCAGGGAGGCGGTCTGTCTGAGGCCTGGAAAAGCACTCGGTAATACTGTAGGACATTGTAAATGACAGGACCAAAATTCTCATATCGAGTTGTGGAGATGGACGGGGAATGAGAACCGTGGATCTAGCAATGCAGGGTGCCGGATGGAGATTGGTATCGTGTGACGCGAGGAACAGGCGCGCGACTACCGCGGAGGGGTGGTTGAGCTCTGCCCAACGCTCCCATGGATTGGACCCGGTGTAGTGAAGTAAAAGGTTACACCATAGATACAGGCTGTGCACTGCCAAAAACGTCGGCCCACGATGAGTGCTAGACATGGATGACCTGCCGGATATCGGGATGGTCGCACAGCATGTGTTGGCGCCTGATTGTTATGGCTTGCCACAAGTGCGACTTCCCCAATGTGCGAACTGAAAGTAAGTAGGTAAGACAAATTGTACTCTGTGGCAGAGGCTGCATCTGATGCTTCAGTTGGCCTACTCTTGTGTGTGCTTCAACATGACACAAGCCCGATGAGAAAGAGAAACAACGACGTCGGAGACACTTGCCACCCGTATTCACCGTGATGTAGCGGAGTCCGCCCGAGTCTCCACTACAAACAGATATGGCGGCGGATGTCAAGTTTCATGTGGCGCTGGCAGTCTTGCCAAGCCACGTACGTTGCCTGATATCTGACATGAGGCGGTAATTGTGAATCCGACAAACTGCATGGTGCGGACAAAATGCCCGGGTCAGTCTGGTGCAAAGGTGGTAGTATCGGCGGTGGCAGCAGGAGGCAGTGTTTCAAAGAAAGCAGTTTGGCCTCATGTTTGACATGGTCGTGTAGAAGGGCTTGGCAGTTCTAGAAGGGGGTAAACGGGCAAAGTGAAGCAAATGGCGATAAACTGCAGACTAAGTGTTTTGGAAGGCAGCGGCATATGAAGCTTGATGGGCATTGCCCGAGTTCGAAGGCCGAGATGTGACGCGGAAATGAGACATCAATCAATGCGCGTCCATGGCGGTGCTTGGCGAGGCTGCCACTTCGGGGAGATGGGACAAGCGAGAAGTTGGCGTGAGCGCACCAACGGTCCTAGATGGCCGAGGAAGCAAGAGCAGGTGACGACACTGGCAGGAGACGGGGTGGGACATGGTCAAAGGAGGCGAGTGCATGGAGGCTAACGGGGCGACGAGCTGGATTGCTGGTTAAATATATCCATTGCTTTTATTGACGGCGTTGGTTCTGTTCGGGCTGGAGATTTGCAACGGGCGCGCTAAGCCGATTGGGGCCCGGATGTAACCGCATTGAAACGATAGGGAATGCGCTCGTGCCTGGCGACGAGGGTAGCCGGATTGGTCCAGGCCGCGCAATCACCAAGTTGCTTGTTGTGTTTCGAGTCGGCCAGAAGGGTGGAAGAGAGGGCTCGCGATGCGCTCAGCTCGAGCGTGCCGCGCTTCCGTGTGGTGCAAGAGTGCTAGGTAGAGAGCTACTGTAAGTAGGCTGTCGGGCGTGTCTGGCAGCGAGAGGTTGGGTTGGCAGCTGGGAAGCGTCTGGCGCCGGTGCTGGTGCTGGCGCTGGCGCTGGCAGACTGGCAGACTGGCAGACTGGACGGCGGAGCATGGTCGTGTCGTGTCGTCTGTCTCCTAGGGCGACCGACGGGCGATCCGGATGGCCCAACCCCCCCTGTTGTTGAGGCTTCGACGGCTGCGGCCAATCCATGCAATGCGCAAAAGGTTGAGATTGGGAAGCACGTCACTCGAAATTGTGAGCGCCGTGCCCGGCGAGTGCATGCAAAATGGGATGCAGAAAATGCTGGAGCGGCGGGACGAGGGTGGAGAGGGTGGAGAGGGCGGTCGTGAATGGAAGCACACGTTACGCCTGTCAAACCATGGAGTAGTCTCAGGGAGTGACTGCAGCAGCCCCTCCTACGCCAGCAATCGTGTACGTCAACAGCTTGGATGGCGCATCGTGCAGCACGCAATAGGCGGCGGCGCAGCAGACGATTCACTGGCGAATGCGCATTCTCATTTTCCTGCTGGTTGATGATCGATGATGGTGGGCGCGCTCTGGCCGGGTGAGGGATCTCCACCCGAGAACGCTAGGGGCAGCTACCTGGATAGCGCCTTCCTGGGCTGGCACCACGGCGCTCCCCTTTTCTCCACGCCTGCTCTACTTGTCCAAGCCCCCTCCTCCCTTCGTCTTCATCCACATTCGCTCTTAACGGCCGCGCCTTCTCATCGCGCTCCTGGGACTACTCCATTTAATACTACCTGCTTTACTTGCCACTTCTTTCCCTCGCTCCAACATCTTTCCACCATCAACACATAGCCCGCAAAACTGAAACGGAGCGAGCAGTCTTAATATCCCAGGTAGGGCCCACTGCTTTCCGTGCCTTCAATTGTCTCCTTGCTGGCTCTGCTAACAGTTGCTGGCAGTCATCAACCTGCTTCCACTACACAAAATGCCTTCCATGCTCAAGATTGCCCTTCCGGCGTTGGCCATTGCCAACACCGCATACGGTATGTCTCTTCCCACACTCCACTGCGCTGCGCACAACAGCTAACAAGCCCACACAGCCGCCTGCAGTGCTTCCGCGACACTGACTATCCAGAATGCCGGCGACGCCACCGCTCTCGCATCCTGCTCGACCTTCTCGGGCAGCATCGCCATCGCGACCGGCACCACCGACGACATCGCCATCAACGGCGTCAAGAAGATCACCGGCGACCTGACCGCCATGGCCAACTCGGACATCAAGCAGATCAGCGCCAGCGACCTCACCGAGCTCGACGGAGAGATGCACCTCGACGGCCTCACCTCGCTCTACGCCATCAACTTCCCCAAGCTCAAGACCGTCGACTCGATCAAGTGGAACGCGCTGCCCAACCTCCAGGACATTGGCTTCACCGCCGAGGTCACGTCGGCCAAGAACATCGACATCCAAAACACCGCTCTTCGCTCCCTCAAGGGTATCAACATTGAGGAGGTCGAGGAGGTCTTCATCGCAAACAACGGCTACATTGACTCCATCTCCATGCAGCTGGGCAATGTCTCCAAGTCGCTTACCCTGGCCGACAACAATGAGGCCGTCAAGGTTGAGCTCCCCAACCTGATCTGGGCTAGTAACCTGACTTTCCGCTTCTGCGGTTCCGTCTCCGTTCCTTCTCTCGAGACCCTCAACGGCTCTCTCGGTCTCTACAACAACGGTTTCGAGACCTTCACTGCGCCTAACCTGACTTCGGTCGGTGAGGCTGTCGCTCTCGTCGCAAACGAGAACCTGTCCAACGTTTCTTTCCCTCAACTCACCAAGATCACCGACAACCTGCAAATTGCCAACAACTCCAAGCTCATCGAGGTTGAGGGTTTCCCCAAGCTCAAGAGCATCGGCGGTGCTTTCGACATGAGCGGTAACTTTACCAGGTACGTCTATCGTCAACACCATCTTCAACTCGTTTACTAACATGCCACAGCGTTGAAACCCCCGTCCTCGACAGCGTTAAGGGCGCCTTCAACCTTCAGTCAACCGACAACGTCACCGCAACCTGCGCCTTCTACCAGCCTCTCAAGTCCAAGAAGCTCATCCAGGGTGGCTACAAGTGCGAGGGCAAGCTCATCGACCCCGCCGGTGAGGGTCACACTGGTACCAAGCAGGGTGGCAGCGGCGACAAGACTGGCGCCGCCACTACTCTCAGCGCAGTCAACGGTGCTCTTGGCCTCGCTGCCATGGCCGCTGTTCTCCTCTTTTAAACAAAAAAACGTTCACGACGCTGGCGTTCCATCTTAATTGCATAGACTACTCCCCGCGATCTGACTTTCTTTGATAGCGTATAGCATCAAATGAACAAGCGCTGAAGTTGGTGTTCAGCATCTGAGGACTGGAGGGCTTCCGGGGACGGTTCATGGGTCAGCATGTAACAATTGTATGTATCATTTGGCGACGAGGGTTGGGGCAGACTTTTAATCCGCAGTATACTTAAGTTTGCCTCGCAATTGAGAGTGAGAGAGAGAGTGTGTGTGTAGAATTGCAGGAAAGATTGATTTATTTGGGATAGTTTCAAGCAGTCATTCTCTTCATCAATTCTCCTTCTGTACAAGCCCAACACGTGCAACTCATGTTTCCGCTGCTTAGCCACATTGTCTTTATCTGTTTTGCCCAGCGCTCACGTGTGGCTGCTGTTTCCATCCCGTGACCCGGCATCCCTCTGACTTGTCTCCAAAGTCCCAGTCGCTAGCTCGAGCCGTGGAAGGTGGGGCCTGTTGTCAAGACCCATGTTGCATTAGGCACACGCAGCCCCCGTTGCCTGGCATTACCACAACGCCAAGTGCTGTCCTACAGCTTCTTCCGCCCGCGGCAGGCACTTGCATCCCAGTCGCCCTCATTGCCCAATACGTCGGCCTGCTGATCCATACCCTGTCAATCAATCGATCGTCTCATCCGCCAGCCAGGAAAGCGGTCTTCGGAGGATTGTCGTCGTTTGTCCAGGTACGCCACGATTCTACCCCGGGCCCCAACAGAGACTGATGGTAATGGCCATGACGGACAATGAAGATGCCCTGTCGTCTGGACAGTGGGAGTGATGGGAGCTCGCAGACCGCAGACCGCACGTTCTGCGCTGATACATCGTTCCACATGGAGACCTGTCAAACTTCTTTCTGGTCATTCAAGTGACGCCCTCTCTCGAAGCGACGATTTAGCCGTGTACACCGCCAGTACGCCTTGCATGTTCGGATCTCCGCTACGAAAACGATGGTGGGTTTTGCAAGGAAAACCATGCCTGTCGTCAAAACACTCAGCTACTGTACATGCCCTTGTCTCGACGTCAGCAAGGGGGGAAGTATCAATCGTTCCCCCACCATGAACACTAGCCCCTGCTTCTGCATGCCCTGGATGTGCTTTTCTGATAACCGGTACCACTTGTGGAGCGGTGCAGAGTGTGCATTGCCTACAACCCAGGCCTGATGGCTGCAGTGCCCTGCTCTTTCCTGGTCAAACCGCCCGCTTCCCCGCTGCCGTTGACCCGATGCACCAAGTGGCTCTCATATGGCTAGTATAAGAGTGACCTACCGTCCCATGTAGTTTCTTTGTCGATCAACAATTTTCCAGTATTCACGGGTGGCTTTTGTCTTTGTCTTGTCTTTTCCTTGTCCCATCCTGCTAAACTCCGTAATGATGTATCTACCGGACCCAACCAAACTTGGTGCTTCTACCAATTCGAGAGGAACCTGGGAGTCAGTCGTGCTTGAGAATGCCATTCCGACAGTGTAAGTTGGTTCTTTATCGCCATCACAGCACTTGTCTAACTGTAATAGTGAGCCAGAGGAGCTGATTCATCTTCCGCCAATCAAGGAAGAAACAATGAATAGCAGCCATGCGTTCGGCTCCGTAATGCACAGAACGCCTTCCATATCCTCTGCCTCGTCTTCGACATATACGTCTTCCGTGTACCAACCATCGCCTGTGGCTTCTCCCAGGATGTCCCATCAAGAGCCAGCCTACGACCATTCGACAATTGCACTCAATCGATTATCCATGAAGCTCGGCCACCTGCAGCCGCATCGTCGTCCGCGTCCAAGTCCACTAGCACAACAGCATGCTAGCAAAGTTGCTCGTGGTAGGAATTTGGAGAAGTACAGAATTCCACGACACGGGTCACCTGAAGAGGCAACAAAAGGGTTGAAGAATCCGGTCAAGGCCGCAGTCGAGAAGGATCGTAGGAACACCAATCGCACTCTCTTGGGCAAATTGCAGAGCGTCATTCACATGAATAACCCGAATCTTGAAGCCACGGCGGCCCCACGAGAATTCCGACGAGAGGGCGGCTTGGGCCCTTTGAAGAGAAACAAT
>Ga0265798_10006468_pt1 | contig 15395 bp, 13 predicted proteins | sample P3T30metagenome_FD_192430 | JGI IMG/M metagenome (GOLD analysis project Ga0265798, IMG submission 192430) | Plant litter microbial communities from East Loma Ridge, Irvine, California - P3 T30 | ecosystem: Environmental > Terrestrial > Plant litter > Unclassified | place: USA: California... | reverse complement strand
GAGTATATCAAATATTATAACAATGATAGAATCAAACTAAATTTAAAAGGAATGAGCCCGGTTAAATACCGAGCTCATTATTGTCAAACTTAATTATAAATTTGTCTAAACTTTTGGGTGCACTCTAAGCGAGCTTTTTTTATTATCTGTATTAATTATTAATGAGGGTTGTGCGCCTTATCATCAACAGTATTAATTTTCTCGAGTTTATCTTTCCAAAACTGCATTAGCATAAACGATACGATTACACATGCTGCAAGTCCTTCTATAGTAAGGCCTATACCAAACTGGTATGGAGAAGGATTACCACCACCAAAAATATAATCAGATGCGTAGTTTTGCAGGTAAGCTTCACCACCTTTATATTCGGCGTACAGCATAAATGCAAAAACACTTAGGAAAAGGCTAACTACACCAGTTAATATTGCCGATGCTATATTTGTAAAATAACCGTTTAAGTTATCGTTAAAATTAGATTTGATAGTCCTGTTTATACCCCATATAACGAATACAAAATTTATAAGCCTAAGGTAAATTATATGCGACAAATTAAGTACATCCATTAATAGGAAGAAAAGGCCAATGCATATAAAAATAAGTATGCCGTTAGTAATAATTCTCGAAGCTTTCATAATCTTTAAATTTTGTGTTTTTATTCAGTTTAGTGTTTGTTTTGTAAGCCATATAAATTAATGAAAACAGGCCACTTCGCCATATCGCTTATTTTTATCTAAATTAGCCATATTACAGCACAACTAAACAGGATTTAGTAAAATTTTAATAAAAGAAGTATTATAAAACAAACATATTGTTAAAACATTTAATTAACAGGATTTTCTTCACTATCATATAGCAAAATCCACGGGCAATGACCGTAATAATCCCACGGTACAGCGGCAAGATCTACATTCTTGTCAATAAGCATTTTGTAAGGCCCCTCGTTTACGGACACGTTAGTAATTGCATAAACCGCGACATCCTGCTGGTTAGTTTCAAACTTTCGTTTTATGTGCTGCGCCATTTGCCATATCATATCTGGCCGGGTACCCATTGCCGCTTCCTGCTTAGGGGTAAGGTCGCTAAATGGGTTATAAAACAGTTCATTGTTAGTGCTTTTGTCTACCACCTTAAAGCGGGTGCCTCCGTTACGGCTACGAAGCATCATCCGCCAGCTTAGGCGGTGGCCTTCTTCCGTCCATAGTACATCTCCCTCTATAAAATAATGCCGCAACGGCAGTACTAACTGTATAATTAAAAATGGTATAAAAAAATATTTTAGGGTATTTACGCCTTCTTTACTCACACCGTCATGTAAAACAGCCGGCTTATTGCGAAAAAATATGCTTCGTATCTTTTCGGGCGGAAAGAAAAATACCGCAAAGCTTAAAGCAAAGAATGGAAATATGCCTATTTGGAGCGTAATTGAATTAAAAATATGGAATATAAGCGATGCTACAAACGCAATAGTGCGCGTGCGCTTAAACAGCAACAGCGGCACAACAAACAAATCGAAAGCAATGCCGGAGTAAGCAATAAACATGTAAAACCAGCTTTGGGTCATGATTGTTTTTAAACCCTCATTAGCAACAGATCTGGTAAGGAGCTGCCTTGCAAACGTACCATTTAACCAACCCGGATAAAACTTTGCGAGGGTAGCATAAAAATAAACTATGCTAACCATAACTATCATTACCCATGAACACCATGAGGGCATAGTAAGCTTTTTAATCTCAGGGTTTAGCCGTGCATCTGCCGATGCATAGCGGTGCGCGGGCAAAAAGCACATCATGAGGCAAACTAAAACCAGTAAATAATAGTGGTTATTATAGGATGTTTTTTGCATAAAATATACACCGGCCCACATTACGGTGTACAACCACATGCTTGCTCTGTACTTATAACCCACCATGACTAACATTCCTAACACACCCATTACAGCAAAGTAATAGTACATTCCATTACCCGGCAGCGGCTGTAGCCACTCCAAACCTATATGCGCGAACGTAAATTTAGGGGTAATAAAATTACTTTTTACCCAACCTGTAGCTATAGCCCCAAAGGTTTCGCAAGCCAGCAAAAAACCAAGAAAGATCCTGAACAAAATCAGTGGCGCATTGTCTATTTCTTTAAACAGGCGTTCTTTCATGAAGATTTACTTTTGATTGAAAAAAAGTAACGATTCTTCTTTATCTTTTGCAAGCTGCGCTTTTAGGGCGTCTAGGCCTTCAAACTTTTGTTCGTTGCGCAAGTGGTGGTGCAGGCTTACTTTTAATTCGGCACCATAGATATCCGCATCAAAATCAAAAAAGTTGACTTCTATAGTCTGCCCTACTCCGTTTACTGTTGGCCGTGTGCCTATGTTCATCATACCGTAAATAGTTTTTCCATTTAATATAGATGATACAGCATATACTCCCTTTGCAGGAACTAACTTATAACTTTCGGGCACACTAATATTTGCTGTAGGATAACCTATAGTGCGGCCCAGCTGTTTGCCGGTTGTTACCGTGCCTGTTATATAGTAAGGATAACCCAGGTAATTGTTTGCTGTTGCAACGTCGCCATTTGAAAGAGCGTTACGTATTTTAGTAGAACTTACAGATACTGTATCTACCTCCAGTGCCGATACCTGCTCCACTTCAAACCCCAGTTCCTGCCCCATCCTGACAAGGTCCTGAGTGGTGGCGGTACGATTGCGGCCAAATCTATGATCGTGGCCTATTATAATCTTACGTGCATTTAACTGCCCTACAAGTATATCTTTAACAAATTCTTCGGCAGTAAGGCGCGAAAACTCGCGGCTGAAAGGATGTACTATAAGGTTGTCTACCCCAAAGTCTTCTAAAAGCGTTGCTTTTTCTGCCATAGTGTTTAGCAGTTTTACATCGGCGTCGGGTTGGAGTACCATTCGTGGATGCGGAAAAAAAGTAAGCAATACGGTTTCGCAACCTAATGCTTTGCCACTATCTATAAGTTTAGTGAGCAGGCTTTTATGGCCTTTATGCACTCCGTCGAAAGTGCCCAGGGTTACTATGGTTCCGTTAGGAGAAGAAAACTCCTGTATGGCATTAAAAATTTTCAAGCTGCATTATTAAAGTTAAGCAAAGTTAAATTATCTGTGTCCCAAACAAAAAAAAGTTGCGTATTTTTTAAATTTTATAACTATAAGGCGTTTCAGACAGCGATATTTGAGTCAGAAGTTAAAATATTAACTATAAAAAGATGACTACTTGCATATTTAGCAATTATCTTTGCGCTTTACCTATAACAATTATGAAAAAATCATTACTATTAGTTACCTCCCTATTATTTTTTGGGATTGGGAACGCCCAAACCAGCTGGAAGCCTGCTAATGAAGGAAGTCTGCAATCATTACCAAAGACAGACAGGGTCGCTGTACCCGATACATATTCGCTCTTTAGCACAAACATCGGCCAGCTTCAACAATCGCTTGTTAATGCTCCGGCAAGGGGTGCAGGTGTTACATCAACTGTAATTATACCTTTTCCTGATGCACAGGGAAAAATACAGCATTACCGTGTATATGAGGCAAGCGTGCTGCAGCCGGGTATTGCAGCTGCCCATCCTGAGCTAAAATCATATGTTGGCCAGGGTATAGAAACACCTCAGGCAATTGTTCGCTTTAGTCTTACCACATTTGGACTTCATGCCATGATGCTTACACCGCAGGGTACTCTTTATATAGATCCTTACACTAAAGACCTTAACAATTACATTGTATACACTAAAGCAAGTTTAACTACACCACGCGCATTTTCATGTGGTGTAAATAGTGAAGGCGATGATCATAACACTAATGATACACCGGCACAAAGAACCGCTTTAAGCGACGGAAATTTAAGGACATATCGTTTAGCCATGGCATGTACTATAGAATATGCAGCATACCATGTAAACGCTGCGGGAGTAAGAACGGGAACGCTTGAGCAAAAAAAAGCGGCTGTTCTTGCGGCTATGGTGGCAACTGTAACACGCGTGGACGCTGTTTATGAGAATGAACTTGCTGTTACACTTCAACTTGTAGACAATAACGAAGATGTTATATTTATAACCAGCGACAATTTTAATAATAATAATGCCGGAGCTCTTTTAGACCAGTCTCAAACTGTTATTACAGGACTTATTGGCGAAGAAAACTTTGATTTAGGCCACACCGTTAGTACCGGTGGTGGTGGTGTTGCATTATTAGGAGTTGTATGTAACCCAAATGGAAAAGCGAGCGGAATTACAGGTAGCCCGGCACCGGTGGGAGATCCTTATGATATTGATTATGTTGCACACGAAATGGGCCACCAGTTTGGCGCAAACCACGTTTTTAACGGCGAGGGTGGCAGTTGCTACTTTAACAACAACCCCAACACTGCCGTAGAGCCGGGAAGCGGAACAACCATTATGGGCTATGCCGGTATATGTGGCGCAGCAGATGTGCAGTTACATTCTGATGCTTATTTTAATGCAGCAAGCATAGGCGAAATAACTGATGTTCTTGAAAGTACAAGTTGCGCAATTCTTACACCTATTAATAACAGTGAACCGTCTGTACCAAGTATTGCACGCAGGAACATTCCTAAAGGGACCGCATTTATATTAAAAGGTACGGCTGCGACGGATGATGACAACGATGTTTTAACATACTGCTGGGAGCAATCTAACGGCACCAATGAAACTCAGAACCAGCCATCGCCAGACAACACTTCGGGACCTAATTTTAGGTCGAGACCACCAAGCACTGAAAGAAATAGATACATACCTGAATTATCTGATGTTTTAAACGGAGACCTTTACCCTACCTGGGAAGTACTATCAGATGTAGGCAGGGTACTTACATTTACCTATACTGTTAGGGATAACAATATACTGGGTGGACAAACCAACTCAAGAAGCGCAACTGTTGAAGTTAGAGAAGGTGCCGGTCCTTTTATGGTTACATCTCAAACAAGCAGCAATACGTCATGGGCACAGGGTACAGAACAAACAGTAACATGGGATGTTGCAGGTACAAACGCTAATGGTATTAATACCGCAAAAGTAAATATCCTGCTATCTACAGATGGCGGACTTAATTTTTCGACAACCCTTGTTGCCAATACTGATAACGATGGCACAGAGGTTATAACTGTGCCTAATGTTTTAGCACGCTACTGCCGCATTATGGTAGAACCCGTAAATAATATTTACTACGCAGTTAATGCAACGCCCTTTACAATAGGATATGCAATTACAAATGAATGTAATACGTATACAAACACTACAGCGAGCAACATTCCGGATAACACCGCAACACCTACATTATCTCCTATAAATGTAACTACCGTTGATAATATTTCATCTGTAACGGTAAATGTAAATGCAACGCACCCTTACGTAGGCAACTTTGCAATTAAAGCTGTTAGTCCTGATGATACCGAAGTTGTATTATGGCAGCGCCAGTGCAGCACTAATGATGATATGAACATCACTTTTGATGACAACGGTGTAGCAGTGGTTTGTGCCAGTACAGAGCTTGGCAACACCTATAAGCCATATCGTCCACTTGCAGGCTTTATAGGTAAAAATGCAATAGGTACCTGGAACCTGGCAGTAGCCGATTTAGCATCTACTAATACAGGCACACTAAACTCGTGGAGCATAACGGTGTGTGGGCAAGTATTTACAGCACTTAGCGCAGCACAGTTTACCCTTAAAGACTTTACATTGTACCCAAACCCTAATTCAGGCAGCTTTACAGTTCAGTTTGAGTCGCAATCACAAAACAACATTGGCATTATAGTGCACGACATTACAGGCCGCGAGGTGTTTAACAACAGCTTTGCTAATACCGGCATGTTCTCTCATAACATAAGCCTGCAAAATGTACAGGGCGGTATTTATATGGTAACCGTACAAGACGGTAACCGTAAAGAAGTACGCAAAGTGCTGATTAAATAATCACTCTCTTGTTATATATTTAAAAGAGCGCTTAACGGCGCTCTTTTTTATACTGTTTTTTTTTTAAATTTACAATTCACCTTTATAAAGTTGATATGAAAAAAGTTTCAAGCACTACCACCAACTTCAGGAGCAAAATTTTACCAAAATTACTTGCCTGTAGTGCTTTTATACTCGCTACTTTAATGCTCTTTACAACTGTATCGTTTAAGGATATTGCTTTTCCGCTTTTTGCAATGCTTATATTTTTTTATGCCTGGATAGTTGACTTCAGAAGCCTCAAAGTTGTTTTTTTAGGCAAGGGATATTTTGAAGTTGATGGTCAAAAGATATTTTTTGAAAGTATAAATACAATTAAAAAAACAAATTTCTTTACATACAAAATTACTTATAATAAAGATCAGAAAAAAAAGTCATTCAGGTACATACCCTCTTTAACGTTGCATGAACCGGAATATCTGACATCAATCAGGAAACTTATTAAATAAACCGGGAACAGAAAGAAGCCTTACCCTCTTATAATTTTAGGATTGTTATTTTATAAATACATAAAAAATTAAATTTTTACTAAAGATTTTAATACCCTCGTGGTTACAGAATATAACGAGCCTATACATTTAAGCAGTTTTTACAAAACGAAGAGAAAGCCATGGAAAATGCACATAAACAGTTAAAATAAAGTGTTGACGGATCTATAAGCAAACGTGACAGCGAGTTGCTAAAATTTGAACGGGAATAAATAGTAATGCTAAAACTTCCCTGTAACCTTTCAATTTTCTATTATGAAATTATTAATCGCACTTGTATTCTCCTTACAAACTCTAATTGCTCTTTCGCAGCAGGAAAGCAAAGAAATACAAGTAGAATACCAATTATTTTACAATACTAATTTACCAACTACATTATTTGCAACTTTAAGTGCTAATAGCAACATTGCCATATATCAGGAAAAATACAGCACATCTCAGGATTGGGAGGAGCATACTGTAAAAGCACCAGAGGGAGCAAAAAGATTTGGCGGAACAGATCTATATGATCCGTATTTAAAAATTGATAGTAAAATCAAAGAGATTTTATTTTTTGATAAAGTATCCAGTACTAACTTTTTGGTTAAGGATAGCTACCAGGATTTTGTATGGAACATAACTTCTGAAACTAAAGATGTTGCAGGTTACTCTTGTACTAAAGCTACAACAACATATAGAGGAAGGGCATGGATTGCATGGTTTACCCCACAAATTCCAATATCTTTTGGTCCGTGGAAACTGTTTGGCTTGCCTGGATTAATCGTTGAAGCCTATGATACCGATAATAAATACGCCTTTAAATCTATAAAGATTGAATTTAAGCAAAATACTATTTTACAAAAAGACTTTGCGACCTTGATGGAAACAAAAAATACAAAACCTATAACCTATCAGAAGTTTTTAAAGGATACTGATGAATTAAGTGAAAACTTATATATGAGGGTAAATGATAATCCTGACATTACGATTACAAGAATTCCTTTTCCTCGCGAGGGCCTTGAATTAAAATTTGAGTGGGAACAGTAGTGCAATCAACTATGCTAATATTTACCTTTTAATATTAATTAAATTGGATTATTTACACATCAGCGTAACTAACTAATTTTAAATAAATTATATAAACTTTGTCATATTAGTATATATTTTGTTTACATTAGGATTTATATTGCATAATAAGAATCTCTAAAGTGTTCTTATATAAACTACTGCAAATTTTAATTTTGAAATATCGTTTCTCATGAAATATTATGCCGTATTAATACTGTTCTTATTATCTGAAACAGCCGCTTACTCTCAGGGCAATAAAGAAATTAAAGTAGAATACAAAATGTTTTGCGATACTGATGTGCCGCTTAAGTATCAAACGTTACTATGGATTAATAACAATGCCTCTATTTACCAGGAAAAATCAAGCACTACAGAGAGGTGGATTGAAAAACCTACTCAAATTGAGATAGACCCGCAAAAGCTTAAATCTGATTATGATCCTTACATAAAAACAGATATTGCAAAAAAAGAAATGCTCTTCTTTGATGCTATAGGTAAAAACATAATGGTTGTAAAAGATATTTATAGTGATTTGAAATGGAAAATATCTTCTGAATCTAAAAAAATAGCGGGATATAATTGTATAAAGGCTACAACTACTTACAGGGGCCGGGAGTGGGAAGCATGGTTTACTCCAGATGTGCCATTACCGTTTGGACCCTGGAAATTACACGGACTTCCGGGACTTATATTACAAGCTAATGACAGTACAAACATGTATGCATTTGCAGCGGTAAAAATAGAAAATGTAAAAAGTGATATATTCGAAAAAGAATTTTACAATCTTATGGATGTAAAATCAAAAAAAGCTATAGATATTAAAAAATTCATAGCAGACCAGGAAGAAGCCAGAGAAAATGTAGACAAAATGCTTACGGCTAATAATAGCGATGGCGTTACACTTAAAGTTAAAAGAGAGCCGAGAAATGGTTTGGAGCTAATATATGAATGGGAGGAGTAAGTGATTAGAATATTATTTACTGCAATTTTAATTTTTGAGGCAGCTTGTTAATTTAAACTATCTAATTACAGGATGAGAAAAACATACACATTTCTACTGTTTATTTTTTGTTACATATCAATGTTTGGGCAAAAAATCCCTGTTGTCGAATATACCCACTATAATGATGTAGATATTCCTAATACCTATAAGGCAACACTATATATTTCTAACAAATCATCTATATACAGGTTAAGAACCAGCAATATTGAGCATTGGGCAGGTAAAGAAAACCCTCACCCAAATGCCGTATTTACAAAGCTGGACACAATTTATGACTCATATATTAAAACTGATCTTGAAAAAAAGGAACTGTTTTATTATGATAGGGTAATGAAATATAACTTTTTAATAAGCGACCGGTTTAATATAAAATGGATTATAGCAGATTCTACAAAACAAATTTTAGGATATAAATGCAACAAGGCTACAACAAATTTCAGGGGACGGCAATGGGAAGTGTGGTTTACACCTGAAATAGCTATGCCATTTGGTCCGTGGAAACTATACGGATTGCCGGGATTAATTCTATCTGCACACGATACAAGTATGAGATTTAATATGATAGCCACTGCAATACACTATGAACCAAACGACATACTAAGTAAAAATTTTTTAAAATTAAAAGAAGCATATAACAAATCTCCAATTACTTTACAAGATTTTATTAACAAGAGCGATGAAATTACAGAAAATTCGTTTAAAGAAAGAAGTTTAGAATTTTCTAGTGGCAGCATTCAAATGATTGAGGTACCCCGAAGTGGGGAAGAATTAATATATGAATGGGAAAAGTAATTGTATTGCGTAATTATCTTATCCCATTCTTTCTATTCTTTTGTCTGCCATTATTTTCTCAAACAGAAATTAGTGGTAAAGTAACTGCCGCATGTGGTGAAGCATGCCCGGTGCATTTGTATAGCTTAAGGATAAAGACCAAAAAATAACTGCTTTTGCCATATAACAGGTAATAGCGGCGGCTACCTGTTTGCAACAAAACAACCGGGAGAGTACTATGCGGGAATACACTCCGTTTTATAACACATAAAACTGATTTTTAAATATTTAAATAATTAAACTTTTATAATAGCTTGTGTTTTAACCAAATATTAACAACTGTTGATTGTTTAATTATTTAACATTGTATAAACCAATTTTAATTTATTATTATGAAAAAATTATTATTTAGTGCTGTTGCTTGTTTAGCAATAGCTACATCAGCTTTTGCTGCGAATGCAGAAAATCAGATTGAAGAAGACAATTCTTTAAAAGAAATTGTTAATCAAAATGATTTTTTTGCACCGTGTTCTGGATATATAATTGTTAAGAACAAGAAAGGAGCTGTAATTTTTAGCGAATCTTATGCTTCAAATGGGCCAACTAAGGCAGATTGTTCGTCTGGATTTCTGAATGAATTACAGCTTGTAATTAACAAGTATGGAACAAATGTTAGTTATGAATCAGACGTGAATTGGAATTAGCAAATATTAAAGTGGAAGGAACCTTCCACTTTAATTACATTAATATTAATTATTATTATGAGAATACTACTTTTTTTTATATTATCAATATATAACTGCTTTTCTCAAAAAAACAATAGCGAAGTGCAGGCAGAATACCAGCTCTTCTGCGATACTTATTCAGCAACAAAATTGTATACATCTTTATATGCAAATAATAATGTATCAATATACCAAGAAAAATTTAGTACTGCCGAGGACTGGAATGAGCACAAAAAAAAACTCCCTGAAGGAACAAAACAATTGGAAAGTACTTTTGAATATGATCCCTATCTAAAAACCGATCCTCTTAAAAAAGAAATCCTCTTTTATAACATGATTGGGAATAATAATTTTTTAGTTAAAGATAAATATTTTGATTTTGATTGGAAAATATTATCCGAAACAAAAGAAATTTCCGGTTATTCTTGTATAAAAGCTACTACTCAGTTTAGAGGCAGAGAGTGGGTAGCATGGTTTGCACCACTAATACCCCTATCATACGGCCCTTGGAAGCTACACGGTTTGCCGGGTTTAATCCTTGAAGCCTACGATACAAATAATAAATATACATTTAGGTCTGTCAAAGTTGAATATAAGAAAAATGATGTTTTACGCAAAGATTTTACGACTCTTATGGAAACAAAAAACAAAAAGCCAATAACATATCAACAATTTCTAAGAGACACGGAAGAATTAAATGACAATCTTATTAATGATGTTAGGGATCCAAATATTACAGTAACAAAAATTCCATATCCACGCGAAGGTGAAGAACTAAAATTTGAATGGGAGGAATAGCAGTGTAAACGCTATTAAAATATTGGTTATAATAATTTAATTCGTTTTAATTACATTGTGGTCTACCACAAGCATTTAATATAGAGTGATGTCTTATCTTTTTTTCGAACAAGCTTGTTATTATATATTATTATTTACAACCAATTAAAGTTTATTATTATGAAAAAAGTATTTTACAGCCATCGCCTCCATTATGATGGCCGGTACAATGAGTGCTGCAAACGCAGAAGACAATGTAATAGCAAACAAAATTTCTTCAAAATCTCTTAAAAGCTCAGAACTTTTGAATTTAAAAAATTTGTTTCCATGTTCAGACGAAGTTTGGGTTTATGGCTCAGACGGAAAGTTGATCACAGGAGTAAGTCACGTAGGTAATGATGCCGACTTTCTGGGTGCCGCAACTGGTGTAATTAAGGGATATAAGGACAAATACCCTACTGCTATAATAAAATACACTATTTCGAATTAATTATTCAGCAACTTTAAAAGCGAATCCTTTTATTTATTTAAGGGTTCGCTTTCATTAATTATGAAAATATTTATCATTTTACTTAGCTTTCTGTATTCTAACCTTTTTTATCCTCAAACGAATAAAACTGATTTAGAAGTTGAATATCAATTATTTGTCGATGCCGAAATAGTGTCGTCAATGTACTGCACTCTTGTTGCAAATAAAAATGCATCAATTTATCATCAGAAAAATGGAACAGCAAAAATTGGTTTAAAGGAGTCTGAAAACAATGAGGCAACGGGAGTTGTTAAACCTTCTCTAATTTTCGAACCTTATATCAGGATAGACAATCAAACAAAAGAAATACTTTTTTTTGATGTAATTGGCTCAAATATCTTTTTAGTTAAAGACAATTATACCGAACTTTCCTGGAATATTTCAGCAGAAACTAAAATGATTGGAGGCTACAAATGTACAAAAGCGCTTACCGATTTTCGTGGCAGGCAATGGATAGCTTGGTTCACTACCGAGATACCACTGTCTTTTGGCCCCTGGAAATTATACGGCCTTCCAGGTTTAATTTTAGAGGCTTGCGATGTTTCTAATAGATATAACTTTAAGTTGATTAAAATTACTCAAAATAAAAGTACTCTTTTCAGTAAAGCTTTTTCTGATTTAATGACAGCTAAAAATAATATACCTATATCATTCAGGCAATTTTTAGAGGATAGTAAAGAGTATGACGACAATGTTTTCTCAGAAATTATGGGCCATACCGGTGGAACAACAGAAAGAGTTGAGATGCCAAGAAACGGATTAGAATTAAAATATGAATGGGAGAAATAAGTGGTAAGAACTATTATACTTGTGTTTGTTTTATTCCAATCCTTTATCCTTTTTTCCCAAACAGAAATTAGCGGTAAAGTAATTGCTTCATCTGGCGAGGCATTACCCGGGGCATCGGTATTGCTTAAGGATAAAGACCAAAAAATAACTGCTTTTGCCATAACAGGCGATAGCGGCGGTTATCTGCTGGAGACAAAACAACCGGGAGAGTACACCCTTGAAGCAAATTTTTTGGGTTATGAAAAACAGGCAGTGCCTGTAACCATTCTGGCTACAGATAAAACCATCACCAACCATTTTACGTTAAAAGAAGGCGGTGCATTGCTTAAAGAGGTGGTTATAGAGGCCGAAGCTCCTGTAAAACGTAAAGGCGATACCCTTGTATATGATGCCAAAGCGCTAAGCACCGGCCACGAAACAGTGGTAGAGGATTTGCTTAAAAACATACCCGGCATTACCATACAAAAAGACGGCACTATAAAGTATGGCGACGCCATAATAGAAAAAGTAATGGTAGATGGCGACGACCTGTTTAACCGGGGATATTCGCTGCTTACAAAAAATATGCCCACACAGCCGCTGGATAAAATTGAGATATTGCGCAATTATTCTAAAAATAAATTGCTAAAAGGCGTAGAAGATTCTGATGGGGTGGCACTTAACCTTACTATAGACGAAAAGTTTAAAACCCTTTGGTTTGGCAACCTTACCGCCGGTTATGGTAATGATAACAGGTACAAGGCATCGGGCAACCTCATGAACTTTGGTAAAAAGTATAAGAACTTTTTTAGCGCTTCGGCAAATAATGCGGGCTATGATGATGTAGGCAATATATCAGATATGCAGTTTAACTCATCTGATTTAGAGACCATAGGTATGGGCAGCCGTGCCACTCAGATTATGTATCTTGCCGCAGGAGTATCAAGAATAGATGAGAGCCGTGCCCGTTTTAACAATGCCAAAAGAGGAACGTTTAGCACCATCCTGCCTCTTGGCAGTAAAACAAAACTGCGCCTCAATGGTTTTTTAGGCCATGACCGCCTAAGCACCTATCAAAGTTCGCTCGACGTTTTTAATTTTGGCGATACCCGTTTTGAAAACAACCAGACAAGTAACACATCTACAGGGATAACCAAGGGTTACATGAGCGCTTATGTAAGCATCGACCTATCTTCTACACAAATGCTGCAAAGCCTGACTACGTTTAATGGTGGGAAGGATAACTTTGGCAACAGCCTTGTTTTTAATGGCTTTGCTACTAACGAACAGTTAGCTACCAAAAACACATATATAGACCAACAGCTTACGTATACCCACAAATGGAACGGGCGCAACGTAGTGCTTTTAAAAGGCCGCTTTTTAAATGACCGCCTGCCACAAACCTATGGTATAGATGATTACCTTATGGGTGACTTATTTACTTATGATAACATAAACAGCGTGGGTAATACCATAAAAAACCGCATGCAGTATGCCGGGCTCCAAGCCGATTTTAAGCTAAAGCAAAAAAATAACGACCTGATAGCTTTTATCGTGGGGTTTGAAAATCATCATGATAATATTGCAACACAATTTAGCCTCTTTACAGATAGCGGAGTGATACGTCCCGCAGATTTTCAGGCTAATGCATTATATAATGTGGGCGACCTGTATGCAAAAAGTGGCTACAACTGGAAGTTTAAAAAAATATCAGTCAGCGGCAATCTCGAAGTACACCAGCTTTTTAACCGTTTCGAAAATAAGGAAGGAACAGCTAAAACGCAAAATCCTTTTTATGTAAACCCATCGTTATATTTTAAATGGGAAATAAAGCCCGATAATGTACTGTCGGCATCTTACACCTATAGTGTAACTAACAGCAATATTATTCAGGTTAACGATGCTTATCTGCTTACATCATCACGCAGCTTTGCAAAAGGGCTTGGCAATTTTAACCAGTTAGAAAATTCATCGGCAACTTTAGGTTATACTACTAAACATTACTTAAACCGCTACAGTTTTACATTTGGCTTAAACTATTCAAAACAAAATGATGTATTGTCTTACCGCAGCCGGTTAGACCAGAGCAGTTCGCTATCTGAAGCTTTTGTAATGCGTGGTGGCGACAGGGCAGGTATAACCATTGGGTCACATTATATAGTAAAGCCTTTAAGGGGAACAATAGGTTTTGACGGAAGTGGGTACCGAACGGTATATTATAATGAGGTAAACGGCTCGGGTTTGCGAAAAAACACTATCTACAATCAGTCGTTCAAGGTAAACTGGGGCAGCAGTTTTAAATCGCCTTTTAATTTCAAGCTGGGGTCTGAGTGGAATTTCTCGCAGGTACACTCTGATTATACCTTTAAAAATAAATCAAAATACAGCTATCTTGATTTAATGTATGCCGTTACTAACAAGCTCGATATAAAAGTAAAGACAGAGCATTATAACTTTGGTGGCTTTGATAATAACAACAACTACTTTTTTGCCGATCTTGAGGTTAAGTACTCATTTAAAAAAGACAAATATGCTATAAGCCTGGATGGGCGCAACCTTTTTAACACCAATACATTTACTACGTATAGCATTAGCGATCTGGGCTACAGTACCAGTTCTTACAGGTTATTGCCCCGCTATGTAATGCTGTCATTTTCTTACCGGTTTTAACATTGGTAGAAGTAAATTTATAGTATTAAATAATCTGAAATCCAGCAATCATAAAAAAAGCGCCCCTTGTGAGGGCGCTTTTTGAATATCGAAAATAAACTGAATTATTTTTTCTTTCCTTTTGCAGGCGCTTTTGCAGCTTTTGCAGCTTCCTGAGCAGCTTTCATAGCAGCACGAGAAATACGAACCTGAGCAACCACTGTATTATCAGGGTTAAGCAGTTTAAAGTTGTTTGTCTCTAACTTAGTAATGTATAGTTTATTACCCATTTCAAGTTCAGAGATGTTAGCTTCAACAAAGTCAGGTAGGTTTGCAGGCAAAGCTCTAACTTTAAGTTTACGCTGGTTAACACGAAGTACACCACCACCAAGTACACCAGGAGATGTTCCTGTAACTTTAACAGGTACTTCCATAGTAATTTCTTTATCGTCTTGTAACCTGTAAAAGTCGATGTGAAGAATTTTGTCGCTTACCGGGTGAAACTGGATATCCTGTAGGATAGCGTTAGTTGTACCGCTTGGAAGTTCAATTACAACAGTGTGTACGTTTGGAGTGTAAACAAGGTTTTTAAATGCCATTTCTTCTGCAGTAAAATGTACTGGCTGATCTCCTCCGTATAACACGCAAGG
>Ga0265798_10006467_pt1 | contig 15395 bp, 18 predicted proteins | sample P3T30metagenome_FD_192430 | JGI IMG/M metagenome (GOLD analysis project Ga0265798, IMG submission 192430) | Plant litter microbial communities from East Loma Ridge, Irvine, California - P3 T30 | ecosystem: Environmental > Terrestrial > Plant litter > Unclassified | place: USA: California... | reverse complement strand
CAGTGATAGTCACAATTGATTGACACGCGCAGCCGCTCCTCGCACACAGCGGGAAGGATTGACAACTCCACACCCCCTGTGGGAACCGACGATCTAGATTGAAGCCACATCCCGTCTCACCACGTCTACGATCTCATCTGCGGCTGCAGCCAATCCCCTGGCCCCTCCTGTGATCTCCACCAACACCAGGTGACGCGCAATATCGACTGGACAGAATTTGAGTTTTCGTCTTTTCAGCTCGCTGCCCCTGTTTACACATGCGGGTACACGTGGCGCAGCTTCCAGACCCTGCGTTTTTCGCTGCACCGCCACACGTTCACACCAGTCTTTTCCGCGGGGTGTGCGCAATCGTTCTTACGCGCTTGGGCTAGGTGCGCTGCGATTCACGGCCTTTCCAGAGGGATGATGCAATCGCAGAGGTTGTCTTCTAATCAAACAACCTTGGAATAGACTAGTTCGCACGTGTTACTGAGCTGTCGGCAGTGCCGTCCCATCGATGGAGAGGTAGTATGGTGCTTACTCTGCATCAGACGCACAAATGCCTGTCGTCTTCACATGAGCCGATGATGAACCTTCTTTCATTCTTCAGAGTTTGCTTCAATAGGACCGAACGAGCCGTTGATCTCTTCAGAAGCCAGAGATAGGCGATACGCGATATTAACCACCGAGGCCCCTGCCCACTTCGGCACTGCCGCTGTGAGATGGCTTATGAACGATGCAGCGCGTCGAAGACATACGTTCAACACCGGCGAGGAGAACAATGAGCAAACAACAGGCAGCCACCGATCATCTGACCAGGCAGGTACCAGATGAGGCTAGCGCACATGTAGTATTGTGGCACAGCTCCGGGGACAACAGCATGTGAGCTGGACTGTGATGAAGTGACTGCGGACTACACTTACTACACACCCGAACATGGCACTATGCAACGTTTGCGGATCAATACCATGGCGCGAGCTTATCACGTTTCAATTGAATGCCCAGTACGGCTTTCGATTCAATGCGGCCGGACGAACAACATCGACTGTCTCAGAGGATATTCCTTGGAGAACGCGACGGTGCACCATTGCAGAGATCGTATCTCGCGCTAAGACATGCCCACTCTGCGCCTTCGTTTTGCTGATGATGCAGCAAAACACGTGGGTGATAACACGTGGGGACAGAGAAGGAACCCTCTTCGCGTGGGATGAAATCAGGGCTGCCATTCCGCGAAATATGATGGTATGGATGACGCTGTCTGATGATTGGAATTCATACAAGCGTCTGGCAGTCTCCTTGGGTAATCCGCGTCATGGAGAAACGAGGACTATGGATCTTCATCTGCGGTTACCTTTCGGTAATCTCGATACACACCATAATCGAGATGTCAAACTAATTGGCTGATATAGGCAGTCCGCTCAAGGTACGCCGTACAGTAAATTGTGTTGTTCCCTTGGAGACTCTCCATCCCAAGACATTGCAACGTATGTCATCCTGGCTAGACTCTTACGATCTTAGCCATCCTGAGTGCTCTCATCTATCAACGCGAGTTGTACCGCTGCCGACAAGGGTCTTAGACGTAAGTATGCTTCCTGGACAAGAACAATTGTTTGGCACGCATCAAGTTTGGGGAGATCAATTTGAAGGTAGAGATTTCAAGCTTCTCGAGACTTCTAAGGGCCAGACGGGTCGTTACGCTGCCTTGAGCTACTGTTGGGGTAATACCTTACCCTTGATCACAACTACAAGGAGCCTGGAAGATCACAAGTCCGGCATCGCTTTCGACGAGTTACCGCGAACCTTGCAAGACGCTATCATGATTGCGCGGTATCTGGACATTGGACTAATATGGATCGATTGCTTGTGTATTTTGCAAGATTCCAAGACAGACTGGGAATACGAAGCTGCACATATGGCAGACGTATACTCGAACGCACATCTGACCATAGCTGCTGCACGAGCAGAGCACTGTGGTCAAGGATTCCTCGGTCCTCGCAACGTCCATGTTCCGTTGTTCCTGAACGTCAAGGATGAGCATGGTTCATTTGAGCTATGTTTCCAGAAGCTTCCCGGATTGGCTGCAGAGGTTAGTGAAACTCCACGAGATGTGATCTTCACTGAGTACTGACCGCCTCCAGTTCCTCGCGCAGCCTTTGCATCGTCGTGGATGGGCCGCCCAGGAAAGCCTACTTTCTCATCGTGTTCTGAGCTTCAATACAGGCCAGATGACCTGGGGGTGTGCTCATGTTGATGATTATGAAGACGATCGTGTGCACATCCGTCAGAACCGTAACGGGCAGCATGTCGAATTGATGGCACAATCTTTGAGCCAATCCATTGGCCCAGGCTTCTGTAAACGCTCTTGGGCCCGCTTTACACTGGACTTTACCCAACGCGAAGTGACCTATGCGACGGACACATTTCCCGCGATGGCTGGTATCGTGCGAAGGATTCAGGAGCGTACGGAAGATACATACTACGCCGGAATATGGAAGTCACACTTCCTCGAAGGCCTTCTGTGGCGCTGGGAACAGTGCGTCTTGAGGTTATTACCGAACGAAGGAATCGCAGTAAGAAGCCGAGAGCTTAGCAAGCGGCAGAAATGGACCGCTCCATCATGGTCTTGGGTATCCGTAAAAGGGAAAATCCAATACCACAGATATCTCCAGAATCATGGTGACTATCTAGCCCTTCTCGAAGAGTGTAACGTAACTTGCGCTGGCCTAGACCCCTTTGGCGCACTCACGGCTGGCTTTGCTCGCATCACCGGTCCGGTAACGCTGATCACAGATGTTGAGCCCGAAGTAGAAAGCCCAAAAGCCCGGCATCTCTCGGGCCAAATTCAGCTTGGTAATGGCACCTCGAGTCTAGTTGAGGTCGCGTATGACTCTGTCCATCACGAGTCCTGCAGTGCGTTGATGATTACTGCGCACTTGGGCATTTGTATCGAAAAGGTCGAAGAAACGACGGACACGTATATCCGGGTTGGTACCGTTTATATCCACAGACTTTATGTCGAACAAGACGGTCCGGACGAAAGGACAATAGAGCTTGATCTAACGGCTTTGGATCATGTTCCCCCACGCACCGTTGTTTTGGTTTAGTTGTCGAAAATTCCAGCTAACATTGGAGTACTATTGCGCTTCACTATCGGTCTCAGTATCGTGCTATTGTCGTGGCTCACCCCAACTGGATACAAGTGCGCTACGATCAGCAATCCAAATCTGCTAGTCTTACTGTTTGGCTTCCAGACCCAAGTCAATATAGTCAAGATAGAGAAAACATGTGAGCAGCGGGTTCGCCGCAATTGATCACCAATTCGAGTATGTACCGACGATACCCTCACCGTAGTGCGTCGCAGTGCAAACGCTCCAAGCAGCTCTGATTCGTCGGCCACCCACCTTTACTTCGAGATGTCAGTCACGCCACGATCGCTACTTCCATAAGCTCCTACCCTTTCGATACGCTCTTTCCCTTTATCTCCACGCCTTCCAACCCGTCTCACGCTATCAAAATCTCGCTTTTGATTACCACCTCACCGCCCGATTGCTACCACTTCCCGCGACATTCGCCTCCATAAGAGGATCACCGCCTATACATCCGGCTTCCATCAACAATTACAACCCCCGAATTCTCTAACAACATGCCCCCGCCGAATCCCCCACTCAACGACACGTCCATATTCGGCACATACCTCCCACTCTCAGCGCGCCACGGCGTCCAAGCAGCCCGTCGTCTACCGCACAACTCCGGCCCCGTACGTCCACTAGACCTCGACGCAGTTGTAGGCGTCTCAGACCACTAACAGCAACAACCAGATGTTCAACCCCCACACCCGAATCAACGAAGCAATCAGTTCACTATGCGCATTCCGCCACTCCATGTCCGAGCTCGAGACCTAGCACCGCAGCGCTCTCGAGAACAAAGACAAAGACATGGCAACCCTCCAGCAGCGCTTCAACGGACTAAACACTTTGCATCGTACTACCAAGGCTCGAATCGACGAAAAAGTCCTGGAGCGGGGCAAACTACAGAACGACATGAAGATATTGAAGTGGGAACTTGCGGCTGAGAAAGCGAAGAAGGGTGTTGTCGACCAGGATATGGAGAAGCGGGTTATCGAGGTGAGACAGCAGAACGCTTTGTTGACTGCTAAGGTGTTGGGGCTCGAGAAGGAACTTTCGGATGAGAGGGCGAGGGGGAAGGAGAATAGGGATGCGAAGAAGGAGTTGGAGGTTATGAAGACGAAGTTGGCGGATATGGTGAGTGGTAGTAAGGTTAAGGTTGAGGTTGTTGAGTAGGGGGTGGCTGCGGGTTTGACTGGCTTGAGGGATGGATGTGAGGATATATCGTGTAGGTTCTTGGATGCGATGAATGGGCTTGATAGGAGCTGGTCTGGGGTATTTGTATGCACTGTTGCATCATAGTTGGCTCCAAAATCTTTCCAATGTATTACGTGTGTTGACCACCACCCTGTTGCAAAAGCGCTTCTCTCCGCTGCCGCATCCTCGTCTCTTCCATCTCCAACCATTCCACTTCTCTTTTTCTCTGCGCTTCCACATGTGGTGAGACTTGTGACGTCGGATTATTCGTTCCCGGTATTGGTATCGTCTCTGCATTGCTGCCATCACCTCCATTTCCCATTCCGACGACCCCAGTCTCATTCGCTCGCCCATGTTCCTCCATCCCGTTATATGGCAACTCGCCCGGTTGATCCTCAGCTCTGAGCTCGTGCGCACCGCCAACCGCATATTTGTACGAGTGCGAGCGATCTAGTTCCTGCGTAAGGCCATTGCCTGACATTTCTTGGTATTGCGTTTGGTATGCGCCAGCTGTAGGAGCGGACTGGTCTGCACCGAGGACTATCTTGTCGCCGTCGCCTTCTCGTCTTGCTAGTTCGTCGTCGGTAAGGGTAGTTGTGGGTGCTTGCGTCCTCCGCTTCTTGCGTCGCCAGAAGCACCATCCTCCGATTATGAGGGCGAGGATGACGATGCCTGCTATCGCTATTCCGGCGATCGCGCCACTTCCTATGCCAGGTTTAGAATTGCGGTTGAGGGTAGGTTTAGGACGTGAGGTTCGGGTAGAACGAGGTGGCTTGATTGTGGTGGTGGCTCCAGTTCTTGTTGAGGATGCCGAACTTAGTGACGAGGGTGCTACTGCAAGTTCCGAATCGACAGTGAAAAAGAGTACATTTGATTGAAGAGACAGAATGAGGCTGTGTACTGTTCTGGATGGTCCTCCATTGCGTATCGTAACGCTCGGTTTAGGGTTACCAGTGGAGGTTATTTCAACTGCAAGCGTCGGCGACGTTTCTATCGTAATGGTCGTGAGATATGAGCCATTCCAGGACAGAGATGACTGATAAATGTTGATGCTGATCTGTGAGATATAAGTCTGGATGAGTGTTATGGAGGCCCATGTTGTTTCAGAGGATTGATCTGTCATTGTCGGCAATCATCCAGTATTATCGGCACTGCGGTAGATGGTCGCTGCTCTTATAACGGAATAAGATGAATCCACGAACATGCGAGTAAAGGTATGACGGAATAGGAAGATGGAGTTAGATGGTAACAGAAAACCATCTACTTCGATAACATGTAAAACGATCCAGGATATGCAAATTGTTCAGAACTGGAGCGTGCATGCTCACAGCCTGATTGAGGCTTGGAGGGCTGCCATCACAGCAAGTTAGAATCATCAATCTATAGATTGGGCGCCGGATTTAGTTAGACTATCGTTCTTTTGAGCGCTGCCAAGAGGAGTGTTGGCAGCGCATGCCGCCCATTCGCTCCACAAAGTTTTCGCCCCTAAATATGTGTATCTACACCGACGTTGATTCGATCCTTTGCTGCCGTGTCGCGCGGGGTAAGGATGCAGCTTATGGTGCACGACATATGGCCTAGATGTCAGCCGCAGCCTACGATTATAATAGAGACGGGCAGTGACGCAGAACGAGGCTACCTAGGTAAATGCGCTTGCCGTCCCTCCTATGCGCCCGGGCATTAGTTTCTGCTAACAAACCTTGGTGAATTCCTACACCACCAAACCAACCCAAACCCCAAAGTAAAGTTCCATATCGCAGCGCTTCTTGATCAAGTCTGTCTCGTTCTCCTACACGTGTGTTTAAGGATCACTTTCAACTTCGTCTCCTTTGCTTCCAACGCTGCTTCCAGAGAATTTTCAGTCACCCTCTTCACCCCCATCAACCTTCCCAACCCTTGCATCAAAAGTATTTCCTATGTTTTCCATATTCTCTCTTCTTCCATCTTCAGCTATTACACGTCTCTCTTCCTTTGCGCTTCTACATGTGGCGAGACATGCGGAGCAGTATGATCTCTTGCCGTGGCTGGTATCCCCATGTTCCCATCATCATTTGTTTCACCCACTTCGGCGTGCGGCGATTCTCCCGATATATCATCGAACCGAAGCTCATGCGCCACATATTTGGATGAGTGCGAAGTGAGAGGCTCTTGCGCTTGACTGTCGCCAGACGACTCTTGACGCGCGCCGGATGTGGGGTTATCGGGGAGTATCTTCTCATCATTTTGTCCCGCTTGCCCTCCGGACGCAGTGGCGTTCTTGCTTGTAGTAGACTTTGCGCGTCTTCTTCTGCGCCAGAAGGACCAGCCACCTATTATGAACACGAGGATGAGGACGCCTCCTACTGCTATACCGGCGATAGCGCCGCTTGAGGTGTGTTTACGACGTGAGGTTCGATTGGGCCGAGGCGATTTGGACGCGATCGGGTCTCCAGTCCTCGTTGAAGAAGGCAAGTTCAGTGACTTCGACTTGGCCAAGGCTAAACTCCGTGAGTATGGAAAGTCCGTACGAGTCGAGTACAAGATCGCCATTCCATCGTCTTCGCCTCGGAGGGAGATGTAGAGAAGACCTGATGTCATGGTGGAGCTTGTTTGTAGGGGTGGGGCTTCTGGAAATCGAAGTTCAAGCGTTGGTGTTATGTGTACTGTGATTGTTGCTAGCGGGATGTCGTCTTTACGCAGAATCGTCGTATACGGATCATCGGTCTTGGTGTTGATTCGGGCGGTTTGCCATGCGGATGTAGACATGTTCAACGTGTGTGCAGTGTTCTGACTGTTACCGAGACGCTGCTCAAACAAAACAGTTCAATGAACATGCAACTGCACGAAGTGAAGACTCGAGATGGGGACCTAGACAGTAACAAAGCAGGTATCTGCTTTGATATAAACCGATATAGGATATACGCCATGATAAGGGCCTCAGTGTGCCTGTGTACAGCCTGAATGAGGCTTGGAGGGCTTCATCGTGGCGTGGTCGTACTCATCGGTCTACACCCAGGTCCGGGGGTAGATTGGAGCGCCCAACTTAGTCAAGCGCTTTCCTTTGCGAGCGCGGCCAATATGTTGAACTAACTGCGCATACCTTCCATTCGCTGGACAATCACGTTCTCCAACTAAATGTATCTAAACCAACGAGCCAGAATGCAGCTTGCTGTACACAGCATATGGCCTAGATGTTAGCCAAGTATTACCGTCATAATAATAATAGAGAAGGGCTGTAAAGTAGAAACAGGCGGCTTTCTGCGCTGGATGCGCTTGTTACTCTTCGTTGATTCACGGCAACTGTTTGTAGAGGTCACCGTGCCGCAGCCAGTTCCATGATCGCGCTGTCCAATCAGCTTTTTCTGGCCCCCAATCCTCCTCCACATGCGGTTGAGTGCTGATTCGATGTTCCTCAGGCCGAAGATGCGGCCAACATCACACATGACCTTCGATCCTTTGGGCCTAGCGGGTGTCGACCGTGCCTCACGATCTTGCGATCGAATCTTCGCATTAAAGATTATGTTAGGACAGTGTACTAAACAAGCTTGCCGTTGTAACCAGAAAGGCGCTATGGACTTTTCCCGCTCGCTTGCATGGAAAGTGTCTCCCTCTTCTTCCGTATCCTCTCCTCCTCCATGTCCAACCACTCCATTTCACGTCTTCTTTGCGCCTCTACATTCGGTGACACTGCAGTACTCCTTTCTCCAGCTTCCCCACCAGCGTCGGTCTGGTTTACTGGCGTTTGAGGCCTATAAGGTTGTACTGCCGAGATATCTTCCTCTCTACCGTGTGGTAGCTCAGCTGGTCTACCATCAGGATGAAGCTCATACGCCGGCTCGTACTGATACGCTGCTTTACTCGTAGAATGGCGTGCCGCATGCGTTGCGTATTTGGCGGATTGATTTTGATCCAACTCTTGCGCTGGCATGACTATATCCCCTGGCAGTTCTTGATGATGATCTGGAATGTACGGTTGTTTCTCCGGCGGGGAGTACTGTGGAGGTGGCCCTCCAGTGCTTACGACCCTCGTGCCTTGTTCATCGTCTTCCGAACCTGAAGTTTTCGCTTTCGAACGCTGTCTTCGTCGCCAGAAAAACCATCCTCCGATTATGAGAGCGAGGACGAGTATACTGCCTATAGCTATTCCGGCGATCGCACCGCCTCCTAGACTTGGGCTGCTGCTTTCGTCGGCGGATGCGGTTGCGGTAGATTGACTGCTATCTCCAGATTGTATCTCACTCGCGCTACTCTCTGAGCTTGAGCTTCCTGAGCTGCCTGAGCTGCCTGAGCTAGTGGTCGCATCAGCCGCTGAAGCTGTCTGATCCCCGCCATCGCTCGTAGAAGTTGGTCTTGGAATTTCTGCCGGCGGTATCAACGTTTGTTCCACAACGCTCGACTCTGACGTGATCGGACTGCGGCGAAGGTATATCTGATCCGGGTCTGTCGTGAGCGAAATCTCAATACCAGAGAAAACATAGTTTTCTCCAACCGTTACAATGTGCGTTTCTCCGGGCAGCACGATACCGCGCGGCGAGGGGGTCACGCGTATCATCAGAGTTCTTGACCAATTGTCTGCGCTGTCTGAGATAGATATGGAAGTTGGGTAGCCCCCAGAACTCCACTCCTCGACGTACCAGGGGTATGTGTTAGCTGGTGAGTCGGACATTGCGGGATATTGCGTGCGACAGCAAAGAGCTGGATAGGTGTATGTAGCTTGATGTAGGATATCGGAGCACAAGCTCGTACAAATGTCAAGGTAGAGGGGCAGATAAACCCATGCCCAGCTGGCCTTTCCAAGATGAATACATCATCGCAGGCGGGCGGGGTACCTCCACACACTGCTGCACATCGCCACGAGCATGCCTTCTATGCGATAGGTCAAAGATACAAAGGTACCCACCTACCTACACGTTGGAAGTCATGCATCGGCCCTTCCACACAGGTCTTGTGACGTTCTATCGAATCAAACGCAGAGATGGGGTTTGCGGCACAGTCAAGCGAGCAAGGCTGTGCATGAAGGACCAACATCTTATTCGACGAAGATTTCTTGTGTACCGGTACAATCAGGGTATTATCGTCATTCCAATGCAGGATGTAGAGTGATGGGTATAGGGGCCGCAGTTTGGGTCGCAGGAATGTGTTGGTTGCTTTTGACCCGGTGCGACGCTTCGGCAGCGGTAACGTCTGGAGTTTTCTGGTTGAAGATATAGACGGCTACAGGTATGAGTTTTGTTGTGCGCAAATTCTCATCTCAAAATTGACCTGAGCGTTGCGAACAAATCGGTCAAAAGGTGAAGGAGCACCTGAGCAATGGCATGCTCCAAGGTGAATTCCGATGGCCCATTCGCGTTGAGACAGGCTTTGCGCGACGCTCGAAGCCATAGCCCGGTCCATCATGTCTTGCCCCTAAGACTGTATTATTTCATCGCCTACAAGCCTTTCGCACCGCCTTGCACAGCAAGCAATTCTCGCCGCTTCCGTATTCTCTCCTCCTCCATCTCCAGCCATTCCATCTCTCTTCTCCGTTGTGCCTCGACGTTCGACGCCGGTGTATTGTTTGTCATCTCCGTCATCTCAGCGTGAGATCGTTGCGGAACTTGGTAGGGTATTGGTGCAGTGTACTCGTCGGGACCAGTCAACAACTCGGCCGGTTCAGACTCGCTCTTCAGCTCATGAGATGCATCCACCGCGTATTTGGAGTATCGCGAATGACCGAGTTCTTGCGTCTGCGCTTGACGGCTGCCGGGGAGTTCTTGTGGACGCTCTTGCGTATTCAGCTCTGATATGCCTCCGTCCGTTCCAATCTCCGCAGTATCCGTTATGATGAGGGATTTTACCCTCTTGCGTTGTCTTCGCCGCCAGAAAAACCATCCTCCGATAGCCAAGGCAAGTAGCAGGACGCCCGCAACAGCTATTCCAGCGATTGCAGGGCCGCCTAGGTGTCTTCTGCTAGTAGCATTCTCGTCTGTAGAGGGACCATTGCCGTCCGGCGAACGTAATGTCGATGCGCTGTTACTATTTCCTGAGCTCAAAGCCAGCGAGTCCGTGATGGAGCTAGAATCGCTCTCTGAACCTATCGACGAAGCGCTCGATGCGATGTCAGATGATATGCTGCCAACAGCTGGTGTGGGCGGTACGGTAGAAGAGGCAATCGACCCGTTTTCCAATGGCGTACTGGTAATTGGCCGAGCTAGAGTTGACGTTATACCGTTTGCTGTGGGCGTGGAAATAGGATCAATCTCAGCTATAGAAGTAGCGGCTGAAATGAACGAGATGGTGGATCCTTGAGCCTGCCGCTTTATCCATGACACGCAGTCGGAAAACATGTGTTGAAACAGCATTGCGACTTCAACGGGAGAGACACGTTCTAGTGTCTAGTAAAGGAAAGGGAGAACCAGGCGCACAGTAGCAACAATCAGGCTACGGGATCTTGTACTGGCCCCGTGTTAAATTGAGTGCGGCGGCTGTCTGGCCTAGGACACTAGATTCTCGCCATCGAAGGTAACCGGGGTAGGTTATTTCTGGCTGTTGAACTGCATGACTGCGATACTTCTTGGCTGTTCGATAGGCTGGACATACATACGCCCACAGCAAGCTACACATGTGGAGCCAGTAGCAATTCATCCATAGCGGTCGTCTGACATCTGGCCGAATCACCAGAAATGTGGTGGCTGTGGCCCGGCCGGACGGACAAGGCTAGATCTCAGCCTTCTAGATCAGTGTCAAATCTCAGCCTTGTGGGCAAATACCAAGTCAAGCTCTCTAAATCGATGGCGATTATCAGCCTGCCAAAATGATCGAGTAGCTGTCAGCAAATAGGACACGGCATATCCTTGGGGTTTATGCTCTTGTCTCGTCCAGCTATATCCATGATGTTCAGGTGTCCATCTCTCTGACGATTGAGATATTTATCATCCGAGAGGCCTTGAATTAGCAATACGTCAGATGTGAGAGGAACCAATTACATAAGTGTTCAGGGACGGTATACCCTTTGGAAGTTCCAAGTCGCGCGCCGGCGATACGACAGAGGTAGCAATACTACGACTTCGCGTACACAAATACTCATAGGAGAGTACCTGGGTACCTAGGTAGCTTTATGTGTATGATGGTTATGTATTACGGAACGCGTGAGTGGCTTATCGCTCTGGCATCGTCGGAAGCAAGCATGTGAGTCCTATAAAGTGAACGTGATAACGCGGTGCAGTAGGTAATGTCGGACTGCGGCTCAGGCGGACGACGCTAGTGCAGCACGTGCGCGACTAGCCTCCTCGGGGCGAAGGTGCAACAAAGCCGAGAACGTGTCATAGCGCGGCTTTCACATGATGGCAGCGCACGCACGCTTCCTCCACAAACCTGTCACATGCTCGACGCTCACCCAACCACACAGCCTCAAACCAGCTAATGCGCCGCCGCTTGTCGACGGGCTGAACGGCTATTCCTGTAGTCATGGACAAACCACGCAGGACGGCTGACCTGGCCTTCCCCCATTTCCACGCCTTTCCCCGTTACCCCAGACGGATCCACACCGGGTTTGACATTGCGACGTGACATTCACATGCTTACGAATTACAACACACGCATTACCGACATCGTAAGCCCTGCGACACCACGTGGAGACCCGACTTGACGCCTTTCATGACGCACAAAAGACCTGCGACTGTATTCACTGGGTTCGTTATAGCTGTTTGTGCTGGGAGAGAGGTACAGTCATGATAGACCATGTATTGGGACGGCCGTCGGTGCAGTTCAGGAAGATACAAGTACTGGCTGTAGTGTCGTTTTGGTCGTTCTACCTCTACAGGCAAGCAAACATCAACTCTTACAACCGCGTCATTGTATACTAACAGACACGCAGAGGCGACCGCCATGGCCCACCAATCCTCCGCCGCGTATCCGCCCTCCTTTCCAAGAAACTCACCGTCTGGCAATCCGTCCTCATAACACTACTCTACCTCTACGTCGCCCGCAACTTCGGCAAGCTCGTTGGTCTCGAGTGTCCCGAGCCACTCGCAAGCCTGTACTCGCGCTCCTACTTCCGCGCAACATGGGTTACGACTGCGCTAGACGCGGGCTTCTGGTCTGCTATGCGGATAAAACGGAAAGGAGTCAGGGACCTGCTGTCGATTGTCTTCAGCATATACTACATGATATGTGCCGAGCAGGCTGATGAGAAAGTCCGGAAGATTAGAGCAACGCTCACCGTGGACCATCTGCGCGTGGCATGGAACAAAGGGACGACACCATATCTGGGCGCATTGACTAGCATGATGCGACCAAGGCTGATGGTGTATCCACCGCGCCAGATTCGCATACCGCGACCGAGGGCTAGTTCGTACAAAGAGCCAGTAACAGGTTGGCTGTACTTCAACGGACCGCGGAGCGCATTGAAGAAGCAGGACAAAGTTGTCTTGGATATCCCCGGGGGTGGTTTTGTTGCTATGAACCCAAGGAATCACGATGATAAGCTCATGGGCTGGGCTGGGAAAACGGGACTGCCTGTTCTCAGTCTGGACTACAAGAAGGCGCCTGAACACCCGTATCCATATGCGCTTAACGAATGTTACGACGTCTATCACATGATCATCGCGTCGAGAGGAACTTGCATGGGCCTGTCAGGAGAAGCAGAGCCCAAGGTCGTTGTCTCAGGCGATTCAGCTGGTGGGAACTTGGCTGTGGCCATGATACTCATGATACTTCAGAGTGGTTCCACCGAGACGCGGAGATGGCAGGGCGAATCCCCTATACCACCTCCCATCGGCGTGGTGCTGATCTACCCAGCGCTCGACATGAACATTGGCAATTGGATGACGGACGAGCAAATGGCCCTCATCCGCGATCGACGAGTCAGGAAGACGAATCGATCCATCCTACGGCACAAGAGCGACGACTATCGACAACTCGCACCGAACACACCGTATGGCTCTGATGATTCGGATAGTGAGGATGAGCGCACCAAAGTGAGCATGGCCAATGGATCTATGCCCAAAGTCAACGATGGCGACATTACGTCTCCCCAGACTATGATCAAACTCTCCGCCGCACACACAGGCCAAGATAGCAGTACAGCCACTCTGCAGCAACCTCTCAGCCAGAAATCAAGTCTCCCACCTACACCTCTCGCGACTCAACCTCCCAGCCCTGGTGCCGCTACCCTCCCTGCACCCCCCGCTACAGCCATCAAAACCCGCCTCGCAATGTCCAGCATGATATCCTACTTCAACGACCGCATCCTCACCCCCGAAATGATGCGCGCCATGATCATCCTCTACATCGGCCCGCACCACCGCCCTGATTTCAGCACAGATTACCTCCTCTCCCCGCTCCTAGCACCAGAATCTCTCCTAGCGAAGTTCCCACGCACATGGATGTTGACAGGCGAGCGCGACCCCTTAGTCGACGATACGGTCATCTTCGCCGGGAGGTTAAGACAAGCTAAACGCGCAGAATGGGTCGCAGCGAAAGAGCTAGGACTAGACTGGGCGAGGGGAAGTTTCAACGAGGAAGACAGCGTCGTAGTCGATCTCGTCCCCGGAATAAGCCACGGCTTCCTCCAATTCGTCGGTGTATTCCCCGAAGGCTGGAAGTACATCTTCAAATGCGGAAAATGGATTACCGAAGCTTTTGAAGAGACCGACTCGAGAAGGTATGGGTACGACGCCGAGACACCGGGGTATACGCCTGCTGCGGGCACGACTACAAGGAGAAGGGAAGGAGGCGATTACTTCGGCACGATAGGCCTCGCAGATGCGATCGATGGTCTTACAAGTCCGAAGTTCAATCGCAGGAGACATCATCGTAGAAGTGGGACGGCGAGTTCGGCAGATGAGGATAGGCCATTGGAGATGACGGTGCTGGGGAAGGGGAGGAAGAGTCCGCAGAAAGACGGCAACGAAACTGCGAATGGTGCTAGAGGAGTTGGAAGGGAAAGAGGCAGGATGAAGAGTGACCGAGGTAGGAGAAAGAGCCTGGTCAGTCTAGCGAGTGAGGATGATCTTTTGGGACGGAGGATGAAGAGCTTGACTGGGGCGCTGGGCGGTGATGGGGGCATTTGATGGGATTAGCGCGCATATATGTAGTTTTTTATATGTCTGTATGTTACGAATAGAAGATTATTTCAATGGCGTCGAGTGTTGTGGATCGAGTCATGTGCTGGTTCGTGACACGTGCACCGGGTCGGTACTGCGATGACGCATGTGCAATTGCGCATGAGAGGGAACTTTATGTCGAGGGACATAGCGTGATGACTGGCGAGAACAAGGCATAGCGGAAGAATTGCTAGGATAGAATATCAAGTGTTAGATGTGAAAATATATGAGAAGATAATATACATGTGAAGGAAATGCCTGGCGGCCCCTGGCCTAACCAATATCAACCGAAATAGATGCCCTGAATTAGATGCAAAATAGACTCGTCTCCTTCACTCAGACGCTGAAGCCTCCGCCTCTGACTCCTCCACCTCCGCATCACTAACCACATCGCTCAACACCTCGCTCTCAGCATCACTCAAGCCACTACTCACCGCATCACTCTCGTACTCCTCCACAACCTTCTTCTTGCCCTTGCCCTTCTTCGCACTGCCCCCAGCTCCCTTAACAGGACTCCCACCACCCTCCTTCCTCCCACCAGTTCTCTGAACAAGATGATCAATCGGACACCCCTCATCCCACCCTTCACTACTCTCGCCCGTTATCGCGCGACACCTCGGACAGCTCTTCCCGTGTTTGATGAGCAGTTGGTGAAGCGGATACTTGAGATGGTCCGGAACTCTGACTTCGCAGTGCGCGTATGTTGAGTTGCGGTTTGCTCCAGCGAAGGTGCCTTTTGCGCCGGGTGCGAGGCCTGCGGGGTCGCCGGGGGGAGGCACCCAGCCTAGCCATTTACACAGGCGGAAAACGTGGGTGTCGACGGCGAAGGAGGGGCGTTGGAGGCAGAAGAGGAGGACGCAGGATGCGGTTTTGGGGCCGATGCCGGGGTACTTTGTTAGTGCATTGAAGGCGTCGTCGTTGGAGAGGAGGTGCAGGTGGTCGAGTGAGACGATGTTCTGATCTGCCTTCTCGACCTCTGCATGTTTCTCGCCTTCGGCCTCGTTCGCAGATCCGGGGGCTTTGTCTGATG
>Ga0265798_10006466_pt1 | contig 15396 bp, 15 predicted proteins | sample P3T30metagenome_FD_192430 | JGI IMG/M metagenome (GOLD analysis project Ga0265798, IMG submission 192430) | Plant litter microbial communities from East Loma Ridge, Irvine, California - P3 T30 | ecosystem: Environmental > Terrestrial > Plant litter > Unclassified | place: USA: California... | reverse complement strand
CGGGCCGCCGTCAACCGATGCCAGACTGCAGGGTGATGGCAGCGGCGCCGATCGTTACTGCAAAGTCGGCTAGCACCACGGCTAAACCCAATACGAGTCGTCGCATGCACGACCCTTGCCCCTTCATACATCCTAACCAACGCATGCAACCTGCATGTGCTGATTTTGCACCAGGTTTCGAAAAGTCTACCTGCGCCTCCAACTCCCGGAAGCCCGTAAATGGAAATTGATTACTGCCCAAATCTACCTGTCTTCCGCATTAGGCTGTCGTGTCGAAGATCGCCGCACCAACTTAATTCCATCACGGCGAACATGGCAATTCCAAGACGTGACCATCTCATATCCACTACGTAAAACATATGCTACCAAAGCTTCGAGAGAGTCATCAAGTCTGTGCGTCCCATGGGTGCAACGGAGCCGCATTGCAGGGCTTTGGTCTCATAGGATCGCCTGCACATGCTACCGCAGTGTCCAAGCCTTTGAGCAAGTGCCCGGACACACTGACGCCGGTGAGGTATGTAAAGAAAAAAATCATCATTCTGCCACCGGCCCAGGAGTGATCGGCGTAATCTGTGACCTCCTAAACGTCTTAGGGGTTACAGGAGTATGAGCCCCCGCATCCCAGCTATGTTACCTCTGATGAACCACCGACAACACTGAGAACCCTCTATCAGTCAACTCACGTTCGCAATGGCTACCACTCCAGACAAACACTGTGCTGCCGTTGACGACACATTCGGTCCCTATGCCGGCCCTCACTGTCGGGGAGGGTTCGATTTTACTCTTCTCTTTTCAGAGGTTTTCCTCTCCATAATACCCATCTGTTTATTAATTAGTACTATACCCTTTGTCACATTCCGTCTGTTAACATCACCAAACAAAGTCTCAAGATCTTCTCTGTTATACACAAAACTGGTATGGACCTCCCTATACTGTTGCCTTGGCCTTTTGCTGACTACTTCACTACAGATAGCATGGGCTGTCTTCGCTGGCTTCGAGCTTGCCCTTCTTGTTGTGTGGGCAAGTCGGCACAGGACCAATCATCGTGCCGAGTTGGCTTCTGCTGCCCTCAGCTTCGTCGTTGCAGTCCTCTCGGGAGTTTTCTCCTTCTTCGAGCATCTGCGTTCGAGACGCCCGTCATTCCTGTTGACCGTGTACCTCCTCTTCACCTCTGTCTTTGATATCCAACGCTCCCGTAGCTACGCACTCTCCCCCGACCTGGACATTGTAGCAACAATATTCGCTTCGCGACTTGGTGTAAAAGTATTCCTGGCGGTAGTCGAGGCTCGGGATAAGCGACGCCTTCTACTCCCAGAGTTTGCCGATTGTCCACCAGAGGCTACAAGCGGCGTATACAGGCGCACTACTTTCTGGTGGCTCAACGACCTGTTCAAGAGAGGCTTTTCCAAAGCGCTGGCAGTGGAAGATCTCTTCCAGTTGGATAAAAAACTTCAAACTGAATATCTGCACCAGTTGCTTGGTTCGGCATGGGAGAAGAGTCAGTTAGCCTACTCCATACTTGTCCAATATGCCAGCTAACAATAATGTTCCCATAGAGACGATTATCGGACCTCACTCACTATTTGCAACGACATTGCAGAAGCTAAAATGGCCCATACTGGCAGTCATCCCGCCGCGCTTATGTTTGATCGGCTTCAGTTTCTGCCAACCTTTCCTGATCAACCGAGCGGTCAGGTTCTCACAAGACCCCGCAACGGCGCAAACCAAGAACATTGGCTATGGACTGATTGGCGCATACATTGTTGTCTTTATTGGCATCGCAGTAAGTACATTAGCGATATCGTATTCCATGAAAAGATTTCGCTAATGTTCCACAAAGATTTCTACCGGCCAATACATGCATCTCACATTCCGGTTCATTACACAGATACGCGGCGGCCTTATTGCTATGTTGTACGGCAAAGCGACAGATGTCGCGTTGACCGATGTGGACACTGCTTCATCTCTCACCCTTATGAGCGCCGATGTCGAGCGCATTGTGACTGGTCTGGAGACTGGCCACGAGATATGGTCAAACTCACTTGAGATTGCCATAGCTATGTATCTTCTACAGCAGCAGCTAGGGGCAGCATGTGCGATCCCCATCGGCGTCGCCATCAGTGAGTAACCTTCAACGGAACTTGTTGTGCTTGCGCTAATCTCCACTGCAGTATCTCTTGTTGGTTCTATCGCCGTCACAAGTCTGATTATGGAACGCCAGGCGCTCTGGCTCGAAGGCATAGAGCGTCGCATCGCAGCCACCAATGGAATGCTCAACTCTATGAAGGGTGTGAAGATGGGAGGTCTTACTGAAGTACTACGAGAAGATCTACAAAGACTCAGAGTAGATGAACTCAACATATCGAAGAAGTTCAGAAAGCTGCTCATTTGGACCATGGGATTTTGTAAGTTGCCGCCTCTGCGCGCTTGCACGTTTTATTTCTGACTCGCAACAGCCTACATATCTCCAATTGTATCCCCAATCTTGGCTTTTGCCGTCTTCTCGATTATTGCCAAGAACAAGAATGGCGGCGGCAGTTTGGACACTGCAACAGTATTTACGTCTCTGTCCCTCTTCACTCTGCTCACAGAGCCCCTCGGCTCGCTTATAATGGCGCTTTCGTCGCTTATGGGGGGTGTGGGATCGTTCCAGAGGATACAAGAGTTTCTCATGATAGCTCCACGGGTTGAGAAACGCAAGGTCCCTTCTTATCATGGCGGAAACGTCACTTTCGTATCGGAATTAGGGAGCGATTCGGACAAGCACTCCGAGGCTTCTCAGAAAAGCCGTAGCTCCATTGAGTTCAAGGAGCCCAGTGCTCTTGGATCTCAGGCCGTTGTTATTGAGAACGGGTACTTCGGGTGGGACCCGGTTAAGCAGCCTGGCGGTATCTTACAGGACATCAACATGATCGTCCCGCGGGGGAAGATTACCATGGTCGTGGGTCCTGTCGGTTGCGGCAAGTCAACCCTGCTCAAAGCAGTATTGGGAGAGCTGCCAGTCATGGGGGGCTCCCTGCAGGTCTCTTCCCTGCGGATCGCTCTGTGTGACCAGAGTGCATGGCACGTGAACGGCACAGTGCAGGAGAGCATCATCGGCGTTTCGGAGTTTGATCAACGATGGTATTCGTCAGTTGTGCGAAGTTGCGCTTTAGATGAAGATCTACGGCAATTACCACAGGGTGACCAAACCCAGATCGGCAGCAAGGGTACTGCCTTGAGCGGAGGTCAGAGTCAGCGCATTGTAAGCCACCCTTGTCGCTACCCCCACCCTCCACGCTATCAAATACTGACCATTACTCTTTCAGGCCCTTGCGAGAGCAGTATATGCACAGAAGGATATCATCATTCTTGACGATTGCCTCAGCGGTCTTGACGGCCAAACTGAGACACTCATCTGGCACAGTCTCTTCGGCAATGAGGGGCTGCTGAAGCGTTGCAGGACTACTGTGCTTATCGCATCGTCATCGGCGAAGCGCGTGCCGTATGCTGACCATATCGTTTCCCTCGACAAGGACGGCAAGATTACGGAGCAAGGCTCATTCGAGAGACTCAACACTTCAGGTGGCTACGTGTCTGATTTTGACCTCGCACTCGCCGACTGGAACTACCGGCCTGGGAAGCACGATTATGAGGCTCCGCCTAAGTACACTGAGCGCCAAGTCGACAACAGCAACCGCACTGAAGACGACGTTCAAGCAGAGGCCAACCGCCGAACAGGAGATACCGCTATCTACTTCTACTACATCAACTCAGTGGGTTGGATACCAACCATCATCTTCATCATTTCCATCATCATCTTCATCTTTGGCATATCATTCCCAACAATATGGGTGAAGATGTGGGCGGAATACAACGATTCTCACCCAAACGAGCGTCTCGGCTACTGGTTAGGCATCTACGCCATGTTCGGCGGCTTAGCACTCTTCTTCCTGATCGTCAGTTGCTGGCAGCTCATCATCACAATGGTTCCCCGTTCCGGTGTTGCGTTCCACAAGAAGCTCCTGGATACAGTTCTTGGGTAAGTTGCAGGTGATACGATTGATACTACCCCACGTACTAACAAAGAAAAGATCGCCCATGTCCTTTTTCTCCACCACCGATACCGGCGTCACACTCAACCGTTTCAGCCAGGACCTCATGCTTATCGATATGGAGTTGCCGGTGGCGGCGCTGAACACCTTTGCCAGTAAGTTTCCTTCATCCTCCAACTGCCAAGAGACAACACACTAACCATGTCACAGCATTTGTCATGTGCGTTGGCCAGATGGCTATCATCGCCGTTGCTTCACCTTATGCTGCAATCTCCTTTCCAATTGTGGGCGTCAGTGTCTTCTTCATCCAGAAGTTCTACCTTCGCACGTCGCGTCAACTTCGTTTCCTGGATCTGGAGGCCAAGTCACCGCTCTATACTCAGTTCAATGAGATACTAGAGGGCTTGGCCACGATCCGCGCATTTGGATGGCAAAGTTTCGTCGAGGAGAAGGCGAAGGCGTTGCTAGATCTCAGTCAGCGCCCCTTCTACCTGCTCTTCGCTGTCCAGCGTTGGTTGACGCTCGTGCTTGACTTGGTTGTTGCAGGGGTGGCCACTATCCTCATCATCCTCGTCGTTACACTTCGCGGAAAGTTGAGTGCAGGATACGTTGGAGTCGCCTTACTTAACGTCGTCCTTTTCTCACAAAGCATCAAGCTACTCATCTCCTTTTGGACTCAACTCGAGACACACATTGGTAGTGTCGCAAGGATCAAGAACTTCACCACCGACTCACTCACTGAGGACCATGATGACGAAGACTGCATCCCTCCACCCAACTGGCCCAGCGCCGGACAGATTGAGTTCAAGAGCATCGAAGCGTGCCACCGGTAAGTTCAGTCCCTATCATTAGACAGCTCAGTTGCTAACGTCCACAGTCCCGGTGAGCCAGTCATCTCCAACTTCTCCCTCTCCATCAAGCCGGGGGAGAAAGTCGCCATCGTTGGCCGGACCGGCAGCGGCAAATCCTCGCTCGTCCTCTCGCTCTTCCGCATGATCGAACTCTCCTCGGGCAACATCACGCTCGACTCGCTCCCCCTCACGCGCGTACCGCGCCAAACAATCCGCAGTCGACTCATCGGCCTGCCACAAGACGCGTACCTGCTTCCCGGCTCCGTACGTCTCAATGCCGACCCCTTGAAGCAGTCCAACGACAAAGCCATCATGGCTGCGCTCCGAGACGTGCTCCTCTGGGACATTATCGTCGCAAAAGGCGACGTGGACAAGTACGCGCACCCTCTTGATGTCGAAGTCGAGGACCTGCATCTCTCGCACGGCCAGCGCCAGCTCTTCTGCCTCGCACGCGCCATGCTGCGCAAGGACAAGGCCAACATAGTCGTCATGGACGAGGCAACCAGTAACCTCGATGCCACAACCGACGCACACGTCCAGCGTCTTCTCCGCTCAAACTTCCCCCACCACACTATCATCTCTGTCGCGCACAAGCTGAACACGATCCTCGACTTTGACAAGGTCGTCGTCATGAACAAGGGCCAGCTTGTCGAGTATGGCGCGCCGTACAAGCTGCTGGAGCGCCAGGGGAGCTGGTTCAAGAGCCTATATGAGGATGTTGCTAGGAGGGAGGAGGCTGAGGATGGCCTCGAGATTGTGAACTAATGAATACACACGTATGGGAAATAAGTAGAGAAAAGCGAACAAGTACTTAATGTATTTATGATTGTTGTTTATGCGCAGCATTCTAGCATCTTATCCTTTTTTTTGTATTATTTTTGGTTTTCGAGAAAAAAACGTTGGCGTTGAGAAAGGACATGGAATATATCTATGTGATCACGACTGCGAACACTCGTTTTCATTTTCACCTTTTGTGTGATTCTCATGGTGGAGAGCACTTAGGGTTTATGCCAGGATAAAGACTTAATTTCTAGTCTATTAAGAGACGATGAATGGTGGTACTAGAAAATGTCGTCACTGTTTTACCATATCAAGAAATCACGTTACTATTTTTGTTGCATTTGTTGTCCTTGTTTTGTCGCCCCCGTCTAGCCTTGTCATGCGACTTTTGAAATAGTCACCAAGACCTGCTGCTGTCGCCGCTTCGCAAACTCCACCGTCAGCCAGTCCCGGACGGCGGCGATGAGCTTCTCCGGGTCCACCATTGGCGTGTTGGCAGTGACTATATCCGACTTGATATAGACGATGCGAATACGCTTCAGCTCGCTGCACTTGAACAACGCAGCAAGACCGTACTTTGCGCACACGTCTCGCAGCGACAGCACCCTCCTGGCCTTTGCGCGCACAGGATCCGTCGCCTCCAACTCGACCATCTGCATCTCACCCCACATCGAGGCGGTGATGCTGGCAGTGTGCAGCGTGAAGGCGAGCTCGCTGAGCAAAGGAAGGTGCGACGCCAAGGTCAGGTACGGGTTCGCGTGTCGGTTGTCCGTGATGCCGGAGAACCAGTGGAAGCCGCTCAAGTCCAGTTTGGTGATGTTGGCGTGGAGACCGGGGAGGAGCGGAGATTGCAGCATTTCGCTGAAGAAGTAGAGGTCGGTGGTGGATGCAAGATTGAAGATGAGTTTGCGGATGTACGGGAGCACGGTGTTTTGCCACTGCGCGCTGTAGCGGGCGTTGAAGGTGGTTCCCTTCATGAAGAGTGGGTGGTTGGGGTCGGCGTGGGGGGATGAGCGCTCGGCAGTGATGGCAATGGTGAAGGAGCCTGCAAGGGTTGTTGTGTTAACTGATGAAAAGTTCTTTAGGTGTGGTAGAATAGGAGTGGCATACCAGTGCAGAGAGCATTCCAGATTGCAACGTTTGCACCAGCTGGGATGGGAAGAGATGGGCCATCAATAATGTTATCATGAAGGCCAGGTTCAGTAAGAGCCTTCGTGGATCCTTGTGGTGCGTTCTGGACCTTGCTCTCGGGGTTGAACGCTTTAGCAGTAGCTTTGAGTGTGCCTAAGAGTAGTGTTAATATACAATGAGGTGCATTAGGGTGGGTGTGTACTTACTACTGTTGGGTCGTGGGATAGAGCTCTGGGGGTGACCAGGGGTATTGATGTTACCGAATCCGGACATCTCAAAGTCGTGTATAAATTCAAGTTGGTAGTTCAAGTGATAGAGGTGTAGAGGAATAGGTTTCGTGGGCTGTCAGGCTATGAATATCGAGTGTGTATAGAGAATGCAAGTCTGGGAGGGCAGAGGGTTTTATATAAAACAAGTGTGCGCCGCTAAGAAGGTCAGCTCTCACCTTCCATTGTTCGCCTGCGATAGTGGTGTTTGCTTGGGTTCAATGAGGAAACAAGTGGGGCAGGGGCAGTGCAGAAGAAGTGAAGGTGAAGGAGGCCCTGATCACGCACTTGATAGCGCAGAAGCTTCGGCTGTATCTACAACAATGAAAACTACTGGATAACAAGTGGATAACGTTTCAGTATCGCGTTTTTATACCTATTTAGTACAGTCTCACGCTCTTGTTTGCGGGCATATCACTCACACGGCGCCGTCAGTACACTGGGTGGAGCCATCAGGGGCTGCGGTCATGTGGGGGAATCTTCTCATTATCGTTTGTAACCCCACGACTTTACCGGCGCAGTGGGTTTATCAGACGCTACCGACAAAGCCGGTGTGATCAAGAAAGCATTGATATCAACGACTGATCATAGCAAACGCGCTGGAAGAGCGTCATGTCTACTAGACTCCGTGTCTCAGACAGACAATACCATGACCCTCTTTTGATATCGCTTGCGCTAGACTTTACGTACGATAGTCCATGACCACACTGCTACCTCGACATGCCCAGTACTTCCCGTGAACTTGACATGTCGCTGCCTCACCTGCCTCTCCTCGGTGCTTCCATTTCCCAGCAGCACGACATCGCTACGAAAATGCAGATCAATCCAATCCGCGACATCTTCAAACGCATCATATGTTACCGCCTGGCCGGATTTGATTTCACACCGCATCCTGAAATTTTCGAGCTTCGGAAGACGATTGAGCGTTGGAAGACCCCACCGCCATGTTACGGTGACATTACCGTCGGGATCTTGCGTTTCTCCCACAGGGTGCGCGCCGAAGAAGGGCATGAGGGCATCCGAGTCAAGCATCATGCTCAGCTCGCGGAGGTTTCTGCAAGACTGGAATAGAGCTGGCTGGGTGAAGCGTAGGTTTTGAGACGGTCGAGAAATCCGGGGGAAGGCGAGAGACTGGACGCATTTGCGGGTGTTTGAATAGTCGAGAAATTGGTTGAATTCATCGGCATTCGCGTCAGACTGCAGGATGAAACGTGTGTTGGCGACCAGTATAGGTACAATCTCTGCGCAGACTTGCTTGTTGGCGAAAGTGATGCCAGGGAAGCACTTTGTTAGTAGTATGTGGTTCAGTTTCGGTTGTTCGACAGTACTGATTGTCTTACTGATGGCGCTGACTCTGTCGGCGCGGGCTCTATCTATATCGATCTCCTTGGGTAAAGAGGCTGCAATATAATAGTATATCTGATTTCGAATCTCACCGGGCAGGTCAAAAAACCGAAGTTTTTTTTTCGGATGGACGGAAAGTTGAGCGAGAGAGCGCGTTAGTGGATCCATGGCTGCAGCGGTTGAGTTGGTTGCACAGTAGAATGGTAATTTGGTGGGTTACTGCGTGGTAGAACGAGCAGATATACGATAAGATTGCGCACTATTTGATGTTGCGTGAAATGCTGCTAGTAAAGTGACATAGCTGCACTCTATTTTCTATCACCGTAGCGATGGCTGACTAGTGATTCCACCCCAGTCACTTGCCCATACTGTATACATTACTCGTTCTACATTCTGCGGACTTTTCGATATTGTTGTGCATGCCGGACTTATTTTGCCGTTGGTCGTAATAAGAGCACATGGCCCATGAGTCCGATTTTGGTCGAGCCCATCAAACTACTTCTTTTACACCAAACCATTTAAAGGGGAAGGCATGTTATATGTCGACTATATTGAATAGGGCCGAGTTAAGGTTGTGTTGTGCGACGTTGCGAAATATGCATTGGGGCGGGCAAGCTGGATTTGCTTATGTAAGGCCGTCGACGCGACATCTGGCGTTCCGAGGCTCAACGCCTGGACTTGGTCCTGACGAGGGCGTTTCACAGCCCTGATGACAACGCCTTTCAGTATGGAATGGCTTGCGTACTGCATGTACAGACTTCATCTTCATCTTGATTATAGCTAATAACAGCCACTAACCTCCCAGCGTATGTGACCCTCTCGGCAATTTTCTGACCGGCCGTCTTACGCATCTACTCGGGATTATTCACGCGTATCGGCCACATCTCCTTCCCCCCATCGCTCCCCACGCCATCTCACGGGAAGCGGTTGCAATGGCTGTGTCTTTGGAATCGCCACGGGGCTCTATTGAGCAATCTGAGGTGCCAGTAGAAACAGAGTCGCTTCTCCCCCTTCTCGAACTGGTCGACAGTCCGTCATCAGTCCCGCCCAAGAAGCCATGGCTACTGCTTGCAGTCCTCATTTGCGCCATGATTGCCATCGTCGACATGGGCATATTCCTAGCCAACCCGCCTCAGACACGTATATTCGAAGCGAACCTATGTCTCGGATACTACCGCGAAACCGACCCTTCAGCGATACCTACGGATGGAATTATACCTGAGAAGCTCTGCAAAGGAGACGTGGTACAGCAGCGACTGGCCAGCATCTTCGGCTGGCAGGATATGTTCGATGCAATGCCGGGCATTTTCTTAGCAGTGCCTTACGGGACTCTGGCTGATAAGGTGGGCAGGAAGTGGGTCTTCATAGCCAGTCTGGTGGGCATGCTGCTGAGTTTCGCCTGGGCATTGATGATCTGTGAGTAGATCAAGGAGCAGGGCATACGTCGCAGTGCTGACACACAACCAGGCTATTTCACCTCCCTTCCCCTGCAATTGACCTGGTTCTCGAGCGCCTTTCTTGTCATCGGCGGCGGCCCCATCGTAGCCATAGCCATCGGTATCACCATGATATCCGATGTCGTGCCCCCCGAAAAGCGAACCACCATCTTCCTATATGTGACAGCCTGCGTTCTTGTCGCTGAGATGGTGGCTCCTATCATGGCAGCGCGACTGATGGAGAGCGGGGATTGGCTGCCCCTTTTGCTGGCCATGGCTATACAGATCTCTGGCGCCCTCATCGCATTGTTCCTTCCGGAAACACTGCATCTACGCGATCTTCCAGAACCCAAAGATAGAGACACGCAAACTTTTGAGCTTCAACAGAGAACGAGCGACTTTCACTGGCGCTCGCAGCTACGTAACTTCCAGTCTGCGGTACATTTCCTCAGAGACGATTGGACGGTAGCCCTGGTCGTCTTCACATTCTTAACCCACAGACTGGGCAGACAGGCTATTGGCCTTCTCGTCCGCTACGCCTCAAAACGTTACACCTGGGAGATCAAGAAGGCGGCATACTTGATCTCATTTCGTGCAGGTACAAATCTTCTTGTAGTGACAATCGTCATTCCACTGATCAACTACCTTCTCTTGAAGAAACTTCAGCTTCCAGCCCACTGGGCCGACTGTTACATTGCACGTGGCTCAATTATTCTGACCACTATCTCTTTTTTGATCATGGGCATTGCCGCACATCCCGCTCTCCTGATCATTGGCCTTCTCGTGTACAATATGGGCACCGGCTATAGTGCTGCCATGCGCTCCGTCTCCATTCACGTCGTTGGTGGTCAAACGAGCCCAAACGTGGGCAAGCTGATGAGCACACTTGCCATGGCCGAGAGCATCGGCTCAATGGTTGCTGGGCCGCTACTGAACGAGCTGTTCCAGTTTGGTATGGGCCTGGGCAGCACATGGCTTGGGCTGCCGTTCTTGGGTTGTGTTGCTGTGTTCGCATTCATGACTGTGGCGACTTTTGCCATCGACGTGAAAGACAAAGAGCCTGCTTATTTTGAAGTGCCCAGTGAAGACGAGGATATGTTCGATGATGAAAGGCCGATGACATCTTCGTTCGAACGCGATGATACAACGAGAAGCAGGAACCCCCTTTGATAAAGTAATTTAGCTGCCATTGTATGGCTCAAGAATGTTTTGCAACCCTGATGCGTAGACATGGTTTTATATCCTGTGTTGAAACGCAAGAGCGTTGGTGGGCGATCATGGGTGCGTCTTGCCACACAATCGAACAGCCACTGCAAAACCTCAAGAGCGGAGAAGGCGCTTCAAGCAATGCGACAGCTGGTTAGAGCGATGGCTTTTGTTCGATCTCTCTGCCATAATCTGACTACAACCATACAGCAGGCCGTGCTTCACTGCCGCTGCTTCTGCTACATGCTGTCAACAAGTCTTTAGCACTGCTATGCTAAGTTGGACCCACCCTCTTACCACCCTACTTCAACAACCGATAGTTTTATTCTGCCGTCGCAATGCTTGCCCGGGCGAATAGCGACACAGGTACCCGTCTTCGTCGCTCCAAATCCACGTCGACGGTCCACAAACGTCCCACATCTGTGACCGACACCTTGGATTTGGATGCAGTCAAGCAGCAAGCATTGGCTGCTGCTACCGCTGCTTTTGCACGAGCACAAGTCCAGGATGCGGCAGACAGCAACGCAAGACGTTACTCTGAAGTCTCCAGATCCAGAAGCAATACTAGCCGCAAGTCTCTCGCCTCGCAGGGCAGCCACTTTCCACCGCGGGAGTCAAGCTTGCGTTCCATGCAGCGTCCAAAGGTCCGAGAGATAAAATGCAATCAACTCCGGTCACTGGCTTCAGAAACGGATGCAGAACAGAACACAGAGCAGTTTCCGCCCTTCTTTCCTACGCCTACCGTCCAGGGGTCGTCCCCAGCACCCCGACCGTTATCTACGCAGCCTTCCATCACCTTTAGCGAGAGTGCTAGGCCCAGCTCCCAGCCAAAACCTCTCAGGCAAAATGCTTCAAGTTCAATTACCTCGCAGCAAATACGGAAGGCACGATCCATGTATTATGCAAGCAGTGTGCAGACAGGATCGCCTATAGCACGGCCACCCACAAAGTATCTTACCACACCGCCTGCAGTCGGGATCAGCCCAATATCGGAGCCTTCGCCTATATATGTACCAACTCGTACTCTCGGGCCGTCTCCACTGGCCGGCCCACGTCTGCCTGTCACGGTTGGTCTCGACGCTACACTTGACAAAGCACGAGATGACTACCTGCATGGTTTTCAGCAGAAGGCGATCAAGCATAAACCTTCCATGTTCTTAGCACCCTTCAAGAAGAGACAAGATAAGGGAAAGGATAAGGGAAAGCGGACAGTATCCGGTGCACAGTCTATCTCTGCGAGCAGCCAGCACACACCCGATGATTCAACAACAGATTTCACATTGAAAGACTTTGCCCCACCACAAGAGATCAAAGAAAAGCGATCATTCTCTGGTTCTCTAAAGAGCAAGATCAAAAAAGTCTTCCGGCGCACGTCAGCGAAGTCGACCAGCCTCCCTGTTCAACACATCGACGCAAGCCGAGACTACTTCCACACTGCGCGAATCGGGCCACCGTCGGTGGATGAGACATACGCCATACCACCACCCGATCAAGAGACGTTGCATCGTATCCGTGCCCGTACTCCATCTACTGAAGGTACTAGCCCTGCCTATCTACGATCTGGATCTCGAAGCAACAGCACGGGAAGCGGACGTAGCAATCGCAGTCTCCACAGCGAGGTACATGCACCGCATGTACCTACATCTAGGGTGACGAGTTGGGGAACGTCTTCGACTGAAGACACGTTGACGCATGGAGCCATCAAGCGAATGACTGTCATCCACGAATCCAAAGACAGTATCGGCAGCGAAGCAGACCGCGTTGCCTCTATGACAGCAATAAGGAGGAAGTCTATGCCTCTTCCACCGCTCGCTTCTTTTCGTGATCCCATGCCCATGGAAAGCCTTGCGGAAGAGGTACCCACACCCATCGATGCCAAACGCGTCTTCTCTGCATTAATGCGAGAGATGGGTACATCCAAGTCATCAGAAACAGCAGCAAGTCCCATCAAACGAACACCAGGTGCGGAAAGCGATGTTTTTGAGTCCAGTACGACAAAACTTCAAGTTCAAACAAGAGAATTACACTCCAGTTGCAGCCGCCATCTCCGAAGCAGTACTGAACTGGAACAGCGACCACCATCTCGCCGACCTACTACAGCTCAGAGTAGTCAGAGTAGGAGCAGCACAATCAAGTCTTTTGGTAGGGCGATAAGGTCAACTATTCGCACCGTCACACCTAGACAACACTCATTGCCCGATCCAGACATCATTACGAATATAGACGATGCTGATAAGATCGAAAAAAACGATGATAAAATGCCTTTGATCGTCGCTACATCCGACTCTGATGATAGTGGGGATACGAATGATGGTTTTGCCAAGGATCAGACAAGTCGAATATCCACACCTTCGGCTTCACAAATTGAAACACGGGTTGAAAGGGCGAAATGCCGATGGAAAAACTCTCTTGATGAGGCCGAGCGCGTCCAGTTCCCGCGTGAGACAATTAGGATTTATGACATCACAAATTTTGATCAACAGAATAGACAAGCACATAAGCCTAGCATTGAAAAGAACCAGGAAGCACTATCAGATGTTGGCATGGCTGAGACCCAGAGTTCTCACCAGGTACCGGAATCACCGAAAGTTTCCGAGTCGCCTACTCCCAAAGTTTCGACGACTCCAATGTCACCCAGCATCTATTCGCGCAATACCGACGGGGTCAGTATACTTCCAAATGACAGTGTCATGTCTTTTGGTGGCCCTAGCGATCTGGAACGATCCCACGATGGCGGCTCAGCTGTAATTCTCACCTCTCATTCAGTACGAAGCTATGTGGTAGGGACACCCTCGCCCCGTCATCGTGGACCAGATCGCGCCAGTCGCGACTGGAAGGCTTGGCTTTCGCACGAGGTCTCAGGTATGGAGCTCAGCAGTCAGGAGGACCTGCGTATTGATGATCAATATACGACGCCCTCGAAAAGAGGTCAAGATTCCACGGGAACTTCGTTCACTGAGCAGGAAGATACGACTGTAGTCCTGAGAGCGACTCACCAAATCAATCCGCCACGAGCGAATATCGAGCCGATGGGGGACAGTAAAGTGCTTCATGTGGATAACGGTCATCCAAATCTGAACAACCAAAACAAAGATAGTGATCCGGGAGCGATGTCAGTCTCTGAAGGATCCAACCCGCGCTTTGGTGGTTTGAAAGACGAAACTGTCAATCAGAACCCCACAGCACGAACATGCGAAAGCATTAAGCCATGCAGAAAATCTCAACTAGGCTCAGCACACCCTTCATATACAGAAAGTTCATCGTCATTGCCAAGATGCCGCATTTCCACTTCGCGGTCAGGATTCGAGACGCCAAAGTCTCCCGTAATGAATGAACGTTTTCCTTTTCTAGATACCGGTCGACGCTCAAGTAGCAACAGTTTATGCTCCCGACATTCAAAATCAGCCACTGACAGCGTCGCCTCTCTGAAATCTTTCAAGTCATTCAAGTCAACGCCCGGCCCAAGATTCATCGCCGATGTCTCAGCACCATCCACAGACGAGACATCGAGACGAGCTCCGATCACAGCGCTGAAGAGGAGTGATACGCAGTTCAAGACAAAAGAGAACATTACACCGTCAATTTCGCGCAACCAGAGGCAGCCTACTGCATCGCCGCTGGGTCTTGCAACTCGAACAAACTCGCAGCTGTTATGCTCATCACCCTTGAATCGCAGTTCGCCAAACGCTAACCAGAACATTGTAAACACATGTGAGACGAGCGCTTCGAAGGTGCAACACAATCTAACAGCAACACCATTACGTTCGCGTGTACGCGTGAATCTGCGCCCAGTTTCTCCCGAGAAGCTCGCCAGACGACCAAAAAGCGCTTTTGATCTGCGCGGCACAAACGGTATCGGAGGAAACAACGTGAACGGGCTCGAGGCAGCATTTCAATATGCTGATTCGGGCGTGCGCCAGCCAGCCTTGCATGTCAAAACTTCGTCAAGCTCTCTAGCCATGACTAAGGAACCGATTCCGGACGCGTTGGACAGAGTCATTGACAGCGTAATTGATGGCGAGCGCAGCGGAAGGGTCACTCCAGGACAACGAATGGCTGATCGCTTTCTGAAGGAGCGGGAGAAAACACCTGTGCCGGAAGGCAGTACCGGAAAGAGGGGTGGGCTGATCTTGGTGAGGGAGGACACGCCTGCGTTCTTATAATTCCGAAGTGTAGCTAAGCTTGGTACGCAGCACGAAGACTAAATCCTGGTATGGATACCAAGACATGAGGTTAATGTCTTGTTGGTGGGACCGTCTCCTACACCGAGTATTGGAAGTATGGGTTGCTTGGATATCACGATTTTTTTTCTGTTCTGGATGACTACTTGATACAGTATATGGTCCGT
>Ga0265798_10006464_pt1 | contig 15400 bp, 17 predicted proteins | sample P3T30metagenome_FD_192430 | JGI IMG/M metagenome (GOLD analysis project Ga0265798, IMG submission 192430) | Plant litter microbial communities from East Loma Ridge, Irvine, California - P3 T30 | ecosystem: Environmental > Terrestrial > Plant litter > Unclassified | place: USA: California... | reverse complement strand
TCTCATTGAAGGACAACAGGACGTGGAAGGGTTTTTGCTGGCCTGGTCTTCCGACAACTGAGGTGTAGAACGTGCGGACCTGTGCCCACTCGTGCAAGGCGCGAAATTCATGGAAGTCGGTAATCGTGGATTTGCTAGTCATTCTGACAGTGACGTTGTTCATGTCCAAGCAGTATCCGCGTAACTCCCGGCACAAGTGCATGGCCGTCATGGGAAGACCATGTAAGGTATGTGAATCGAGGTCGAACACGACGTCATGATCAGCGGCGCACGCGTACTTGTAGATGTCGTTTTTGACGTCTCCGGGTAGTCGCTGCAAGATCTCTTCGGCCGCACATGCCCATCGTACATGCTTGCCCTTTTCCAGGATGACGAACTTCTTGATAAAAGCTCGGCCGTGATCAACGTAAGCTTCTAGTCCGGGTTGCGTAACCCTCAGTGATAACGACAGGCATGATCCTTTCCACTTCAGCGTATCGTTTGATGTCAAGCTCATCAAGTTCACCCAGCGTGACTAGGAGATTATTCAAGATAGGAGTCGTGCCTTGGAGGGATACTAAGACTGGGGAGTCGAGTTGCTCTTCTTTTGGTGGTGCAAAAACAACGTTCCTCGATTGGGTACTAGCCCATGGGATTCTCAGGAGAGGAAGGACGTTGATTTGCGATGGGCTATCCCAATCAATGATGACCTTGGAAACCATGATAAGCTGAGATCCGATATCTGTCAGCCACCTTGTTGCGCTCTCGAGTTGGGTGTCTTTCAACAAGGACTGGGAGAAGCGGAAGGTATTGGAGCCAGCTAGAGGTGTATGTATGAAGTCAGTGTATGTCTCACATGCATTCGTACATGGACCTCTCTTACAGAGCACACTGATTCCTTCATGATAGAGCTGGCGGCAGGTACGGGCGAGGCGGATACCGTTGACGAAATGGCGAGTGTATGGCGAATCGTCGCTGCGATACGGCGCGCCCTTGAACAGTAGAATAGGTCCCTGCCTGGTGAAGAGTAGACCGTAGATCTTGTTGCGCACCTCGGCTGGAAGTATGAGGAATGACGGTTTGCCGATGTCGGTAGGTCGAGAGGCGGCCCTTGGGATGGGCTTGTGGCGGACTGGTGGCATCGTGCGTGACTTTCGAGGCGCTTTCGACGACGCTGCTGTTGCGGTAGTGGCGGAGGGCCAGAAAAGATACACCTTGGCTTTTTGAATACCAGAGTGGCCCGAGCGCGCTTGCTCATGGTACCAAAATGAAGGTGAAGGCAAATTGCAAAGCAAACGCGCTCACGTCTGTCTCGCGCGCTCGCGCGTCCCCATGGCCACCCCCAATACAACGAGCGTTTATTGAGACCCTCATGATATAATGAGAAGATGTTTAACTGACACCGCGATGTTCATCGAGCAGGATGTTGGTAATGTGACGAAGGCTGGTTGAAGTGGACAGGACCAGACATGGTTAGCGTCCACGTGCACAAAAAGCGGGTCGAAAAGCCAGTTCAACATTCGAACAACATCGTGCGACTACATCATGTGTACCTTCACCAATCATCGGACCAGCAATACCTCAGGCCGTCGCCGACATGTTTACAGTCCAAGCGCACTAAGCGCCGGCCCATACCACGTACCACGACCGGCATCTGGTCTGCACCTTCCCTCCTCGCAACACATCATCTTCGCTGGGCATGATACATGGAATACGAAGAGCTAGTCGAGGGTATTAACTTATTCACTCGGTGTGAAGGCTTGCACGACCAAAACATGTAGGTTTGAACGAGGTCCTCTTAGAGAGCCTGTCATTGGTTGAAGAACCTGCCCTCAACTTGGCGATACATTGATCGGTGAAAACATATGCGGTCAGCTTATGCAGTGTAGCCAAGTTAGCTGCTGTCAGTAGGCAGCCCAATTCTCGTGCCGGGAAATGCGATCGGCGACAGAGGAGATGAGCGAAATCCGCAGTTCTCCGCAGCAACGCCGGTTCGCTGTAGACAACCAACTCCTGGTCATTGGGTAAGGAAAGCACGGGTAGGCTCTTGGTGACGAGCCCAGCATCTTGGACTACGCTATGGAATACGAGAAGATACATGACCGTTGTCGGCTTCCCGAGTATATATCTTTCATGGTACCGCGCTCAAGGAAGTGCAACGCAGTACGAGGGAGATCGTATCTGTTGTGTCAACCTCCAGGACACACTGAACACTCTGGTTTTTGACCCAAATAATCTGAAGCCCTTGGTACCAGCCGGGCGATTGCCAAACACGTTTCATCTCCGACTTCTGGGTTCTAAGCATGTTACTGCCAGCGTGGTCCTCGGTTTTCGCTGTAACATTCGCACACAGCGCTCTTGCGCAGCTCCAGAAATACGAGTCATCCACATTTCGTCCCAAAGATATCATCCATCGCGATGTTGCCATCATAGGCGGAGGTTCATCCGGCACCCACGCAGCCATCTCACTGAAAGACAAGGACAAGAGCATCATTGTCATCGAAAAGCAGGGCCGACTAGGTGGACATACCGAGACGTACGACGACCCGGGAACAGGCACACCTATCGACTATGCAGTTCAGGTAACTGAATTCAATCGCACCTCTTACATTACAAAACACTAACTTTGCAAAGATCTGGCACAACACAAGCATCGTGCGAGACTACTTCCAGCGCTTCAATGTGCCCCTAGAAGTAAAAGGTGGATGGAACATCCCGAGCATCAACTACGATTTCCGGACCGGCGACGCTGTCAACGTGAGCATACCCAGCCAGGAAGCCGTTGGTGCCGCTTTAGCAAAGTACGCTGCGTTTCTCACACAATATCCTGCGCTCGATAAAGGGCTGTTCTTGCCGGACCCAGTCCCCGAAGACTTGACCATGTCCTTCAGTGACTTTGCACTCAAATACGGTATCGCGGATATAGTGCAAACAATGTTCTTCCTCAATCAGGGAATCGGAAATCTATTGAGTGCTCCAGTCGTCGAGCATGCGCGTATCGCCGGGCTGAGTTTGCTCCAGCAAATGACCTCAAACGGCTTCTTAACATCAGCAAGGCACAACAACAGTGAAATATACGGCAAAGCGCAAGCAGAACTCCTCGCGGCGAACAATTTGCTGCTATCGTCTCAAGTCACTTCCTCCTCACGCACAAACAACGGCGTCGAACTCGTCGTCCAAACTCCAACCGGCAGGAAATGTATCCGAGCAAAGAAGCTACTCATCACCATACCCCCCGCTCTAGAATCCCTCAAGCCCTTCGACATCGACGCTCAAGAACGCCGCGTCTTCTCCAAACTAGTCAGCACGGGATACTACGCCCTAATCGTCAATAACACTGGCATACCCGACAACATCGTCCTATACAACTACGCATCCAACAGCGCATACAATCTCCCGCAACTACCAGGCGCATACCAAATCCAGCCCACCGCCGTCCCAGGCCTCAAAGTCATTCCCTATGCATCCTATGCCTCCAATCTGACCGATGGCCAAGTCATAGCCGAAGTCATTGCTACCATCAAACGACTACAGGCTACGAATCCAGGGCAATTCAACCGCACGGAGCCAAAAATTGTGGCGTTCTCGAGCCATTCGCCTTTCTACTTGCAGGCTAAGCCGGAGGATATCGAGATGGGGATTTATGCGAATATGTATGCTCTTCAGGGGTTGAGGAGTACGTACTGGAGCGGCGCGGCGTGGCGAGCACAGGATAGTAGTGTGTTGTGGAAGTTCAACGAAGAGGTTGTGCTGCCTATGGTTTTGGAGGGACTGTAGATTTGCCTGAACTTCGGGCGAAAGCATGCACAAATGGAACAAGGATGGGAAGGATTGTGTTCCAGGCGCCAGCATGCTTCTTACGGTGAAAGTGTTTGTTGAGGGCACGAGGCGAGCATACATACTGCATGTTAGTACATACGATGGAGGACACATCAACCTGATTGAAGAACACAGTGTCAACATGCCAAAGGCGTAGCAGGCCACGCAGAGATTGAAAGATACTGAACAAACAATCGGTCGTTATACATTTCCACTCAACCTCACACCAACGCCCCTACACACCCCTCTCCTCATCCACCTTCCTAATCCAAACTCTGAATCTGCACCTTAATCGCCCCCGTCTTCGGATCCGCCGCCGTCCTAAACGCCTCAACCGCATCCTCCAACCGAAACCTATGCGTAACCAACTTCCCCAGCTCAATCACCCCGCTCTTAACCAACCGAATAGCCTTGGGCCACGTATTGCAGTACCTGTACTGAAATTGCAAATCCACCTCCCTCGTACTAAGCCTCATAAACGGAATCTTCATCTCGTTCTTACCCACGCCGATAACGAAGACTTTACCGCCGAATTTGACTGTCTGGATAGCAGCGCCGATACTAGATTCAACGCCCGTACATTCCATAGCGATGGCGGGTTCCACGCCCTCCATCAGACCCACGACTTTACTCTGAAAGTCCTCAGCCGAGTGGCTAAACTCGACTCTATGCGTCAAAACACTGGGCACCAACTCCTTCGCAAACCTCAACCTCCCCTCATCAATATCCGTAATAACAAGCGGCGTCGCGCCCGCCGCCCTCGCACAAAGCAACGTCACAAGCCCAATCGGCCCAGCACCACACACAACCACCGGATCCCCCAGCCTTATATTCGCCCTCTCCACGCCCGCGAGCGCCACGCTCAACGGCTCTAGCATCGCGCCGTCTTCGAAGGTCAGGTTGTCCGGTAGCTTGTGACACCACATGGCCGGGTGCTTGAGGTAGCGACGCAGCAGGCCGGTGACGGGCGGGGTAGAGAGGAATTGCACGGATTCGCAGCCGTTGTAGCGGCCGGTTAGGCAGGGCTCGCATTGGCCGCAGATGATGTTGGGTTCGATGGCGACGCGGTCGCCGGGGGAGAGGTGCGTTACGGAGGGGTGAGTGGCGAGGATTGTGCCAGCGGATTCGTGGCCGAGGATGTGCGTGTCTGTTACGATCATGGGGCCGATGCAGCCCTGGATAATTTGTGTCAGCAAATTGGGTTGAAATTTGAGGTTTTGGGAGGTGGGAGACTTACGGCGTGCCAGAAGTGTATGTCACTGCCGCATATTCCCGTGCTTTTGACGTTGATGAGGACTTCGCCTTCTTTCAGGTCTCCGCCTTTTTGCACTTCTTCTAGGCTGGGTGAGGCTTCGGCGACCCAGAGATCATGCGCTGGGTTCGTGTAGACGCCGATGTTGGCTTTGGAGGGCTTGACCTCTGTCACTGTTGTTGAGCTCATCGTGATGCACTATCTGTGTGATGAAACAACAATTGAAGTGAGAAGATGATGTGTGAAGAAAAGGAGAGAAAAGACACAAGAAGAAAGCGGTAAACAGAAGAAAATGTGAATTGATCAGCTGAACGCGTACTTCCGCCTCAAGAACGGCGCGGGGCAGTTACGATGCTGAAGCGCAAGTTGGGCCCCACCATCCTCCTTCTTTCTCCACGAATAGGAACGCCATAAACTCCGCAGTCAGCGACCAAACCATACCCAAACAAGGAATTTATCCCATCAATCCTCCGACTCGTTCCAGACCTCACGATGCCGGTACGTGGTGTTGAGCCACCGGTAAATCAAGCGGCATGCCCGCATTGGGCATGCTTCCGCTTGAGCCTGTGATGATTTTTGAGAAAGACTACTAGTTGATTAGAGTGTTGAAACTTAGAATTGTGATTTCAAGAAAAAAGACTATAGACCAAATGAGAGACCTATTGCTGAACGCTGGATATCGTAAATGAAACGCTGCTCGTGATCATACATGTACAAGTGCGCCAACAAACACCTTTGAGCTTACATGTCAATATCCTTACACACATGTATTATCGAAATCCCGGAAATACTCTGTTAAGCGTCCGCCGCCATCGAGGCCTGCTGTTTTCTTCCTCGACGTCGCTAGTTGGAACATTCCTATTGCCCAGCAGTTGCAGCGCACGCTGCCGCGCCCATTCTCTTCGATTCTGTGTCGGTGTGCAGTCTTGTGTGTTTGTTGATGGTGGTGCTCCCTCATGAGGTGGTACTGGAGCTGCAGCAGTTGTAGTCGTTGGTGCACTGCTATTTGCCATTTCGATATCAGCTGGTGGAGGCGGGCGCGTCCGTTCTGGCGCACTGAAGATGCGCCTGCCTGTCATTGTGCCCCCGATTCTGCGTCCAAGCGGCCATCTAGATCCTATGGGTGCGGTGAAATTGCGGAAAGGCCCTGACCGATGGGCAGTTGACCCTCCGGCCGTGGATGTTCCTCGTTCACGCATGCGGGTGATGTGGCGCTCGCGTCGTACCATCATGTTTGTGATCTCGGGGCATGCGCCTATCGGTTGTACGCTCTGTTTGCACATGGGGCAGAGCGATGAGTTGCGGAGGAGGAATTGGTCGATGCAGTCGGGATGGAAGATGTGGCGGCACGGCAGCTCGCGCACTTGCGTCTCATTTGGCTCGAAGTCGTCGAGGCATATCGGACATGACCCCTGGCTCCAAGCGTCGGATGGTGCGGTAGTGGTAGTGGGATCGGAGGAACGACGAACGAGTGGGGCGGTCTTGACACCGGCCTCTGCGTCGATGGAAGAAGAGGGAGCACCGACTACAGGCGCGGGCGCTTGTGGTGTCGGTTTTTCGAGGTCGCCAGGCTGTCTGGGAACGGTCCCTGTGTAAGTATATATCGGAAGCTTGTCGAGTGTCTCCTGTGACACGTTCAACCGCTTCACCCCAAGTGCTTCCAGATCGACCTCTCCACGCAGTACTCGTCTTCGAAGATCGCGTCGTCTTTTCCTCTGGAGGATGTGCATCGCGATGGATGTGCCACTGACAGCCACAATCAGTATAGCAAGCACAATGACGAGGAAGACCCATAGGCTTGGGATTTGATTGTCAGCGTCAGTGACAACTGTAGACCACAGCCGGACGTAATCGCTTTTCTCGTAGACGGTCGCCAGCCGATCGCCATTGGGGACGTCTGTCAGATTGCCTGAGTACTGAGCCAGCTGGTCCATTATGTTCTCGCCAGTCATGGTCGATAGCGCGTAGGTTGGAAAGGTGTTGTCCGACTGCCATTGTCCTCCGTCCTGCAGATTCCATGACGCGTCGTTCAACACTGGTGGGCGCGCATTGCCTTGTCCAGGTTGATAGACAAAGATGGCTTTCGTTGGCGACCTGCGCGCGGCGACGAAGTACTCGAGCATACATTGCGGCGAAAACCACGGCGCAACGGCTATGAGGGCGTAGTTCCTTCCACGTGGTAGGTTGGCAATTCGCGTCACATTCTGTTCGACGTGTTGTTCCTCTTCAGTCTTGCAGCCGTCTGATTGTAGTTCGGGTACGTAGAGGATGCCATATGGATCTGTGCCGGGGGAGACGCCCTTGGTGGAGAGGGTTTGGGTGTTCCCGCTGATGCGGTAGGAAAACGAGATGGAGTCGTTGAGGGTGTTGAACTTGTTGTTGTTGAAGTTGGTTGCAATAGCCGGGTCGGGGAAGTCAATGGTGAAGATACCGATGCGATTGGCAGCTGTGCGACAACAGGTCAGTCTGCTGGGTGTGAGTGGAGTGGCAAGTCGGGTGACGTACTCATATTGGGCGCACTGGTAGATTACACAGGGGGGACTGTCAGTTAGAATTACAACAACACATGCTGGGCTCAACGCCGGAAGCAAGACAGTGGTGGTACAATGAAAGGGCTGCGACGGGAGGGGAACGAGGAGGGTGGTGATGATGTCGACAGTCGGGTGGCTGATCAGATGGCTGGAGGGGCGAGAGGACAATCCGGACCAGCCGCAACCCGGTCCCAGCGCCGAGCTACGAAAGCTTAGCCAAAGCTTCGCTGGGATTCTGCATGTGTGCTTGCATTGATCTGAGGTAATGGAATTGCTGGCAGGTGTGGTCATACACCAAATGGGCGTGAGCTGGGTGAAGGAATTCGTCACGAGTTGGGCGTGAGATTCGTGTCTCTCCTTGCCGTCTTCACCGTCCACAGCATCGACTTGGCAGACTATGCATGTGCGGCAGGCGATCGCATCATGCAAGCAACAGGAACAGGTACCTTTGTACCAATTACCTACCAACTACCAACTACCAACATTGAAACCCCGTACCTGCAGCGGAACCCCAATTGAAGCCAGAACCGACGCCCCGTCATTGCACGTCCTGCCGCCCCACACGACGCGCCACCTCGCCTGAGGCCGCTGACCCGCCCGCGTCGACTGCGGCGCGTCTTCCCCGCATAGCCATACCCCAACCCCAACACTCCACGCCCACCATGGCGCCCTCAAATGTCAGCAGCAAGGGCAAGGCGAAGCCCGGATCCAAAGTCTCTGGCGCCCCGCGAAGCCGGAACACGACGCCGCTGCCCAACGTGCGCTCCTCAGCCGAGCCCGCAGCGGCATCGTCCTACTTCAAGCAGCCGCTCGGCGCATACCTCAAGAAATGCGAGTCCACTGTCGAAGACATACTGGACAGCGGCGGCAGCAGCACGTCGATTCCGTCGGGCTCCAAGCTGCTGTCCATGCGCGGCGAAATCGAGCGCACGGTGCTGAAGAATGTCGAGATACGCTGCACCCACTCGGAAGGCGCGCTGCGGGAGCTGCAGAGCATGCGCAAGAACCGCGCGCCACGTGAGCGCGAGCGCGAGAAGGAGAAGGACCCCAACGAGCGCAAGCACAAGCTGAAGAAGGTGGCCAAGAAGCACGACGAAGACGGAAAGCACCCGCCGACGACGGGCGCCCATGGCGTCACGAGGCAGGACGGCGTCGACGTCCACAAAGGTACGCACTCAATCCGCTTTCACCCAGAGTCTTCGACGGTTCTATTGTGACTGGTCGCGACTGCGCAGTCATGTAGCGGCGCCACAAAGACCGCCTATATTGAGCGATGACTTACACCCCACAGACAACTCGTCCGCCATGTCGTCGCCCATATCCCAAGCACCGCCCTCAGCAGCCGGCGGGGCTCCAGCAGACGCCCCCTCGCCCAGCGGCTCCGATGTCTCTCACCAACCCGCGCCCGCGCCTGCCATACCGCAGTTCCAGACATTTGGCCCCGACCCAGCCAAATTCGACGACCCCACCATATACCACATCCGCGATGTCACGCCCGACATGTCCATCGAGGAGCGCAAGGAGATATACTGCGTCACGGAGTTTCCGACCTCAGATCTGCGCGACCGCATAGCAGGCTTACCGCCAGACAAGGACTTCTCCAATGCGAAACCACCCACACAGGTCAACGCTGGCGTGTTCGCCAACTACGTCGAGCCGTACATACGGCCGCTGACCGAGGAGGACGTGGCCTTCCTCAAGGAGCGAGGCGACCGCACAGCGCCCTTCATTCTCCCAAGACGAGGGGCACGACACTACAAGGAGATATGGGCCGAGGAAGATGGCGCCATGCACATCGACTCCAGCGACACGAGGCCAGCTGCGAACGTTCCGCGTGGTGCCGCCGAAGACATTTCTGACGACGTCCTGGAGTCTGACCAGGTCTCTGCAGGTCCTCTCCTGGCCCGTCTGCTAGCTACAATGCGGCCAGAAGGGCGAGGCAATCACGGCAGTGCAAACGACACAAACGGCATCAACGGCGACGTCATGGACATCGACGAAGGCGCCGGCCTACCCACCGACTCCACGAACCCCACCTCCATCCCCGCTGCCACCCAGCTCCCCGACTTCCAACAGTCTGGCTGGCGCGCGCCCCAACCCACCAGCCGCGTCGACTACTCCGGCCTGGAAGACCGCGTGCTCATGGAATTGAAGCACTACGGCCTTGTCTCAGAAGCAGAAGCCGAGTCTGCAGCCTACGACTCCCACTTCGACGACGAAGTCGCACAGCGGCTCCGCTTCCTGCAATCCGAGCTCCGCAAGCAATCCATCGTCAACGGCGCACGGAAAGCGCGCTTACTAGAACTCACCGAAGAGCGCATCGCACAGCAGGAATACAACACCATCGCCGACGACCTGGACAACCAGCTCAACGCCGCATATCTCAAGCGGAATAGGAATATCGGCAAAGGCAAGAAACAAAAGATCAGACCGGGCGCCGCAACGAGTGTAAATGCGGGCTTGGGCAGGCCAGGCGTTGGCGAGCCGATTCGCACGCTCATGGAGAGGAGACAGCAGTGGATCCAGACAATTGGGCCCGTAGTTAATTTTGGCAAGACGGGGGTGCCTCAGGAGAGCGTGTTGGGCGAGGAGAAGATGAAGGAGTTGGAGAACCGAGAGGTGGAGGTTTGGAATACAGAGGCGGAGGAGTAGGATAACGCGATATATGCATATTTAGTGTTCACTGCTGTGGTGTTGGTGTTTTGGTAGAGCGTTGGAATTGAAGATACATTCCTTGAAGATTGTGCGGTTTTCAACTGATATTTGTACGTTTTGTACTTGCTTGAACGATTAATGAGTGAGTAAGGAGGTACAGTAGTACTTGGGGTTGGCGAGGTGCGTATCTGACTCGGAAAACAAGATTTATAGAGTACATTACGCTGATTCTTGTATTATCGGCTGAATCTAGCTTCAAGAGATGGTGTATTGAAAATGGTGAAGCGAAGGTGTCCATACGATCTTGCAAATATTTGGAACTGTCGTGGATATATTTGCAGCGTGGCAACGTGAAGGGCTTGAATTTGCGAGAGTTGTGGTTGCAGCGGGTGGTGGACTGTGCATAAACGTCATGATCCAGTCTAGCATTTGAACAACTTACGCTTCCTGTCGCCTAGCCTAGACAGTCGGGCCCTCGATCTTCCACTGTTCCCACGAGTCGTCCTTCGGATCGAACTGGATGTTGAGCATTGTTGCAATCGCTTCATAACTTTGAGTGTCAGACTCGCCCCGGTCATGTTCCCACTGCAACGCGATCTCCGCCAAAAATTTCGCCTCATATTCTTTGTCTTTACTACCAAGGAACGTCACGTTAGATGGCTCAAGCCTCGATATGAGTACGTCATACCCATCATAGGCCAGGCGACAACAGCCAATCTGACAGTAGGCATTGGAAACATCGACCTCGAGGTAGCGGATTTTGTTTGCGGGTACTTGTAGAAAGGCAGCCAGGCATTCCGAATTATGGGCCCAATTTTCGCGTAGCTTTTCGATAGCAGCCTCGTGCGCCTGCTGTGTACGATGTTCCCTTCCCAAAATACCACGTCCGTCGTCCCACCACCTACGATCGAGACTGGGACAGCTGAGTGTTGTGAGGTGCAGGTGAGTGGAGCTCGAAAGATAGAAGCGGGACTTGGCAGTGACGCGTGAGCACGTGCTGCTCCTAAGACCACTAAAAGACCAGCAGTGGGCGCGGCGCTTGCCCGACAAAAATAAACAGGCGGCACCGCTGAAGACCATTACTTATTTCGTTACAAAGAGTTCCCCACTGTCACGACTTCTTTATTGTAGATTCTTGTTCCCTAAGTCTTCGTTCATGCTTCTCAATCGTCTAGCTTATCAAATATGCCCAATTTCACGCATAGGCATCAGAATGGCATCCACCATCGTAGGAAAATCTGGTCTGGTGTACATCCAGCACGAGGTGCTCCAGGAGCGCAAAGATCCTAGTTTGAACATCTTCAGAGCCGAGTTCGCTGAATGAAACTCACACTCAGATTTTCGCTTAACAAAAGTCAATTTAGATCTCAGGACCAGTCTTTTGTCTTCAAACGCGTGTCCAAACCATTCCTCGACCTCTCCTTACGCCTTTTCAGCTGAATTTCCCAAGTCTCGTTGGCTCCGCATGCATGTTGATCTCAACGACGACGAAAATGTTCTAATTTATCCGTACTACCAACATACTCTACTTGGACTGCTCCAGGAAGATTCAAACGTCTCTAATGCAGCACGGAAGGAAATCCTGCAGCAGACAGGAGAAGCCATTCAAGAACTACACAGCAAGGGTTGGATTCATGTTGGTACGTGTTGGTAGGCCTTGTACGATCGTACGGGTGAATAACAACAACGAGGTTCTTCTGTGACTTGGTATTGTGATTGCTTGATCTATAAACGTGGGTGCTACGAAGGTATACCTAAGCTCGGCCACGAGTCGGACCGATGTAGGATCGAGTCGGCTCGTTGGCCAGCATTGAGCATCCGACGTCTCTACCGATACTCACGATCCGACAGTACGTCTAATTGCCAGTCCAAATTTGATCTTCCATTCAAAGGAATATTACAACTGACAATCGACCTTGGCAGATATCAAGCCCGATAACATACTAGTCAACTGGACGCGCGACGAAGAGGGTACTAAAATAATCACCAAAGTTGCTCTAGGTGACTTCGACATCACATACAAGTGTGAAACAGGAGCTCTGATACGGAGTACTCATGCAGTAGGGAACGCTATATGGCGCAGTCCAGAAGGACAGACCGGGAGAGGTATGTGCAAGGTATCAGATATTTACTCATTCGGATTAGTCGTAAGTTACTCCAGTCTATGCCATTCTCATTTATCGAAAGAACTCACGCTAAGCGTCCGCACAGTGCATATACGCCCTCGGGGCTGGGGAAGTCTTACTCCTCAACGACTACTCGTACCTCGTCGAGCATGGCATCCCACCCAAGCAAGCAGTTCTTACGTGCCACTTCGCGTACTTTGGATCAGCGGACGAGGGCCTTCTGAAACACGTCGATAGCGAGAATGGACAGAGGCGCTCAAATCAGCATCGCAAGTGGCGGAAGAGACGTTGCAAGAGCAGCCGGTAATGAGCTTCGATGTGTGGGGACACGAACTGGGGACTGAGGCCCAGAAGATGATAGCTGGAATGACGAAAATTGACCCGGGAGCTAGGTCAACGATAGACCAGGTAATGGCGCATGCGTGGTGGCAGGAGGTTGTTTGACGGACAGCTGAGGTGGCGACGAGGCTTTGTGCATGTGTTCGTTAGAGAGCGGATATAATCGTCTGAGATAGTCCAGTATCCTGCTTGAATATTGCTGAGCGGACGGGATAGAGTCAATCACTATCCTGCATTTCTCGTATCCTGATGCCCTTGACTACCCCATACCTCCTACACTTCTGGCGGATACACAACTAACCGATCAATATCCGCCCCAAGATACGTCTGATTATTAAACAGTCCTCCAATCGTAATCGTATTCCCCGTCCCATTCTCCAAGTTCAATAAAAGCGGCGTACTCAGAATAATCCCCTTATGCGTATCCCTTTGATACAACGACTCCACCTCCTCCGTCTTATTATTCACAATCACACTCGCAATTCTCCTCAATTGCCACGTCCCGCCGAATCGATCCGGCGTGCCGCCAGGCTGATCGCCGAACCCCATGTCGTCTGTGTTCTGATAGTAAAACGAAACCCACTGCGGTTTTCCCGTGCCCGCAATGTTGTGGAACGTAATCTTGCTGTCATTCCCACTAATCCCCGTCGCAATAACTTGCTGCGATCCGAAATTCGCTTCTTGGTGGTACGCCGCGCCCGTCATAGTCGCATTACTCGCATAATAAGTCGTTCCATTTATGGGCGTGACCTCGCCTGTCTCGACGTCCAGATCGTACACGTCGTGCCAGACTGCTTGGATGGATTTGGCGTCTTCGTCCACGACGAGGGGAAGCCAGATGTAGCGCGACTCCCAGAGGGAGATGGAATCCCATTGGTCGCCGAGGTAGAGGTAGGTCGTTTCCTTGGTGCCGTTGATGCGCAGGGAGAAGCCGGATTGGGAGTTGTAGGTGCGGGTGTTGAGGGGGGTGATTATGGAGGGTTGGGACCAGGGGCCGCTGAGATTGTCGGCGCGGAAGGCTACGACGTCTGTGAAAAGTTAGCAGTCGGGTTCGATTGTGGATGGTTGGCGGGATGTACTATTTGGGCGGTAGCCGGTCTTGTGGCTCATGAGGGCGAAGTAGCTCCTGTCGGTCTGGATGATGGTCGGGGCTTCGAGATCGTATTTGTCGAAGCGGTGGACGACTTTGTCGAGAGCGGTGATGTTGTCGTTGAATGAGGTGAGGTATACATCGCGGCCTTCTCTTCGATCACCGTTGGAGTAAAGAGCGTATGTCTTGCCGTCTTTGTAGTCGGTGAACATGCCAAAGTCCTGGGACCAATTGCCGAGCGGTAGTGTCGCGTCTACGAAGCTATACGGCCCAGTGATGTTGTCGGCTTGCGCGAAGCCCTGTAATAGCCATCCATACGTGCTGTTGTCCGCGTGCCACCACATCTATGTCCTATCAGCGATACAGTTGGCCGACTCGTTGGAGAGAATCTTACGTGATACTTCCCGGTGCCTTCGCTGTATGCGACTTTCGGACGTTGGATAATGTGAGAAGGATCGATGTACGGGTGTCCCTCAATCGGCTCCAGAGCAAGACCATGAGGCTCCCAAGTAACAAGATCCGTCGAGCTGTACACAGAAATGCCACCACCCTCAACTCTGCCTTCGACCTTGTATTCGCCAAACAAGAAGAACTTGCCACTCTCTTCATCAACAGTAACGCCACCAGCATGCGCATTCACGAGATCTCCCTCGGTATCTCTCCATCGTCCTCCAGGTACAATCCATTTGGCGGAGACGGTGGCAGCAGCCAGCAGCAACTGACGCGAAATCTTACCGAGTCCCATTGTGATGATGTCGATAGAAGACTAGACACTGACGCAGCTCCCATTGCCGTCGAGATAATTTATACATTGCCTGCAGGAATGGGTGTTCACCAGCCAAGACGGTCCCGGTGTCTATTACCCCGAGCAACCAGGAACAAAGTTGCTAAAGCTCATTGTGCGGGGCTCCGCACTGCTGGATCTGGGGATCATCGTCATCCAAGCTGATGGCTTGTGGAGGGTGCGGAAGAATCAAGAGATTGGGACGTCTACTGGAGCGAAGGAACAGCCGCGGCGGTCGAATGACGCGCGAGCGGTACTGCAAGGGGAAGTTGTTCCGAGAGCGCTTGAGCTTTCATGTACATTGCCAGGCAAGGTGATGGTTTGGTGATGCAGGGCTGATGGAAGCTGGCTGACGTGGCCAAAGAGTATTAATGTACCACTAGTTGTCAAAGTAGGCGCATTCAAGCTGTTGTTGTCAAAAGTGGAGGATCTGCCCCATTAGTCCGCGATATGTGCAGGTCTTTTGACATAATAGTTGTATAACTAGTTGTGTCTGTAAGCATAAGAAATCTTGTTGGTGAAGGGTCGAAGCTTGTTCCTGACTAAGCAGAAAGTGACTAACGTGTTTTATCACTCATCCGGCAAAATCAGTCATCCGGCAGCGCCGAAAACCACCAAAAATGACGAAAATTGCACCTCAGGATCTCAGCAACACCTTAAACAAACAACCCGAGAATTTTAATATAGTCTTTTTGGCCTCCCTAGAGTACACTCTATAATTATAGAAGCAACCTGTACTGTGAATTTTGAGATATTTGATTAAAGCACAATTTTGGCCCCCAAATCTTCATATCTCAACAATAGCTTGAGTGCAAAGCCTAGGGC
>Ga0265798_10006463_pt1 | contig 15403 bp, 23 predicted proteins | sample P3T30metagenome_FD_192430 | JGI IMG/M metagenome (GOLD analysis project Ga0265798, IMG submission 192430) | Plant litter microbial communities from East Loma Ridge, Irvine, California - P3 T30 | ecosystem: Environmental > Terrestrial > Plant litter > Unclassified | place: USA: California... | reverse complement strand
CTGCGATGTTTAAGGTCAAAAAAGCCGTCAAAAGGGAAGGGCGATACTCAAGAGCCATCAAGGAAGAAGACGCGCCGCTGCAATTGCAACGCCAGTCGCAGTAAGGCCCGTGCCTACAATCCATTTCATAATGGTCGACTGCAATTCCGAAACTTGCGTAGATACAGCAGCAACATCGGCCTTCGCTGCCATGTGCGATGCCGAGCCTTCACTACGGGCAAGTGAAACCTTAATTTCTGACAGATCGCTTTTCGTCGCCATGTTCTGAGAGATGTTCTCAAGTATCGTCTCAATCTTTCCAAGGCGCACGTCTACTGAGCGCAGGTCTTTGCGCGCCTCGTCGGCAAATTTTTCAAGATTTGATATACGTGCTTCCATACGATCATCATCCTCGGCTTTGGTGGGAGTGTCAACAGGGCCACGTGGCGGCCCGCCCAGATCCATGGCTAGGCCACTGGTAGCAGAGCGAATGCTTAGATGAACAAGTGTGCGCATTACTGGCAATAGACTCTGCGCAATATCAGGTCGACTTTCGATGAGCTTACGAACGTCCTCTGAAGCATGTGCGAGCGCAGTGGTTAACTCGCTTCCAGTAATTGGAACGTCTAAAAGATCTATATCTTCAGCGCCGTAAGGTATCGTAGCTTCACTTACCTGCAAAGTTAATACCTGCTGTTCAATCGATTCCAGAGCGATTAGCTGTTTGTTGAGTTCCGCAAGCTGCGACTGTGAATGCTCTAGAATTCGCTCGGTCGCTTCGACCACTTTGGCTAGCCGTGTTGACAATATGTGCTGAAGATTCTGAACACACTCGTCATTCTCTCCACGAAGATCGATGGCTCGTTGCTGCTGCGTTTCTAATTCGCCAAGCATTGATTCAACTTCGGATCGATAGATATTCAAGCGATCAACGTTCGGATTCTCGTTAGAGATTTCAGTCTCCATACGAGCAACTATAGAGCTAAATGTATTTATATTTTGAGCGAACGACGCCAGCTCGACTTCCTCCTGCGCTTGGCTGATCTTTATCTGCTGTTTCTTTATCTTTGTTTCTGAAGCCATTTGGTCAATGCACCTGATATGCTCGTTCGGTTGATAAAAGTAAAGCCGATAATTTTGCTTCGCTCGCGCGAGTATAGCTTTGCAGGGGGTGTTGAAATATAGCCAATAGTCACTGTTTAGCCGCGTGCACCGTTGGCAGCTTCTCACTCCACCCCGCTTCACCGCTCAACTGCACCTCAGCGCGACAGGCAAACCGCTGGTCTCAGCATGCAACGTCCAGGTGTTTTTTAGCAGCAGTGCAGTTAAGCGCAAGTTCGACGGCGCGGCCCTCTTTCGGGTTGAAAGCCGTAAAGACCAAGAAGCTTGTGCCATTGCACTGTGCGCGGATCGATCCATCGGCACGGCGCTTGGCGCCCGAAATATTCTTGCATGCTGGATGGTTCTCTTTGATGATCTTGGCCGCGACGGCTTTCGCATCACCCTTCGGGGCCGCTCCGACGCTGATGCCAGCAGCATCTACGGTGGCTGTAGCCAATAACGAGCCTGCAAAAATTGCGGCAAAGGCTATGTTTTTTTTCATTTTGGATTTTAAGTTCAGCATCTAAGCGTGCGGTTTCGGTCGCGCGAGTATAGCTCCTGAGCAGTTGCCAGAATCTCGCCAATACTCACCGCTCTACGGTATTGCGATCAAATCTTTACCATTAAGGGTCAGGTGCAAAATCTCGCCATTGAAGACTGTGCCGGTGCAACTGGCCGACATCGGCACGGCAGCATCAAAGCCGTCTTTGAAGTACACGACCCGCGCGGCCAGGCGAAAGAGAGCTCATCTCCCTTGGCCCAGTTCTTGGAATAGAGCGGTGTCTCAGCTTTGGCGTACTCAGCCAAGCCTGCGATCCGTTACAAACACGCGAGTAGCGCGGCGCTGACCTTGCGGTCGTGTACTTGACTCTCGCTATGTACTCCGAGGCGATAGAGGATCAGGCCGACCAAGGCAATGGCGGCACCGATCACAGACAGGCCTAGCCACTCCTTCGCTCCTAGGCCGTATCCAGACACCCGAGCCGCAGCTGCGGCGGCCGGCGCGCACTGGCGCAAGAACGGCGGATCCATGAAGGTCTGACACCGCGGGCAGTTGATCAGGTCGGGCACCGAAATGTGGGCCTTGCACCCTGGGCATTGAACAGATGGCATGGACGAGCAGTCCTTAAGGGTTAAGGCCATGCTTATCTCGGAAATCGGACTCCATTTTCTGGCATGCGCCAGCAATGAAGCGCTGAGTTGAGCTTTCGAGCGCCGGGTCCTTCTGATTCCTCCAGCATAGCTCGATTGCAATCCTTTCATCTGCGCGCTGCTTCGCCTCTGGGCTTGAGCCAACGATTAGCGCAAAAATGACGAATGTGATGATCAGTCCCAAGGGGATCCAAAGCCACCATTTCGTTTTCCTCAGTCTGGCTGGAGGTGCACCGCACTGAGGACAAGCCGCAGCCATATTGCTGATCTGGGTACCGCATTCTGCACAAGGCTGTAAGGCCATTCGATTTCCTAATCCGAGCATCTAAGCGTGCCGTTTCGCTCGCGCGAGTATAGATGAGCAGGGGTACTTAAAATCTCGCGAATACTCACTAGACTAAAACGGCAGTTCGTCCTCATCCTCTGGTGGCTCGCTCAGGTCGACCGTAAAGCGCGAAAGCTCTTGCATCCGAAGTAGGCTCAAAAACTCCTGTGTCTCAAATGCGGCGTAGGCGCGCGGATACGCTCCTTCGGACACAAGCATTATCCCAAGCGGCGGTAGGTAGGGCGTCATTCGCGAAATCAGCGTATCACCCGCCCCGGGTCGCACCCAAGGATCCTCAGGAAAAGCGACAGCCAGCCGAGCCCCTTTCAGTTCGACCAGCGCAACCTCGACCCTCAATTACGTTTAACAAGGCGCCGGCCGGGCTGGTAGACCACCCGGCCGATAATCTCGCAATCGCCACTGCGCACATTGACCATCTTGTGGTCCGCATTCATCGAGTGTAGGTACCACTCTTCGCCGCGCTGGACGAGCTGCTTTACGCAGGACTGCGCTTTGAAATTGACAGCGAAAATCCCCTTATGGGCGGGCTGCTTGTCGAGCGTGTTGATCACAATGCTGTCACCCTCCAGCATCATCGGCTCCATGCTATCGCCTTTCACGCGGACCGCGATCAGGGCATGCGGCTGGAGGCCCATGGCTTCGATGTCCGAGCGCGGCATGTAAAGCACGCCGCCATCGTCGAGCTCTGGAATAGTCTCGAAGCCGGTGATCCCGGCCTGGAGGGCAATGGTGACCCGGCGAATTGGGATCGAATCGGGGTCCTCGCCAACCTGGATGCGCAGCGGTGCCGGCGCGAACGGGGAGATGGCATCAGTCGGTGTCGGCTTCTCAATTGGTGTCGCCGATGAACCTGAGGCACGCGCGTCGCCCTGGCCGTTAGCCAGCCACATCGGATCAACATCCAGTACTGCTGCTATGTCGAGGATCTTGCGCGCAGTCTGGCGCAGGCCCGACTCCAGGTTGCCGATTGTGCTTTGCGTAACGCCGCTCAGCTTCGCAAGCGCGGCTTGCGTCAGACCCTTATTTTCACGGGCCCAGGTGAGGCGTTCAGCAAGAGTTTTCATATATCACGATTGTAATAAGTAATCTAATCACGTTGGTGTTGACTCGTCAAACACGAACGTGATATTGTCATCACATGGATACGCAAAAAATCACTTCAGAGCTTCTTGCGTCCGGCCTGACTCAGCAGGAGCTTGCTGACTTGGTGCCGTGCGGCCAATCAACTATAGCGGCCTATTTAGCTGGGACGCGCGGCTCGCGGCCGTCTATGCAGATCGGCAGCCGGTTGGAGCAGTTGCACAAAGAGCGGTGCGGCCCTGATGCCATACCTCAGCGTCGAACCACCGATAGAGACACCGCACGTCGGAGCTAATTCGAGATGTGATTTTTTGCAGACATGACGTCTCACCAATTCCTGTAACCCGCATCACTAGGAGAAAAACATGAGCAACCCGAACGCCAAAACGATTTCCGTAAAGGGCTACCTGTCGCCAGACGCCTACTTGGCCATGAAAGCGGTGTTCGACCCGGTCGGCCTGTCGATGAGCGCTGCGATCGGCTTGAGCCTGCAGCAGCTGTCGGCATCGATCCGCGAACTCGACCCTGCACATCGTACCCGGAGGGGCGCTGGTGGGCATATGCCCAAACCAGGCCTACAGCGCGGCTGGGCAGTGCCCGGTGCGCGCCGGGCCCGCGGTGGCGCACCCAAGCCTTTCATGCGGGTTTAAAGGATTTCGGATCTTGGGTGTGCCGGAAGGCGAATGACAGAAGAGGGTGATATGGACGAACAGAAAGAGAAGGACAAGGTGCTGGCAAAGGCGCGCAATTGGGTGTCCAGCCGGCGTGCGAAAGCGGTCGCTATTGGCTCGGCTCGGGAGCGTGCTCAGTCGCGGCACCGGCAGGATGGTAACGAGCTAGCTGAGGCGGTGGAGAAGCTAGAAAAGGGCTTCCTTCAGCAAAGGGCGACGTAGGCAGCACCCAGGCGGCGGGACGGCGCCGCCACCAATTCAACAGGAGAAGGACCAGATGTGCAACTCAACCCTGCTCGACGAACTGCGCCGGCGCTTCGACATCAAGAGCGACTCGGCGTTGGCCGACGAGTTGGAAATCCAGCCGAGCCAGATCAGCAAGCTGCGCGGAGGGAAGCGGCTGACGTCGGGTGTGATCCTGGCGGTTCACGAATACCTGGGCGTGCCGGTGAAGGAAATCCGCGAGCTGGCGAAGTAAAGCCCGCTCCCCACCCATACCACGATACCCCGGCGCCAGTCTGCAGGCCTGCGCCGGATCACATGAGGAGAGTAGATGGATCAACCCGATGCAGAAGAAACCGCGCCGCCGGCGCCAGTCGAACCCGGCCACGTGATGAGCCGTGAGAAGTACGAGCGAATGCTCGCTGAGCAGCAGAAATGAAAAAGCCCGGTTGCACCCGGGCTTAGTGAAGCGAATCCTTCGAGAGGAAACCAAATGTTAGCACAATCAAATCCGCCGGCGGTGCACGCCGGTGAAGATCAGTCTTCGCCGGCCGCCGCGCCGATGATCTTCTATTCGGTCGAGCCAGTCGAGCCGGAGACCGCCACCCTCAACGAGCTGGTGATCGAAAACGACTGGCTGCGCGCCGGCGACGTCGTCTACATCACCGAAGCCCGCCGCCACACCCTGACCGATGCAGACCTGAATGCGGCCGCGCGCGCCGTGATCGGCGGTGAGTCATGAGCAACCTGACCCCCGAACGCTTCCTGCAGGAAGTTGCTGGCCACCAGATGACCGTGGTCCGCGACGACGGCATCTACCGTCACGTGCGTTTCAAGCGCCCGGACACCATCTGCATGCACTTCGACCTGATCACCTGGCCAGGCTACCTCTGCTACACCGGCGACATGGGCACCTACGTGTTCACCCGCCTGCGCGACATGTTCGACTTCTTCCGCCGGTCGGAGAAGAAGGAGTTGTTCCGGATCGATCTCCGCTACTGGGCTGAGAAGGTCGAGGCCGGCGATCGCTGCGACGGCGTGAAGAAATTCAGCCTAGACAAATTCGAGCGTGAGATCCGCGACTGGATTGCCCGGCGCGAGGAAGAAAGCCTGCCCGACGAGGATGATGCAAAGGACGTCGCCCTGCACGCAGCGGCATTCACCGAGCTGCGCGCCGCGGTCGAAGACGGAGTTCTTAGCTGCGATGACAACGACGTGCGTGCCTACGATGCAGCCAATGGTTTCGAACATCGTGGTGAAGCCTGGCAAGCCTACTTCGGCGAGAAGGCAAGTTTCGAGTTCGACGACTTCTGGGAAGTGGACGCAACGGATTGGACGCATCGCTTCGTGTGGTGCTGCTTCGCCCTTGCTTGGGGCATCAAGCAGTACGACGAATCGACGGCGGCAGTCGGTGCAGCCGAAGGCGAAGAGGTCTTAGCATGACCCGCGCCCGCTACGTCACCCCTGGCCAGACCGCCGAGCGAATCGAGAAGATGCGCCGCCTAGTCGCCGCGCTGCTGGTGCGCTCGCTGCGCCGCGACGAAATTGGCGACCTGCTGGCGATGGGCCCATCGGGCGTACGCAAGTACGTCAAGGAGCTGGGTGATCGCGTGTCGATCGTGCGCACCCAGGATGGCCCGGTGTACTTCATCGCCATGACGCCGGCGCAGGCCCAGGCCTACCTGGCGCAGCTGGCGGCAATGCCGGTGTCGCGCCCGACCGGCGTGCCGAAGCGCGCGCAGGACGTCGCCGCGGGAGACCCGGCGCGCCACATCCACATCATGAGGGACGACGTGCACTACTCGGTGCGGCTGCACTCGGCGCCGGCGGCGCGCGATCCGCTGGTGGCTGCGCTGTTCGGCGCCCGCGCACCGGAGGCGCGGGCATGAAGCGCGACCTCATCACCATGCAGCTGGACCTGGGTCACGAGCTGATCATTGACAACTTCGCCGGCGGCGGTGGGACCAGCACCGGTCTGGAAGCCGCATTCGGCCGCCCAGTCGACATCGCGATCAACCACGATCCCGAGGCGCTGGCCATGCACGCAATCAACCACCCGCGCACCAAGCACCTGTGCGAGAGCGTGTGGGACATCGACCCTATTGAGGTGACCGGCAACCAGCCGGTGGCCCTGGTGTGGCTCAGCCCCGACTGCAAGCACTTCAGCAAGGCCAAGGGCGGCAAGCCGGTCGAAAAGCGTATTCGCGGCCTGGCCTGGGTGACGCTGCGTTGGGCGGCGAAATGCAAGCCCCGGGTGATCATGCTCGAAAACGTTGAAGAATTTAAAACGTGGGGCCCGCTGATCCAGGATGAGCACGGCGCCTGGAAACCGGATCCGGCTAAGCGCGGCAAGACGTTCGAATCGTTCGTCCGTCAGCTGGAGGCGCAGGGCTACAAGGTCGACCACCGCGAGCTGCGCGCCAGCGACTACGACACGCCGACCATCCGCAAGCGCTTCTTCCTGGTGGCGCGCCGCGACGGACTGCCGATCATCTGGCCGGCGCCGACCAACGGCGCGCCGGACTCGCCTGGCGTCCGTGCCGGCAAGTTGCAGCCGTACCGCACCGCGGCGGAATGCATCGACTGGTCGCTCGACTGCCCGTCGATCTTCACGCGCAAGCGCCCGCTGGCCGATGCCACGCTGCGCCGCATCGCGAAGGGGATCATGCGTTACGTGGTCAACTCGGAAAAGCTGTTCATCGTCGGCGCCGGCGGCCCGGCATACAGCGGCAAGCCGGTATCGATTGATGCGCCATTCGGCACGCTCACCACCGAGAATCACCGTGCCGTGGTGGTGCCCACGATCGTCAACACCGCCAACACCAAAACCACCGGCCGAGGGCCCAACGCCTGGAGCGCCGAGGAACCGATCCGTACGATCACGTCAGCGCCCGGCTTCGCCGTGGTGGCGCCGACCATCGTGCCGGTCACGCACCAGGGAAGCGATCGCGTCGAGGCCATCGACAAACCCACGCGCACCATCACCGGCGCGCAGCGAGGGGAGAAGGCGCTGGCCACCGCCACCATGGTGCAGGTGGGCTATGGTGAGCGGGAGGGTCAGGCGCCACGTGCGCTCGACATCGAGAAGCCTCTCGGTACTGTAGTGGCAGGTTCGGGCAAAGCCGCCCTGGTCACCGCATTCCTCAACGAGCACGCCAACGCCAGCAACCAGCGCGTGATGCCGGCCGATGCGCCGCTCCGCACGGTCTGTGCCCAGGTGAAGGGCGGGCACTTCGGTCTGGTCTCGGCCGTGCTGGTCGACGCGGCGCACGGCGAGCAGTCTCCGTCGGGCGTGAAGCGTTGGGGCCAAGGAGTGAAGGATGTCGTGCAGCCGCTCGGCACCGTGGTCGCCAGCGGCAACAAAGCACTGGCCACGGCCTTCCTGGCGAAGCACTACACAGGGGTGGTCGGCTCGGACCTGGACGACCCGATTGGTACCGTGACGAGCTCGGACCACCACAGTCTGGTCACGGCTCACCTGACCAAGTTCCGCACCGGGTCGACCGGCAGCGACCTGGCCGAGCCGGTGCCGACGATAACCGCTGGCCCGAAAGAGAATCCTGCTGGCGCGCCGCACGCGCTTGGCATCGTCACCGCGCACATTCAGCGCGACATGGGGCAGAGCATTGGTCATGCCGCCGACGCGCCGCTCGGTACGGTGACGGCCGGCGGGGGAGGCAAGTCGGCGCTCGTCGCCAGCAGCCTGGTCAAGTTGCGCGGCACCAGTACGGCGGCCGCTACCGATGAGCCACTGGCGACGATCAGCGCCGGCGGCCAGCATCATGCCGAGGTGCGCGCCTTCCTGCTCGCCTACTACGGCACCGATCAGGACCAGACGCCCGGTACGCCACTCGCAACCGTGACCAGCCGCGACCGCTTCGGCCTGGTCACGATCCACGGCCAGGACTACGAGATCGTGGACATCGGCCTGCGCATGCTGGCGCCGCACGAGCTGTACCGCGCGCAGGGCTTCCCGGCCGACTACGTCATCAACGAGATTCCGGATCCCGAACTGCTGTTCGTGGGCGGCGAGCAGGTGGACGGCGACCCGCTGTCGCTCCCGCGCATCCCGTTGACCAAGTCGGCCCAGGTGCGCATGTGCGGCAACAGCGTTTGCCCGCCGCTTTCCGAGGCGCTGATCCGCGCGAACTTCGCGCACGAGCGTCAGATTACCGGGAGGGCCGCATGACCTACATCCGCCACTCCGCGCCGCGCTGTGTCGCCTGCGGCCGCCCGCAAGGGCGCGCCCACCGCGCCGACTGCCGCCTCGCTCAATTCATTATTCGGAGGGCCGACCATGGCCAAGCACATAATCCAACGCGCGTCGCATCGCGCGGCACGCCGGCCTACGCCGCTGGCGAATACCTGTACAAGCATGGCGCGCAGACGGACCACGCGCTGTTCAAAGCGGTCGACTTCACCGGTAAGAGCACGTCGCCGGAGGAGGCGGTGCAGCGCGCGATGACCTATGGCTGGTTGATCGAACGCGACGGCAAGATCGACATCAGCCCGTGCGCTCGAGCGCACTTCGACAAGCTGGCGGGCGTGGTCGTCGAGAAGCCGGTCGGCCAGATCGCTGCCTTCCGCGAGCCGGTGAGTGTCTTCACGCGCCCGGCGCTGAGCAAGAAGCACATCCCGAACCCGCGCGGCCTGCGCCAGGACATCCCTGCGTGGTCGGTGCGTACTGGCGCGTCATTTCACACGAAAGCATGACTATGTATCCGGATATGCGATCAGTCCTCGCCCCGCCGCGATTGTGCCGCTTCGACTTGCAGGGGGAGCGTGTACAGGTAAATCAGGAGAAACCGGCAAAGCTCATGCATTTGATCTGCCATTTCTTTGGTGGCTTCATCGTCCCCATGCATAGCGTCATTGCCATCGAGCCGCAATTCATGCGCCCACGTTTGCAGTTCCGGAGTGATTCGATGCTCGGCGGCCATCCGATCAATCCGCTTTTCGAGTTTCCATGCTTCGATGTCAGGGGAGAAGGCTTTCAAGCCAAGTTCCATCGCCTTTCGATACATGCCGCACGCAGCATCGAAGTGGCCAGCAAGGCGAGAGCCGGCGGCTTGGTCGTAAGCGCGCGCAACCGATGCAGGGATACCTTGGGGCGTGTCTTTCGCAGGTGCGGCCGGATAGAAAGCCCGGAGTTCGAACTCGTATTCGTCTTTCAGCACATCACCGACGTAGTGAGCCGGGTTGGTCGTGCCCAGTATCCGAACTACAGCAATGACAGGGCCAATGCAGATATTGCAGATTGCAGGAAGCCCGACGGTGGAATCTTCGCGCGTGCATGGGAACGGAGTCCCTATCGAGAATCCAGCGCGTACCGTTCCGCAGTGTGGGCAGTCATGGGAAAAGCTGGCCATAGCATTGCTTCCGTTATGAAAATGGAAAGCATAGCATGATGCGCCGCTCACCCCTCAGTCAGGGCAAGCCCCTTCAGCGCAAGACGCCGATGGCGCGCGGTACCGGCTTTAAAGCCCCGACGGCCGGCGCCGGCCTGCTGCGCGTCGCCGCGGTGCAGGCGCAGGCCCGGGCGCGCGAGCCGAAGGCGCCGAAGCTGCCGAAGCCGATGAAGTCGCGCGGCATGAAAGGCCGCCCGCCAACCGCTGCTGAAGCGCAATTCATGAGCCGAATTGCGGCGCTGGGATGCATCGCCTGCCGTAAGGATGGCTGGCGCAACCCGGACGTCAGCGTGCATCACATCGACGGTCGCACGAAGCCAGATGCGCACCTGCTGGTGCTGCCGCTGTGCGCTGGTCACCACCAGGACGGCACCGGCCCGAACCCAACGCTCATCGCGGTTCATCCGCACAAGGCGCGCTTCGAGGAGCGCTACGGCGCCCAGCTCGCGCTGCTGGCCGAGTGCGTGGCAACGATCACGAGCCAACTTATCGCCCCCAGCTCCGCTGGCGTGCACAACAAAATTACTGCGGAGTTATGACTATGGGTGCATTTTGTGTATTTGGTATCAGCCGCACCGTATGCCAAGCGACGGCTGCGAAGAAAGTTCCAACTATCGACCTGGAAACGCGCAAGAACTTGACGCCTGCCGAGTGGGCGGTGCGTCGCGATGCTTTGGCCGATCAGCTATTTAACGAGACTGCACGCCGCGTGAAGATCAGTCCCGAGCTGGACGCGCCGCAATTCTGCCGTGACTGGATTGCGGCCGATCCAAGCCACGTACGCGACACCGTACTCATGGTGCGCGGACCTAAGCTCGACAAGCATGGCAACCGAGTCATTCGAGACGGCGCGCCAGTCCAGACGTGGCTCGACTACCGCGCCGAGTGCGAGCGCCTTGGTATCGCGGCGGCAGCGTGAAGAGGGCTCGAAACAAGAAGTACCGCCCGCGCCCGGTGGCGGAGGCAGGCGGCCTGGTCGCGATCGCCAAGTGCGTAGCGCGCGGCCAGGACGCCGCGCCGCTGGCCATCGACCAGCTGTCCGACCTGGGCCGGGCCTACTGGCTCAGCCTGGAGCAGCTGCGCACTGGCGCCGCCACCGAGGAGGCATGGTCCTGCGTGGTCACGGCGCTGAACATCGCGATGGCTATGGCTGAGACCGACATCGGGGCCGAACACGAGCTGACCATCGTTCACGCGCTGGACGGCGCCTTTCGGGCCAAAACCCGAAGCGCCACCAGCGGCAATTTCCGGCTGGACGGCGACGCGATGCGTGACATCGAAGCTGCTCTCACGATCCACGACGCCCAGATGGAGGTTGCGACGCGCGCGGAGACGATGGCTGCGCTGCAGTTGGTGCGCCGGCGGGTGGATGAGGGGCACGTCTACAGGGATGCCGCCTGACGCGGCGCCAACGATAGAAAGGAAAACAACATGGGAAACATGCTCACACTGCAAACCGCCGGCGCTGGCGCGGTAGACGTCACGATGTCGAGCCGCGATATCGCCGACCTGGTTGAAAAGCGGCACGACAACGTGCTGCGCACTATCGAAAACTTGTCGGCGCGTGGAGCGATCGCACCTCCTCAATTTGAGGAAGTCCAGAACGACGGACCTGGCCCGAAGATGATCGGCCAATTCCGCGTCGGCAAGCGCGACTCGTATGTGATCGTGGCGCAGCTGTCGCCTGAGCTCACCGCGCGTCTGGTCGACCGCTGGCAGGAACTGGAGCTGTCCGCGCCGGCGCCGGCCCTTCCGCGCACGTTCGCCGAGGCGCTGCGCCTGGCCGCCGACCAGCAGGATGTGATCGCTGCCCAAGCCGAGCAGCTCGCCGCCGCCGCGGCGGCCGTGGAATTCGTCGAACGCTATGCCGACTCGACCGGCACGAAGGGCTTCCGCCAGGTGGCCAAGCTACTGGGCGCCAAAGAAAACGTGTTCCGCGAGTTCTTGATCGACGAGAAGATCCTGTACCGCCTCGGCAGCGAGCTGACGCCCCACGCGCAGCACATCGACGCTGGCCGCTTCGGCGTGAAAGCTGGCACCGCCGGCACCGGGCATGCGTTCAACTCGACTCGTTTCACTCCGAAGGGTGTGACTTGGATTGCGGGCGAGTGGGCAAAGCACCAGGTGGCGTGCCGCCAGCGTCAGGGAGAGGTGACCCATGCGTGATTACTCCCCACTGCGCGGCCTGGCCGCCGGCGCGCCGACTGTGCATCTGAAGTCGTCAACGGTGGTCGAGTTGCTGGACGAGCTGGACCGCCTGCGCGCCGGTGGCGCTGCGCCTGCCAAGGTGAGGCGCAACGACTACCCCGCGGACTTCGAGGCCGTCTGGGAGGTGTATCCATCGCGCCCTGGCGACAGCAAGAAGGCAGCGCATAAGGCCTGGGCCGCGCGCCTCGGCGCCGGTGCTACGGTGGCGGAGATGCTCGCTGGCGCGCAGGCCTACGCCGCCTTCGTAAAGGCGATGAAGATCGAGCCGATGTACATCCTCCAGTCCGCCACCTTCTTCGGACCCAGCGAACGGTACGCAGCTGACTGGACGCCGCCGGAGATGCAGAAGAGGTCTGGCGCCGGCAACTGGTGGGCGAGCGACTCGACCATCCTGGCCAAGGGCGCTGAACTGGGCCTGTCGCCGCGATCGGGCGAATACATGGGGCAGTTCAAGGCACGCATCGAGGCCGCAATGGATCCGGCAATGGCGCCGCCAGCGACCGTTTCGCCGATCCGCCCGCTGTCCGCGCCGTCGGCGCCGGCCCAAGCCGAGCAGCGCGCGCGCAAGCCTGACGGAATCGGCTCGCTCAAGGACCTGGTTCGCCGCGAGCCGCCGCCAGCGCGCGCCGCATGAGCGAGCAACCGTGCGCCCTATGCGGGTATTTCAAGATGAAGGAATACCCTGATCACGCGAAGGTGGAGCTTGGCCGGTGTGTGGGGCGTGCCAGCGGCCGCGTTGACGAGATCAATTCCTTCGTGCCTTGGAGTAGGCGGGCGTGCGAGCGATACATGTTGGCGCCCAATGCAGTTAAGCGGATGGCCTGGATAGAGAAACGGAAGATGTCCGAGCAAAACAACCATGCAGCACAGTTACAAAAGAAAGGATGAAATGCACTCAGCAACAATTGTCGTCACCCTTCCATTCCCAGACCGTCGGCTTAATCCCAATAATTCGAAGGGGAGGCATTGGGCCGCGACCGTGGCGCTACGCAAAGCCGCACGCGTGGGCGCCGCTCAACTCACTCGGGGGGCCGCGATCGCGCCCCAGTTTGAGCCCGGGCAGGAGCTTTCCTTGGTGATCACGTTCGTCCAGCCGGACCGTCGCGCGCGTGACCGGGATAACCTGCTTGCCGCTTGCAAGCCGATGCTCGACGGCGTCGCTGATGCCCTGGACGTGAACGACAGCCAGTTCGAGCCGGTCACGATCCGACGCGAATACGGTAAGAAGCCGGGCGCTGTTTTGATCGAGATAGGCGGAGGGGTGAGCAAATAACGAGAACCGCCTACCCGCCATTGCGCAGCCGCCCCGACCCACAATAACGTCAGGTGCTCGGCACTGTCGGGTTTCTAACCTGGAGAGTTAGCATTGGCTCGTGGTGCATCATCCGCCGCGTATTTCCCGATAGGACACGTGATATGACACTCTGTGGGATGCGCATCTCATCGAGGAAGGCGCGAGCGTAATCGAGGCTGTGAGCGCGGGCGAGAACGATCCCAACGTCGACAAGCATTTGGCAGTGCGTGTCCCGTCGATCATCGGCGTAGGGTTCCATGATTAATGGAGCTTCCGTAACACAGATATCAGTGAGTCGCCGAGTGATTCAAGCAAAAACGGCTTTACGACAAAAGCGTCCACTGAAGGGGCGAGGTGCCGCGAAAGAGAACCAGAAGCAACCAAAATTACCTTGATGTTCGACTGTATGGTCTTTGCCGCTGCAGCATAGCTCAACTCAACACTTGTAGATGATCGCGCAGTGACAATAAGTGCATCGAATTCGATGCCACTCATCACCCTTCGCGCACGCTCAAACGAATTGACCCCAAGGACTCGATAGTCTATTGCTTCTAGCATCGCGCAAATCGTCCTACGGGTCACGCGGTCTTCTTCGACTAGTAGGATAAGGGCTCGCATTGGGTGGCTTTCAGTAGGTCAATGATCAAGCTTACGCTGATGACAACTGAGGCACGGCCCAACCAATAAATACATCCTAAGAGTGCACACTTTGTAGTCATCACTTGGTACGCTCAAGGCGTCATTGGCTAGGCGGGCTCAAGACCGGCACCATGAACGAGACCGAGACCGCCTACGCCGCCACGTTAGACGCCCGGCGCCACGCCGGCGAGGTGGCCTGGTTCAAGTGCGAGGGCATCAAGCTGCGGCTGGCGGACAACACCTTCTACACACCAGACTTCGCGGTCATGCTGGCCGATGGCGTGCTGGAGATGCACGAGGTGAAAGGGTTTTGGCAAGACGACGCGCGGGTGAAGATCAAGATAGCTGCCGACATGTACCCGCTGCGATTTGTTGCAATCCATGCCCGGCCTCAGAAAATTGGCGGCGGCTGGGAGTTGGAGGAGTTCTAGTTCATGACCCTGACGCGTTGACAAAGGTGATGTCTGGTACTTCGCTTTTCAGATCAGCGGTAAGCGCGCCAGGCTGAGCTTTGCTACTACGGTGAGCTACTTGAAGAATTCGTCTGCGAGGCAGGCAAAGGCATCGAGAGCGGCCCGTGGCGATGTGGCGGCACGGGCCGGATTTTTATTTGGCCGCCCGCTGCTTGCGACGGCGCGCCATCCATCCCATCATCGCGAGCGCAGGAAGCAGCAGGGCACCCGTGCTAGGTTCAGGGATTTCAGCCGCGTCCAGCGTCGTCAGCGATCCGGCGGTGATCATCCGAAACGTGCCGCAGTTCATGCACTCGTAACTGGTTGCGGGGAAGAGCGCAAATTTGCCCCCAAGCGAGTCCAAAGGAGCTGCGAATGAGAAGTTGAAGTACCTCTCACCAGTATCGGTGAACAGGATGAAGTTGTTCGGACCGGCGCCGCCGCCGAAGTACAGCCCACTATTACTGTCGTTGTAGGTAAATTGGCTCAAAGTACCTTCAAACGTCGACACACTAAAACTGGTGTAATTTCGGGTGGTGGAGTCCATGATAAGCGAACCGGTGGCAGTAGTACCGTCAGAAAATTGCACGCCCGACAGCGTCCATGTCATCAGCGCAGCTTGGGCCGGCAACGCTGCGCCCAGCATCAGAGTTGAAGCAACGATTGCCACGCGAAGTTTATTTATATTCATGATATCCCTAGTTTTATTTTCTCGGGCCGAATTCAGGCCAGTGTTTCCTAAGTAAAGCAACCCTCGTGCCATGCTGTACTCTTGCCTTATTAATCAACAACATATGATGCTCGAAGAGGATGGTAGTTGGCGGTATGTAAAAATTATCGACAGGCAATTA
>Ga0265798_10006461_pt1 | contig 15407 bp, 17 predicted proteins | sample P3T30metagenome_FD_192430 | JGI IMG/M metagenome (GOLD analysis project Ga0265798, IMG submission 192430) | Plant litter microbial communities from East Loma Ridge, Irvine, California - P3 T30 | ecosystem: Environmental > Terrestrial > Plant litter > Unclassified | place: USA: California... | reverse complement strand
AAAGATCAAGACCTGGATTCTTCCGCTAAAAATAAATCCTGTTCACTAAAAATTCTAAACTTGTGCGAAATCATTTTTTGGTGAACACACACTGTTTTCCTCGCACTTCGGACAGTAGAATTTTCTTAACGTTCACAGGCTTCATTTTCTTAACGCTTCAGACTCCTATGTCGTTTTTTACTGGCAGTCAGTGTTGTAATTTTAGTTTTTTATATAATCTGTTATCAATCGAAATAATAAAATCAAAGATTTTTAAAAACTTAAGTGTTCTTCTTATTTCAAAGTGGTTATCTTACCTGTTCTAAAGTGTAAGATATTTTAGCATTTTCGATTTATAAGTCTATTTCTTCGTTCATTTTGTCTTGATACAAAACGAACCAAAAGATCAAGACCTGGATTCTTCCGCTAAAAATAAATCCTGTTCACTAAAAATTCTAAAACTTGCGTGATAACGAGATTATTCTTCGGTTCAAAACTTGCCTCACGCTTCGGACAGTAGAATTTTCTTAACGCTCACAGGCTTTATTTTTTTGACGCTTCAGACTCCTATGTCGTTTTTTACTGGAAGTCAGTGGTATAATTCTTTGGTGTTCTTTATCTTTTCTAAAGTATAAAATATTTTAGAATTTTTATTTTTACAAATCTATTTCTGATAAAGCGGACGTATCAGCCAGGCGCTTTATCAGCGGCTTGCCGCTAGCCTTTGCTCACTTAAAATCTGAAATATCATGAATAAAACTTTGCGTTTAATTTTTTTAACGCAAAGTTTATTTTTTTGTATGTTTTATTTAAGAGGGAGCAAAGAGTGGATCAGCAAGCTGATCTGATGAAGCGACTGCCGGAACTTCGTTTTTTTTACAATTTCTCCTTTCCAGGATAAGTTGTGCAGCATCCAGCATTTTGTTCAGGTGGATGAACGGCGTGACGATATTGTCTTCCGGGACATTGTTGAAAGAGCCAAGGGAGAAATACACAATCTCTGCCAGAAAATGATCAAAGTCTCTGATTGTGAATTCACTGAACGCTTTTTGAAATACCAGAAACGGATCTTTATATTCTTCTTTTAAAAGCGAACCCAGCATCAGATGTGGCGCCGGTTCTGCCGGAGCATGGATTGCCCATTTTTTTGATTTGAACTGCAAACCATAGCCGGCACGGACAAATGAACGGAGCGAAAGGTACAAATGAAAGATCACGGAGGGATTGTCTTTCATCAGGACTTTCCGGTTCTGGGCGTATTCCATCATTTCATACAGCCTGTTTTTGGCGGCTGCCGGATCATGGAACTGGAAAAAGGTTTCCATCAGGCTGAATGCTGAATGTTTCCTAAGGTCCGTCCAGCATCCGGATTCAAAATCTATGTTTTTCTTTTTCATGGCAAGTTGTTTTTTTGTGTTGATGGCCTGCCGGTTTTGCGGTTCCGGTTTGGGCAGACTGCAAGCGGGCGGCCGTTTTGAGACGGCCGCGCCTGCAGTGGTCTTCATCATTTGTGTGTTTTATGGCATATTTCTCCCCTGCTCTTTCTGCGCAACGTTGGCTTTGCTGGAAGGGCTTTTAGGATCAGTGGTTCAGCCTGTTTATTGTAACGGCCGAGCCTGTCTTTTTGTTGATTGAGCCTGTCGAAGCTCCGCAATAGGTTGTACACCCTATTGTATCGTGTCTTTTCATCGTGCGCCTGTCTTTCCGGGCGCAACGAGGAATCTCTTTGGCAAAGCAAAAGCAATGGGCTTCTGTCAGTGCCTATCGTTTAAAAGCAGGCTTAGATTTTTTGTAGAATAGCAGACAGCATGAAAATAAAACGGCATGGAACTCTACATTATCCGATTTGAGGTACTGGTATACCATGAGACAGATAAGAGAGCCCACGCCTAGGTCGTGAGCTTCACTACTTATCATCTTGTCTCTTAAAAATTACCAGTTTTCAAATCAAGATTCTAAGCAATAGCTTCTATTTTTCGTTGAAGTATCGCAAAGTTACAATTTGCTGTAACTTATAGTGCAAATATAGGAAAAAATTACAATACTGGCATATATGCCCATAATATTTATTTTTTATAAATGCAATTTGGCTTGAAACATACTATTAATGGATTTTGATAAGGACCTGCGAATTTTAATTGGAAAACGTATTTCTGAAATTAGAGTAAAAAATAGCCAAACTCAACATGACTTGGAATTTTTAACCGGAATTGATTCAGCTGATATCAGTAAATATGAAAAAGGTAAAAGAAACTTAACTCTAAAAACCATGATAAAGTTTGCTATCGCCTTAAAAATTCATCCGAAAGAACTTTTTGATTTTGATTTTGATATTGAAAAATATAAAATTCATGAATAAATCCTGACGAAAGTTAGGATTTTTTTATGGTGTGAAAAATGTAATTATGGTGAATATTCAGTGAAAATACTGATTAATAATTTTTAGATGTTTTTTATTTTTGTTATTTACGGGAACACGTAATGCAGTTCAAATTCAATCTTTTAAATTTGAATTAGTAAAAAAATAATTATGGCAGTAAATAAAAGAGAACATTTAGATAATGTGCTGGAAACTCATAGAATGAAGCATATTGATAATCTAGTGCAAAAATTTAAAGAAAAAAGAGGTGAAATAAAAGAAGCATTAGAAGAGAATTACACTTCTAATATTTATAGTCCTTTAAATTCCGGATCTTTTGGCAAGCATACAGCAATTAATATCAAATTTGATTTAGATATTGTCGTTCCCTTCAAGCGGTATAGCTTTGGTACGATCGAAGAAATGTATAATGCAGTGTATGATTTCCTATATGAGAAGTACGATAAAACAGATCTTGCCGATGTTAGAAAGCAAAAAGTTTCAATTGGTGTACTATTCAAGGCAGATGAAGATGGAGATCTTATTAGTATAGACATTGTTCCTGGGAGAGAAATCAGCGAAAATTCTTACTTAGAAAGTAGAGATTTAAATATATATTTCAATAAAGATACATGGGGATTCAATAAAGGTACTTATACAAAAACAAATATTCAATCACAAATTGAAACTATTAAGTCCAAAGAAGACGAAAGGAAAATAATTAGGTTACTTAAAATTTGGAAAAATACCAATAGTGAGCCTTATAAATCTTTTTTATTAGAACTTTTTACATTAAAAGCATTTGATAAATCAACTATCACGGGAAATTTATGGGAAAAACTTGAGGGTGTATTGATATATATTAAAGATAATGTAATAAGAGAGGAGTTCACATTGAAAGATCCGGGAAACACAAGCAATGACCTAATGAAAAATTTAACATCGTGGGAGCGTCAGAACCTATCTAATAAAATGCAGTTTATCATTGACAGGATTACAGAAAATTCCGAAAACATTAAAACATATTTTCCAATCAATAAGAAATTTGACACAACAGAATCGTATGAATTAAAAGGATCTTCAGGATTGTCAGTTCCAAAGGATGACCAGCGTTTTGGATAGAGTAAAGTTTGATAAAATTAAGTCCACTATATCTACAATTCCCTTTGTCAGTATAGTTAATCGCATAGAACAAGGTAAATTGTTTGTTAGTGGAAATATTGAAATTTATTTTGAGGAACTTGAAAATCCTTTACCATTTGATTTTCTAATAACACAGGAATATCCGCTAAAAACATATAGCACCGAATCTATTACATTTTTTAATTCTGACTTGATTCAATATAATCATGTAATGCAAAACGGTAATATTTGTATCCATACAGCACATAGTGAAGATCTTGAAAATAAAATATGGATTGATTTTAACGCTCTGAAAGTATGGATTGTAAAATACTATATTAATAAAGAGAAAGATCAAAAGTATGAACATCTTGTGGTAAAAGACTCTACAGTTAATGGCAATAAATATTCATTTACTTTTACCTCAACAGATAAAGTATTTAGAGAAGGAGAAATAGGATTTGTAAAATTGTCTTTATTGCATGATGGTCATTATAAAAAGGAAAACATTCATAATTTTTATGTAAAATATTTTGAGACATTTCCTAATTTAAAAAAGAAATGTTCTTGGAATGAATTTTATTTTGAGCAACCTACAGACCGTGAAGGAATTTATCTTTTTAGAGAGAGTGCTCCTGCAAAATATAATCGATTTGCATTCACCACTTGGGCTGAGCTTGATCTTCCACAGGATATTCTTACAATGCTTCATGATTTTCAGAAGCAATGCTTTAAAGAAGATTTCGGAAAAGTGATACCATTTTTTATAGGCTATAAAATTAATAGCACTGAAATTCATTGGCAGATAGCATTAATGGAGGTGGGGAAATTTCCTATTAAGGGTATTCCTGAAAAAAAAGATGGCAAGAAAACAGGAAAGTGGCATACCACTATTGATGATGTACCGATCAATTGGGGAATTTCTAAGAACGCATCTTACGAATACTTTTTTGGCCGTGGTAGATTTTGCGATGTTCTTACGGATGCTAAGATTCTTATTATTGGTGTTGGAGCAGTGGGCAGCATGATAGCAACTACCTTAACAAGAACAGGATGCAGATTCATTGATTTTATAGATCATGATATCAAAGAGCCTGAAAATGTCTGTAGGTCAGAATATCGATTTTCCAAAGGAATTAATAATAAAATTTTTGAATTGGCTGGATCACTTTATGAAATATCACCTTTCGTCACCTCACACCATGTTAATAATGATTATTTTGAAAAATATATCAAATCATTTTATACGGATAAAAATTTCCAAGCCTATATTAAGACAGATTTGGATAAATATGATATTATTTTTGATTGTTCTACAGATAATGATTTGATGTATGTACTGAATAAGCTTTTACTCCGATCAAAACTGATCAACATATCACTGACAAATCATGCCAATGAATTGGTATGTGCCTTTTATCCGAACATCTATAATTTTGTAAATAACCAGTTTTCTAATGTTCTTGAGAATGATGTTAATGATATGTATGAGCCTACAGGCTGTTGGAGCCCAACATTCAAAGCGTCATATAATGATATCGCGCTATTAGTTCAAATAGCACTAAAGCAAATTAACAGAATTTTTTCCGGAGAGAAAGCAGCGAACAATTTTATTATCCAGGAAAATAACAGTTCTTTCAAAATTATAGAATATTGATACTTAGGAATAAACATAATAATTTAGAGATTGTATTTGAAGACTCTCTGTTAAAGGAAATTGAAACCATTGCTACTGAACATTATCCGAATGAATTTGGAGGTTTCCTGCTTGGAAAATATTCCGAAGATTTTAAATCTGTGGTAATAGAATCTATTATTTTGCCGAATAAATATAAAGCATCCCCTACCTTATTTCAAAGGTCTACCAAAGATCTTGAAAAACTTTTTAAAAAGGAATATCATGATAACAATAGATATTACATTGGCGAATGGCATTCACATCCTAACGGATCAACAATGTATAGCACTATAGATCTGAGTACCATGGTTGAAGCTGTAGATTCTGATGAAGTCCAAATTAAAAATCCGCTATTATTAATTGTAAGTATTTTCAATAAGAAAATGCAAGCTTTTACTTTTTATTATTATTCAGAAAAAAAACTTTTACCTTATGAATAAAAAAGTAGACATTAAAATGTTATTCAATGGCTTACAAAGTCAAATGAATGCTCAACTCAACACTAATAGAGAATTCATTACACATCCAGGCTCAAAAGGTGACTCTTTAGAGAATGCGTGGATTGAATGGTTAAGCAAATACTTACCAAATAGATATAGTGTAGATAAAGCAATAATCATTGATCACGAAGGAAATACCAGTCATCAGATTGATATTGTAATTTATGATAATTGGTTTACTCCTTTTATATTTTCTCAAAATGGTTTCCATTATATTCCAGCTGAAGGTGTTTATGCTATCTTTGAAGTAAAGCCAGATCTAAAAGGTAACGTAGAAGGAAAAACTTATATTGAGTACGCTGCAGAAAAGATTGCGAGCGTCAGGGTACTAAAAAGGACATCAACAAAAATGATTAATTCTGGTAGTGAGGTTCCCGCCAGACCATTAACCAAAATTTTAGGAGGAATATTAACTAGTACCAATACCATTAAGCAAGTATCAACGATTGAAAAACAATTAAAAAGTCAAACAGGTTTTAAAAGTATTGATTTTGGGTGTATAGCTGATTATGGAAGCTTTTACATCGATTATGACGGTGAAGAAGATACCAGTTTAAGAAATGAAAATGATTTTAATAAAAGATATAGCGATTATTATAATTTAAGAATATTTAAAGAATTGAACTTTAGCAGACCTGAAAATTCTCTAATAACTTTCTTCATGCAATTAACAAGATATTTACAACAAGCAATTGGAACTGTTCCTGCTATCAATCTACAAACATATTTGGACAAGATTGATGAAGAAATTGATGAAGAAATATAGTTATTCATAAAATTTAAATCGACTATGGAAGAATATCATTTGCTTATTTTTAAATTTAACTACACAGACAATTTTTATTGTTTATGGCCTGTATATTTTAAATCAGATATTTATAATCTATGTGGAAGACAAGAAAAAGATATTTTGCAAAAAATAAAAAGTGAATTAGAAACTTATACTGAAATTTCATCAATCAAAATCATATTAAATAAACTCGCGAATCTTAAGGAGTGCCAGACAACCATGAATTCAATATTGTCAGAAAATGACAATGATTCAAGTGCAAAAGTTAAATTTTTAGAAATACAACAACAATTAAAATTAAATAGTGAACCTAATTTAAAATATGATAACAGTAATTATAGTCGAGTAATGATTAAAAAAATCAGATTTCCAATACGAATAAGAGCAAGACAATTTGAGTTCTTTCTTGATGAGCTAGAGTTACCACTAATTGTTATTAATTCACAAATAAACTTTAAAAATGGAAAATATAATTACTAATTTAAAACCTAAAACAATACTTGCAGTTTGGAATGCAGGATCAAGAGGTAAGACAGATAGCTTAAGACATTTTGCAAGCGAACTTATAACAAGTTATTCGTCTTACATATCCATTTTGCCAATACCTGCAAAAATTCCATCAACAGGAGATTTTAGATTGATTGTTGAAATAAATGGAGTAAGAATTGGAATTGAAACCCAAGGAGATCCAAGGACAAATTTACATAATAGACTAATTGATTTAGTTACAGTTCATAATTGTGACATAATCTTTTGTGCTTGCAGAACAAGAGGAGAAACAGTAGCGGCTATAGAAAATATTGAAGATACATTTGGTTTTCAAACGATTTGGACTTCTACTTATCAAATTGCTGACAGTTCTCAGCATAATATTGTAAATAAACTTAAAGGGGTTCATATTTTAGCTTTAATTCAAAATCTGGGACTTATTTAGATCTATTTATTATATGCAACTATGATAATAAAACAATCTTTAAATACACAAAACACCTATTACAATTATATTGATTAACAACAAAACTAAAATTCTTTAATCACAGAAGTTCTCATTACAAACAATCAGCACCGGAATATAAACAAAAATAATCCCCTACTTTTACTCCCGCAAACACTTTTCAGACATGCAACATCCTCTACATTTCAAACTCATCCAGCCTGATGAATCGATACAGGATTTTGTCTGTTGTTTTTCGTCGCTGCGGAACTTTTCCAACCGGCACCAGGCCGTGGTGGTCCCCAACGGAAGGATTGACCTGATCTTTTCAAAAAACCAGGATCGCAAAATACAGGTGGCCCTGCTGGGACTGGAAACCCAGCCTAAATATCCGGATCAGGAAGTCTCGGATTTCTGTTCGGTCAGTTTCAATCCGCTGGCTATAGAATATATTTTCGGCTTTCCGGTGGCAGATCTCCTCAACAGCGGGAAACGGATGCCGGATGATTTCTGGGGATTCAGGATTGAAGATCTGGATGATTTTGATGGATTCTGTGAGAAGATGAGCGGGAAAATCAGTTCCCGTATGCCTGAAAAAGTGGATGAACGCAAACGGAAATTGTTTGAACTGGTGTTTGCTTCGGACGGCGAGATTTCCGTTGCCGAACTTTCGGAAAAGATTTCGTGGAGCCCGCGACAGATCAACCGGTATTTTAACCATCAGTTCGGGCTTCCGCTGAAGGCCTACTGCAAGATCCTGCGCTTTCAGGCTTCGCTTTCCCACATCAAAGACGGAACCCTGTATCCGCAGCTTAATTTTACCGATCAGTCCCATTTCATCAAAGAGGTGAAGCAGCTGTCAGGGGTTTCACCGAAAGAACTGCATCAGAATAAAAATGACCGTTTTTTACAATTTTTAGTCTACGCCCGGAAGTAATTTTGCAGTCTAAATCTAAAGATATGGGATTACAGAATAAGAAAGTGGCCATCATAGGCGGCGGCCCCGGCGGGCTGACTTTGGCCAGGCTTCTCCAACTGAAGGGCGTTGATGTTACAGTATATGAACGGGATGCAGACCGGAGCGCACGCGTACAGGGTTCGCCGCTTGACCTGCACGAACATTCCGGACTGGCCGCAATACGGAAAGCGGGATTGCTGGACGTGTTTAAAAAGAATTATATGCAGGGAGCCGACAAAACAACGATTACCGATGAAAAAGGCAACGTGGTTTTCAGCGACCATGATCCTGACCAAACGAAAGAAGAAGATTTCGGGCATGAATATTTCCGTCCTGAAATAGACCGCGGCGTTTTACGGAATATTTTACTGGATTCCCTGCAGCCTGAAAATATCATCTGGAACCGCCATTTCCTGTCCATGGAAAAACAGAACAACGGCTGGCGGTTACATTTTAAAAACGGATCTGAAGCGTATGCCGACCTGGTCATCGGGGCAGACGGCGCCAACTCGAAAATCAGGCCCTACATCACCGGGATTACTGCGTTTTATTCAGGCATCACCATGCTTGAGGGCCATATCTACAACGCTGAGCAAAGGGTTCCCGGAATTACCGGGCTTCTCCGGGGCGGTAAATTAATGGCTTTCGGAAATGAAAAGAATATCCTGATGGGACAGAAAGCGAACGGCGAAATCGGGTTTTATGCGAGTTTCAAAACAGAAGAAGGCTGGATTGCCGGAAGCGGACTGGATTTCTATGACCGGTCACAGGTATTGGAATGGTTTAAAAAAGAATACGCAGAATGGAGCGATCTCTGGGATCCGCTGTTTGAAAATACGTCGGTTCCTTTTATTCCGAGGCCGATCTACTGCATGCCTTTGGACCAGGACTGGGAAACGCTTCCAAACGTTACCCTGATCGGTGACGCTGCTCACGTAATGCCGCCATTTGCAGGCGAAGGCGTCAATATGGCCATGCTTGATGCCCTGGAACTGAGTGAAATCCTGACCGGTACTGATCACGCTTCTATGCACGATGCCCTGGTATCGTATGAAACGGCCATGCGGAAAAGAGCTTCTGTTATCGCACAGGAATCACTGGAAAACGGGGAAAGGATGCATCACGCAGATGCGCTGGCAACAATGACGGAGTTTTTTGGCGGGCGGTAAAACGGAAAAATAAAAACTTAAATATTTGTTTTCTTAATTTTGCCTATTGTTATAAAGTTCATGATATTCCGTAAAGAAATGACTTTACAAAAAACTGATTAAATACATACATACTATCCGCATGAAAATAGAGCATATTGCAATCTGGGTAAAGGATCTGGAAAAAACCAGGAATTTTTATGAACGGTATTTCGGTGCTGTTTCCAACGAAAAATACCATAATCCGGCTAAACATTTTGAATCTTACTTTTTAAGTTTTGATAACGGCTGCCGTCTGGAAATCATGAACCGTCCGGATATCGGGGAAAGCAACAGTTCCTATGATGATCAGAAATCCGGCATTATCCATCTTGCATTTTCCACGGGAAGCAAAGAAAAAGTTGACGAACTGACGGAACGTTTAAGAAAAGACGGCTGCCGGATTGCCGGAGAACCGCGCACCACCGGCGATGGATATTACGAAAGCGTCATCCTGGATCCGGAAAATAATATTATTGAGATTACGGAATAGCTGAATATAAAAGTTAAGGGAAGTTTTATTACATTTACTGTAGCTCAAGGCATTGGGTTAAGCCTCAACAGAAATATAAAAGAGAATTCAAAACACAGAAATATTCAGTCTATGAAAAAACGATTTATTTTATTACCTGCCGTTTTCATGATGCTGTCCTGCAATAATCCAAAAGCGCCGGCAAAGGAAACATCAGCCAATGAAAAACTGGTTGAAACCTATTTCAAACATTTCAACAACCATGAATGGAAAAAGCTTGCCCAGATGTATACAGAAACGTCACAGTTTAAGGATCCTTCATTGGGGCCGGGGCTTATCACGCAGACCAGGCAGCAGACTATTGATAAATATTCAGAACTCAACAACGTCTTTCCGGATCTTCACGATAAAATTGTGCAGGTATATCCTTCCGGAGAAAAACACATTATTGTTGAATTTGTTTCAAGCGGTACCGCAGCAGACGGTTCAAAATTTGAATTGCCCATCTGCGCTGTTTTTACCATTGAAAACGGACTGATAACGAAAGACTTTTCATATTTTGATAACTTTGAAGAAAAACAGTAATTAAACAGGAACTTTAGAAAGGTGGGTGAAAAATTTGGGGTCGGGGAAAGATTATTCTCTGAACCGTTCAATCAGCCTTCAATAACTGGCCTGAATTTACGCCGGTTCCATTGCCTTCTGAAAGCTTTTCCGTCTTCAAATCTGTAGAAAAATGTTTCTTTTTCTTTTTCATTAGGCCTGATCAGTGTAAAGCACTCCCCTTCCGGAAGTTCGATAATCTCGTGGACGGTGCCGGCCGGAACGAAATGGGAAGTCCCTTCTTTCCTGTGGTGTTCTGAGGTATGATAGGTGCCGTCTTCATGGATTTCATAAATCCTTTCCACATAACTGCCTTTTAAAATATGCGTTGTGAAACTGAAGGGATGATCATGGATATGTTCATTCTGGTCTTTTGCGCTGAAGTGGTGAATGACTGCATCGAAAGGCAAACCCTTCAAATGATGCTTGGTAAACACCGCATTCATTTTTTCGCGCCTGGTCTTTATACTAATCATGTCTTGGTAATTTATAATATGCTATTCTGAACTATGAATACAGTTTGATCTGTTCCGGGTTCAGAAGTTGGGAACGAGGATAAAATAACAGATATTTCCTTTCCCGGCTGTTATATTTTTATAAAATTAATAAAAAATAAAGAATTGAAATTATTGAAAATGATGATAACTTATTTAACTTAAGGTCTTATTCTGATGTATTCCATAAATAATTTCCCGCTGTTTATAGCAATTACGCAGATGTTCATGTAGATTTAAAAATCAGAGAAAATAGCGTTAAAATTGATTGGAAAAGTTTTGGATATAAATTCAATGCCTTTAATTCCAGCAAAGATACATGGATTAATACGATCAAATTAATGACCTGAATCACGAAACAAAGATCTCCGGTATATCCTTTTTTCCCTATTTTTACTTCACAATTATAAATGAAATATGAGAAAAACAGTTTTTGCAGGGATTATAGCTTTGGGAGGATTTTTAACAGCACAGGCACAGTGTAACACGGTATCAGCCATTGCTGAAAATTTTGACACCTGGAAAGAGATCAGCAAATGCTGGACTGCGCAGCAGGGAAAAGCAATGCTGTACAGCACTGATAAAAAGATCGTCTTTTATTCTATGACCAATCCGGGAGAAAATATGTTTCTGGTGACCCCGAAAATTAAGGCCGGAACCTACACCCTTACCCTTGACAGCTCAGACAACGGCGGGAAAACCACCCTGGAACTGTTTTCCATAGGCAATACCTCAGATACAAAATCTTACACTTCCATCACCAAACCTTCTGAAATAACAGGAGACCGGAAAGTAATTACGGTTACTTTAAAGAAAGATGCCTACCTGGGGCTTAAAGTTTTACTGAGCGGCATCCATCAGGCTGTTTATGTGGATAATTTTTCCCTGAAACTTAAAAAATAACCGTCTCAAAGAGCATCAGACTTTTAAGAAGCCTGCAAATTATTGCATCCGGTAAATATTTCAGTACAGAAACAAACAGTTTTTAATATGAAAAGTAAATCGTCAGAAATTTAATTTTTGACGATTTACTTCACATTTTATGCATTTGAGCCTAGTGAATATTTACGCTCTCCTTAATTATTCCGATCCACACTTGTGCGTGTTATTAAACATTACAATATTTTTGGAAACCACCAGTTTCTGTGAGGTTTTTGCCTGGTAGATTAATGAACCTTTCTCTGTATTCTTGGTGATAAAACAGTTGCCGCCTATAATATTATGACTTCCGATCTGAACGCTTTCTTTAACGCCGGAATTGATGCCGAGAAAAGAATTATCACCGATGGTCACATTTCCGGCTAAAGAAGTCCCGGACAGCAGGGCATTGTTCCCGATGCGGCAGTGATGGCCGATACGCGCCCCGATCAGCATACAATTGTCTCCGATGGTTGCATAAGGCTGCAGCACACTCGCCTGGTCAATAAAAACATTTCGCCCCGTCACGAGGTCCGGCCATACGCTTGCTTTAGAGGAAATGTAATTGGCAAAGTCATATCCTGCTTCAAGAACTTTTTTAAAAATTATTTCACGGGCATTGTTTCTTCCCACTGCAATATGCATCAGGCAGGAATCGGGAGGGAACTGTTTCAGGATATCTGAAAAACCCAGTACCGGAAGGCCGAAGTGGCTTGTCTCAGAAGCTTCAAGATAAGCTTCATCTACACAAAAAGCAACTACCTCGTAGCCGCTGTCATACTGGAAGGAATAATAGATGAATTCAGCCATATGACCAACACCATATATCACAATTTGTTTCATAATTAAATAGCTTTTTTTTATTTAATATATCCATGATAATGGCGTCCACTTTCATAATGTGAGCCTCAATTCATGAATTATTAGTTTCTTATTGAATTCGTTAACATATAATGTTATCGCTGTAAATATACAATTGTTTAGGGTACTTTTATAAAAAAATGCGAATATAATAAAAAATTGATAACTCTACTTATTTCTTTGGCTTTTCTTAAAAATTAATTCATAAATAACTAACTCATTTACAGTACTTTATTTTAATTTAAAAATTTTTATCTGAATAAAAAACTTTGAAAATTTTCTTTTCTTTCTTCTGAATAAATTAAAATCTGTTTTCCCAGGCTATCTTTGCGAAGGAATTAAAGAATTTCATTCCCATTTATGGCCACCTGAACTGCTGTTTTCTGAGGAACGCTTTTAAAATTTAAGCAAGTTTATTTAAATACAGTATCAATCAATGCAGCAGGTGCCGTGAAGAAATTAAAATCAAAAACCCCGGATTTCAGTTTAACAGAAAGTGAGGTTAATGCCTGGGCTATAAAATGGTTCTCAAAAGAGATTACAGGATGCCCTGGAACTGTTCAGGCTGAATGTCTATTTATATCCTGAAAGTGCCAATGCGTTTGACAGCCTGGATGAAATTTACGCCGAACCGGGAAACAAAAAATCAGCAGTGGAACACTACAGAAAATCCCTGAAGCTTAACCCTCAGAATAAAAATGCCGGACAGCAGATCAAGAACCAACAATAGATACGTGTTCCGTTACAGGATAAAACTAGTATCACAAAATTGGAATAAGAACAGAACGCTCTCTAGATCATTAACCTACACCGCCGGAATTTCCGGTGGTTTTTTATGACCTGAAATATGATTTAAAAACAGATTTATCTGTTCAATAAAAACTTAAAAAAGATAATTTATACCATAACTGCATTGTTTTTTAACAGGAATTAAATCACTTTATTAAGATATTTGTGTTCGATGCTTAAAAAATTTATAATGCACAGTTCTATTAATACGATACTGGTGACTACTGATTTCTCGGATAAGTCGGGCAACGCGGTTACCATGGCCTCCCATATGGCTGCCCGCCATGGTGCACACCTCATTCTGTTCCATACGGTTAATAATTATTTTATGACTGACAGAACAGGGAAGCAGGTGATAAGTTCAGAAACAGTCCAGGACCATTATCTGAGAGCAGAACAGTCATTAAAAAATCTTGAAAATTCTTTAAGAGCACAGCATCCTCAATTAAGCATTGAAATCCTTATTAAAAATGATACGTTAATCGCGGGCCTCAATGAAATTATTGGGCTCAGGGATGTGGACGTGGTCATCAGCGGTACTTCAGGAACCCAAAAGTTTAAGCAGCTTATATTAGGCTCCATGTCCTATGAAATTCTCACCGGGGCACATTGCTCCGTGATGCTGGTGCCGGAAACCTGGCATAAACATACTTTTGAAAACATTCTGGTCCCGGTAAGAATACTGGATAATTTAACGGAAAAGCTTGATCTCTCCATGGCAATCGCCAGAAAAAACAGAGGCATCATCAGCCTTCTGGGAATCTGTGCAGAGCATGATATTCCCGAAATAAAAAGTGCCTACCTGGAGCTGCAGAAAACGCTTGCTGAAAATACCCGGCAGTATCACGCAGAGTTTATGATAACCCGTGACAAAGCCATCCGGATTTCTGAGTTCTCCAGAGATGACCAGGCAGACCTCATTATCCTCAATGATAAAGATGAAGACAGCTGGAAGTCTTTTTTTTCAGAAAACTTCTTCAAGCAGATGGTAAACAATACGGATGTTCCTTTGTTCTTTTTCAGGAATAAAAATAACAGAAATACCGGTACTGCGGACGGAACCAGTGGTTTTGATATCACCCTTCCCATCCCCGGATAAAAAATAAAATATGATGATAACACTACAAAAATATACAGCAGATAAAAAAGCCGATGAACCTCAGAAACAGGAAATCATCAGGTTTCTTTTTCAGCATCTTGAGCAGTATGGCGATCCGGAAGCGGATATTTCAAATGCCGTAAGCTACGCGATGGGAGAACAGAACAAGCCGGGAGGCCTTATCATTACAGCAAAAGAACAGGACAGCAGCAGCCTGGCCGGTGCGGTGGTGATTAATAAAACCGGAATGGGCGGATATATACCGGAAAACATCCTGGTCTATATTGCCACCGATAAAGATGTGCGCGGAAAAGGTATCGGAAAAATGTTAATGCAGGCGGCGGTTGATGCTTCGGAAGGAGATATCGCGCTCCACTGCGAGCCTGAAAACCCGGCCCTGCATCTGTACAAGAAGCTTGGCTTTACCAGTAAATATCTTGAAATGCGCTTAAAAAAATAAAATGTCACACATTACTCTACACACTCATAAATTAGCCCATAACTATCAGTATTTAAACCGCCTTTTCAGCGAGAATGGTATTGAATGGGCCGTTGTGGCAAAAGTGCTCTGCGGAAACGAAGAATTCTTAAAATGCCTGCTGGAAATCTGTGATAAAGATTTCTGCGACTCCCGGTTAACCAATTTAAGGCATATAAAAGAACT
>Ga0265798_10006459_pt1 | contig 15410 bp, 14 predicted proteins | sample P3T30metagenome_FD_192430 | JGI IMG/M metagenome (GOLD analysis project Ga0265798, IMG submission 192430) | Plant litter microbial communities from East Loma Ridge, Irvine, California - P3 T30 | ecosystem: Environmental > Terrestrial > Plant litter > Unclassified | place: USA: California... | reverse complement strand
CAGCATGCGCTATTCCTATCGGCGTTGCCGTCCTCTCATTGCTCGGCTCGATAGCAGCCACCAGCTTGGTAATGCAACGTCAAGCACTTTGGCTTGAAGGTATAGAACGGCGTATCGCAGCGACTAATGCTATGCTCAACTCAATGAAGGGTGTCAAGATGGGCGGACTCACTGAAGTGTTACGAGATGATCTTCAGAAGCTTCGAGTCGATGAGCTCAATATCTCCAAGAAGTTCAGGAAGCTCCTCATCTGGACTATGGGCTTCTGTAAGTCCTGTATCATGCAAAAACTCCCCTCATTCACTGACTTTCGATAGCCTACATCTCACCAATCGTGTCGCCCATCTTGGCGTTTGCTGTCTTCTCGATCATCGCACAAAACAGCGGCGGCCAAAGCACACTGGACACTGCCACCGTCTTCACTTCCCTCTCGCTGTTCACACTCCTCACTGAGCCTCTAGGATCTCTCATCATGGCACTTTCTTCGCTCATGGGAGGTGTGGGGTCGTTCAAGAGAATCCAGGAGTTCTTGACGCTAGCTCCGAGAAATGAGCAGCGCAGATTCCCTTCCATCTATGGTGGCAGCACAACGTCGCTGTTCGCAGGTGAGTCGATGAAGGGATCCGAGAGTTCTCAAAAGAGCCGCGGCTCTGTTGAAGTGAAGGAGTTCAGTGCGCTCGGCTCTCAGGCTATCGTGATCGAGAATGGCTACTTCGGATGGGACCCGGTCAAGCAGCCATCTGGTACCTTGCAGGATATCGACATGATCGTCCCACGCGGGAAGATTACCATGGTCGTGGGACCGGTAGGGTGTGGTAAGTCAACCCTGCTCAAAGCAGTGTTAGGAGAGTTGCCTGTAATGGGTGGCTCCCTGCAGGTGTCTTCCCTGCGGATCGCCTTGTGCGACCAAACCCCATGGCATGTGAACGGCACAGTGCAGGAGAGCATTATCGGTGCAGCAGTATTCGATCATCGGTGGTACTCATCGGTTGTTCGGAGCTGCGCGTTAGATGAAGACCTCCGGCAATTACCTCAGGGTGATCAAACCGAGATCGGCAGCAAGGGTATCGCATTGAGCGGAGGCCAGAGCCAACGAATTGTAAGACACGCCAACACTCACCCCTCTTTTCTTGATTGAACATTACTAACCACTGTACAATTCCAGGCGCTTGCCAGAGCAGTCTACGCCCAGAAAGACATCATCATCCTCGATGACTGCCTTAGCGGTCTCGATGGCCAGACCGAGAACCGCATCTGGCACAGCCTCTTCGGCTATGAGGGGCTATTGAAGCGATGCAGAACTACTGTTCTTGTTGCATCCTCATCAGCCAAACGTCTACCCTACTGTGATCATATCGTCTCTCTCGACAGCAATGGTAGCATCTCGGAACAAGGCCCCTTCGAGAAGCTAAGCAAGTCAGGAGGCTATGTATCAGGCTTTGATCTCGGACGCGCCGACTGGGACTACCGCCCAGAGAAGCACATCTACGAAGAGCCGCCACGATACACTGAGCGTCAGGTCACCGACACCCAGCTCACAGAGGACGACGTCCAAGCGGAAGCGAACCGCCGCACTGGAGACACAGCCATCTACCTCTACTACATCAGCACTGTGGGCTGGATCCCGACGATCATCTTCATCATTTCCATTGTCATCTTCATCTTCGGTATCTCGTTCCCAACAGTTTGGGTGAAGATGTGGGCGGAGTACAACGAGAACCACCCCAACGAGCGACTCGGTTACTGGCTGGGCATCTACGCCATGCTTGGTGGGCTTGCTCTCTTCTTCCTCATGGTCAGTTGCTGGCAGCTCATTATCACGATGGTGCCTCGTTCCGGTGTCACATTCCACAAGAAGCTGCTGGATACAGTGCTCGCATCGCCCATGTCCTTCTTCTCCACCACCGATACCGGAGTGACGCTCAATCGCTTCAGCCAAGATCTCATGTTAATCGACATGGAGCTGCCAGTCGCTGCACTGAATACCTTCGCCACTTTCGTTCTGGTCATCGGACAAATGGTTCTCATCGCTGTCGCGGCTCCCTACGCAGCCATCTCATTCCCTGTCGTCATTGTCGCAGTCTTCTTCGTACAGAAGTTCTACTTGCGCACGTCGCGTCAACTCCGCTTCCTCGATCTAGAAGCGAAGTCGCCGCTCTACACTCAGTTCAACGAGATACTGGAAGGCTTGGCGACTATTCGTGCCTTTGGATGGCAGAGTTTTGTCGAAGAGAAAGCCAAGGCGCTGCTTGACCGCAGCCAGCGTCCCTTCTACCTTCTCTTCGCGGCACAACGATGGCTGACGCTTGTCTTGGACCTCGTTGTTGCAGCTGTTGCCACCATTCTCATCGTCCTCGTCGTCACACTAAAGGGAAAGCTCAGCGCAGGATATGTCGGTGTTGCACTACTGAACGTCGTACTATTCTCTCAAAGCATCAAGCTGCTCATCTCCTTCTGGACTCAGCTAGAAACACACATCGGAAGTGTGGCTAGGATCAAGAACTTCACCACCGATGCCATCGCGGAAGACCATGAGAGCGAAGATCACATTCCCGCTTCCAACTGGCCAAGCGCGGGCAAGATCGAATTCAGAAGCATTGAAGCATACCACCGACCCGGTGAGCCCGTCATCTCAAACTTCTCCCTCTCTATCAACCCTAGTGAGAAGGTGGCCATCGTTGGTCGCACCGGTAGTGGAAAGTCGTCACTAGTCCTCTCACTCTTCCGCATGGTCGAGCTCTCGTCTGGCAGCATTACCATCGACTCCGTCCCTCTTACCCGCATTCCTCGTCAAACCATCCGCAGCCGCCTCATCGGCCTACCTCAGGACGCGTACCTACTACCCGGCTCGATCCGCCTCAACGCCGATCCTTTGAGAGAGTCGAATGACAAGGCCATCATGGCCGCGCTGAAAGACGTCCAGCTCTGGGACATCATTGTGTCCAAGGGTGATGTCGACAAGTACGCGCATCCGCTAGATGTCGAGGTCGAAGACCTCCACTTCTCGCACGGACAGCGCCAGCTCTTCTGTTTAGCGCGTGCCATGCTCAAGAAGGACAAGTCCACCGTGGTCGTCATGGACGAAGCCACCAGCAAGTAAGTCATCGCACATCCCATCGCACTTTCTTAATACTAACAACGACGCTTAGTCTCGATGCTGCAAGCGACGCCCATGTTCAACGCCTTCTTCGCTCCCGCTTCCCACACCACACACTCATTACCGTCGCGCACAAACTCGACACCATCCTCGACTTCGACAAGGTCGTCGTCATGAACAAGGGCCAGCTCGTCGAGTACGGCTGCCCGCACAAGCTGTTGGACCGCCAAGGAAGCTGGTTCAAGAGCCTCTACGAGGACACCGCACGAGGAGGAGACGTAGAGGACGACGATGACGATGACGCGATAAACACCGTATCGCGATAGGCACAGAACTGGACATATACATAATGATAATGGGGTGACGAGTTCATTTCTTTGCACATATGTCTGCGGGTATACAAAACATTTCCTCCTGTCATCACATCGGAGCCAAAAGGCGTTGGGGCATAGCAGACTGTGATTATTTATTTCCACCTCTATATTTATGAAGAAGCCAAGAGGTCTTCATGGTATCATCAGATGTTAATCACACTTTCATAATAAATACAATCATACTCCAGATCCTCCACAGAAATCAAGACGCACGTGAAAGCTCTACCATAACCTCCTGGCCTTGGTTCCTGAAACCCTGTAGCAACCAATTCTTGATACCGGCGATGACGTTCTCGGGGTTGCCATCGACAGTGTAGGCGGCCACCATGTCGCTCTTGATATACACCAGACGGAGGTGCTTCAGGGACTTGTTGTCGAAGATGGATTTCATCCCATACTTCCGAACAATATCCGCAACCGACCTCGTCACCCTTCTCTTAGCCCTCTCAGGATCCACCCGTTCTAACTCTTGAAGCTGTCTCTCACCGAACATCGAATCTGTAACCGTCGACGTATGCAGAGTGAAAGTCATCTCTTGTAGCTCAGGCAGACTTGAAGCGAGAGCGAGATACGGGTTCGAACTTCGGTTATCGGTAATCCCGGAGAACCAGTGAAAGCCGTTCATGTCGACTTTGAGGATGTTCTTGTCGATGTCGGGAAGGACTTGCAGCATATCGCCGATGAAGTAGGTGTCGGTGGTAGAGGCGACGGTGAAAGTCAGAAGGCGGATGTAGGGAAGGACGGTGTTGTTCCATTCTTCTTCTTTTTCGGCGTTGAAAGTGATACCTTTGAGGAACTGGGGGCGACCGGGATTGGCTTCTGGTGTACTGGACTCGGCGGCGATGTCAACGGTGAAAGGGCCTAAGGAGATGGTATGGTTAGAGTTGGTGGATACAATGAGGAGAGGGGACTTCTTTACTATTGCAAAGGATGTTCCAGACGGCGATGTTGGCGTCATCGGGTACACGGACATGAGCCAATCCGTGGGCTTGAAGGTTGCCAGTGGTAGTGGGGTTGTTGGAGGTAGACATGGTGAGGGCGTGTATATCTTCTGGGTGGTGGCTCGGGTATGGGAAGAAGGATGATAATGTAGTGAAGTATAGCAGGCAGTGAAGTCTTGAAGTGTAGGTAAGGAGTCCAAGTCTAGTGGTGGTAGGGGATTCTTATATATGGCCTCAGTGCGAGACTGGGCTACGTCGTGCTCACCTGCCATGATGCCCGTGTGACAAGAGCGTTTGCTTGAGGCAAAGGAGAAGGTCAAGCCAAAGGCGAAGAGGAGACTGATGACGCGATCAATAAATGACCAACGGAGCCATGTCTAGTATAGTTGACAATGTGAGAGCGATAGTGGGCTGGTAAACGCGCATTTTAGCGCTATCTATACATGATTTATATTCGCAATTGCGTCCAGTGTGCTCATGAGGCTCTATCATCATATCAAAGAAGACGTCAGGGGCCATTTGCATGTGACAAGACTCTCTCATTGCCGTTTGTATCCTCATTCACGTCAAGTCAGGGGACTACATCAGGTCCAGTTTGACATGGAATCGGTGTGGCAGCGCTCCGCAGAAAATGATGCATGCGACTGACTATAGCAAACGCTCTGAGAAAGCCGGGTATCCGCAGATGTCCGAGTCTCGGTCGAAGCTCTGTCTGGTATGACGACAAATCTTGCATTGAGAGAATCGTCGTTTTGAGATATCGTAAAGTGAGGGATGTGTGCGCAGAGCGATTCGAGTCAAATGCGTTCTGCGAGTGTAAATGTCGGTCCCTCCCAACGAACAACTACTAATCACCGAAACTATTTCAGCAATAAAGTTGGGGCCGGACAGAATGTTAATGTATGGTGTTGTTCGCGGAGTAATCAAGACGGGCGGCGGGTCATTATCTGACCGGCTAAACTTCGCTGCTGACATAAACCCGGCCGTGTCTGTGACGCGACACGACACTCGGCGTTGGAAGGATCGTCGGAATGCCCAGAGTAATCGCGGACCCGTTTCACAGCCCCGGGGCCGTCGCATGTCCCAGGGCGCGCTCTACACACTCATGAACACCCTCACGATGATATCCAGCTAACGATAGGTATCACTGACTTTTGCAGCTTGCTCCTTGCGTCCTTTCTCTTTGTTACCGTCGCGCCATTGGCATGCGCGTCAGCCACATACCCGCCCCCCTTCGTTCCTCCCGCCGTACGTCCACGAGCTATCGCAATGGCATTACAATTGGGTTCGCCGCGAGAATCCCTAGAAGAAGATGGAGCCCTCTTGACCCCGACAGAACCGGCCTTCCTGCCACCGCACAAACCGACCAAGAAGCCATGGGTACTCCTCGTAGTGCTCATCTTTATCATTGTCGCAGTCGTCGATGTGGGTGCCTACCTTGCCGAGCCACCTCTGACACGTCTATTTGAGGAGAATCTATGTCTCAAGTACTACCGCGAACAAGACCCTTCGGTGATCGATGGCGACGGAAGCATACCAGAGCAGCTGTGCAAAGTGGATGTGGTGCAGCAGAGACTCGCGACCATTTTTGGCTGGCAGGACATGTTCAGCGCGATACCGGGCATTCTTTTGGCTGTACCATATGGCACCTGGGCAGACAAAGTAGGGCGGAAGTGGATCGTCACAGCAAGCTTGGTCGGGTTGGACCTTGCCTTCGTCTGGGTGATGATAATAAGTAAGACGGCATTGCACGAATCTTGTATATATGCTAACGTATGGGTAGCCTACTTCAATTCTCTCCCTTTACAGCTGACGTGGTTCTCGAGCGCCTTCACGATCATCGGCGGCGGTCCAATCGTAGCCATGGCTATCGGTGTAACAATGATCTCCGACATTGTGCCTCCAGAAAAGCGAACGACGGTCTTCCTATACCTGACGGCCTGTGTCCTTGTTGCGGAAATGCTGGCACCGATAATGGCAGCGAGGCTGATGGAGAGCGGGAACTGGCTGCCTCTGCTATTGTCACTAGCGATACAGCTCATGGGGGTTGTTGTGGCTCTGTTCATCCCCGAGACGCTGCACCTGCGCGATCTGCCTGAACCCAAGGACAGCGGAGACCAGGTCTTCGAGCTACAGCCCACGCCTACAACCAGCCACTTTTCGCTGCGAGCACAACTCCGCAACTTCCAGGATGCAGTGCACTTCCTGAGGAGCGATTGGACCTTGAGCCTGGTCGTCCTTACGTTCTTGGCCAATAGACTGGGCAGACAGTGCATCTCGCTCCTGGTCCGTTATGCTTCGAAGCGTTACAACTGGGAGATCAAGAAGGCCGCCTACTTGCTCTCATTCCGCGCAGCCACCAACTTGGTGGCTGTCACTATCTTGATCCCACTAGCAAACTTCTTTCTCTTGAAGAAGCTGCGATTCCCTGCACACTGGGCTGATCTCTGGATCGCACGCGGATCCATAGCTTTTACTACCATTGCCTTCTTCGTCATGGGTATTGCCGCACATCCTTCACTTCTGATCATTGGGCTTCTCATTTACAACATGGGAACTGGTTACACCGCTGCAATGCGATCCGTTTCCATTCATGTTGTGGGCGGTCAGTCGAGTCCTGATATTGGCAAGCTCATGAGCACCATTGCGATTGCAGAAAGTATTGGCGCTATGATCGCGGGCCCACTGCTGAGCGAGCTGTTCCAGGTGGGTATTGGTCTTGGCGGCGCCTGGCTTGGTTTACCTTTCTTGACCTCCGTTGTGGTATTCGCGTTCATGACTGTTGTGACGAACTATATTGACGTGGGGGATAAAGAGCCGTCCTATGTGCCGGTGCACGACGAGGATGAGGAAGAGATACGCACGAGTGCGCTGGACCATGAGGAACTCGCCAGGCATAGAGACCTGCCATGATCTTGATATACAGACAGACTGCCTGGCCCACATTTAGACAATTCGACTTCTCATGCGCGATCGCGAAGGCTTTCTTTTCCATTTGGGGCGCATGTCATCTTATCAAGGTAGTAAGACTTCCCCAGGAAGGTGCGTTCCAGAGACAGCGGTATCTCCTACCATGCGAGGCCTGAAGTCGCCGCTTCTTCCACAGCACAAGCAGTGACTTACAAGACTGCAACTGCCGCAACAACATTTGGCTGCTGTGTCTTTCTTCCCACATGTTCGAATGCATCACCTCTCATACCATACCGTTGGTCGTGCTTCATTACCGCTGTTTCTGCTATATGCCGTCAACACGTCTTTAGCACTGCTTCGCTAAGTTGGCCGCACCCTCTTACCACACTACTCCAGCAACCACAGTTTTATCCTGCCACTCCGATGCTTGCTCGTGCGAATAGCGATGCAGGTACCCGACTCCGCCGGTCTAAGTCTGCCTCGACCGTCCACAAACGTCCCACTTCCATCGCCGAACCGCTGGATCTAGATGCGATCAAACAGCAGGCCCTGGCTGCAGCCACTGCTGCCTTTGCTCGTGCGCAGGCTCAAAATGCGGCAGACCGTAATGCAAAACGCAGTGTCGAGCTGGCGAGATCGAAGAGCAACGCCAGCCGCAAGTCTCTCACCTCCCAGGGCAGCCACTTTCCTCCTCGCGACTCGAGCTTCCGGTCTTTGCAGCGTCCGACGGCCGAGCAGACGAGAAGTGCTCAACGCCTGTCTCAAGCTTCAGCAGACTCTATGGAACAGAACACAGAGCAATTCCCGCCCTTCTATCCTACTCCCAGCGTTCATGGGTCGCTTTCCATACCGCGATATCTATCGACGCAGCCTTCGATCACGTTCAGCGAAAATGCTAGACCTAGTTCCCAACCGAAGTCCTTCAGGCAGAGTGCTTCATCCTCAATTACCTCGCAGCAGATACGGAAGGCGCGTTCCATGTACTACGCAAGCAGTGTTCAGACGGGATCACCGATTGCTCGGCCGCCGTCCAAGTATCTTACAACACCACCTGTAGCAAGCATCAGCCCGGTATCAGAACCCTCGCCCATACCTCTACCCTCTCGAACGATTCGGCCGTCACCACTGGCAGGCCCGCGTATGCCGGTCACAGTCGGACCTGACACTACGCTTGACAAAGTACGAGATGAGTATCTACAAGACTTTCAGCAGAAGGCGGTGAAGCACAAGCCGTCGATGTTTCTAGCGCCCTTCAAGAAACGACAAGACAAAGGAAATGATAAGGGCAAGCGTGTCGCGTCGGAAGCGCAATCGTTCTCTACGAATTATCAGCAAACACCCGACGAGTCGACGGTGGATCTTGCTTTGAGCGACTTCGTGCCACCCCAGGGAATCAAGGAAAAGAGATCGTTTTCTGGCTCCCTCAAAAGCAAGATCAAGAAGGTATTTCGGCGCACGTTGGGCAAGTCGACCATTCTTCCTGTTCAGCAGATCGATGCCAGCCGTGACTACTTCCATACTGCGCACTACAGTCCACCCACTGCGAAAGAAGGACTCAGTATTCCTCCGCCTAACGAAGAAACATTAAAACGCATTCGTGCTCGGACACCGTCACTTGAAGGCGCTTACCCCGCATTTCTACGATCTGGATCCAGAAGCAACAGCACTGGAAGTGCACGGAGTAACCGGAGTCTTCACAGCGAAGCTAATGCTGCGAACATATCAGCTTCTCGAGTTACAAGTTGGGGAACTACTACCACCAGCGACACGCTGACACAACGTGCCATGAAGCGAATGACCGTTATCCATGAGTCTAAAGATAGCATTGGGAGCGAGGCAGACCGTGCGGCATCTACGAGTGCTTCGCGAAGGAAGTCTCTGCCTCTCCCACCTCTCGCTGCTTTCCGCGATCCCATGCCCATGGAGATCCTCACTGAAGAGTCACTTACGCCTGTCGATCCCAAACGCGTCTTTTCTGCATTGATGAAAGAGATAGGATCGTCAAAATCACAAAAGTCTTCAAGCCCCGCCAAACGAACACCAGGCGCAGAAAGCGATGTTTTTGAGTCCAGTACTACCAAGCTGTTCTCTCATACACGAGAGTTGCATTCCAGTGGAAGTCGAAACCTTCGTAGCAGTATCGATCTAGAACAGCGACCACCATCACGACGACCGGCCACGTCCCAAAGCACTCAGAGCAAGACCAGCACGATCAGATCTTTTGGACGGGCGATCAGATCCACCATCCGCACAGTCACACCCATCGGACAACACTCATCACCTGATCCAGGCCCTGTCAGTCGTGTGGATGGCACGAAAGGAGTAAATCGAAGAGAGGAAACGATGCCTTCGGCAGGCAGCACGCCTGAGTCTGATGATACACAGACCGATAGTGATGGAGCTGAGCGCAATTGTGCCGTTCAGATGTTTACTCCAACGACATCGCAAATCGAGAAGCGTGTAGAGAGAGCTAAAGACCGTTGGAAGACTCCTCTGGATGGGGCAGAGCACGTCCAGTTCCCGCGTGAAACTGGCAGAACTTACGATGTCGCATCGTTTGTTCACCGGACTGATGACTTCACGAAACCGGCTGTTCAAGATGACAAAGAAGTTGCACCGGGCGCTCGTGGCATGGCTGGTCAATTCCCACGAAGACTGCCTGTTTCGCCTAGAGTATCCGTATCACCAGCTTCTCACACTGCCATGACGCCAATGTCTCCCAGCATCTATTCACGAAACACAGATGGCGTCAGCATCCTTCCTAATGACAGTGTAATGTCTTTCGGAGGGCCTGGTGAGGTTGAGCAATCTCAGGATGGCGGCTCAGCAGTCGTTTCAACTAGTCGGTCAATAAGAAGCTACGTTGTGGGGACGCCTTCTCCCCATCGTCGCGAACCTACTCGGACTAGTCGTGACTGGAGGGCTTGGTTGTCGCATGAGATCTCTGGTATGGAGCTTACCAGTCAAGAAGATTTAAGAATTCATGATCGGTATACCACTCCATCAAAGAAAGTCAGACCAGATTCGAGCCGTACATCGCACACAGAACACGAAGACACGACGGTGGTTCTTAGGGGATCGCTCGATGTCTCCACGCCGCGACCGCGTGCCGAGGATACAAATGATAACACTGGAGTGACTGTTACTCGCGCAGAAGATCTCAAGCGTCGCGATGACGATGATGCACGTGCTGCGACGTTAGATGCGGAGAATTCTTCGTCGCACACCAGCACACGCGACGGCAATCAGACCCTACTTCGACAGATTGGTGATACTAAGAAGCTCATCAAATACTCTCAGCCCGAATCAAGGTCTCTTTCGAACAGGCAGCATCTACTGTCAACACCCGAAGGCCACGCATCTAGATCGCGTCCGGCTTTTGAAACGCCAGAATTGCCTTCAAGAAATGACCGGTTCTCGTTTCCTGATACTGGTCGACGCTCCAGTAGTAACGTCCTTGGATCGGCCACCGAGTCAAATCTGCCAGGCAAACCCCAATCCTCGCCCAAGTCCACACCTGATCCCAAAGCTACCACCAATACATCTGCCCCAGCCACGAACGAAACTACACAGCGCGTACCTATCACTAACCTAAAGAGGAGCCCCGCACGCAAGGAGAATGTCACTCCTCCGTCCCTCCGCAGTCACAAAAGCTCCACCATCTCCCCGCTAGGTCTATCGACGCGACCAAACTCCCAGCAACTACTGTGTACGCCCCGCCGTAACTCACCCAGCACCAACGTTCACACCCTTGAAACACCGTCAGCAAAGAAGAATACCAGCTCAGCAGAAATAGTAACGCCCCTCCGTCCTCGTATCCGCGCAACTTTACGGCCCATGTCGCCCGAGAAACTCGCTCGTAGACCACGAAGCGCCTTCGACCTCCGCGGCACCAACAATACAGGTCGTCCCGCCGTCATAGACATGGATAACTACTCTCCACTTCCTGGCTCAGAGCTCCGTCGTCCAGCACTAACACTGAAAACTTCGACTAGTTCATTGGCTATGAGTAAGGAACCGTATCCTGAGACCAGAGTTTCTGTTGGGAGGGGTATTGAAAGTGTGCTTGGCGGTGAAAGCCCTGGGAACGGAGGCAGGGATGGCAATGTAACACCAGGTCAGCGAATGGCCGACAAATTCTTAAGGCAGAGGAAGAGTGAGAATGCTTTGTCGCCGGGTGGAAGTGCGGGAAAGCAGAGCTTGAGGGGTGGGTTGGTGTTGGTTAGGGAGGATACGCCTGCGTTCTTGTGACCATACAATTATCTAGAGATATGTGTATCGCGACAGAGATATGGCGATGGGACTCTTTGGATACACGTAAGGGTGGATATGCATGACATGGGGTTGGGTAATTGGATGGTCTTTGATGGGATATGGGGGCTTTTGGGCGGTTTTGCTGTTCGGTTGGCTACTTGGTATGGTATATGCCCGGTATTTTGTAGTTTTGCTGGCATCAATCGCAGTTACATCTTTACGTGTTCACGTCTCTATATGCATACTCCGAAAAATACAAATACACAATAACAGGGTATTTTACTACAAAGGAAAAACGCTGATGTTGAATCCACCTCTTCTCTCTCCTCCCATCCCTTATCTACCCATTCCCTTTGACTCATCACAACAACTCCCCCTCCTCATTCAACCCCCCTTCATCCTCTTCCTCCTCGAAATCCATATCCGCCGCCGCCTCATCCGCCTTCCTCTGAACCTCCTTCAACCCACTCATCTCCTCAACCCAACCCCTCTCATTCAGCGCCCTAGCCACAAACTCCCAAGGATCCTTATTATACGCCTCGAGCACCCTATCGCTACACGCAGAGCAGCAGTCATAGGGTTTGCCTTCGACTTGCAGGTTCGAGAAGGTGGATAGGTAGCCTCTTATCGTATGGGGAATTGTACCGAGGGGGTGTTGGAAGGGTGGTGGGAGAGCGGGGTGTGAAGGTGCGGGTGTGGGGGGAGTGTTGTTTTTGGGTTGGATGGAGGGGGGTGCTGCGCGGGCTTGGGAGGGGTGCTGCAGGATGGACATGAGGAGTTCGACGAGGAGGGAGGAGGCGAGCGGGGCGACGCCGGGGCGGGTTACGGTGCATTGTTGGTCGAGGGTCGCGTTGCTTAGGGACTGTTTTATTGGGGTTAGCGGTGTGAATCTAGAAGTATGGGATAAGGGAACTTACATCTGCGGGCGCAACGACGTCGTTGCAGAAGTAACATCCTAGTTCTACTTCTCCCCTTCCTTCTTGCGTTGTCTTCAGGCCGTGGCGCATGACTACGTAGGTGTCGAAGCCTAGTGCGGCGTTGAGGACGATCTTCCCGTAGGCTTTGCCCATGACGGTCGGCAGCCATCTACTCTCTCGTGTGTCCATGAGCAGGAAGATGGCGTCGTGTTCGCTGATCAGCTGCTGTAGCTTCTCAAACTCGGCCTTTGTCTTTGCGCTATCGGTCATTGGGTGACCCAGCATCGGTACCTCCATGACGTGCCCTTGAGCGTCAACGCCTGGGTATATCTCTTGCAGAGCCTCTGCCGCCCTTTCGGCTTTCTTTGCGCCGCCTTGTAAACAGTCGTTGAAGTTGAAGAGAGGCTGCCGTACGGGGTTAGAGAAGCTGACTGTGGCGTTGTCGATGAATGTGATCTTTCTTACACCCCATCCCATCAGCGTTCTTGAGACGTAGGTGCCTAATGTTCCCGCTCCGAGCAACAGACACTTGCAGTTCTTGATGACGTCCAGGTCGATGGTAGGAGCTATCCGCCACTTGATCAGCTTGAGGTTGAGGTCCACAGCCTGATCTGCCAGTTTGCGCTCGTCCATGTATTCAGAAAGATCCACGTTGCGCGATGTCAGCTTGCCTGATTCTGTCCGTTCCCAGCCCGTTACTTTGGGCAACTTGGGTGTCTGTGGGCGAGTGTCTGGTGTTTCGGAGGTGGGCACTGCCTCGGGTATTGGGTCTGACCGTAGTTGCAGGATCAACGAGTTGGAGTGGTCACGTCGTGTGTGGGTGTCGCGATAACACATGATTTGAGCGTCGTTGAGGTGCCACCGATTCCGCATCAGCACGAGCAAGTTGCGAAGGGGCCAGCCTGGGTTGGTTTCGTATGTGGAGGGGTCGGCGAAACATATGAAGCGATCTTTGCTATCCACCTTGTCGAAGAAGCCCTTTTCGTAGGCCTCCAGTCTGCCTATGGACCATGTGTATCCAAATTCTTCCAAGGGTGAGACGGGCGTTTTTGGCCTCTCTTCTGGATCTCCGCCACCTTGTATGCGCTTGGCTAGGAAGAAGCCTCTTTGGCGGACGTCTGAGCTATATCGCCACGTCTGCACCGCGTCTACCAAGTATGTAGTCTCCCTAGAGTGTAGCCTTGTTGCCTCCCCAATCTGCTTCCACGGTGGATCTGACTGTATGGCGGGGAAGCCAAAGTGGTATGTGAACTTGTACTTCTTGAGGTTTGCGAAGATGATGGCTGTGAAGGAGGAGAGGAGGGAGGGGCATTCGTATATCGAGCCGTCGTGGATAGCATCCCATATCTATGCCGCGTCAGTTTTGATCGCAGGGAGAGATGTTGGACGTACTGTTTGGGCGCATCGTTCGAGTATGGCGGCGCGATCGAGACTCTTGTAGTCTTCTATGGTGTTGCAGTTCTTGATGATGCCTTCGGCGCGGCAGAACGTTGGAGGGGTATCGTCCGACGTCAGCGCATTCGGGTGTATCTGTACTCGCATAGATCGCGACGAGTGCTCTCCAGGACGGACTTCGTACAGCCCGAGCACCTTGCGCGCGGAATCGTCGAGTTTGTCATGGTTGATTTTGATGTGTGCGAGAGCGGCATAGAACTGAACGTCGACATCACTCAGCCAGGGCGCAAACTTGAGGGTGGACATGGTGGGCGGTAATAGCAGATGGTGGGGTTGCGATGAGACGGAGTGAGGATGCGTGGCGAGGCGGAGATGTAGTATGCAGGGGATGTGTCCTAGCAGGCAATGATGATGCCAGTCATACGAGCAAAAGCAATACACGTGCAGCTGTCAAGGGCGCCTGCATGTGACAGTGAATGTCCCAGTGATGCTGAGGCAGCCGCACGCTTCACCCCGCGCGCCGTCATGGGTCCAGCCCTGAGCGATCGATGAGCGAGGCCCCGCCACGCTAGACGCGTTCCTGCAGCCGACCACGCGCTTACCCGCTGTTAGCAATCCGAGATTCGATCCACGAGTCCGCCCTTGCTGTTCCCAGGATACAGCACATCTAGACGACATCTATCGCTATGCTTATTGGATTGTGCGGAGGCAAGCACCGTCCGAGATTATATGAGACGAGGCTGACAGGGTACAGGAATATGCGCGGGCAAGTCGTCGATAGCTTCGTACCTCGTCGAGGAGCACCAGTTCATCCGCCTACGCCTGGCGCGAACTGCTGAGACGCCCCCAGAAGAGAAGTCAGCTTCCAACACACGTGTCCCTTCGCCGGTCAAGTCGTCCGTAGACGCACGGCATACCTTCCCGAGCATCGATTCGCTACTCGACTTCGTCACGTTGAGATGGAGAGAACGATTCGTTACAACGGACATATGGGACGAAACGGTCGTTGATGCCCTGCTGAGGCGTCCTTTCTTCCTCCTCGTCAGCGTCGACGCGCCTGTCAGTGTGCGATGGCAGCGGTTCAAGGCCCGATGTGCTGCCACGGACCACACACCGCCTACTCTCGAGGAGTTCGTTCTACGCAATGACAAGCACTTGTTTGCTCCCAGAACAGGCCTAAGCGCCCTCTGTCAGAGAGCACAGCTGAAGCTACTTAACTCGTCGTCCGACATGGCTTCCCTGCGTAGTGCCATCTTGTTCCTGGACCTCATGGACGAGGCCCGCGTACGGCCAAGCTGGGATCAATACTTCATGCAGTTGGCAGACCTGGCAGCGCGCAGGAGCAACTGCATGAAGCGACGAGTCGGTTGCTGCATAGTACGGGAGAAGCGTGTCATTAGCACCGGGTACAACGGTACCCCACGTGGCATGACCAACTGCAACGAGGGCGGATGTACGTTCACACTCAGGAATCCCCACGACACAGACTAACAACATACAGGCCCCCGCTGCAACAACGCCG
>Ga0265798_10006458_pt1 | contig 15411 bp, 12 predicted proteins | sample P3T30metagenome_FD_192430 | JGI IMG/M metagenome (GOLD analysis project Ga0265798, IMG submission 192430) | Plant litter microbial communities from East Loma Ridge, Irvine, California - P3 T30 | ecosystem: Environmental > Terrestrial > Plant litter > Unclassified | place: USA: California... | reverse complement strand
CGGCAACATGGGCGCGCCTGTTAAAATCGCACGGCAGCCCGTGTATAAAATAGCAAGGAGTCTGACATGTTCAAGATGTTTGGTGCCGGTGGCACGCGGTGTCCCCGCTGCGGGCAGCGCAATGGTGGCGCGGACGGTTACTGCGGCGGCTGCGGCCTGTCGCTGGGTGCGCCGCGCAGCGAGCCGGTGCTGCAGGAAAACCGCTGGGTGCCGGCGGCCGACGAGCTGGCCGTCTACTTCGGCGTGCGCGAACTGTCCGGCATCTTCACCAAGACCTTGCGCGTGCCCGCCACGACCCGCGCCTACATCCTGCAGGGCGAAACGGCCACCGAGGTGACGCAGGGCGAATACGAACTGGAAGGCTTTTTCGCGCGCCTGAACAACCTGCTGCGCGACCAGCACGCCGAGATCCTGATCACCCGCACCACGCCGCTGCCCGTCGAGTTCTCGTTCTCTGACCTGGGCACCGCCGAACATTTGAACGTTACGGCGCGCTTCACCGTCGGCCTCAAGGTCGAACAGGTGGCCGCGTTTGCCCAGCACTTCATGACGGCGCCGGGTACGGTGACGACGCGCCACCTGCACGAACTGCTGGCACCGATGGTGCGCCAGATCGCCGCGGAATTTGTCGGTGCCCGCTCGCTGCGCGAGATGAACGCCAATCCCGACCTGCGCCTGCAGCTGGACGAAAGGCTGCAGGCCGCCTTGAAACTGCGGCTGGCGGAATTCGGCCTGGCCGCCGTGCAGGTCGACACGCTGGCGCTGCGGCACGATAAATTCGACGCCAACCGCGAGCGCATCGGCAGCCTGTGGCTGGTGGCGGACGAGCGCCACGTGCAGCTGGAGCACGTCAAGCAGCTCGACCAGCTGTACGATGAGGAGGAATGGCAGGCCATCTGGCGCGCCGAGCAGAAGGCGCGCAGCGAGTACCGCCGCGCCGAACTGCGGCAGGATTCCACGGTGGACAAGGCCGAACTGGCGCTGCGCGAATCTGAACGCCTGCAGGCAGTGCGCGCCCGCGAGATCGACCTGTATGCGCGCATCGTCGAAGCCGAATCGCGCAAACATGCGTTCGACAAGGGCGCCGGCGCCGCCGTGGCGGAGCTGGAACACGAGCTGGCGAAAAAGGCTTCGCAGTATGCCGGCACCGCCGCCGAATGGGAACACGTGCGCAAGCTGGCGCAGATCCGCATGCGCACCGAGCTGGAAGTGGCGCAGCAGGCGGCGGTGGAAGAGCGCGCGCTGGCGCGCCAGCGCTTTACCCACGGGCTGCACCTGCAGCAGATCCGCAACCAGATGGAACAGGCGCTGGCGATCGAGGACGAAACGGCGCGCCGCGCCCAGACGAAACGCCTGCAGCAGGCGGAAATCGATGCGCAGCGGCGCGAAGCCGAGTTCGAGGCGGAACATCACCAGGCGCGCTTCCAGGGCGTGGCGCTGGCGAACCTGGCGCGCCGGCGCGAGGCGGAACGGGTGCAGGAATGGGAAGAAGAGCTGCACCTGGCGCGCAAGCGCGAGCTGGCGCGCGGCGAGGGCGGCAAGGATGCGGAGGCGGCGGCGCGGCTGGAAGAGCTGCGCCGCGGCGGCGCCAGTGCCGAAGCGCTGGCCCAGCATGAAAGGCTGCTGCGCACGATCGAGGCGGACGGTGTCCAGCAGCGTCAGGCCGCCGCCGTCGCGTTCGAGGCGGAAGAAGGGCGCCTGGCGCTGAGACTGCGCGAGCACGAGGCGCAGTGGCAGCAGGAGCTGCGCCGCCTGGAGCACGAGCGCGAGGAGCGGTTCCGGCAATGGCAGCATGAATACGACACCCTGGCCGCGCAGCAGAACCACGCGGCCGAACTGGCACGCATCGAGATCGAACGCATCCAGGCCGTCGGCACGCTGTCCGACACGGGCAAGATCGCGCTGGCCGATACGCCCAACGCGCAGGCGCTGGCGCAACTGATGAAGACGCAGGCGCACGCCGGCATGAGTCCCGACCAATTGCAGGCGCTGGCGGGCGTGGTCGCGGCCGAGAACAGCATCAGCCAGCTCGACGCGATGCGCCTCGCCCAGCAGACGGTGGCCGATGAACGCAGCCGCAACGACGCGCAGCAGGACAAGGACCGCCAGCACCAGCTGGAGCTGCTGAAACTGCAGAACGCCACGCACGCGAACGCGCTGGCGGCGCAGATGCAGCTGGGTGTCGGCGTCGCGCAGGCCGGCGCGCCCGTACATCATCACCATGCACCGGCGCCGGCGGGCCCGCGCGTCTGCGTCAACGGCCATCCCGTGCCGGCGGACCGGCCGGACGCGAAGTTCTGCGCGGAGTGCGGCGTGCCGCTGCAGCGGTAAAGGCGGCGATGCAGACAGCCAGAGAAAAGATTCGCGAACTGCGTGCGCTGCATGAGGACGGCCTGTTAAGCCTGGAGGAATTCGACCGCCGCAAGAACGCCATCCTCGATGCCGAATATGCGCCGCCGGGCGGCAGCGCGCCGCCGCTGCCGCCACGCCAGGGCACGGAACTGGGGCTCATGGCGGGCCAGGAGATCGGTCCGCAGCACCGCCGTTACCGGCTCGAGCGGCTGATCGGCATGGGCGGCATGGGGCAGGTCTGGCAGGCCATCGACCTGGCCACGCATGCGGAACTGGGGCACAGCGAGATCGTCGCGGTGAAGATCCTGCCGCCGGCGCTGACGCAAAGCCCCGTGCACGCCCGGCTGCTGGTGGAGGAAGCCACGCAGGCGCGCCGCCTCGCGCACGGCAATATCGTGCAGGTCTACGAATGGGCGCAGGACCCGGCCACGTCCAGCTACTTCATCATCATGGAATGCCTGGAAGGCGAGGACCTGGATGCCTGGCTGGCGCACCATGGCCGTGCCGACCTGGCGGCGGTGGAGCGCATCCTGCGCCCCGTCGCGTCGGCGCTGCAGTACGCATGGGACAAGCACCGGCTGGTGCACCGCGACCTGAAACCGGGCAACGTGTTCCTGACGGCGCACGGCGAAATCAAGCTGCTCGACTTCGGCATCGCCGCGCGCGCCCGCGATAACGCTTCCAGTCCCGGCGGCGCACACGCCCGTACGCCGAACGCCGGCACGGCGGGCTACCGCGCGCCGGAGGCGGGCACGCACCAGGGGCAGCCGTCGCCGAAGCTGGACGTGTATGCCGTCGCTGTCATGGTCTACCAGCTGCTGGCGGGCGCGCTGCCGTTCGACGACGCCCGCTCGGCACAGTTCCAGCCGGCGCCGCCGCCGGGCCTGAACGACGCGCAGTGGCAGGTGCTGCAGCGCGGCTTCGCGTTCGACCACGAGGAGCGGCCGGAATCCGTGGCGGCGCTGCTCGACGCACTGGCGCGCGCCGCCGGGCCGACGCCGGAGGAGCTGGCGGAACGGGACGCACGGGCGCAGCGCGAGCGCGAGCAGGAACGAGAGCGGGAGCGCGAGCGCGAAGTACTGGCGGAACAGCGCGCCGCACCGCCGGTGCCGGCGGTCGACCCGAAGGAGGCGGAGCGCCGCGCCGCCGTCGAGGCGGCCGAGGCGCGTCGTCTGGAGCTGCAACGGCAGATGGAACTGGCCGCCCGCCGCAAGGCCGAGGCCCAGGCGGCCGCGCTGGAAAAGCTGCGCCAGGACCAGGTGCGGCGGGCGCTGGAAAAGCAGCGCCGGCTCGAAGCCGAGGCGCAGGCGCAGGAACGCAAGGAGCGGCTGCGCCAGCAGTTGCTGGCGCGGCGCGAAGCCGATGCGCTGAAGGCGCGCCAGATCGAAGAAGAGAAGCAGCGCAAGGCGGCGCAGCTGAAGGCGGAAGCGGCGTATCGCGCCGAACAGGAACGGCACCGGCGCGAGCAGGCGGCGCGCCACGCCGCGGAACTGGCGGCACAGCTGCCCACGTCCACCAGCCCCGTCGCGGATGCGGGCGGCGTGCTGCGCGATGCGTTCATCGATGGCAGCGGCGTCGGCCCGGACCTGGTGCTGATTCCGACGGGCCGGTTCGAGATGGGCGCGCACGACTACGAACACTCGGTGGCGCTGAAGGCGGGCGCGCAGGCATCATGGCTGGAGCGCGAGAAGCCGCCGCACTGGGTCGGCATCGACCATTCGTTCGCGCTGGGCCGCTACCCGGTCACGGTGGGCGAGTGGCGCAAGTTCGTCCGCGCCACGGGCTGGGAGCCGAAGCTGGACTTCGATTGGGATAACCCCGGGTTCAGGCAGACGGACGACCATCCCGTCGTGGGCATCAGCTGGTATGACGCGCAGGATTATGTGAACTGGCTGTGCGTGATGACGGGCCAGGTCTACCGCCTGCCCAGCGAAGCGGAATGGGAGTACGCCTGCCGCGCGGGCACGAAGACGGCCTTCAGCTTCGGCAACGAGATCGGCACCGAGTACGCCAACTACGACGGCAACTTCACCTATGGCGCCGGCGTCAAGGGCGAGACGCGCAACGGCACGACAAAGGTCGGCAGCTTCCAGCCCAACCCGTGGGGCCTGTACGACATGCACGGCAATGTATGGGAGTGGGTGCAGGACCCGGTGCACGACAACTACGTGGGCGCCCCCACCGACGGCAGCGTCTGGGAGCACGGCGGCGACCCGTCGCGGCGCGTGCTGCGCGGCGGCGCATGGCTGTACCAGCCGCGCTACCTGCGCTCCGCCGTGCGCAACGGCTACTCGGCGTTCCTGTCGAACGACGTGGTCGGCTTCCGCATCGCCCGGCGGCTGGGATAGCTGGGGGCAGGCACCAACGTTTATCACGCGTAGCCTAATGCGCCGCCGACTTTGAAAACACGTTCATCACGATGACACCGGCAACGATCAACGCCATCCCCGCCAGCGCGGCGGCATCGAGCTTCTGGCCGTAGACGACCCAGCCGACCAGCGAAATCAGCATGATGCCGACGCCGGACCACACGGCATAGGCGACGCCGACAGGAATCGTGCGCAACGTCAGCGACAGGAAATAAAACGCGATGCCATAACCGGCAACGACGGCCACGGAAGGCAGCAGCCGCGTAAAGCCGTCACTGGCTTTCAGCGCGGACGTGGCAATGGTTTCGGAAACGATGGCAATCGCCAGGAAAAGCCAGTTTTTCATGAGGTACTCCCGCGGCAAAACGGGGAGTATGCAGCGCACTGCTGCAAATGACCAGATTGACATCCCTGGCGAGTTCGCCGCAAATGGCGTCGCCATGCCCCATTCGGGCAGTAGGCAGCGGCGGCCAAAGGGTGTAGATTCAGGCAAACTTGTTCAGGCAAACTTATTCAGGCAACCAGGAACCCCCCATGTCGACACCCATCACCGTCATCCGCGACCGCACCCAGCCCATGCGCCACATCGTCCACGTGCGCAATCACATCCTGCCCGCCGACGTATCGGTCGAGGAGGGCGGGCTCGATGCGGGTCCGTCGCCGCACGATCTGTACGACGCCGCACTGTCGGCCTGCAAGGCGCTGACGGTGCTGTGGTACGCAAAACGCAAGAACATCCCCGTCGAGGACGTGCAGGTGACGACGGCGCGCGATGCCAGCGAGGAGCGCCACGGCGTCTACCGCCTGGCCACGACCTTGCACCTGACGGGCGACCTGTCCGCCGCGCAGCGCGAGGAGCTGCTGGGCGTGGCGGCCAAATGCCCCGTGCATAAACTGATGACGAGCGTGACGACGGAAGTCACAACCGCATTGGCACCGACCCTGGCCGCGGAGGCGGCATGACCGTCGCCCAACTCCTCAAAGGTCACGACAAGGACCTGGGCGGCGGCTTCATCGTGCGCCGCTACCTGCCGGCCGCCGTGAAACAGGCCGTCGGCCCGTTCATCTTCTTCGACCACTTCGGCCCGATCGACGTGGCGCCGGACGCCAACCACGACGTGCGGCCGCACCCGCACATCGGGCTGGCGACGGTCACGTACCTGTTCGAAGGCGCGATGGATCACCGCGACAGCATCGGCACGGTCCAGCGCATCGAGCCGGGCGCAATCAACTGGATGACGGCGGGCCGCGGCATCGTCCATTCCGAGCGCACGCCGCAGGACCTCGTCGGCCGGCCGCACCGCACGCACGGCCTGCAACTGTGGGCCGCGCTGCCGCAGGCGAACGAACAGGACGCGCCGGGCTTTTCGCATACGTCCGCCAGCGCGATTCCCGAACTGACGGTCGGCGGCGCCACCGTGCGCGTGCTGATCGGCAGCGCCTTCGGCCAGACATCGCCCGTGCCGACGTTCATGGAGACCCTTTACCTGGACGTGCAATTGGCCGCCGGTGGCGAGCTGTCGCTGGACGACCTGCCGGCCGAGGCGGCGATCTATCCCGTCACGGGCACGCTGCTGCTGGACGACGTGCCGCTGGCCCCGAACCTGATGGCACTGCTGGACACGACGCAGCGCGTGCCGCAGCGCGTACGGGCGGAAGGCGACGCCCGCTTCGTCGTCATCGGCGGCGCCCCGCTGGACGGGCGCCGCTTCATGTTCTGGAATTTCGTGTCGTCGTCAAAGGAGCGTCTGCTGCAGGCGGCCGAGGACTGGGATGCCGGGCGCTTCGACAAGGTGCCTGGCGAGACGGAGTTCATTCCGTTGCCGAAGAAGCCGGCGGGTGGGACGTATCTGTAGCATGATCGGGTACCTAGATTGTCACCAGCTTTCCGCAGTGGTTTGGATGATCAACGCTGTTGGGACGCATGCCTGCCTTTGGCACGAACGGTTAGGCGTAGGAGCGCGCACTACCCAAAGAATTGATGCTGTGTTCCAGTCGATGCGTCTTCAAAAAATACTAGCGTGCTGCTGATCGCCATCAAAAATATTTATGAGGCTAAATGACCAACTATCCGGTATGGGATGTTAAGGCAACTAAAGAACTGATCCTTAGCCTCTATGGTAAGGAGCAATATATCAAAGCTCAACAAAGCCTGAACTCATCGTTGCAACGAAGGGATTTTGCGAGATTTCACTATTTCGAGATTTTTGATAGATGGAGCACGCATCTCGACGATATCAAGAATGAGGATCCAATCAATATCGTGTTAGCTTGCGAAGACGAGGTTGCGAGTGATAGGCGTGCGCAGCGTATGGATGAGCTAGCTGCTCATGTTCATTCATGCGTTCATTCACTACACACAATCCCAGACACGATGGCGCATGCAATTTACTACGGCTTGGCGTTGAATTTGAGCTTGCCCTTGAAGGAGCGAAAAATTACGGCCGCAAGTATAGCTAGGGGGCTCGAGAGTGACCGCTCATTGAAGAGAATGGAAGATGTATTTCGCTCGATCTACGCCAGTGGAGATTTTACTTACCTCGACGCCTTGAATAATCACGGAAAACACCGCAGCATGGTACAGCCCGCCACGTGGTTTGATATGACGGGAAAGTCTACACAGCCAATCACACTGGAATTCTCGGAATTTAGTTACGACGGGATCTCCTATGCACGGCGTGAAATAAAACCGGTACTGGTCACCGAATATGAGCGTATCTCCAAGAGTATTGTAGACTGCGGCGTTGAACTTATGAGCGTGCTGAAGGATCGCGCAGCAGCTCGGGGAGTTAGCTAGCTACGCTGGCGAGCGCCGATCCGGACATCCCATGGTTCTGTCGCATTCCTCAACGTCATTCCGGTGTACACGAGACTAAAGTCGGCCGGCGCATTGAATGACTTGGGCCTAATTTTCTCGCCAACCGACAGGATTCAGGCCGGATCGAACGTCGGCGCGGCGGTCACGGTCTCGAGTGCCACGCCATTCGTGCGGATGATCCAGCTCTCCGGATAAGCATCGCTGGCAAAGCGCGTGTGCGGCGCCACGCGCGACAGCTTGTCCAGCTGGACCGTTGGTGCCAGCGCCGTTTCCTTGCCGGTCAGTGCGTCGAGGTGCCAGAAGCCGCCGTCCAGGTGGAACAGCAGCGGCAGGGCACCGGCCTGCGGCGTCGTCTGCACGCGGCGCAGTGGGAAGCCGGGATGCGTGTCGGGCGCCAGCACGATGAAGCATTCGGCGCGGGCGCCTTCGTCGATGCGGTGCAGGATCACGCCGTGCGGCATCAGTCCCGTCACTTCCAGGATGGCGATGCCCTTGATGCTGGCGGAGAGTTCGATGCGCATGCCGAGGCGCAGCGCCACCGGCTTGTGCTTGCCGGGCCAGACGCCGTCCAGCAGGATGCCGTAGCGCGACACGTCCTCGATTTCAAAGCCCTGCGTGCCGCGGCGGATGACGGCGTGGCGGCCGGACAGGCGGCGCGTCAGGCCGGCCGTGTCGATGCCGTCCGGCGTGTAGTGGTGCAGCAGCGCGTGCGCTTCCGGATCGACCAGCTCGAAGCGGCCGAACACGCATTCGTCCAGCGCGAACAGGCGCACGTGGCGCTGCGCGCCCGCTTCCGGCGCCGCGTTGACGAAGCTGGCGGCGCGGCTCGGATGCGGATGGGCGGGGCCGCTGCGCGGCATGTCGATCTCGATCAGGTCCTCGTCCCAGGCGATCGTCGTGAAACCCATGTCGATCTTGCCCTGCGGCGCCGTGAGGTCGACGTGGGCGATGCCGGCATTCCTCGCGGTGACGTCGATGTCCATGCTCTGGCCACCCTGGCCGGCCACGCGGGCGATCGACGCATCGTCGGCCATCACGCGCACGTTCTTGTGCGTGGAGAGGAAGATGCGGTGGATTTCCGTCAAGGTCGCGTCCAGCCGCGGCACCAGGATGACAAACGTGCATTCCCATTTGCGCGCCGGCTGGCCGGGCAGCTGAGACAGCACCTGCGTGGCGATCTGGTACTGGCCATGCTCGCGGTCGCGCGACGAGAACTCGACGAACACGGGGCACCAGTCGCCGTCCACGGAGCGGACGAACTGCTGGCGCGTGGCGCCGTTGGCAATCAGGTCGGAAGTCAGTCCGACGGCCAGGCGCGAGCCGCAATCGTCCGGCATGCCGCGCAGTTCGATCTTCAGCGTCTGGCGGCCGCCGGCCGCGCGCGGGTCGAAGCCGCTGATGCGCAGTTGCGGACGCACGCGCACCGGCGTCGCCAGGCGTTCGTACGCCGGCTCGGCGGCCGTCTCCACCACGCTGGCCTGCTGCGCGCGCGCATTGCGCACGGCGCTGAGCACCTCGTAACCCGACTGCAATGCCGGCACCGCCGCCGCGGCGGGCTGCTGGTGGCCGCCTTCGCAGACGTGCTGACCCGGCGCGACCCAGAAGGTGCAGTGCGGGTGATCGGTGTTACGGCATTTGTTCATGGGTTCGCCACAGGAGGGATAGGCGAACTTTACGCGCTTTTACGGCTCCTTGGCAATCGGGCTTTAGCCCGAACAGGAGGGTGTTTTGCCCTGTATTCGGACGCTGCCGGAAAGCGTGCTCGACAGGCATGAACTATTGCACAATCTTCGATATCGGAACGCTAAGACTGTGTCACGGCTCCTGCGCCTGGCGTAACCATAAGCTGCTCGCCCAGCCCAGCCGTTCCGGCGCGGCGCCATAGCGGATCTGCCACCAGTCGCCGTCCTGCCGCCCGGTCGGGGTGACGACGGCGCCCGCCGCGATCACCGTCACCCGCGCGGCGCCCACCCCGGCCGCACTGCGCACATTCAGGTCGCGATAAACGCGGTAGGGTTGACCGGAAACAAACCTCAGTGGCGCATCCGCAACATTCCGCGGTGTGGCCGACGGTGCGAGCGGCATGGCCCACAGCAGCAGCGCGCCGAACGCCCACGTGCCGCCGCCCAGCACGACGGCGTTGCGGGCGGTGGGCCGGCGCCACCAGCGGCGCGGCGTCAGGAAAGCGGCCAGCACCAGGGTCAGGCCCAGGGCCAGCAGGTAGGCCGGGGTGCCGTGGCCCGCGTGCAGCGCGTCGACGAATGTCATGGGAACTCCGATCAGGCGTCGTAACGCAGCACGTAATGCCCGGCCACCACGTGGTGGCCCGGCGGCAGCAAGAACGGCTCGCCGCCTTCGGCCGCGTCGATGGTGCCGACATAACCCAGCGCCGCATCGAGGTGGTACAGCGCCTGGTTGGCGGACTGGCGCAGCAGCAGGAGCCCCTGGGCCGACGGCTCGAAGCTGAATGCGCTGCGCGACAGGCCGATGCGATCGGGGCTGGCCGCGCCGTCCGCGCCCGTGATGCAGCGCGCCGTGTCGAGCACGCGCAGCGCCGCCATGGCCAGGCTGCCGCGGCCGAACACGCCCTTGGCATTTACATTTGCCGCGATGGGCTGCGGCAGCGCCACCATCGCGCTGTAGCGCTCCGCCATCGCGGCGGGCATCGGTGCCACGTGCAGTGCCTGTTCGCCGTGTGCGGCGCAGGTGGCGGGCGGTGAGATGCGTTCGCTGCCGGTGCATGACACGACCTGCAGCGCATCGGTGGCATCCACCGTGATCGTCACGGCGGGCGTGCCGGTGGCGCAAAACGCCAGCGCGCCGTCGAAGGGCACCTCCAGCCGCGTCACGCCGGTGCCCCGATACCGGCTCAGGCGCGGCAGTGCCAGTGCGGCCAATGTGAGACGGCCGCGCGCGCCCGGTGCATACGTGGCATCGCTCGCCGTTTCGGCGCGCAGGGCGGCCAGCGGCAGTGCGGTGGGGTCGTCGGTGCGCACCGGCGCCTCGGTGCGTGCGCGCGGCTTCCATACGGCCGGCGTCACGCGGGCTGGCGCTGCGCCGCTGCGCGTGACTTTCAGCAGCAGGCGCTTGCCGCTGCGCGAGGTGACCGTGTAGTGGCCGGCCGCGTCGAGGCGGCAATCGAACGCGCCTTTCGGCCGCGCCTGCAGCACGGGCTCCGCATCCGGCCCGTCGTTAATCAAGAGCAGGACGCCGTCCGTGCCGAACGGCCAGCCGGGGGCGTCGCCGATCATGGCGAGGCGCTGCTGCGGATAGACGGGGCAGACGCTGTGCCAGTTGACGCCGTCGGTGGACGCGGTCACGTCGAACAGCACCTTTTCGCTTGGCGCCGGCAGGTAGACGGCGTGGCCGAAGCGTACTTCGATTTCGCCGGCCGCCAGGTCGTCCGCGCCCACGACGTGATAGCGCACGTCGTCCTCGCCCAGCAGGTCGCCGAAGTCCTTGCGGTGCAGCGCGGCCAGCGTATCGGTCAGCTCGCGGGCGCGGTTGCCACGCGTGAGGTGGTAGTCGTCGTCCACGTCCTCCTGCGGCAGGCGCAGCGTGACGTGGGCGAAGCAGCGCGTGGCGGCGCGGCCCCGCTGTTCGCGCGGGCAGCGTTCCAGCAGGTCGCGCAGCAGCGGACGGCGCGCGAACAGCGCCAGGCCCGGGGCCTGCCAGATCGCTTCGGCGTTGAAGACGTCCGGTATCCGTCCGAGGACTTCGTGTTGGACATAAGTGGGCATGGTTTACTCCAGTGTGCGGGTCGATGGCGATGCGGCGTGCAGGCCTAGCAGGGGGAGCAGGAAAAACAGCAGGTGACTGCCACCGGCCGAGAGGAAGCTCATTGGCTGTCCCATCACCGGGACGATGGCAAGGTTCGTCCCCCACGACAGCAGCAGGTGGCCAGCGAGGAAGGCCGCGCCGCCGCACAGCGCGAAGGCGTGCAGGCGTGCGCGCCACGCGGCCCGGAAGCCGCGCGCCGCGCTGGCGGCCCGGGCCGAACGGAAGGCCGCCTGGCACAGCCCTGCCAGCACAGCGGCTTGCAGGCACCACAGCAGCAGTCCGCCCAGCAGGCCGTGGCGGTGCAGGAAGAACGCGGGCGCGAAGTCGTCCTGCACGGCCGGTATCGCCAGCGCGCTGCCGGCACCGCGGCCCAGCGCTGCGAAGCCCAGCATGCCGTCGGCACCGAACCAGCCCCCTTGCGCGATGGCGGCGCCGCCCTGCAGCAGCTGTTGGCCCGTGTGCGGATGCAGGTCGGGCGCCATCCAGACCTGGAAGCGGTCACCGTAGAACGACGCCGGCAGCCGTTCGCTGCCTGCTGCATGCAGCGCCGGCACGGCCACGGCGCCGGCCAGCGCGACGCCGGACAGCAGCGCGGCGCTCCAGCGGCGGCCCGCCGCCAGCGCATACGCCAGTGCCAGTGCGCCGGCCCACAGCAGCAGCAGGATCAATGGCGAGTAGTCGTCTACCTGCACCAGCGCAAAGCCCAGCAGCGCGACGAACAGCAGCGCGGGGCCGAGAAGCCGCAGCCAGCGCGCGCCCAAGCCGGGCCGTGCCGCGCGGTCGGCGCCCCAGCCCATGCGCAGCGCCAGGCAGTGCGCCGTCAGCCCGGCCAGAACGAGTTTCGCCAGCTCCACCGGCTGCAGGTCGAACACGCCAGTCTCGTCGCCCCACAGCACCTGGGCCGCCAGCAGTGCCAGCGCCACGGCGGCCAGCGTGGCCAGCAGCCACTCGACGTGCGCTTGGCGCAGCGGTCGGTGCGCGGCCGCCCACAGGCGCCACAGCATGGCGGCGCCGGAGCCCATCGCCAGCAGCGCCGCGGTCTTGTGGTAGTAGCGCAGCCAGCCCGTGTCCGGCGCGCCCAGCCCCAGGTCCAGCTGCGCCAGCAGTCCCGCGCCGAACAGCAGCAGCGCGGCGTGGCCGGCCAGGCCGAGGCGCCCCGGGCACACCAGCCACGTCGCCAGCGCGCAGCCGGCCAGCAGCAGCGAGCAGGCGGCGGCCGGCGGCGTGCCGCTCCGTTGCAATACCAGCGAGACGACGCCCGCCAGGAGAACCGCCGCCGCGGCAGGCCAGTGCGCCAGCGTGGCGGGCGGCCGTACCAGGCGGGAAGCGGGGAGGATGTTGCCGCGCGCCGGCAGACGTCTGGCGGTGGCGATGGTCGTCAGCCACGGTGCCAGCAACGCGGCCGCCGCCAGCACTGACGCCGTCCACGCGATCGCGTTGCCGCGCCACAGGCTGTGCCGGCGCCACTGCCACGTCACCTGCGGCGGCAGGCGGGCGTCGGCGACGGCATGCAGGGCGACGCGGCGTTCGGGCGCCAGCGTCAGCGTGTCATCGTCGGCGGCGAGGCGATAGCGGGTGGCGCCCACCGTCAGCGTGCGGGCATCGCGCAGCGGCAGCTCCTGGGCGCGCAGGTCCGACGCGCCGGCGAGGACCGGGGTGATGCCGTCCGGCGCCGCCGTCAACCGCAATGCGCCGTCCACGCGCGCGATGACCGCGGCGCCGGCGGCGATATCGGCCAGGCCCAGGCGGTTGCCGCAGTACAGATTGCCGCCAACGACGAGCGGGCGCGCCGCCGTCAACGCATGCGGTGCCGCGCGGTTCCACAGCGCGACGAGGTTGCGGGACAGCGGCGCATCGGGGCAGGGAGGCAGCGCGGCGCCGTCGCGGGACAGCGTGGCGCCGTCGTAGCGCCATTCGCGGGTGCCGTCCGTAAAGGCGATCCGGCGCGTGTCCGCCTGCCGGACGCGAAAGACGTTGGCGCCCACCTGGAACGTGCGCAGGCCGGCGACGTCCACGGCGCCCATGCGCGCATCGCCGACGACGGGCGGACGCGCATCCGGCAGCATCCGCACGAACCACGCGCCGGATGCGTCGCGGCGCAGCTGCACGTGTCCAGGCTGCGCGCCACTCGCTGCCAGCTCGGCGCGGCCCATGGCCAGCGTGTCGTTCGGCGCCAGGCGGATGGCGATAGCGGCGGGGTACCAGGCGTCCGGTGCGCGCACGAGCGCGAAGGCTTGCAGCACCAGCAGCAGGCCGACCAGCGCGGCGACGGTGACGCGTGCCGCGTTCATGCGCAGGCCTCCGACTCGACCGCACGCACTGCCGGCGCCGGTCCGGCGGCATCCTGCAACTGGCGACTGATCGCCAGCGCATTGGCCGGACGTGCGCTCGGCTCGGCGGCCAGCAGCGCACGCAGCAGCGTTACCGCTCCGGTACGCGCCGTCGCCGGCACGGCCGCGGCGAAACGCACGGCTTCGTCATCGGCCAGCGGCGGCGGCAGGCGGCCGTCATGGGCGGCCAGCAGGTGCCGGGCGCCGTCCGCCTGGTGCTCGCGAAAGGCCTGGCCGCAGGCGGCGCTCCAGCGCAGCGGCGCGCCCGTGACGATGAAGTAGAACAGGGCGCCCAGCGCGAAGTAATCGCTGTGGTGCCCCGTGGCGTAGGCGCCCGTCGTCGTCGGGAAGAACTGCTCCGGTGCCTGCCATTGCGCGGTGCCCGCGTAGCTGTGCGCATCGCCGGCGGCCAGCTGACGATTCGTGCCGAAGTCCGTCAGGCGCAGCGTGCCGGTGGCGGTGTCGACGAGGATGTTGGCGGGTTTCAGGTCCAGGTAGCGCCAGCCGTACTGGTGCACCTTGGCCAGCGCCTGGTTCAGCTGGCCGACCCAGTCCAGCGCCTGGCGAAAATCCGGCGCGATACCTGCCGCGCGGCGCTGCGCCAGCAGACGGCCCAGGTCCGTCGGCAGCAGTTCCAGCGCGAGCACGGGCAGGCCTGCATGCCAGCCGCTGTCGACGAGGCGCACGATGTGGTGGCCGTCCCACGGCGCCAGCGCCCGCAGGAAGGCGATTTCGTTGCACGCACTGGCGATCCAGCGCTCGCGCAGCGCCGGCGGGGCCAGCGCCATCTGAGTTTCGTTGACGAGTTTCAGGGCCACGTCCGGGCAGCCCGCCGGCGCGGCGGCGCGCCAGACGGTTCCGTACACGGAGCGGCCGATCTGCGTGCGCGGGCGGTAGTGGCCCCGTTCGAGGGCGATGACGGTGTCGCTGGGGGGCATGGCATTCTCCGTTGGGATCATGCCGGGGTAGCGGGGGGAGAGGCAAAGGCGCCGTCGCTCGCTCGCAAGGAGTTGTCCAGCCGTGACACCTCCTCCGCGGCACAGCGCCATGCAAAAAAGCCCGGCGGTGCCGGGCTTTATGGAAGTCTTTGCGGATCAGTGACCGTGGTGATGGTGGTGGCCGTGGCCATGACCGCGGCCATGGCGGTAGTAGCCGCGCGGCTCTTCATAATAATAGACGGGACGCGGCTCGACGTAGCGCACCACGCGCGGGGCGCGCTCGTAATACACGGGGCGCGGCTCGTAGTAGACCGGTTGCGGCCGCGCATAGACGCGCGTCTCGCGGTGGCGGTGACGGTCCGAGCTCAGGGCATTGCCGACGGCAGCGCCCAACACGCCGCCGACCACGGCACCGCCCGTGCCGCCCTGCTGGCTGCCGATCGCGGCGCCGACGACGGCACCGGCGGCGGTATTGAATTCGCGATCGCCGGCGGCCAGCGCGGCGGAGGACGTGGTCACTGCGGCACCAAGCAACATGACACTAAAAAATTTCTTGATCGACATGATTGTTTCCCCTTCATTATTATTAACTGCACCCGGTGGCAACAAAGCCTTGCGGTATGGGGTGAATATATCGAACGCGGCCGTGGCTGCCCACGTCTAATACAGTTTCTTACAATCGGACCGGGCCGTGTAACAGATTACGGCAATGTGGCGGTGCGGCGCTCCCATTCCGGACGCAGCAGGCTCAGCACCTTGACGTCCTCATGGTGGCCGTTGATGAAGAAGGCGCCGCGCAACGTGCCGTCCTCGCGGTAGCCGCA
>Ga0265798_10006457_pt1 | contig 15411 bp, 13 predicted proteins | sample P3T30metagenome_FD_192430 | JGI IMG/M metagenome (GOLD analysis project Ga0265798, IMG submission 192430) | Plant litter microbial communities from East Loma Ridge, Irvine, California - P3 T30 | ecosystem: Environmental > Terrestrial > Plant litter > Unclassified | place: USA: California... | reverse complement strand
GGCAACCTGGGCAATACGCCCACGGTGTGCACCAAGTACTACATTCACCCGCAGGTGACGGAGCTATTCAAGTCGGGCCGGCTCATTGAGTACCTGCGCCGGCACGACGCCGACCCGCAGGACAAGGATGAGCTGTCGCCCACCGAGCACCTGGTGCTGGAAATGCTGGCCGAAGTTTGAGTAGTAATAGGCTGTCTGCCGGCCATCTCGATTTGGCATACACCTTCAAATCTTATCGGTCCTGCTGACGAAGGAAGCCTCTTATCACGCCGCAACGACTTGTTTTGGCACCATAAGAGGCTTCCTTCGTCAGCAGGACAGAAGACGAAATAGGCCTTAAGAAAATTTGTTTTGCGGGGTTATTTTAACTGACAGATTGCTGATACGCTAGCAAGCCTTAAGGGCCTTAACTCAGCGGCTGGCATACAATAGCTGCCGGTAGCCCAGCAGCCCCAGCGCCAGCACTACGCCTGCATACAGTAGCAACGCTTGCCCAAGGTGCAGCCAGCCATAGTCGGCATACACCTGCGGCCGGAACTGCGGGATGGCGTCGGCATCGGCTACGGTGAAGGTGCGGAAAGTGCTTTCCAACGCCATCTTGGGATAAAAGAACTGCTGGGTGCGCAGCCGGAAGGCGTCTACATCGCGGCTGAATTGGTTGAACTGGTGCCAGTGCGTGCCGGCCAGCGCGGCGAGCGTTTCTTGCAGCAGCAGGGCCGGGCTCAAGAGCTGGAGCCGCCGGATGGCCGCCTGCTGCCGCTCAATCTGGCCGTAGAGCTGGTCCTCGGCTACGCGGGTGGCCTGGTCCTTGATTTGCTGGCTTTTAGATACGATGACGCCGTAGCCGTACACCATGCCCGGCGTGACGATGGACGCCTGCCGGATGAGGGCGCGGGGGCTATTAAAAACCTCCTTGGTGAGCAGGCGCCCATCCTGCTCGAAGTAGCGGTTGGTGGCGTCGCGCTCGGCCGTGGTGAGGGCGATGCGGCTCGGGATGGGGTAGGCGCGGTTGAGGCCGATTTGGAGCAGGTTGGGCACTAGCAGGCCCAGCAGCAGCCACAAGAATATCAGGCTCATAGCATTGAGATTAGAGCTGAGCGAGAAGCTGTTGACCAAGAAAGCAAGCGCAAACCAGAACGCGAAGTACAGCGACACGAACGCCACCAGCCACCACCAGTTGGGGCTAGCCAGGAAGGCCGGGCCAATGAGCAAGGCCAGCACCGGCCCCACTATTACCCAGAAAAATACCGTAAACAGCCCGTAGCGGATGCCCATGCGCAGGGCTAGCAGCCGGGCAATGGATTGGTTGCTCGTCTTGAGCAAGACCCAGGTGCCCTGCTCCTTTTCAGAAGATAAGATATTGTAAGTAAAGACAATGATAAGCAGCGGTAGCAGGTATACCACCACAAAGGAGAAGTCGAAGGTGCCGATAAATTGCAGGAAGCTGTTGTCAATTTCGCTCTCATGCACCAGCATCTGCTTCCGGGTAATGTACACTTTGTAGTAAAACGGTTGCACCTCGCTCTGGCCCGTGGCCAGGGCTTGCAGGGCAAACGGCTGCTTGACGGCGTACTGCGGGCCCTCGTTGCGGGCCGTATTGTAGGCAAACGTGGGGTCGTCCCAGATGAAGCCGGGGTAGCGCATACCGTGCGCCTCAATGCGCCGGATGCGGGCCTTGAGACTATCCTGCGCCGCCACGCGGTGCGCCTGGATGCGGCCTATTGTACGCTGCTGCTGGTGCAGCATGCTGCTGCCAATCCAGAGCGCCGCCACGAGCAAGACAAGGATGATGGAAAAAAGCGTGACCAGTACCCGGTTACGGTACAATAGCTTGATTTCGTGGCTGAAAAGTACCCGGATGAGGGAAGCCTGCATGGGGAAAATGAAGTAAAAGCACGGTGGGAAAACGCCGCCTGCAAGCTTGACAGTAGCGCCGATGGCGTGGGGCTCTGCCCCGTGCCCATTGTTCGCGGGCCTCTGGCCCGCCACGGCCGAACGACAGTCGAACGACTCGTTCAACGACTGCCGGCCAGAGGCCGGCGAATAATCGGCACGGGGCAGAGCCCCGCGCCATCGGCGCTGCTTAGGCGCGCAGGCGGCGGTAGGCTAGCGCGGCCAGGGCGCTGGTGGCCAGCAGCCAGCCCAGCAAAACGGCCAGCGGCGCGGCGGCATTGGCCAGCCGCCAGCCCAGGCCCGGCGCGGTGTAGGCAAACTGCGGCACGGTGCGCCAGAAGTCATTGCTAGCCACCGTATTCTTCTGGTAAAAGGCATCGACGATAACGCCCACGCGGCGGCGGTGCGCCTCGGCCTGCTGGGCAAAGTCGTTGTGCGTATTGATGTCGGTAGCGGTGAGGTGCAGCGAAAAATCGCGGAACGCCAGGAAGGGCGAGAGCAGGGCGCTGGCTAGTACGAGGCGGCTTTGGCGGGCCTCGTTGCGGGCGATGGCGGCGTAGGCGCGGTCCATCACGCGGCCGTCGGTTTCCTCGAAATACTCGATGGTGATGGGGATGAAGAAGACCGGCAGGTCTTCGAGGCGCTTGACGCCGTACTGGGCTAGGGTGCGGGCTTCGAGCAGGGCGCGGCGGTGGTCCTTGGTGCCCTCGCGGCCCACGCCGTACTCCATATCGTGAAACGTTTGGTCGTCAAACGCTACCGAGGTAATGGCTGGGTGCGCCTGCCGCGACAGCTCGCTAGCCAGCCGTGGCACCAGGAACACGCCCACCAGCCAGAAGCCCGCCAGCACCACCAGCGCCAGCGCCGAGCTGCGCGCCAGCAGCGATACCGCCACGCCCACTAGCGTAAGCAGCAACGCGTAGAGCAGCAGCCCCGCTACGTAGCAGCCGTAGGTTGGCAGCAGCCGGCCCAGGCCGGCCGCGCCGCTTTGCCCCAGTAGTAGGGCCAGCGCGCCCAGCGCCAGCGCTGCCACCACGGCCAGCACCAGCAGGCCGCAGGCCAGCAGCTTACCCGCGAAAAGCTGCCGCGCCCGCACCCGCGTGCTGAGCACCATCTTGATGGTGCCGTTCTCCCATTCCTTGGCGAAAATGCCGTGGGTGAGCAGGAAAATAAACAGCGGCAAAATGAACTGCGCAAAGTACCCCACGTTCAGAAAGCCGAAGCTGCGCAGCCCGGTGGCGTCGCTCACCTCCCGAAACCGCACCACGCCGCGCTGATGCGGCTCCAGGTAAAAGGAGTTGCCGGTGTAGTCTTCGAGGCCGTTATCGACCAGGGCCAGGTCGGCGGTGGGCTTGTAGGCGTAGAAGCCGAAGTGCGCGCCCAGGTGCGGGTTTTTATCGCCTTGCGAGATAAACTGCTGATAAGTAGTGCGCTGCGACTCGCGCAAAAACTGGCTGCGCGTGGTGGAGTACGCGTAGCCGTTGTAGAGGGCCAGCCCCAGCAGCGCCGCCAGGCCAGCCAGCAGCCAGGTTACCTTGGCGGTGCGCACTAGCTCGGTCAGCTCTTTCTTAATGAGTAGCCGAATCATCTAGGCGGGTTGGTTGACGGTGGTGAGGTAGCGGTCGGTGAGTTCGGCGTGGCTCACGGTGGCCGAGTCCAGCTCCTGCTGCAAGCGGCCCTGGTGCATGATGCCGATGCGGTGGCCCAGGTCTTTGGCCATCAGCAGGTCGTGGGTGGCCATGAGCGTGCTCACGCCCTGGCCGCTGAGGCGGGTAATGACCTGCGCAAACTCATTGGAGGCGTGCGGGTCGAGGCCCGAGGTGGGCTCGTCGAGAAACAGCGCCTTGGCCTGCTTGGCCAGCGCGATGGCGATGCCGACCTTCTGGCGCATTCCCTTGGAGTAGCTACCCACGCGCTGGTCGAGGGCGGCGGGCTGCAAGCCAGCGGTTTGGGTGAAGGCGGCCAGCTCGGCCCGCGAGTAGCGGTAGCCCGAGAGGCCGCTGAAAAAGGCCAGGTTTTCGAGCCCCGTGAGGGTGGGGTAGAGGTTCACGATTTCGGGGATGTAGGCCACCAGGTCGCGGGTGGCGTGGTTGTTCACTGATACCTCCAGCCCGTTGATGAGCGCGCGCCCGCTGCTGGCCGGTAGAAAGCCCAGGAAAATGTTGATGGTCGTGGACTTGCCGGCCCCGTTGGAGCCCAGCAGGCAGTACACCTCGCCGGCCTTGATGTCCAGGTTGAGGTTGTCGAGGGCGAGGTGCGCGCCGAAGCGCTTGGTGAGTTGTTCGGCTTTCAGCATGGCAGTTTGTTAAAAGGTGTAGCTCGCCGAGAGGCGGCCGTTGCGGCCGGGCTGCGATACCCAGTAGTAGAGCCCGTTGCGGTTCCAGGGTGTGGCTATCAGATTGTGGTCGAGTAGGTTATTGACGAGCAGGTTGACTTTGAGGTGGGCCGACTGCCAGCCCAGGCCGCCATCGAGGCGGAAGTAATCGGGCGTGTGGTGCAGGTTGGCCACGGCGTAGCGCTCGCCCCGGCCGGCCTGGTACTGGTAGCCCAGCGAGAAGCTGAGGCCGCGCACGAGGCGCGCCGGCAGCTCGTAGTTGAGCCAGGTGTTTTGCACGTGCTTGACGTAGAGCGGCGTGCGGGCGCCCACCAGCAGCGGGTTCACGTCGCTATCGATTTTCGAGTCGTTGTAAGCGTAGTTGACCACCACGTTGAGGCCGCGTACTAGTTGGCCGATAATGTCCACATCCACGCCCTGCGCGTGGTTTTCGCCCACCTGGATGCGGTAGAGGCTATTATTAGGGTCGGTGGCCAGGATGCCGGAGCGGGTGATGTAGTACAGGGCTACGGCCGAGGTCCAGCGCCCGGCGAGCCAGTTTTTCTTCACCCCGATTTCGCGGTTGGTGCCTTTCAGCGGGCTGATGGCGTCGCCGCCGCTCGTGGCGCCGGCCTGCGGCACCAGCGTGCGGTCGTAGAGCCCGTACACTGATAAACTAGGCGACACGCTGTAGCTGAGGCCCAGCCGGGGCGTGGCCACGTTGTCGGCCGAGCGGCTGGCTACGCCCGACACCAGGTTGTTGGTTTTCACCGCCGTATAGCGCACGCCGGGCGTGATGCGCAGCTTGTTGTCGAAGAGCGCCACCTCATCAAGCGCGTAAAGCGAATAGTAATTGATGGTCTGCTCGGTATTGCGCGAGGCTAGCCCGTTGGGTGCATGGTAGCCTGGCACCTCCGCGCCATACGCGGGGCTAGCCACGTCGAGCGGGTAGTACACGAGCTGGGTGCCGCCGGTGGCGGTGGGCGTCGTATTGTACTCTACGTAGCTGGCAGCCAGGAATTTTTTCTGATTCGCATCGACCCCGGCCAGCAGTTGGTGCGTGAGCGGGCCGGTAGTAAAGCGGCCATTTACGAAGGCTTGCTCCGAGACGACTTGCGTGCGGTTGAGGTCGTACTTGGGGTTGCGCAGTAGTACGTTGGGGTTGGCCTTGTTCACGGCCGTTACCCAAAAATAAGCTCCTTCGGCATTGTCCACGAGGAAAGCGCTGCGCGTAGTCAGCTGCCAGTTTGGATTAACCTGGTGCGCCACCGTGAACATGCCCGAGTGGTCGCGCACCCGAATGGGTGCCAGGCTAGGCTCGCTGATGGTGAAGTCGCGCGGCAGGCTGCCGTAGCCATTGGGTGTCATTATGATGGGGCTGTACAGGCCGTAGCTGAACGCCTGAAAATTGTACTCGGCCGTGAGAGTGGTACGGTCGGTGAGTTGGTATTTCAGCACTGGGGACACCAGCAGGCGCTTGTTAAAATCGCCCTGCACGAAGGAATTGCTGCGCAGGGCCATCGCGTTGAGGCGGTATTGCAGCTTACCCGATTTGCTGAGCTTACCGTCGAGGTCGGCGGCGAGGCGGTAAAAATCGTAGCTGCCTATTATCGCCGTGGCCGCGTAGTGCGGCGTGCCGGTGGGCTGCTTGGTCACCACGTTGAAGCTGCCGGCCGGGTCGCCGATGTTATTCATAAACAGCGACGGCCCCTTCACAAACTCCACGCGGTCGATAACGGCCGCATCGTCGGGCACGGGGCCACGGAAGATGGGCGTGAGGTCCACGCCGTTGCGCAGGCTGGCAATCTGCCCACCCCGCATGAACAGGAACGGCCCCAGGTTATTGGAGATTTCCTGGCGTATCACACCGCTCACGTTACGGCTCACGCTCTCGGTCATATTCACGCTGCCCTGGTCGAAAATAACTTCCGGCGTCACGGCCTGGATATTCTGCGAGAGCTCCAGCGGCGGCGTTTGCAGGCGCAGTGCGCCCGATATGGCCTGGGTAGTGTACTGGCGGTAATATTTGGAGGTCACAGTGGCCTCGCCCAGCATGGAGGCCGCGTCCGGAACCATTACAATGGTAAGCACCGCGCTAGCCGGCTCCACGCGCACCACCTGCGGCTGGTAGCCCAGGTGGTTGACGGTGAGCACCGTTAGCGGCCGCTGGCTGCGTAGCTCGAAGCGCCCGCTGCTGTCGGTGGCCGCTACCTGGCTGGCGCCCGCCGCACTGACAATAGCCCCCACGAGTGGCGCGCCCGCCTGCGGGCCATCGCCCACGCGCACCACGCCGCGCACCACCGTTTGGGCCAGGGCGAGCGAGGTAATCAGGAAAAAGCAAACGGTTAATAAGGACTGTCTCATGCAAAAAGAAGCCGGAAAGCGAGAGGACTGAGTAAGCTTGCGCCGCCTGCTGTGCGGCAGGTGAAGGAAGCCCAGAAGGAGTGGGGAAGGGGGCCGCCAGGACCTCATTGATTCGGCCAGCCAAGTGCCGGGCACGTTCCGAAAAGGGGTGCAGGCAGGGGAGAGGCTAGTGGGTCGGCTGCGCTTGCGCAGCAGCTTCTTAGGCTATGCGCAGGCAAAGCAAGGCCTCTTGGCAAAAGCTGCTGCGCGAGCCCAGTAGGCCACACAACATGGCATGGTAGCTAGCCTGCTGCGCACACTGCTGCTGGCTACGGCTACTACCCACGCTGTCGTTGGCTCCTACGCCTGCGGCGGATGAAACACGCCCTGCGCCGCATTGGCGGGCACCCAGGCTAGCTGGTAGCGGCCGTAGGCTAGGGGTGCACGCTGCCAGCCAGCTGGTGCCGGGGGCACCAGGCTGCGAAACGCAGCGGGTAGCATTTCCAGCCGCTCCTTCAGCGAGTTGGGGGCTTTATTCTCCCGCTCTTCCTGTTTTTTGAGCTGCTTGGCAAAGTAGCATTTGCCATCGCAGTGTAGTTGCGGCTGGGCCTTGTTCTCGCAGAAGCGCGCCGTAATCGTGGCCTGGTTCAGGGTGAAATCCACCACCAGCACTTCACGGCTGAATGTTTGCAGCAGCACGAGTGAAATAAGCAGGTAGGAGAAAAAAGCCTTCAAGAGCGGAACACTAGCCGCCACAAAGGTAGGCTGAACCCCGGCCTGGGGTAGCGGCTGCCGGCAAATTATCGGCGATTATTCGTCCGTCAGCCGGTCGTAGTTGTCGAACCGCTGCTTTTTCTTGGTGGGTGCGGGCGTGTTGAGGGTGCCGTTGGCCTCGGCCTCGTAGCGCAGGCGGCGGGCCGAGGTAGCGCGCAGCACGTCGGGCCCCGCCCCGGCGTGGACGACGATACGCAGGCCGCGCCCGGTAAGCTCAAACACATCGGCCGCGCCCAGGCCCTCCAGAGTGAGGCGCTTGGTTTCGCGGGTGTAAAAGGTGCGGCGGTAGAATAGCGAGTCGGCCCCCAGGGCACGGTTGTACACCCGCACGGTAGTGGAGTCCGGGGTGCGGGCTACCACAAAGTGGTCGGGCAGATCGGTGCCCGCCACCACGGGGCGCTCGGCCCTCAGCTCGTAGTATTTCTGCGCCACGGCGGGCAACTGGTCGCGGCGGGCTTGCAGGTCGCGCAGCAAGCGGGGGCCTTCGAGGGCGTACACGGCCGGGGGCAGGTGGCGCACGGCGCGGGCCAGCGTAGAGTCGGGCAGGCTAGCCTGGGTGGCGCGGGCAGCGGCCATAAAATCGCGGCGAGTCATGGCGTTGAGGCCGCGCTGGTCCACGTAGCGGCCCTGGCCGGTGAGGGCCTTCACATCGTGAACCTGGTGCTTGAACGTGACGAGATGACGCACCAAAAACCTGCGCGTGAGCAGCCAGGGCAGCACGCCATCGGAGATGCGGAAAAAGGCCTGGTCACGGTCTTTGGGCACGGCCACGTAGCGCTTGGCGCCGGGCCGCTGGGGGTTGGGTATCTCGCCCCACTGCCACTGGCCCGAGTGGCGGTCCCAGTCGCCCACGAGCACATCGAGCAGGCGGGCGCGCAGCAGCGCCTGCTGGTCGGGGCGGTGTACGGGGCTGGCGTAAATGCGCTCGCGCATTTCCTCATCACCAATAAACGTGGTGGCCTCCGGCAGCTGCTTCGACTGCACCTTGCTGCCGGTGTATTTTTCTTCCACCAGTACCAGTTTGCCGCGCAGGCGGTCGTTGGCCTCGGCCGAGCCCAGGTTGTCGGCATCGAGGGGTACGTAGGCCACGTAGGGGTGGGTATGGGGCACGCCCAGCGCCCGCGAGAGCGGCGGCAGCATGAGCGCCCCATAGGGGTTGCCAGCCGAGGTGGCGTCGCGCATGTAATTGGACAAAAACGTCCGTTGTAGCCAGGTAGGCAATATTTTCGCCGGGTCTTTGTCCAGCGAACGGATAACGTAGGGCTGGCCGTCGGGCGTTTGAAGTGTGAGGCTGGTGCTCTGAAAGCCGCCGCCTAGCTTGGTGGGCCGCAGCGGCCCGGCACCCGGCACGGCCTTAGCCAGCCGGAAGATGGGCACCCGCACCGGCGCCGCCCAGATGCCCCGGTGGTGCTCCCCGATAAAAAAGTGGTACACTCCACCGTGCCGGTTATACTGGCGGCCGGCGGCGGCCCACACGCTGTCGGGCGAGGTGGGGCGGCCGCCCGGAGGCGCTAGCCGGGCATCGGCCTGAAAGAAATTGCGCCGCGCGCAGCCAGTGGCTAGGCCCAGGACCAAGCCGCCGGATAATAATAAAAAGGTAACGGAGCGCAAGACGGCCAGGATAACGGGTGCACGGCGGCAAGGGCCGCTTCAGCCCTTCTAACGTAGTCTGCCTGGAAAGGATAAGCCCCGCAGCGGGCGCCCGGCCAGCAACCCCACCGCCCGCCGTTGCGGTATACAGAAACCCGGGCGGCTTTTCGCTGGGGCGTATGTCTTTAACGCAGCGCTTGGCAACCCCGCGCGCCTGCCCACACCGGTGCCAGTACGTAGCCTGAAATTGGGAATAAACAAAGCGGGGCTGCTGGCCGCCGGCCTGCTGGGGCTGGTGGGCTGCACCGAACCTACCCAACCGGCAGCGGGCGAAGTGGGGCCGGTGTTCAGCCCCGATTCCAGCGTGGTGCGGGTGGCAGCGGGGGCGCACTACGCCCGGCGCGGCTGGCTGTGGCAGCACCTGTGGGGCCGGCACTACCGCCCCCTGTGGGCCACGCCGGTGAGCGCGCCCACCCTGCGCCTGGGGGCAGCGGGCTTGCTGCCGCTACGGGCCGGCGGCAGCTTCCAGACTAATACCCTGCACTTGCAAGCGTCCGACGGCCGCCGGTTTGTGCTGCGCTCAGTGGATAAGGACCTGAGCAATAGCCTGCCCGCTGGCTGGCTCGACCGCCTCATCGGCCCGGTGCTGCACGACCAGACCTGCGCCGCCCCGCCCTACGGGGCCTACGTGGCCGCCCGGCTAGCCCGCGCTGCCCGGGTGCTGCACACCAACCCACGCCTGGTGTACCTGCTGCCCGATAGCGTGCTGGGCCAGTGGCGCAGCCGCTTTCAGCCCGCACTGTATTTGCTCGAAGAGCGCCCCGCCCAGGCTCAGCGCCCGGCGCCCAACTTCGGCGGTGCCCGGCGGGTGATGGGCTCCGATAGTATGCTGCTGCACGTGCTGCACGGCCCGGCGGCCCGCCTCGCGCCCCGGGCCTACCTGCGCGCCCGGCTGCTCGACCTGCTCGTGGGCGACTGGAGCCGCCGCGCCGACCAGTGGCGCTGGGCAGCGTTTCCGGCGAGCGGTGGGGGCACTGTGTTTCAGCCTATCCCGCGCGACCGCGACCAGGCGTTTTTCCGCTTCGACGATGGCTGGCTCACGCGGCTCATCTCCTGGGTGCGGCCACGCTACCAGACGTTTAACCCTGCCCTCGTGCCCACCGACGTGGGCCCGCTCACCACCACTGCCCGCCCCCTCGACCACACCGCCCTGGCCCTGCTGCCCGAAGCCGCCTTTCTGGCTGAGGCCGATAGCCTGCGCCGCTTGCTGCCCGATGCCGTGCTCGCCTACGCCCTGCGAGCCGCCCCCGCCGAAGTGCGCGCCCGCCTCACCCGCGAGCTGCTGCCCGCCCTGCGCGCCCGCCGCGATGCGCTACCCGCCGTGGCGCGCCGCTACTACGAGGTGCTCCAGGAAGAAGCCACCCTCGTGGGTACCGATGCCGCCGAGCGCTTCGAGCTGACGGGGCTGGGGCCGGGCCGGCTGCGCCTGCGCGTATTTGCCCGCCGCCCGGCCCGGCCCGATAGCCTGCTCGGCGAGCAGCGCTACGATGTGCGCCGCACCACGCGGCTGAGCATCTACGGGCTGGGGGGTAAAGACGAATTTACCCTGGCGGGCCAGCTGGCCCCCGGCTTTGGGGTGCATCTGTACGGTGGGGCGGGCCGCAACGTGTTTTTGCAAGCCGACCTTACGCAGCCGGCCAGCCCCGGCTTCACCATTTACCCCGGCCCAGCCGATGACCTGGTGCAGGCTAGCCACACCGTGCGCGTGGTGTCCGGCACTACTGCCCCGGCCACGGCCGCCGCGTGGGTGGCCAGCCGCTACCGCCTCGACCTGGGCGCCCGCCGCTAGGGTCCCTGACGGCGCGGGGCGCTGCCCCGTGCCAACTAGTGGCCGGCCTCTGGCTGGCCGTCGTTGCACGAGTTGTGCGGGCGGGGCGGGCCAGAGGCCCGCGAACAGCCGGCACGGGGCAGCGCCGCGCGCCATCGGCGGTGCCTGTCGCTAGCTTTGCAGGGCACCCCGAAGCCTTCGGGGGACTTGTCGGCGGGCTAGCCGAGGGGATTTTGCCCGTCTAGGGTGCCCACGCTTTTTACTACCTGAAAGCGGGCAAATAATTCTTCGCCGTACCAGCCCTCGCGGCGGGTGAGCTGGATAACCTCGCGGTGGCGCACATCGCGGTAGGCGTATTGCTGCATGGCCGCCACCGATTCCCACACGCTGAACGTGGCTTGCCGCACCAGTGGCAACTCGCCCAGCCCGATGGCCAGCCGCAGCCCCTCGGCCCCGGCCAGCGCCCGGCTCGTGGGCTCTACAAAGCGCCAGAAGCGCGCCGCCCGCCGCAGCCGGATGCTAGCCCGCGTGAGCACCGCTACCGGCCCCTCGGGCTGGCCCTTGCTAACGGCCTCGGCAAAGGGGTTGACGCCGTCCCAGGTGCCGTGGGCTTGCAGTGGGGCTAGCTCGGCGGTCCAGGTTTCGGTGCTGCGCTGCGCGTAGGCCGCCCATACTGGGTGCGCCCCGAAAAAGGCGGCCGCGTCTTCGGCCCGCGCCCAGGTGGCCATGAGGCCGTAGCGACGCAGATTGGGCCAAAAGCCAAAGCCGTTATCCGCCCCACTGCCTAGCAGCTGAAAAAACTGTAAGCCCGCCACCCGCTTGAGCTGGCGCGGGGCAGTAGCCATCTGGGCCAGGGCCCAGCGGGCCACGCCTGCCCCTGGCTTGAGGGTAATAATCGAGAGGGTAGTCAGCATATAGTAGGCAACAACTAGGCGCAAAAAAAGGCCGGAATCGCGTCCGGCCTTTTTTGAGTTTCACTGAGCGCGTAAGTGCGCGGTAGGCTATTCCAAAAGAATTTCCCACGCCCTTGCGTGCACTTCAACCTAGCGCTGCACCTGGGCGTGCTGGTTTACGTCGTCGTCTTTGCTGGCTTCGCCGGTGGCTACGGCGCGCAGGTAGCCGTAGGCCCGCGAGAGCACGCCGCTCGGCGAATCCCAGTACTCACCCTTTTTGATGGTGACTTTCAGAATCATGATGTTGGGGTCTTCCTTGCCCTCGGGAAACCAGGCGCGCATGTCCTCGCTCCACAGTTCGGCGATTTTGGCCTCGTCGCGGTAGGCGCTGGCCGTGCCCGATACCGACACGTACACGTTGTCGCTGGGGTTAGCGTAGCTCAGGTTTACCTGGCTGTCTTTTTTTACCTCATATACCTTGGCCGAGTTTTTATCGGTGAGAAACAGCAGCGAGCCGTCGGCGTCGGGCTTGATGGTAGCCATGGGGCGGCTGTGCAGGCTGTGCTCCTCATCGAAGGTGCTGAGCATGGCGATGCGAACATCCTTGATTTTCTCGAACAGTTTGCTCAGGTCGTGGGTGACCGGCGTTTGGGTATCAGACATGGGGAAGGAACGTTAAGAGGGATAAGCCGCCGGGCCGGGTGGCCTGGGTAGCGGCGTTAGCTTACGGCCGAACTTGCCCTGGGTTTCCTGGTTAGCCACCGCAAGGGGCGCGCCGCCCCGCCGTAGCCCCGCCCCCGCATGAATTTTCTGGCCCATCTCTACCTGGCTGGCTCGCCTGCTGCCCCTGCCTACCTCGGCCAGCTAGTGGGCCAGTTTATTGCCGACTCGGTGCCCGGCCGCCAGCTCGAAACCTACCCCGCCGCCGTGCAGGCCGGCATCCGGGTGCACCGGGCCATCGACACCTTCACCGACCAGCACCCCGTGGTGCGCCGCAGCACGGCTCGCTTGCGCGAGGCTGGGGCCGGCAAGTACGCCGGCGTGGTGTCCGATGTGTTTATGGACCACTTCCTGGCCTGCAACTTCGCCGAGTTTTCTACCGAAAACCTGGCCGTCTTCACCGAGCGCGTGTATGGGGCGCTGGCTAGCCAGCAGGCGGGTTTTCCGGCGGCGGTGCAGCAGTTCTTTCCGCATATGGTGCAGCACAACTGGCTGCTACACTACGCCGAAACCGAGGGCATCGCCCGCGCCCTGCTGGGCCTGAGCCGCCGCGCCTCGCCCGGCTCGGGCATGGACACGGCCACCGAAGAGCTGCGCCGCAACTACGCCGCCTACGAGGCCGATTTTCGGGAGTTCTTCCCCGCGCTGCAAGCCTACGCGGCGGGCCTGTAGCGCGGGCTTTGTAGTCCGCGTTTCGCAGTAGCTTGCCTATCTCAATGCGGACTACGAAGTCCGCGCTACTGGCTTTCCGTCGCCCGGCTTGGCCGTGGCCGTGAGCTTAATGTACAGAATGATAGTGGCTAGCCCGCCCGAGATGAGGTTGGTCATCAAAATCGGGATGTCGTGGATGAGCACAGCGTAGGTGCCCCACAGGCAAGTGCCCACAAACAGCATCAGGAAAGTCGGCAGCGAGAGGGCGCTGGTGTCGCGGGTGCGTATCGTCTGGTAAGCCTGGGGCACGTAGGCCACCGTAGTGAGCAGGGCGGCCAGGCTGCCGATAATGGTAACAAGCGTCATAGCGGAGAAAAGACGAAAGCAGCGTAAATAAAAGCCCGGTAGCCAGGCGGGTGGCTGCCGCCCCGCAAGGTACGGGCTAGTGCGCGTCAGCCTCGGCCGTGGGCTTAGCGGTGAGATTCAAAACCAAGATGATACCGGCCGGCCCGGCCGTCACGACGTTGGACAGGATAACGGGCATATCGCCGATGTGCAGGCCGTAGGCCGCCCACAGGCAGGCCCCCACAAACAGCCTCGCGTAGGTCGGCAGCGAGAGCGCCGCCGTGGCGCGGGTTTTGGTGGTTTTGTAGGCCTGGGGTACGTAGGCGGCGGTGGTCAGAAAGGTAGCCAGGCCACCAACGAGGGAGTAAATAGACGTGCGTAACGGGGTACGTGGGTAGGAGCGGGACTGCCAAGAAAAAAGCGGGAGTGGCCTGCCAGGGCAAGCCACTCCCGCTCCATAAGTGTCAGATTAGTAGGCCGGCTGGTTGAGCCGGGCAGCACCTAGTGCTGGTGACCGCCTTCGCCGTGCACGTGGCCGTGGGCTAGCTCCTCGGCGGTGGCGGGGCGCACATCCTGGATTTTGCCGTCGAAGTGCATCACCATGCCAGCCAGCGGGTGGTTGAAGTCCATGGTCACCTGCTCGTCGCCGATTTCGACTACTTTGGCTTGCATGTGGTTGCCTTCGTTGTCGGCCATGGGCAGGTAGTTGCCTACTTGCAGCATCTGGTCGTCTACCTGGCCGTCGATTTCAAATACCTGCTTGGGGATTTCTACCACGGCCTGCTGGTCGTAGTCGCCGTAGCCCTGCTCGGGCGTGAGCGAGAAGCTGAAGCTGTCGCCGGCGCTTTTGCCATCGAGCTGGCTTTCAAATTCTTCGGGCAGGCCGCTGTGGCCAAACAGGAAGACCATTGGCTCATCGGCTTCGGCTTGCTCAACCAATACTTTCTGCTGGTTTTCGTCGGTGACGGAGAGGTCGTAGGTCAGGGTTACGACGGAGTTTTGGGCGATAGTAGCCATGGGAAAGGGGGTGGGGTGATGAAAACAAAGGTAGGAAGCGCCCGCGGACTGCCCGTGCGCGCCACCCGCCAAACATTACTGTCGAGCTAGCCGTTAAGCTCGGGTGAGCGGTGCTAAAATGGTAAGCAAACAGCCAGCACAACCGGCCAGTCCGAAAAGCCGGTGCCCGTTTGAATTCAACAACCTAGCCCCGCACTTTCAATTAGCACCGCAGGTAGCTTTTACAGGGCTACTAAAATAGCCAGGCCGGGCGGCCATTCAAGGCAATTTATCCTGGTTGGCCAGCTGGGGCGGCTAGCCTCCGCGGCCTTATAAAGAAGACGCAATCACAACCTTACAATAGCCATCTTAACTAAAAGTAATGCTACAAATCAGCCAAGACAAGACCAATACTACCTCCTTCCCGATGGAGGGTAAGTGCCCCTTCGGTGGCGACCGCATCGGCGGGGTAGACGGCACGCCGCCCGCCCTTTCCGACTGGTACCCCAACCGCCTGAAGGTGGAGCAGCTGCACCAAAACGGCCCGCAGGCCAACCCGCTGGGCGAAGATTTCAACTACGCCGAAGCCTTCAATAAAATTGACCTGGAGGCGCTGAAGCAGGAAATCAAAGGCTTCCTGACCTCCTCGGTTGACTGGTGGCCCTCGGACTACGGCAACTATGGCCCGCAGATGATACGCATGGCCTGGCACTCGGCCGGCACCTACCGCATTGCCGACGGCCGCGGGGGCGCGGGCGAGGCCTTGCAGCGTTTCGCTCCTATTAATAGCTGGTGGGATAACGGCAACACCGACAAGTCGCGCCGCCTCATCTGGCCTATTAAGCAGAAGTACGGCAGCGCCCTTTCGTGGGCCGACCTTATTGTGCTGACCGGCAACTGCGCCCTCGAAATCATGGGCTTCCCCACCTACGGCTTCGCCGGCGGCCGCCAGGATGCCTGGGAGGCCGACAACGCCACTTACTGGGGCCCCGAGGTGATTCACGACCTGTCGAAAGCCAAATCGCCCGACGAGATGGTGAACCGCGACAAGCGCTGGCGCGGCC
>Ga0265798_10006455_pt1 | contig 15412 bp, 10 predicted proteins | sample P3T30metagenome_FD_192430 | JGI IMG/M metagenome (GOLD analysis project Ga0265798, IMG submission 192430) | Plant litter microbial communities from East Loma Ridge, Irvine, California - P3 T30 | ecosystem: Environmental > Terrestrial > Plant litter > Unclassified | place: USA: California... | reverse complement strand
TCAGGGACTGTGTAGTTTCGGCTGTTCTGGACGCAACTGAGATCTCGACGTACGAAAGTTCCAGAATCTCTGAGCCCTTCTCATTCTTCTCACAATCGAAAACGACCAAACTGGCGATGCCACCGTGGCTGGCAGTCTGCGGTTATGCCTCGTGTGAATCGTGAACAACCTCGTAAAAATGCCATCAAACTTCCGTTGGTCCCTTCCAGGTTCTCTTTGACCATGTGCCTTTGCACATGTATTCGGCACACATCCTTTCTCTGCCCCTCATTCGTAGCGTGTCCTCTTCGACTTCCCAAACTTTCTGAGCCCCATCCGTCGATTCACCAATGATACCAGGCCAACGGTCTCCTGCTTTCTATCCTATAACCCCAGGGTCTGAAAGGGTTGATTCAACTAAGAGTATGTGATGATGGTAACCCGCTCTTTCATGGGAACACCACTGAAAGACTGGTGGCAGACGGCATAACTCTTGACTCTGCGCTATGCATACCGTTGACTTCAGAGAACGCGTCTTTGAATTCTGGGTACGCAGGGGGTCGTAGGCTGTGCCTTTGAGTGAAAGCCATGCACTTAAATACCTATACTACGCGAGACCTTCTGGATTCGAAGGGCAATAGATCCTGTTGCGGATTTTGCGATTGTGCTGTATCAAACACTGGGTTACAGAAGCTGTTTGGGCTGGTATTGCGATCTTGACGTAAGAAATCTCGAGAATTTCCGGGTCTAGCTCGTTTTTCTCGCAGTCGAATATGACAAAGTTGACAGGACCGCCGCAGCTGGCAGCTTGCGCAAGGAAGCGAAGGGTGGCGAGATCGATCTCGGCGTCGTTGATCCGAGCACGTTCAGATGCGGTCGGACTGCTCATGGTTCGTGGCGGATGGATACGAGCGGCCTCTTGCTCAGTCTGGTGGGTGGTGTAAGATAATAGATCTAGACTGTCGATATTATTGCAGATGAGTTCACCTTCAGCGCAACGGGGTTAGTCACCATGCTTAAAAATGCAGCAAGTCGTGTACGAACCAACGGCAATCAATGCCTTCCTGTAGGCTGCCTGCTTTGCAGCCGCTTTGGATCGCCCTCTACTGTCTACGCGCACACTGGCTCTGATACAATCTGCATCCTGAACTTCGATCGTTATACGGTAATACCAGCATGACGGTGTGACGGAGAGCTGTAGAGTAATGCCCCGCTGCGAGATGCATATACGCACCCACCGTGTTTGCTTTGTACTTGATGAGTAAAGCATCAATGGAGCGGGGCTGTGAAGAAGCCGAATGGTGAGCTATAGTTGGCGAGTTCCAGTTGGTTAATGATGGCAAGTAGGAGGTTGGAAGTGTCAGACTGAATTGGTGTGGATACGATAGAGTTGGTTGTGTTGGCCTGGCCCCAAAGTCGCTCATTTTGTTGTGGTCGTCCCCGCTTCTCACAATCCATCGGCGCAGCTTGCTCACTTCAGAAGACGCGATCCGTCGGATGTCTGCATACTTCACGGTGTCTTTAAACAACATGTGGACAAGGCTTGATGTATGATGTGTCGGCTAGTTGGGCTCGGATGAGCGCGATGAATATTAGCGAAAAGCGGATTTGGGTATCAGTTTCTTCCCTTTACTCATTGATGGATGTGTGTTGTCTTGAATTACTGTTTTGACCTGTGCCTCACTCGTACAATCGCGGAATTCGCTACGTGACCTCTAAACGCTTTCACAAAGCTTATTTGTGTCTAACCACCTCCTAGTAGCATAATAAAACGCTACCTCAACCCTCGAAATTTTCTGCGTACCTCGAGGCGGCTTTATGTGTATGATCTCGTTTTCCGCCTTCCGCGTACTATTGAGCAGTGAATGAGGAATCCCATTTTACATTTTTCCTGCCTCGACCTCGAAGCATGCGCGAAATGTGTCCGTGGCTCGCTGCACTACCACGTACCATATTCGCAGTCTTTGAGTACACGAAACATGAAGAAAGCAGTAGTATTCAAACATGCTTTCCCATTGGACGTGGAGCGCTGAGCGTGTGTCTCCACCCTCGTAGAGAATAAGTCGCATTCGTATTCGTCCATCTTAAATGGGTCGTAAGTCCGCGACCACATGAAGGAGGCGTCCATAGAGCTAATGTGGAATTCCATCAAACACGTCCTCGTCCTTCTTCGCCGCGACGATCTCGGACCAATTTACAGCTAGACGCGTGCTCCCACTTGATCGTCATCGAAAGGACTTCCGGAGCAGGCATGAAGAGGTCCTCGTCGAGCTTGGCACACCATGCACTTCAACACAGGCTCCTAGGCGATGAGCCTAAACTCGTCAAGGCCTTGCGCGCCAAGAATGTTGTGCACCACAGCGACTTATTTTTCGTAGACGAAATGTGGTGTGCGACGAGACAATGGCATCGACGCGTTCTCGTTCTCGGGCTTTTCGATATCCTTCTCGTCCTCGGTGTTGATCTGCATGTCCTGCCTGCCATCATCTTTGACTAGCACCTCCGCCTCAATACGTACACTGTCCAATGATTATTCGTACAGGAAAGTCGCCAAGAAACGACATAACGTCGGGCAATACACGAGGGATTAGCAGTAGTATGGCATATTCAGCGGACAGAGGTGGAAGCGCCTGAAGGCACCAACATCTGTGAAACCACAATTGACAGCGACGATATCTTCTAGGCCGTCGATGTCGCAGAGAGAAGAGGCGTCCGATCGCTGACCGGAAGACAATAAGGCCCCTGATTCTGGGAGATGATGGTCATGCTGGAAAGGTATTCCCCATATATTGAGGTTCGAAGGACGGCTGCTGCGGTAAGATGTCTTTTGAAGGGGACAAGGCCATAGTGAGCTTTTGTAGGAGCTGTATGAGCTTACAGAGCGCAGAAGAGAGGGGGTAGAGTGTAGTAGAGAGGGAGTAGAAACGATGTGAACTATCAAAAACTCGACTCATGTTTTGAACAGCTTGTGATACATGTGATCGTACCGTAAGCTCTACCCCTAGCCGCCTACGCCCTCTACTGCGTCTCCCTCACGACTTTGTCAACCGCCTTCGCGAAATAATCAACATTGTTCGTGTTCAGACCCGCCATCGAGATGCGTCCGTTCTTGGTCATGTACACATGCGCATCCTCCCTGATCTTCAGCACCTGCTGCTCCGTCAAGCCCGTGAAGCTGAACATGCCAATCTGGTCCGTGATGTGGTTCCACGTGCCGGGCGTACCCAGCTCCTCGAGCTTGCTGCGCAGCGCCGTACGCATCTCCTTGATGCGGCCCGACATCTCCCTCAGGTTCGCTTCCCACTCGGCGAAAAGCTTGGGATCGTTGAGCACGGTCGAGGCGATACGGGCGCCGTATGCAGGAGGGTTCGAGATCTCGGAGCGCTGGAGGATGGCGAGTTGCGAGGCAATGCGCTTGATGGTTGTCTCGGCGTCAGACGAGGGCGAGGTCACAAAGTGGAAGCAGCCCGCGCGCTCGCCGTAGAGACCAAAGTTCTTTGCGTACGACTGCGCGATGCACAGCTCGAAGCCCTGCTCGATGAAGTAGCGGATCGCCCAGCCATCGCGCGCCAAGTCACCGGATGCGAAGCCCTGGTAGGCGGTATCGAAGAAGGGGAAGTGCTTCTTCGACCGTATCACCTCGGCGATCTTCTTCCACTGGTCCTGTGTGGGGTCAACGCCCGTGGGGTTGTGTGCGCAGGCGTGGAGCAGGACGATGCTGCCCTCAGGCGCGTCTTGTAATGTGCCGATCATGCCGTCGAAGTCAAGACCCTTGGTCTTCTTGGAGAAGTACGGGTATGTCTTGTACTCGAGGCCGACGTTGGAGAAGATCTGGAAGTGGTTCGCCCATGTTGGGTCGGAGAAGTAGGTGAGGCGCTGGGTGTTGGTCTTGTAGAACTTGGAGAGGAAGAGGGCGCCCAAGTGCACGGCACCGGTTCCCGAGATGGTCTGCAAGCTGGTGACCTGTAAATTGTGTGAGCTAAGGTCATGACGTGGTCGAGGGCACACATACGCGCTTCTCCTTGATGGCAGGGCTGTCGCCACCGAGAACGAGCTTCTGTGACGCGGTCGTGAAGTCTACGAGGCCGGCAATCGGTAGGTACTCGTGGTTGAGGTCGGGGTCGTTGCGCAGAACCTCTTCGGCCTGAATTGAGTCTGATGTCAGCTCGCTGCTTCCTTTGGAATGCGATTGGGAAGGAACCAAGAAGCTCCAACACCGGTCGCACTTACCTTCTTAACCACGGGCAGGATCCACGGCTTCGCATTGTTGTCTCTGTACGCTCCAATGCCCAGGTCGACCTTCTTGGAGTCGGTGTCACGGCGGTAGGCGGCCATCAGCCCGAAGAGCGGGTCTTCGGGCGCCTGAGGAACGACGTTCGCGTCGAAGGATGTGGCAGCCATTGGTGCTAGGTGTGTGGATATCTGGTTAAGTCTGGAGGAAGAAGAGGTTTGTGAGAAGGAGGAGGAGGAGGAGGAGGAGGAAGAGGAAGGGTTGGCTGGTTGAGAAGGTGAGTGCGGCATGGTGAGAGAGCTCCCACGCGCGTTTACGTTTCACCGCCCAGAAGGAAGCTACGACCGACGACTAACCCCGCGCCTTGTTCTCGCTCTGATGCGGGCAAGAGGATGCGGAGCCCCGAAAAGTAGTCTGGAGGCGTCAAGGGACGAAAGCTGCGAGTCTCCGCCATGGCTTCGCACAGCTACCTTAAGTGCTGCCAGCGATTATGGTGTCTTGTGAGCAACCGAGGCACATGCTGCTCTCATACCCGAGATGATGTCAACCACCACACCACACTTTGCTCATGGGATCTCACATGCTTTGCTATGAATCCTCGCAGTTTGGGTGCTTGGGTACTGCTCCGGGGATACGCTGAAGCTCGAGTGGGTCTTCAACGTGCAGTCACCCACCGGCTCCACAGCTCTGGATTGCTGTTCCTGGTAAACCGGTCCACTCAGCACCCATCAAATGGTAATTGACATGTGTCGCGCCAAAGTACTTCAAGATACTTCAACATCGCTCTGAATGTCTTCCAGCATAGCATAACACCGCCAGGAGATACCTAGCTACTTTTGAGGGGTGAATGTAATCATCCTCAGTATCGTTCGCTGAAGTGAATTGTCCATGTACATACTCGTACATGACCTTGCTGGGTATCGCTCGTAGATCTGCTTCATTTCTAGGGTCACTGTTCGCCAACGACCACTACAGTCCTCTCTCGCCGTGATGTGTATCATATCTGCTCGTTCTGCCCACGGGCATCGGCCTACTTCCCCAACTTCCCTCCTCTACTTCTCATATGAACAAGTCCCACCCCACCAATATCCCACAAAATACGCAGGTCACCCAAAATACTCCCTGCGCCGTACTCTTCCGCTCCGCCGCTCTCTTCAACTCTCTATTCCCGCCGCCTACATTCTCTGCCGTATTGAACGAGTCCTCCACCAGCTGATCGATTTGCGCGGATTGCACGCTGAGGTTATTCGCGAGCGTGGTTTGGAGTTCTGAGATCTCGAGGAGTGATTTTTCGGCGGCACTGTTGTTGTTAGAAGATATGGAGAGGGGAAGGAAAAAAGGGGGAGAATGGGTACACGTACCGTACTTTATCAAGCTGATCCTCGTACTGCTTGAGCATATCCTGATTCTCCTGCGCGAAAAGCTGTAATTGCTCCGGATCAAGCGTGTTCTCAATAACACTATCCGTATCCCGATTCTCTTCTTCCAGCCTCGCCGTCTTCCCAGCAGTATCACCATTCATCCCCCCGTAATCACTCGTCGCCGGCCCCGATGCCCGCGTCTTATACAACACGCTCTTACTCTTCTCGACCTCCCTCATCAACCTGATCTCCATCATGCCACTCTGAAACCTCCCACATTCCTCCAGCTGGTTCTGCAAACTCCAGATAATGCTCTCGCGATGCACCTTGATTGTATTCGCCTGCGCTTCCTCGTTTGTCTCGTCGACGCTCTTGGCTGTTATTGCGCCGCCGGCTGCCCAGCGACCTAGGGCACCAAGGCCTTGTTTTGCGCGCTTGCGCAGCGCAACTTCGGATCGTGTGGCCTGGCGCATTTGCTCGGCATCGCGGAGGTTGGTGATTGCGTAGTTCAACTCGCGGAGGGTTTGCTTGGCTGAGGCGTCGATTTCGGTGCGTTCGGTGTCGGTTAGGTACTTGGTGTCTTTGTCTGTGGAATTGGTCGTTCGTGCATATTGTTTTCGGCGAGGGGGCGCGGTGGTCGAGAGGTAGGACTGGCGTATGGATTTGAGGTCATCGTGAAGTTTGGTTACGTGTGATCGCTGTGGTTGTTAGTTGGGTGTGTATAGAGGGCGGCGCGCAACGTGGCCTACTATGCGGTATGCTTCTTTAACGAACTCGTCGAGATCCGAGACGCGGAATTTGTAGGACTCGACTGGTCGCGCATCGTGCTGGGCCAGAACCTGGTTGAATATGGGGGTGATGTCCATTGTGGTGGTGGGGAGAGTAAATTGAGCTGAGGCTTGGTGGCATTCTTGAAATGACGATGCTCGCCGCGGGAGTGTCCGTGATTCGCAGGAATGACGTCCGCCGACCTCAACCACAAACCTTCGTCATACTGCGGCTACAAACATTGCTTGATCGTAGTATACCCTCTAGCAGACACTCGAGACACTCTTTGCTACATACTGTGTAGTCCACTCAGGTCAGCTTCATCCGTCAGCGCAGATAAACCCAAGAGTATCTATAGGGAATTGCATGCATGGCACAAGGACCACATCAAGAGAATGAAAGATAGAGGAATTTAGACTGCCAACGATCATACGCTCGAGACTTGCGCAGGCCCTCGTTCGTTGCTCACCCAGGTCACCCGCCCCGAGTAGGTAGAGCCTGAAGTATCTTAGGCAGACAGTCTAAGCCGCCCTGAGTGCAACACCCAGATGAGGCGTAAAGATGTCTGGTGACTTTGGTATCACAAATTGTGGCGTGTCGAAGAGCAGGCTGAAACACTCGACGACGACCTGACCTCGACCTCAGCGCAAGCACCCGATTGGACCTTCACACGAGAAGTCCTGCGAATTACACTATTTGCCTATGGGGCTGGGGCTGTGTGTTCGGAGACTGTAAGAAGTACGAGCACGAGGTCTATGTTTGGCAAATATGCCTTCGCTGACCTGCATCAGCACGTGGCTATAGGTGTGCATTGTTCTTCGACACGCCACCACCTGGTATCCCTTTACACATTTAGACGCCTACCAGGAGGATAACATGCCTTCTCAGCGCAGGATTGGAGAAGCATTTGGTCAGCTTATATCGAGGCGATCCAGTAAGACCCTCCAATTAGAACTCAGCCTCAACTTCACCTCGACCGCGCCCAGTGAAAAGCCTTTTATCAGCGTTTGAGCCGATATCGCCGTCACTTTCCGCCTCTTATCAGCGCGGTCCGCTCGCGGCAGCGGTGCGGAAGTGAAATTGTTGAGGCTGCAAACTCAGTGGCACGCTCTCACAGTCCATATAAGCCCTACTCACCCCCAGCTCTTTTCTTCTCCACTTTCCTCACCACACGCACAACTCTCTCCCAGACGTTCAACGTTCAAGACAGATCACTGCACATACACCCACCACTTTACTTCAACACCACTCACATCATCAAGATGCTCTTCACCACCATCGCCGCTGGCCTCCTCGTCTCCGTCGCCCTCGCGGCGCCCACCGCTGTCCAGGTCGAGGCTCGCGCCGCTTCCTGCGCCCCTACCTCGTACGTCCAAGTCCCACTTACGCTCTACATCCAAGACAGCCACTAACATCGCTAGATACACCCTCACCGGCTACACGCTCACCCGCGCCGCTGGCTTCGCCACCGTCGACTTCGACCTCAAGTCCACCTTCGCTGACGCCAACGGCATCACCGACTCGGTCGCCAACGGCTCGCACTGCGCCGCCGCCGGCACGGTCATCCCCAACTCCAACGCGTGCAACGTGCCTGGTCGCAAGGTCTTGTTCGACCTGCGTGCGCCCCAGGGCCAGGCGCGCTACCAGATCACTCACACCTGGGTGTGCAACGGGTACGTTTACTTTTCTCGGTTGTGTGTGTATTGTGTGCTAATAATTTGGACAGTCAGACCTGGATGTCCGGTAACGACGTCACTGTCGGTCCCCTCGAGTGCCAGGGCGAGACCTGCTTCGCGAAGCCTCAGTCGTTTGCGCCGCAGAATGTTCGCATGATCTGCTCTACTCCTACCTGTTAGATGTGCTTGCACATGAGCGGTGTGGAGCTCTGGAGCTGGTGTTGGCGGGTACTTTCGGGTCTTGGTCTTGCATGGAACGGAGTCTTACGGTCTTGCATACTTAGGCGGAGTTTCATGGACTACGGCCTTTTTTCTTTTCTACTTTGTACACATTATCGATGTGTCTAGATAGTAGATACAAGTCTTTCACTTTCTGGGGCCGACTAATGGATTGAGGTTTCTGGATGTGTGGTCTTTTTGCTTGATGTGTGTGCTCGTGACGTATTCTGTTTGGCGAGACTAATCGAGTGTGATTATTCTCACTTAGTATTCTGGCTGTCAGTGTCGTAGAGACCGAAGAACAGTCTGCTTCCAAGGCTGGATCGCTGCCCTGTAAAAGTTGCTAATGAAGATGCTCGCAATGCGGCAGGCGTCGCAGGCGTTCCTGCAAAGATGAACATGTGCTTCCCTTACTTAAGACTTGGCCGGTCTCGAGAAGCTGTTGCATCAACTCGAGGATTGATTCTACACAAAGTGTCAAGCCATGTGGATTTGCGCCCTACCAAAGTCTGTAGCGATGTTAAGACACGTGCTTGTGCTGTTCCTCTGCTCATTGCAATAGCACGTCGGTTATCATTGCAGTTTTTGGCAGATATCAAGACGATATTTATCACTGAAAACGTCTCGAGTCAATCTCTACTGAAGCGGTAGGGTAATGCATGTTTGCAATATTGGCGAACTTTGAGCTATTCTATAAATTGTGTTGTCTTATGAGAGCCAGTGGGTTCCTCCACTTAGTGGTGGAACACGTTAAGACTAAAGCTTGGTAATCCTAGAAGTAACTTAGAAAGATTGTTCATAACGTGTTCCACCACCAAGTGGAGGAACCCACCGAGTGGTTAAAAAATGCTTGGCAGCCTTAACTCCCCTATTAACGCAACATGTCTTAACAATAAAACGCGCAAGTATCTAACTAAGAAGGCAGAATTAAGCTTGCTCTTTCTGCATATAGTTAACGACAACCAATTTTGAAGCCTCTGGCGGTTGTAGTCTAGTGCTTAGTACAGGGGTTAGAACCTAAGCGAGCTTCCTATGTTCTCTAGCTAGTAGCTTTAGCTATACTAAAGCCAATCGGATGATCTATAGCTTTTTAGAAAGCCCTGATCTATGGCTTTCCAAAACTTAAACAATATCTTTATTATTTTACTAACTCGTTACGTTACTAAGAGAAAAGTAATCCCTAGTATTTTTTAACCACTCGGTGATTTTCACCACTCGGTGGTGGAATACGTTACTATCTTAGGAACTAGTAGTACGATAAGACTACAGTTTCGCGATAGCTTATAACGTTAGAAGCAAATATATATAGAAATAACGTATTAAAGTTTTAGAGAATGTTATTAAGTAGTTCTCGAGATAGCAGTGCCAAGAAAGGGCCTTTTTTGGTGTGAAAGACAGTGGCCGGCTCACTGGGTTGGCCGGCTCACTGGTGGAATACGTTAGTCTAACTACTACTAACGTTTTGAATCTAGACGTCTGGGCGTGCCTTTGTCTAACTTGACCCGCCCTTAAGCTAACTAAAGTCTTGGCATAAGCCGAGCTATAGACTCTCGCCTGGAGGTACACAACATTTGTGGATCACTGAATTTAGAAGCGAGACCCGCGAAAGACCGCCGACCTAGAAACATTTCTCCGTCAAGGTTATACAACCGCAGACTCAACTTCGAAGTAGCTCACCTGACCTCATCAACTCGCACGACACACGCTAGATAGCGTCCACTCGGCTGCATCTGATATGCCGTACTCTCATCACAGCCATTCTGGCCAATTCTGTGGTCACGCAAAAGACACGCTTGAAGAAGTGGTCCAAGCAGCTATAGCAAAAGGTTTCCACAGCTTCGCGCTGACCGAACACATTCCCCGGCCGCTGCAGGACTTCTACCCGGAAGAGGTACGTCAATTGCCCTTGCTTCTTCAAGTTTTGGACTGCAGATGATCTAAACTTCTGCAGCAAGACAGTCATACGGAGGAAAGTCTTTCCAAGCTATTCGACGCCTTCTATGCAGAAGCGCATCGGGTACGAGATGTCTACTCAGCCAAGATCAAGATCTTGATAGGCTTCGAGTCCGAGTATATCCGGCCCTCGACACTGCAGCTTGTACAAGGCATTCTCGACAAGTATGCATTCGACTTCTTTGTGGGTTCTGTGCACCATGTGCATACCGTTCCGATCGACTTCGATCGCGCGATGTACGAGAAAGCCCGGGAGGCAGCGGGAGGGACCGACGAGAGGCTGTTCGAGGACTACTTCGACTCGCAGCTCGAGATGCTACAAGCGTTGCGGCCACCGGTTGTGGGACACTTCGATCTCATACGGCTGTTGAGCGATTATCGCGATGCCGACTTCAAAGAAATGCCCGGTGTGTGGCACAAGATCCAACGCAATCTGGAATTCGTAGCTTCGTACAACGGTCGACTCGAACTGAACTCTGCAGGGCTGAGGAAAGGTCTGACCGAGCCCTATCCGTGTCTACCGATATGCCAGGTTTGTCGCACCGCCCAGTCAGATCGTTGCTACGTTCGAGTCATTGACTATACACCGCAGATGTTTCTGCGCCTTGGAGGTGCCTTTGTGATGTCCGACGACAGCCATGGCATCGATCAGATAGGCACGAACTATAGACGGTTGTTCGCCTTCATACAGAAGGCTGAAATCGAAGAGATCCACTTTGTGGATGCAACTGGGTTTCGGAACGACAGTCGCTTTCCTAGTGCAGGCTTCTTGAGCATCGCGACAAGGGCGTTGGCAGAGTCGCCGTTCTGGACGAACGAGCGGTGAAGAAAATCGTTTCAGTTGCGCTATCATGGAACGTGTCCTGACGTATCGGAAACCGAGGCTCATAAGGTCAGCTGCACCTTTCGGAGCTTTTCTCTCGAAGCGATGAATCTACAAGATTCGCTTTGGTGGCTGCAGTATGCATCGTCAAGCCTGGTACGGCACTGTAGCGAAGCCTCTACCGGCATTGTTCGCGCGTGGAAGTTTGACTCGCGGTCGACCTCGTGGCAGGCCGCAGTTGGAGATGTAGCATTGTTCTTCTGGCATCCTGTGCTCGAGACCGTGGGTGTGGGTCCGCGGGGTGACAGCCATGCCGTGTACAACAACCAGCTCAAGCCGCTACAAGCGCAAATCCCTTCGACAAATGCAGTTACGTTGGTCCCGGATCTCTGTCGCTGGGAGTCCTGAAAACACGGAGAATCAACTTCGTGCGGATTGCCGGTGAACTATGCCTGACATGAACTGTGTTGCTCAGGCCCCTTGCCTTGAGCACTTAGGTTTTTGTATTTACCGCTGCAAGCACGACGGCCTTTACCTCCGCGGTGTCATTCTGACTTGCTTTCTGGGCGGGTCCACAATGATTCGGCTGCGGGTGCCCTTCCGCAAGGCTGCTGATTGGACAATGCTTTATACCTCAGTCAGATGCCACTGCTGGGGTAAGATGACATCGAGAGTAACGCGACTAAAAGACACTCATCAGATTCAGGGCTGGAATCTCCATTGGAAATGTCAACTGACTGCTGCGTTGGACATCGTCGAGGCTCGCATGCTCGCATGTCGTTAGGGCGCCACCAGAAGTACCGTATCGAGAGGCTTGAACCAGGTTGGGCTGACAGCAAAGGATTCTGCTGGTAAATCCTTCATGGGCAGCACTACAAGCAGGCCTGCGAAATCCACAGACTGCCCATGATGAGTGAACATACTCGGTACAACTAATGTCTACGAAGTGTGATAGTACTACACGGGTGCGGTACAATTGACAGCAGCAGTCATTGTGTGGCGTTTCGGCGGCGCTGCCCACAACTCGCAATCCCTGTCAGCAAGACAGCCATGGCCGGGCCTTCAACGCACGCCTTGAACGGTTGCAGGCGTTTAAGGTTTGGCGGCACTGCAATCAATCGGGCTTGCTGCTGCTGATGCATAGTCTTTGTGTGGGAGTACGATCTCAACGAAGTACGTTTTCGATTAGTCGAGCTATGGTATCCACTAAACCACTTACAACAAGCGAGCCACTTCCTATCGCTTGGAAGAGAACATCTCTACGCCGTTGCAACAACATCCCACGCGCGGGAAGCCACAACAGAGTAATCGCACCAGTCCGTGTGTTGACGTAGGAGGTCTCGGTAGCCGCGGGTATGTCGCGAAGACCTCCATTCCAGATGCAAATTGTGGAGCCAATCGCGTATCAGCAAGGATGCTTCGATTCTGCACGGGGCTAGGCCTGAAGCTGTTCTTTCGATTCACAACTGACTACCCGGGAGGAGTTCCCCGACTAACGAGTATGTATGGTACGTTACGTGCATTCACCAGTAAGGCACCATGCCTATGCGAGGGCTAAAGCCTTGATCCAATCCCCTTGGTAAGCCAATTTGTTCCACGACTTGCTGCTAACCATAATAATACCGTACTTATGGAGCCTTCAGCCACATGACATTCCCTTGACCCTCTCGAACGTTGCCTGCAGTTCTTAAAATCGTCTACCCGCCCTGATCCACAAAAGTCTACGCTATAACTCACACCAAGCTTTTCACTACAGCAAAACTCCTACCTTTGAGAGATCAATCGGAAATCAAGTCATTCTTGACCCACCGTCTAGCACATCACAGACTCTTTCCTGAATACCACCTCAACAAACACGAATACAATTTACGGACATGATGGGCGTCGAGAAAGCCCTGTTGAGACGCGGTAATGGCACCGACGTACCAAAGAAGTACGATGAGGTTGCCATAGAGTACACAGGTCACACAATCTTCTCACATGCCAACTTCGCCTGGCTGATCAGAATTGCAGGCTGGCTCTTTGACGATTGCGCACCGGATAGAAAAGGGAAACAGTGAGTAGCACTAGAGGCAGCTTCTGCTATACGAACTTGTTTTGTCTTCAGTTCTGACTGTTTATAGGTTCGACTCTTCTGTAGGCCGTGGCGACCTGATGACACCAATAGGCGTTGGCCGCGTCATTCGAGGTCGGTAGAACCACCCAATCTCGTTTGAACTCACACAGTCGTCAACCTGCTCACCGTTCGTATTGTTGAGTAGTGTGTATATGCGGACTGACGGTTTTGCACAGGTTGGGATGAAGGCATTCTAGGGTCAACGTCGGGCTCGCCCATGACTTTGGGCGAGAAAGCGTCTTTGGTAATCACAGCGTATGTGATACATGCTAGCACGCTTGTTTGGTATGACGCTAACGTTTGATAGTGACTATGGATATGGCGAGAGGTGAGTTAATTTCTTAGTCTACCAACGAGATTGTCTCGAAAGCCACCAGTCTACCTAGACGCACCCTTCGCAAACGCCCATCATTACCAACATCTGTCTCTCTGAACGCGGAATCAAATACAATGGTGTGCCGCCGCAACCACCGAAAATCCTGCCGAACTTGAACCAACCATCGAGATGCTGTGGAACACGGGCTGCTGCAGCTGCAACGCCTCACGCGAGCACATCAGGCAGATGATCAGATTAGATCCAGACGAAGACTCGCTGACCAGATGTCCGTCTAGTGGATTTCCAGGCTACATTCCAAAGAACGCCAAATTGATTTTGTAGGTCACCATTTCCTGCATCATATTCACCGTTCACGATTGCATCGCAACATCGACATAATGGACGGTATCCACTTTCGTGCTTGGTTGGGCTGGGAGCGTTGGTCATCCACACTCCACGTATCTCACACCAACGCAACGTGTCGCGCTGATGGCGTGCTCTGCAAGACACATATTTCCTTACGCCTCATACACGGAATAGTTCAACCCGGGCTAACAACAACAGTGACGTGGAGCTGAAGGCAATCAACGGTAGAAGATCTTGTACGTCGTAATTCCTACGACTACATCAGTGCGCCATAAGCCGGTCGACATGGGATCCCGTGGCTACCCGACCCATGAGCCACTCGCGCAACCAATTAAGCTTGAAAGCGACACTCCAAGGCAAAAGCTGAATCCATTCGCATGCATTGAGGCACAGGCCGCGGGACGATAAGGCTTCTTTGGTAGCATCCAGCATACCATGCTCGTTACTGAGACCAACTCACACAGAAGTTATGGAACATGAAGTTGCTATATTCGCTTTAACTCGGCGTTTGGAGATTGGGACAACGAGGCGAATAGACCGTGGGCCGAACAATCGATTTCTCAGCCTATTCAGCGGTGCAGCTCTTGCTCTCCGACTTGTCCTCAGCTCGTAGATTGTTCAGCTTGATTCTGTGAAGAGCTTAGTTATACGCACCACTTCACTTTCTGTCATGTCTATCAAAAGACGTGAATTTACGTCTCTCATAATCTTCATACATTCAAAGTCTACTCAGCCAACGTGAATTTGCGCATGACGGCTCGAATTAAGGACAGTGGCCAGCCGATTCTGCATGTGCTATTGATGGGGTATGATGTGTAGCGTCTATGACAGGTAGCACAAATCCGCGCACTCGAGGTCCAAGCAGGTTCGAGTTATTCCTACATGACAATGGCGTTGCTATTCGGCACGCTTAAACCCCTACAGAACAACGGCTCACACCGATATTCCGTAAGCTTTCCCGGTACTGGATCTTGGCTCTTCAAAGTTCCGTTCGGCATGCCGAACAAGCCACAATCCAAATGCAGGCAATCCATTATTGACGGATCATGGATGGCGGCAACAGCGCCTCCGGCATTTCAGAGGTAATATCATGACAATTGTTTAATTGTGGTCATAATAAACGGGCTCGCTGATCTATCAGACGGCCTTACTCATTCCACGTGGTATGACCATTGCCCATCCAAAATTGTCAACTTCCCACAGTGACATCAGAGCACGTGCTCCGTCAACTCATTTCAAACATTACTTCTTTTGCGATAAATGCTCGTGCTACCCCACGAAGAGATGTAGCGAGCCCGTCCCGCTGTCACCGCACATAGCCGAGTCGTTGGAAACTTAAACATTCCGAGAAACTTCCTGCAAATTTGCAAGCACTACCGGTGTACGCCCTGCATATAGTGAGTGCATTTTCAAAGTTTAATGCGCCTCGCTTCGACCAATTGCCGTGTCTGCATGCACGAAATAACACATTGGGACTTAGAACCATAGTCGGTAACAGAAGTCGTCATAGAACACAACATCAAGGCCCGTTCCGAGCGTCGTTGCTGACAGCGAGTACACCGGTCGCGGGCCGCGGGCCGCTGGATGTCGCCCTGTTGCTTACG
>Ga0265798_10006454_pt1 | contig 15412 bp, 16 predicted proteins | sample P3T30metagenome_FD_192430 | JGI IMG/M metagenome (GOLD analysis project Ga0265798, IMG submission 192430) | Plant litter microbial communities from East Loma Ridge, Irvine, California - P3 T30 | ecosystem: Environmental > Terrestrial > Plant litter > Unclassified | place: USA: California... | reverse complement strand
CGAAGCGGCGGATGCGCCACATGGTACGCAGGCTCTCGCGGGCTCGGTCTCGGTCCTGCACGATCGGGGTCGTCACGGGTTCTCTCCTCGGGGTTTCGATGCGGTCAGGACTGCCGGATGAGGGCGGCCAGCTCGTCGGCCGGGAACAGCCCGCCGGCGAGCAGCAGGTCCTGCAGCTTGCGCAGCACGACGATGGTGCGGGTCTCGTCGAGGGTCACGTCGTCGTAGGTGACGACGGCGCCCTGCGGGACGTCGCGGATGAGCGTGGCCGCGCTGGCCAGGCCGATCGGCAGCTCGCGGCCCGCCCGCGCCTCCTCGGCGGGCACGGCGTCGCCGTAGACGTCGCCGCCGCCGATGCCGTCGATGCGCTCGCCGGCCGTGAGCGCTCGCTTGGCCGTCGCACTCACATCCGCGTTCCAGGCGATCGGCTGCAGCGAGGGCTGCCCGTCGCAGATGACCTCGCCGATCGACAGCACGGCCTCGACGCTGGCCAGGTGGTACGGCCGGTAGAACGAGAAGTACGGGCCGGGGCCCATCTTGAGGTAGCTGAGCTCCTCGTGCACCACCGCGTCGTTCGCCTTGCCGATGACGAAGACGCCGGGCGCCACGGGGCCGGTGGCGTAGTCCACGACGCCGGAGCGCTCGAGGATGCCGCCGTCGGCCTTCGGCTTGAAGACGTCCTGCAGCGTCGGCACGGTCGCCTCCGGCCCGAGCATCGTGCGCTGGGTCAGCTGCAGGTCGGCCGCGTTCGCGAGGGCCGCCATCTCGATCATCGTCTTGGTGCCGTCGACGAAGCTGCAGAGCATCCGCGGGTTCATGCCCTTCGCGCGCGCCTCCTCCTCGAGCATCTCGGGGGTGTCGGTCTGGCGCAGCGGGTTGTTCTTGCCCTTGCCGGCGAGCACGACCTCCAGGCCGATGTCCTGCACGAACTCGACGAGCTTGAGGCACTCGACGGGTTCGTCGCCGCGGCAGACCGTGTAGATCGCGCCGGTCCGCCGGGCGATCTTCGCCAGCAGCAGGCCGACCGTCACATCCGCTTCCACGGTCATGAGCGCGACGTGCTTGCCGGCGAGCAGGCTCGCCAGCGCGACCTTAGCGGCGACCTCGGGCACGCCCGAGCACTCGATGATCATGTCGACGGGCAGGCGGGTGAGGGCGATGGCGTCGTCGACGACGACGTGCTCGCCGCGCTCGATCGCCGCGGTGAGGTCGCCGTCGCGGACGACCTCGGCGATGCCGGCCGCGGCGAGCGCCGCGACCGCACGGTCGACGGCGACGTCGGCGACGGCGGTGATGTCGACGCCGTGCTGGCGGGCGATCTGGGCGATGAAGCCCTTGCCCATCTGGCCGGCGCCGACGAGGCCGATGCGCACCGGGCGGCCGAGGGCGGCCTGGCGGGCGAGGAGTTTGCGGGTGTAGCTCATGGTGGTCGTGCCCTTTCGAGGGTTCGCTGCAGGGACGTCGCGGGGCGGGAGGGATGCACGCCCCGCGACGGGATCGAGGTGCCGCCGGGTCAGCGCAGCGCGGGCTTGCCGGCCACTCCGGTGCGCACGATGCGGTACTGCTCGACGGCCGCCTTCACGGCGTCGCGCAGCTTGCGGTCCGCCGCGCGCTCGGCGGCCGAGGCGCTCGCGCCCAGCAGCTCGGGCCGGGGGCGGAAGCGGGCCAGCACGGTCGAGCCGATCATCGCCTCGGCGGCGACGACCTGCTTGCTGCCCGCGTCGATGACGAGCAGCACGATCGCGCCGCGCAGCACGCCCCTGCCGCGCCCGGAGACGAGGAAGAGGTTCTTGCGACCGACGTAGGCGTCCTTGAGCCGCTCCGCAGCTCGCGTGTAGACGCGGTGCTGCAGCAGGCTGAATCCGATGCTCAGGGTCAGCGCGACGAGCAGGATGATGGCGAATCCGCCGTCCATGTCACACCCCTTCCAGCGTGATGACGGCTCCGGCGCCGGGCAGCTCGATGCGGCCGGAGGCGTGGATGGCACCGGGCAGGAGCCGCGCATCGGGCTCCGGGTCGGTGTAGACGACGATGTGGCCGAGCGTGCGCAGGTTCTCGCCCGCGAGCTCGCCCACCGCCGTGAGGGTGACGGCCGAGCCGCCCACCCGCAGCACGTCCCCGGCTCGGGGATCGCGCTGCGGGGGGACGGTCGGCGTGTGCACGATGCTCACCTCGGCGAGCTCCTTCGGGCACGGTTCGCCGAAGAAGATCACGACGCCCCCGTCGAGCATCTCGCCGGCGTCGGCGCCCGTCGCGGCGACGGTGCTGGAGTAGATGGTGGTGGTGGTCATCGCGCTGGTTCTCCGGTCGTTCATGGCGTGCGGCTCGATTCGGTGCGGCGGTTCAGAGGAGGGCGAAGCTGGCGAGCCACGCGATGACGACGGCGAGCGGCGAGGTGAAGAGCCGCGAGAAGAGCACGGCGGGCACGCCCACCGCGACGGTCTCCGGCTTGGCCTCGCCGAGCGCCAGGCCGACGGGCACGAAGTCGCAGCCGACCTGCCCGTTGATGGCGAACAGCGTGGGCAGCGCGTACGGGATCGGCAGTGCGCCGGCCCCGATCTGGGTGCCCATGAGCACACCGACCACCTGCGCGATCGCCGCCCCGGGGCCGAGGATCGGCGAGAGGAAGGGCAGACCGGTGATGACGCCGAGCAGCACGAGCCCGACCGGGTTCGCCGCCAGCGGCGTGACCCCCTGCGCGATGAGGTCGCTGAGCCCCGTGTAGGTGACGATGCCGATGAGCAGGCTCACATACGCCATGAACGGCAGGATCGTCTGCAGCACCAACTGGATCGTCTGGCGACCGGCGCTGAGCAGGGTGTTGATGATGCCGCCGATGACCCCGCCGAAGCCGGTGACGACCTTCGAGAAGACGCCGACGAAGCCGCCCTGCTGAGCGGCCTCCGTGCGCGCCCGCTCCTTGGCCGCCGCGTAGCGGGCCTTCTGCGCGTCGGCGGCGGACTCCGCCTGGGCCGGGGCCTGCACCGCGTGCGCCGCCTCGCCGTCGGCGATCGCGACGTCGTTCACGCCGACCGCCGAGACGAAGACGTCGTCGGTGATGTACTGCGCGAGCGGACCGCTGGGCTCGCCCGGGTAGACGTCGACCGTGAGCATCCGCTTCTTGGGGTAGACGCCGATGCGGGCCGTGCCGCCGCAGTTGATGACGACCGCGGCCACCTGCTCCTCGGGGATGCTGGTGGTGAAGCCGTCGACCGCGTCGGCGCCGGTGAGCTCGGCGATGCGCGCCGCGACCGGGTGGATGCCGCCGCCGGTGACCGAGAGGATGACGTTGCGCTCCTCGGTCGGGGCGACGAGCAGGCCCTTGCCCCAGCCGCCGCTGCCGGGCTTGACGAAGACGCTGTGCAGGCTCATGCCGACACCTCGCTCCGCTTGCCGCGGCGCTTGGCGGCACGGGCGTCGCGCGACTCGATGAAGTCGCGGTCGTACTCGTCGAAGATCTCGGTGAGCCCCTGCCTGCGGATGAGCAGCTTGGTGATGCCCTCCGTCACGATGCCGCGGATGAGGATCACGACGATGCCGACGCCGAAGTACAGCAGTGCGAGCACCGGGTACTTCGACGGGTCGGCCGCGAGCACGCCCGCCGAGACGCCGGTCCAGACGAAGATCTCGCCAGCGTTGGCGTGCGGGAAGAACGCCGTGACGGGGTGCACGAAGGAGACCGCGGAGTCGTAGAACGCGGGCTTCTGCCGCTCGGGCAGGTAGACGCCGAAGGAGTACGCCATCGGGTTGGTGAGCAGGATCACCGCGAGCACGGGCATGAGGGTGTACCGGGTGATGGCGTAGCGACCGGCCCACTGCACCGCCCGCGTCACGCGCGCCTCGCCCACCCAGGTGGTGATGGCGAACATGAGCGTGAGCAGCACGATGAGGGTGGGCAGGATGCCGGTGACGAGGCCCATGAAGGACTCGCCCGAGGCCTGGAACAGGCCGATGAAGTGCGTCGCGCCCCAGGTCAGCGCCTGGAGGATCGGGTTGTCGCCGGCGGCGACCGGCGGATCGGTGGTCGCCGCTTCCGCGAGCGCCACGAGGGGTATGGACATGACACGCCTTTCAAGCCGCAACATCGTTGTCGGCGCTTGAGAGGGGTGACCGCGACAGCTTCGTCGCCGTCAGCCCGGTGGGCAGTTATGCACATTTGTGAGTCAGTGATTCACATCCGTGTGCGTTATTGATAGCACTGCGGATGCGGGCGCACAAGGGCCCGTTCGCGAGCGGAGGTCAGCGGCTGCGCAGCGGATGCGGGCCGAGCAGCAGCGCCGTCGCGATCGCCGCGACGCCCTCGCCGCGGCCGGTCAGGCCGAGCCCGTCGGTCGTCGTCGCCGCGATGCTCACCGGAGCGTCGAGGATGCGGGAGAGCACGCGCTCCGCCTCGACGCGACGCGGTGCGAGCTTGGGGCGGTTGCCGATCACCTGCGCGGTGACGTTGCCCACCGAGAAGCCGCGCCCGCGCACCAGGTCGAGCGTCGCGCGCAGGAAGACCTCGCCGTGCGCGGCGGCGAAGCGCGGGTCGTCGGTGCCGAACACCGAGCCCAGGTCGCCGAGGCCCGCGGCGGCCAGCAGGGCGTCGCAGATCGCGTGGCTCGCGACGTCGCCGTCGCTGTGCCCGCGCAGGCCCGTCTCGCCGGGCCAGTGCAGCCCGGCCAGCCAGAGCTCGCGATCGGGATCGAGCGGATGCACATCCGTGCCCGTGCCCACCCGCACCCCGGCGACGGGTACGGCCGCGAGCAGCTGCTCGGCGCGGCGCAGCTCGGCGCCGGTCGTGATCTTGAAGGCCAGCTCGTGCCCGGCGACGATGCGAACGGTGCCGCCCGCCTCGGCGACGAGGGCCGCATCGTCCGTGCGCTCGGCGCTCGCCGCGGCGTGCGCGGCGACGAGCTGCGCGCGAGGGAAGCCCTGGGGGGTCTGCACGGCGGCCAGCTCCGAGCGGTCGAGGGTCTCGACGACCGCGCCGCCCGCATCCGCTCGCTTGATGGTGTCGGCCACCGGCAGCGCGGGCACGACGCCCGCGCCGGTCGCGACGACCTCGGCGATGACCGACTCGAAGAGCTCGACGGGCGCGAGCGGCCGGGCTGCGTCGTGCACCAGCACGACCTCGACGGACTCGCCCACCGCCTCGAGCGCGGCGTGCACCGAGGCCTGCCGGGTGGCGCCACCGACGACGACGACGCTCTCGAGCACCGACGCGGCCGACTCGGCGATGATCTCGCGGGCGAGCGCCACGTGACTGCGGGGCACGGCGACGACGAGCAGCGGATGCTCGCGCAGGGCTGCGAGCGGGGCGATCGCGTGCGCGAGCACGCTGGCTCCGGCGAGCGGGACGAAGGCCTTGGGCTCACCGAGGCCGAGCCGAGAGCCCTCGCCGGCGGCGACGATCACGACCGCGACGCGGGCGACGGGGGCGGAGCTCATGCGTCCAGCCTGTCGGCCGGCTCCGAGCGGGACGGGTGACATCCAGCGGGCACCCAGCGGTTCGAGCCCCGAGGGCCCGGCCGGCTCAGGACGCCAGCACCTCGTCGAGCACGGTGGAGGCCTTGTCCTCGTCGGTCTTCTCGGCGAGCGCGAGCTCGGAGATGAGGATCTGGCGGGCCTTGGCGAGCATGCGCTTCTCGCCGGCCGAGAGGCCGCGGTCCTGATCGCGGCGCCACAGGTCGCGCACGACCTCGGAGACCTTGATCACGTCGCCGGAGGCGAGCTTCTCGAGGTTCGCTTTGTAGCGACGGCTCCAGTTGGTGGGCTCCTCGGTGAAGGGTGCGCGCAGCACCTCGAACACGCGGTCGAGACCCTCCTGCCCGATCACGTCGCGCACGCCGACGAGGTCGACGTTCTCGGCGGGCACCTCGATGACGAGATCGCCCTGGGTGACGTTGAGTTTGAGGTAGACCTTCTCCTCGCCCTTGATGACGCGCTTCTTCACCTCGGTGATGGTGGCGGCGCCATGGTGGGGGTAGACAACGGTCTCTCCGACCTCGAAAAGCATGTAGGTACGTCCCTTCCAGTGCCCTCCATGGTAGCATCCCCGCCCCCTCATTAGGGTGACCTAAGCCCCCAGCGGCTTCGACGCTGCGTAGACTGAGCGCGAACCATCGTCGCCTCGCCGCGCTCCAGCGCGCACGGGCAGCACATTCCGGCTCGGGAGGGCTCAGTGAAGACAGCACGCATCGCCGCCTCGGTCGTCATCGCCGGCGCGGTGGCGCTGGGCGCCTCGGCCTGCAACCTCGTCACCTACCAGGCGACGACCGAGCAGTACGACGCGAGCGACGGCGTCTCGGGCACCATCGGCGCCCTCGACATCCGCAACGCGCTCCTCGTCACCGGCGACGGCGAGACCGCCAGCTTCGTCGGCACCGTCGTCAACAGCGGCGACGACGACGTGCGCCTCGGCCTGCAGTACGAGAACGCCTCGGGCGAGAAGGTCACCGAGCAGTTCTGGGTGCCTGCCGGCGGCAGCGTCACCCCCGGCTTCGGCGAGGAGGAGCAGCTGCTCTTCACCGACCTCGACGGCGCCATCGGCGGCTACCTCGACGTATTCGCGCAGTTCGGCACCGAGCAGGGCAAGCTGCTGACCGTGCCGGTGCTCGACGGCTCGCTGCCCGAGTACGAGGCGCTGCTGCCCGCCGACTTCGACGGCGACGTGCTGAGCGTCACCGACCCCGACTACGACCCCCGGCACGAGTCCGAGGGCGAGGAGGAGGGCGGCCACTAGGCCCCCTGCCGCGCGCCGACCGCGCGCGGTGTGTGAAACTGAGGTGATGCTTACCTCAGTCGACGAGCGCGCCGTCGTGCGCGACGCCCGTCCCGCCTACCGCCCGTTCGAGGTCGTGGTGGCTCGCGTCGCGACGCTGACCCCCGGCTTCGTGCGGGTGACCTTCAGCGGCGAGCAGCTCGAGCACTTCGGCACCGCCGGCCTCGACCAGCGCGTCAAGCTGGTCTTCCCGCTGCCCGGCCTCGGATGGGGCGACCCCGAATTCCTCACGGGCGACCCCGTCGAGTGGTACACGCGGTGGCGCGGGCTGCCCGAGGCGCGGCGCAACCCCTTCCGCACCTACACCGTGCGCCGCGTCGATCAGGCGGCCCGCGAGCTCGACGTCGACTTCGCCGTGCACGTCGGCGAGGGCCCGGCGGTGCAGTGGCTCGCGAGCGCCCGCCCGGGCGACGAGCTCGTGGTCGTCGGGCCCGACGACCGCAGCGAGCAGTACCGGCTCGGCCTCGACTGGCATCCCGGCGACGCGACCTCGGTGCTGCTCGTCGGCGACGAGACGGCCGCACCTGCCGTGGCCGGCATCCTCGAGTCGCTGCCCGCGGGCATCACGGCCCGCGTGCTGCTCGAGGTGCCCGACGACGGCTTCCCGCTCGAGCTGACGACGCGGGCGGATGCCCGCATCACCTGGCTGACCCGCGACGGCGGCGTGCACGGCAGCCGCCTGGAGCCCGCGCTGCGCGAGTGGCTCGCGAGCGACCGGGCCGCGTACGCGCCGGCGCTCACCGGCGCGCGGCAGACCATCGACGAGATCGACGTCGACGCCGAGATCCTCTGGGACAGCGTCGAGGACGGCCCCGGCGCCTTCTACGCCTGGCTCGCGGGTGAGTCCGCGGCCATCAAGACCCTCCGTCGCGTGCTCGTGACCGAGGCCGGCATCGACCGCAAGCGGGTGGCCTTCATGGGCTACTGGCGGCACGGCGTCGCCGAGCGGACCGGCTGAGGTGGCGGCGGCGCTCGAGAGCGCGCCCGCCGCATCCGCTGCCCGTATCGGGCTCGGACGCCGGATGCTCGTGCTCGTCATCGCGGCCGTCGTGCTGGTGCTCGCGCTGCTCGCATCGCTGGCGCTCGGCGCGCGCGACGTGGCGCCCGGCGCCGTGCTGCAGGCGCTGCTCGACCCCGTGGCCGGCGACAACGACCACACCGTGGTGCGCGATCTGCGGGTGCCGCGCACGGTGATCGGGCTGCTGGCCGGCGCGGCCTTCGCGCTCGCCGGCGCGGTCATGCAGGGACTGACCCGCAATCCGCTCGCCGAGCCCGGCCTGCTCGGCGTCAACACCGGCGCCTCGCTCTTCGTCGTGCTCGGCATCTCGCTGCTCGGCGTCTCGTCGAGCCTCGGCTACCTCTGGTGCGCGCTGCTCGGTGCGGCCGTGGCGACCGTCGTCGTCTACCTGATCGGCCGCGGCGGCGAGGGCGGCACCTCCCCCGCACGGCTCGTGCTCTCGGGCGCCGCGCTCACCGCGGGTCTCACCGGCGTGATCAACCTCGTGCTGCTCACCGATCAGCAGGCGCTCGACCGCTTCCGCTTCTGGCAGGTCGGCTCGCTCGTGGGCCGCGACCTCGAGAACGTCGCCGCGATCTGGCCCTTCCTCGCCGTCGGCGTCGCGGTGGCGCTGCTGAGCGGGCGCACGCTCAACACGCTGGCGCTCGGCGAGGAGCTGGCCCGTGGTCTCGGCCAGCGCACCGGCGTCGTGCGCGTGGTGCTGCTCGCCGTGATCGTGCTGCTCGCCGGCGGCGGCACCGCCCTGGCCGGCCCGCTGCTGTTCATCGGCCTCGTCGTGCCGCACCTCGCCCGGGGCCTCGTCGGCAGCGACTACCGCTGGATCGTGCCGCTCTCGGCACTGCTCGGCCCGGCGCTCGTGCTGCTGGCGGATGTGGTCGGCCGGCTCGTCGCCCGCCCCTCGGAGATCGAGGTGGGCATCGTCGCGGCCTTCATTGGCGCACCCGTCATGATCCTGCTGCTGCGCCGCGTGCGGACGGAGGGCCTGTGAGCGCCGCCACTGCGAGGCTCGGCGCAGGCCGCCGAGCCCGCGCCCGGATCGCCACCGGCGTCATGGTCGCGCTGCTGCTCGTCGCCGGCGTGCTGACGCTCTGCCTCGGCGACTTCGGCCTCACCCCGGGCGACGTCGTGCAGGTGCTGCTCGGCGGCGGCGAGCGCCTCGACCGCTTCATCGTCACGGAGGTGCGGCTGCCGCGCCTCGTGCTCGCCGTGCTCGTCGGCGCCGCCTTCGGCCTCTCCGGCGGGCTCTTCCAGAGCGTGCTGCGCAATCCGCTCGCGAGCCCGGACGTGATCGGCGTCACCTCCGGCGCGAGCGTCGCCGCGCTCGCCGCGCTGCTCGGCGGGGCGTCCCCCTGGATCGTCTCCGCCTCGGCGTTCGGCGGGGCGCTGCTCGTCTCGGGGGTCATCGCGGCGCTCTCGATGCGCGGCGGCCACGGCATCAGCGGTTACCGCTTCGTGCTCATCGGTATCGCCGTCGCGCTCATGGGCCGCGCGGTGCTCGAGTGGGTGCTCACCCGCAGCGACGTGCGCGACGCCTCCACGGCGCTGTCCTGGCTCGTCGGCAGCGTGGGCAACTCGCGCTGGCCCGAGATCCTGGTGCTCGCGATCGCGATGGCGGTGCTGCTGCCGCTCGTAGGCGCATCCGCTCGTCCGCTCGGTCTGCTCGAATCGGGCGACGAGCTCGCCACCGGGCTCGGCGCACCGGCGCGACGGCTGCGGCCGCTGCTGCTGGCGCTCGCCGTGGCGTTCGCGGCCGCCGGCACCGCCGCGGCAGGGCCGATGGCCTTCGTCGCGCTCATCGCGGCGCCGGTGGCACGCCGCGTCCTGCGCCTCGGCCGGCCGTCGCTCGGCGCGACGGCGCTCGTCGGCGCGCTCATCGTGGCCTGGGCCGACATCGTCGCCCAGCACGCGCTGCCCGAGACCATCGCGGTTCCCGCGGGCATCGTGACCGGCGCGATCGGCGCCGCCTACCTCCTGTGGCTGCTCGCCACGGGCCGCGACCGCGAGAGGAGCCGCTGATGCGCGATGTGCAGGACCGGATCGTGCGGGCCGAGGGGTTGAGCCTCGGCTACCGCGACCGCACCATCGTCGAGTCGCTCGACCTCGAGCTGCTCGCCGGCGGCGTCACCGTGATCGTCGGCGCCAACGGCTGCGGCAAGTCGACGCTGCTCAAGGGCCTCGGCAGGCTGCTCGCCCCAGCGGGCGGAGCGGTGACCCTCGACGGCCGCGCGCTCACCGAGGTGCCGGCGCGCGAGCTCGCCCGCGCGATCGGCGTGCTGCCCCAGCAGCCGATCGCCCCGGACGGCATCACCGTCGGCGACCTCATCGGCCGCGGCCGCTACCCCCACCAGGGCCTCTTCCGCCGCTGGAGCGCCCAGGACGACGCCGCGGTGCAGGAGGCGCTGCGCCTCACCGGCACGACCGAGCTCGCCGAGCGCGCGGTCGGCGAGCTCTCCGGCGGCCAGCGCCAGCGCGTCTGGATCGCGCTCGCGCTCGCGCAGGACGCCGACGTGATGCTGCTCGACGAGCCGACGACGTTCCTCGACGTGGCGCACCAGCTCGAGGTGCTCGACCTGCTGCTGCAGCTCAACCGCGAGCACGGGCGCACCGTCGTCATGGTGCTGCACGACCTCAACCTCGCCGCGCGCTACGCCGACCGCCTCGTCGTGATGCACGAGGGACGGATCGTCGCGGAGGGCGCCCCCGCCGACGTCGTGACGCCCGAGACCATCGAGCTGGCCTTCGGCCTGCCCTCCCGGGTCGTCGCCGATCCCGTGTGCGGCTCGCCCATGGTCGTGCCGATCGGACGCTTCCACGGCGCTTGACGGCGTCCGACGGTCGACCGGGCGCCCGGCATCCCGTACGCTGAGGTTAGGCAATCCTTGCCTGCTTTCCACAGCACCCCCGAACGCACAGGAGCACTCCGCGTGACCAACCGCTTCCGCACGATCGCCGCCCTCGGCGCGATCGCCGCACTGACCCTGACCGGATGCGCCACCGGTTCCGACGACGCCGGCGCCGACGGCGCGAGCACCGAGACCGTGACCATCGAGCACGCCCTCGGCACCGCCGAGATCCCGGCGGACGTCGAGCGCGTCGTCACGCTCGGCTGGGGCAGCACCGAGGCCGTGCTGGCCCTCGGGGTCGTGCCGGTCGGCATCTCGTACCAGTCGTACGGGGCGAACGCGGACGGCATCGAGCCGTGGGTCGCCGACGAGCTCGAGGCCCTCGGCGGCGAGACGACCGTGCTGCCCAACAGCACCGAGACCCCGATCGAGGCGATCGCCGACCTCGAGCCCGACCTCATCCTGGCCACCTACTCGGGCGTCACCGAGGACGAGTACGCGCTGCTCGACGCGATCGCGCCGACCGTCGCCTACCCCGAGACCGAGTGGTCCACCCCCTGGCAGGAGGTCATCACGACCGCCGGCACCGCACTCCAGAAGGAGGACGAGGCCGACGCGGTCATCGACGGCATCGCCGACGAGCTCGCGACCGTCGCCGAGGAGCACCCGCAGTTCGCCGGCAAGACGATCATCGCGGCGGCCGACTTCGAGGGCACCTTCTACGGCTACACGCCGGCCGACCCGCGCGTCGAGGTGCTCTTCGAGCTCGGGTTCGAGAACGCGCCGGCCGTCGAGGGCTTCGACCCGGGCGACGGCTCGTTCTTCTTCACCGCCAGCAACGAGCAGCTCGACCAGCTCGAGAGCGACGTGCTGCTGCTGTACTTCGCGGACCAGGCCACGGCCGACGCCTACCTGGCCAGCAGCACCGCCGCCACCCTGCCGCAGGTCGGCGCTGGAACGGTCGCGCCACTGATCGGCTCGTCCTACGTGGCCGCGGTCTCGCCGCCCACCGCCCTCAGCGTGAGCTGGGGTCTCGACGCGCTCGTCGAGGCGCTCGAGCAGGCAGCGCCCGCCGAGTAGTCGCACCGCACGCCCGACGGCGCCGGCCCTGACTCAGGGTCGGCGCCGTCGCCGTCTCAGGGCCCGCCTCGGGGTGCGGTAGTCCCTCCGGCTGATGGCGGATGGCACCGTCGCCCGACGCGCGCACGGCCCTCCCCGCGGTGGACTGGTCGCATGACCACCGCACCGAACCGCACCCGTTCCGGAGACCTGCCCGCCTGGCGCCACCTGCTGATGACGTTCGGGCTGATCGCGGGGTCCGGCGCAGCGATCGTCTTCTTCGTGGTCTACGCCTGGGGCGAGATCCAGCGGGTGGCCGAAGCCTTCGGCTTCTGAAGCCGGCGGTCGCTCAGACCGCGCGCAGCTCCGGCCCGCGCTCGTCGCGCTGATCGCGTCGCTCGACCTCGAGGCCGAAGAGGGCCTGCACACCGTCGATGAAGCGCTCCGGCTCGCCCTCGCGAGCCAGCTCGCGGGCGCGCACGCTCGGCTCGTGCAGCAGCACGCCGACGAGGTGGCGCATGGCGGCCTCCGTCTCGGGGTCGCCGCCGCGACGGCGCAGGCGGGCGATCTCCTCCTCAAGCACCCCGTGCACGTGCTGGCGCAGGGCGCTGACGGCGGGGGCGAGCGCCTGCTCGGCGCGCGCATCCGCGTACTCGTCGACGGCCCGGCGCACGAGCTGCTGCGCGTCCTCGGTGGCGTTGAGCTCCTCGAGCGGCGCGTGCAGGCGGATGATCTCGAGGTCGAGCAGCTCGAGCAGCTCGAGCCCGCGCACGTCGGGGTTGACGTTGCGGGGCATGCCGAGGTCGATGACCAGCTGGCGGCGGGCGACGTGCTGCAGGCGGCCCGACTCGAAGAGCGCGCGATCGATGACCTGCACGGATGAGGTGCACGTGATCACGAGGTCGGCCTGCGCCAGCTCGGCGGCCAGCTCGGCGGCGGGCACGTCGCGCAGGCCGCGGGGCAGCGCGAAGCGCGCGCCGTTGCCGGAGGGCGAGTGCACGGCGATGTCGACGGCACCCCGGTCGCGCAGCGCGGCGAGGGTGGCGCGGGCGTAGGAGCCGGTGCCGACGAGCAGCACGCGCACGGTGGACCAGTCCTCGACGCGGCTGGCGGCGAGCTCGAGCGAGAGGCGCACGAGCGAACGGCCGGCGTGGGCGAGCGCGGTGGTCTTGCGGATGCCGCGGTTGGTCTGCGACGCGTGCTGGAAGGCGCGCTCCAGCTCGGGCGAGGTCGTGCCGCGGGTGCGGGCCCCCTCGAGCGAGCGACGCACCTGACCGGCGATCTCGCCCTCGCCGACGACGACCGAGTCGAGGCCGGCGGTCACGGTGAAGAGGTGCTCCACGGCCTCGGGGCCGGTGCGCACGTCGAGCAGCTCGGCGAGCTCGAGCTCGTCGAGGCCGAAGCTGCGGTGCATCTCGTTGGCGGTGGCCTCGAGGGCGACGGCGCGCGCCGAGGTCACGGGGTCGTCGAGCTCGAGGTAGACCTCGAAGCGGTTGCAGGTGGCCACGACGACGGCACCGCTGACGGCCTCGCTCGACTCGACCAGTCGCCCCGCGAAATCATCCGACGTGACCGACAGGCGCTCGAGCGTCTCGAACGGCGTACGGCGGTGCGTGGCGGACAGGGAGACGAGCACCGGAAGAGTCTAAACCTTCTACGACATGTCGATGTACCCTGGGAGCCATGCCGCTCTCCCCTCTCGGCGATGCTCATCCGCTCCACCGCTCCGCCACCGGCGACTCGGCGCTCCTGCGCGCCCTGCGCGGTGAGAGGCCCGAGCACCCCCCTGTCTGGTTCATGCGCCAGGCCGGCCGCTCGCTGCCCGAGTACCGCGAGCTGCGCATCGGCACCGACATGCTCGACGCCTGCCTCGACCCCGCGATGTCGAGCGAGATCACGCTGCAGCCGATCCGCCGGCACGGCGTGGATGCGGGCATCTTCTTCAGCGACATCGTCGTGCCGATCAAGCTCGCCGGCGTCGATGTGACCATCGAGCCGGGCCGCGGACCGGTCTTCGCCGAGCGGATCACCACCGCGGCGCAGGTCGCCGCGCTGCCCGACCCCGAGGCCGCCGACTTCTCTGCCGTCGCGGAGGGCGTGCGCCGCACCGTCGCCGAGCTCGGCTCGACCCCGCTCATCGGCTTCGCGGGAGCGCCCTTCACGCTCGCCGCGTACCTCACCGCCGGCGGCCCGTCCAAGGACCAGCTGCCCGCCCGCACGCTCATGCACGGCGACCCCGAGGCCTGGGATGCGCTGCTCACCTGGACGGCCCGGCTCACCGGCGCCTTCCTGCGGGCGCAGATCCTGGCCGGCGCGAGCGCCGCGCAGCTCTTCGACTCCTGGGCCGGCTCGCTCGGCGTCGCCGACTACACCCGCTCCGTCGCCCGCTACTCGGCGCTCGCGCTCGAGCCGGTGCGCGACCTCGGCGTGCCCGTGATCCACTTCGGCGTCGGCACCGCCGAGCTGCTGCCCGCGATGCGCTCCATCGGCGTCGACGCGCTCGGCGTCGACTGGCGCCTGCCGCTCGACGAGGCCGCGCGCCGCGTCGGGCAGGACGTCACGCTGCAGGGCAACATCGACCCCGCGCTGCTCGGCGCGCCGTGGCCGGCGATCGAGGCGCACGTGCGCGAGGTCGTCGAGCGCGGCCGCGCCGCCCGCGCCCACGTGGTCAACCTCGGCCACGGCGTGCCGCCCGAGACCGACCCGACCGTGCTGACCCGGATCGTCGAGCTGGTGCACTCCCTGTGACCCGCACGGCCGCCGTCGCCGGCGGCGGCATCGCAGGGCTCGTCGCGGCGCGCGACCTGGCCCTCGCGGGCTGGCGGGTGCACCTGCACGAGCGCACGGACCGCCTCGGCGGCACCGTCGCATCCGCTCGCCTCGACGACGGCGATGGCGGCTCGATCGCGCTCGACGTGGGCGCCGAGAGCTTCGCGACGCGCACGGACGCGGTGGCCGGCCTGTCCGACGAGCTCGGCCTCGAGCGCGTCGCCCCCATCGCGGAGGGCGCCTGGCTCGTGGGACCGGCGGGCGCGCATCCGCTGCCCCGCACCGGTCTGCTGGGCATCCCCGGCGACCTGCGCGAGCGCGGCGTGCGCGCCGTGCTCGGCCGTGCCGGCGTGCTGCGCGCGCGCCTCGACCGGCGCATGCCGGTGCGAGTCGACGACGACGCCAGCCTCGCGGAGGTCGTGATCGCCCGGATGGGGCACCGCGTGCTCGACCGCCTCGTCGCGCCGGTCGCGGGCGGCGTCTACTCGACCCCGCCCGAGCGGATGCCGCTCGCGGTCGCCGCGCCCGGCCTGGCCCAGGCCATGCGCGAGACCGGATCGCTCGGCGCCGCCGTGGCCCGGCAGCGCGCCGCGGCGGCCGGCACCGCGGTCGCCGGGCTGCGCGGCGGCATGCACACGCTCGTGGACGCGCTCGCCGCCGACCTCGAGCGCTTCGGCGCGACCGTGCACCTCGGCTCGGAGCTGCCCGGCCCCGGCGCCGCCGACCTCACCGTGCTCGCCGGAGCCCCCGCCGTCGAGGGCGCCGGCTCGCTCGTGATCGTCACCCTGCTGCTCGACGCCCCGCAGCTCGACGCGCGCCCGCGCGGCACCGGCGTGCTCGTGGCCCGCGGTCTGACCGCGGCCAAGGCGCTCACCCACTCGAGCGCAAAGTGGCCCTGGCTCGCCGAGACGCTGCCCGCCGGGCGGCACGTCGTGCGGCTGAGCTACCCGTCGCCCGCGC
>Ga0265798_10006452_pt1 | contig 15413 bp, 18 predicted proteins | sample P3T30metagenome_FD_192430 | JGI IMG/M metagenome (GOLD analysis project Ga0265798, IMG submission 192430) | Plant litter microbial communities from East Loma Ridge, Irvine, California - P3 T30 | ecosystem: Environmental > Terrestrial > Plant litter > Unclassified | place: USA: California... | reverse complement strand
AGGAAGGGCTACGAGCAAATATGGGGAGAAGAAGCAGGTGCCAAGGCCACGCTAGTACGCACGTGATGAGACCTTTCAACAATATTGCGTTGCGAATTGATTCATTGCATCGTTGCATCTATCTCCTACTCAATCCAACACCCTCTTTCTCCCCCTTTATACTTTCTGCTCCACCCTATGCGTCTGACCCGGCACCCCCCCCGCATTCTCCATCTCCACCGCCGCCGCCTTCTCCCCCGCATGATCCAGCACCTCAGACATAGCGCCCGTGCCAGCCGTAAGCTGCGCGCCCTTGCGCCCGATAAGATGCCATGGGAGATTGAACATTTCGTCCATGGACTCGAGCGACTTGCCCGATGTTTCGGGGAGCGCGAAGAATACCCATGCGAGACCCGCGGCGGTGACGCAGGAGAAGAAGAGCATGGTGCCGCCGGTCGTCATGCCGATGAACATGAGGGGCACAGCCTGAGTTATGATTAGTGATGGGCTTGGGAAGGGGTGGGGTGGTTGTGCGTACCTTGGAGTTGCCGTATTGGTTGACGAAATGGAATGTCATGGCTATGGAACCTCCCAACGCGCGGAGTCTGAGAGGGTATATTTCTGAATTCAGCAAGTATTGGACTTTTGACTGTTAGCCCTTTTCTGCACTTAGTGGGAGACCGCTTTGTAACGTACTGCTGTTCCAGCCGAGCGCCCAGCCGAAGCCGCTGAAGTAGATCATGACGATGGCGCCCATGGCAGCATGTTTCTGACTCGGAGACTGCACTGCGTCCTCATCTTCGATCTTGTTGTCGATGAGCAGGAAGATGGCCATGTAGAGCATCGAGACGAGCTGCAGGGTGATGCCGGTGTAGAGCGAGCGCTTGCGGCCGATGTAGTCAACGAGGAACAAGGCGCACAGGATGGCGGAGAAAAACTTTACAACGCCTGGAGGGGGATGGGGTCAGTCGGCGTTCAACTTGTAGTTTAGTCTCTTAGTAAATGACTTACCAAAGATCGCAGTGGCATAAAGCTTTTCGTTCTGGCCGGTGGTACCCATCATCTCGAAGTACTCCGGCGCGTAGATTGTGATGGAATTCGCACCAGACCATTGCGACAAAATCTGCGAGAACACACTAAGATGCAACCGATAAAGATTCGCCTTGCTCTTAAACAACTCCTTCACCGGACCCATCCAAGACGTACCCATAGTAGCCTCTCGCTCCCTATTAAGCTGATCATTGATATCAATAATCTCAGAGCTAACATAAGGGTGATCGGCAGGCAACTGGCGCAGAAGCGACAAATTCTCGAGCGCCTCCTCGTGGCGACCGACCTTGACCAGCCAGCGAGGGCTCTCTCTGCAGAAGAGCGATAGCGTGAAGATGATGCCGGCGAACATGAGGTGCATGCTGTTGGGCACGAGCCATTGCGCGTCGGTTGCGGAGGATATGTGTAGTGATGAGCCCCAGGTTGCGAAGTAGGCGAGCATGATTCCGAGGTAGACGGAGCCGGCGAAGGCGCAGACGCAGAGACCGCGGATGGCTCGTGGGGCGGTTTCGGAGAGGTATGTTGGGGCAACGACGGTGGTTTGGCCTGGGGGTATGAAGTCAGTTTATCGCACATGAAAATGGTACATAGAGCTTCACGAACCGATTCCAATGCCAGCAATGAAGCGTCCAGCGTATACCTGGCCAATGCTACCAGTAGACGCTGAACCGAGAAAAATGGCGATTCCAGTGACCCAGACCAAGCAGAGCTGTCGTGTAGCCCACAACCGACCAATCTTGTCGGTCAGGTAGAACGCAATCATCGCGCCGAGAATGCTTCCCATCTGCACCATAGATGTGATGTTGGACAGAAGCTCAGCCCGGTCATGATCACTGATCTGATCTTCGTTGAGGCCGAACTTGTTCCTGAACGGCTTCAACGTCGCTGTCGTGCCGATCAAGCCCTCGTCAATGCCACGGGCAGCGCCCATAAGGCCGAAGACTGTTATGCGTCAGAAATAGGACGAGATGTAGGTTGAAGTTGAGCTCATACCGAATACGCCATACCAAAGGCGCCAATTCAATGACTCTTTGGGCGTGTCTTTGAGGTTCTCTCTCCACGGATTCCACATGATGACTGATTCGAATGGAAGTCAAATATCGAAGCGGCAGGAATGAGCTCTGGTACTGACAGGAGACGCAGAGTTGGCTTGAAGTCTGGCAGTGGCACAACCCAGACTCTTATATGCCTGACAACCCCAGCCGTGGGGTAAACGTGCGGAGATCATGAGTGCGGAGCTATTAGCCCAGCCTAACGCTTGCACTTGCGCTTTCTGAGCCCAGAATCCGGGACGAGCGATGCACGACGATCCCTCGACTCGAGTGCGTCGTACAGCGACGAATGACGCCAGACCAGATGACAGTAGTTCTAACGGCGACCTCCGTTTTCTCCCGGCTCACCATCCTCGAACGAGCATGTAGAACGCCTGAATGACCAGATGTCAGCGCCATCATCAAGCTGCGCGACCACACACGGCGTTCGAGGTTACATGCCAAGTGCGCGGCGCGTTTGCTTTGCATGCTTGGGTGTGGGCAAAGCTTCCTTGTCGGTGCATAATGTGGAGCTTAGCCTGACAAGTCGATAAATGTCGGAGCCATTTTTCACCCCGCATCTGCGCTACAACCCCGGAAACGGCACCTGCCAGGCCTATCTATCGAAACAGAGCAGGTTCCGACGACCGGGGTGAGGGCACCGAAGATGGGCCGTACAGACGCGGTTCGTTAATTTGTCGGTGATCATGGAGAGAATCGTAGTGTGGCTCTCAACGGCGGCCGCGGGTTGAAATTGATGCTGGGCTCGATGCGAGGTCCGCTTTATCGGTCGACAACACTCCGAAAGAACGGGTCCGAATTCGAATAGACAGCCAATCATAAGCAGTGCGTTCCTACAGTCGAGACTTCGCAGGCGGCGGTGAAGCCCTGAGGTGTGCGGCTCCAACTCGTTCAGCCTCCTTGTTCAGCGCTTGCACTTCGGCATCTACAAGCGGTATGCCATCCCTCAAGCGCTTTTCCTTGTTGAGGTCCTCGATCTCGCCTGGAAAGTAAATGCGCTCCACACCTGCCATTTTGTCGGAGCCGACCACGCGGGAGTACAAGTAGTCCATGCGCTCCCTGAATTGCTCGACACTCATGAAGAGGTCCGGCTTGATGGCGACCAGGAAATGTCCAACGTCTGCTGGCTTCGAAGGATCGTAGGGGTTGGTAACGTGCCCTGCAAAGGCGCTGCCAGATAGCACTCCGGAGAAGACGTCCATCATGATAGCAATTGCGGAGCCCTTGGGTCCACCCATGGGCAGCATGACTCCCTCAAGTGCCTTGGCTGGGTCGTCTGTTCGCTGGCCGTCCTTGTCGAGTGCCCAGTCCTGAGGAATCTTCTCGCCTCTTCGTAAAGCTTTGTATATCTTGCCGCGGGCTGCGACAGAGGGAGCCATGTCCATGATGAAAGGCCGGCCCTTTGCTCCACCTGGGGCTCCACAAGCAATTGGAGACACGCCCATGAGCTTTGACTTACCTCCCCACACTGGTAGAGCTGGAGATGAGTTGGTAAAAACTAGACTCATCATGCCTGCGTCAAGAGCTTGTTGAACGACCCAAGCCGACATGCCGAAATGATTCGAGTGCTTGACCGACACCATGCCAATGCCAAAAGTCTTTGCCATGTCGATTGCTACAGCCATGCCTTTGCTAGCTGCAAGGAAACCAAAGCCGTTGTGACCATCGACTTGTGCTACTGCGGGCGTGATCTGGCGTATGGTTGGTGATGCACCTGCATCTAATACGCCCTGTCTTATCCGAGCCATGTAAGAAGGTATGCGGTTCATGCCATGCGTGTCCACGCCTCTGAGGTCTGCTTCGACAAGATACTTGGCGACAATGACGGCGTTATCGCCTGGAACTCTGTTGCCGACGAGCACTTTCTCAACAAAAGCTCTCGCCTCGGAAGCGCTCACATGGTGCATTTGTGGTTGGGTTGGCGACATCTTGGCGGTAGCGCGAGTGGAACGATGATGATGGAGGATGGGGAAGGTGGGTTGGTCTTGGAATGCCCAGCAAAACGCGGGATGTGCTTGATTTATACAGAAGGTGCTGCAGTTATGAGTCGAATGAATTTATGGGGACAGTGTGTTTCTGTTGGTTGACGGGTGTTGTGACACTTTTACAGAGGCACATATCCGCAAGCCTAGCCCGAAACTGCAAGCTCGACTTCCCAGGACGGAGCACGACGGAAAAGCAAGTGTCTCGCACAACACCCTCCCGTTTGAATAGGTATTGAAGACTTCCAATGATGTCCACCTGCAGAGTACGAACGTATCGCTAAGACTAAATCAAGTTCACCCACTCGTAGTCAATACAGTCCCAAGAAGGCTTCAAGCGGCACGAAAAACAAAGTTCACTCACTCATCCTTCCAGTCACGAACGTCAGCAGAAGTTATGCAACATGTATATTGCATTAGACATGGTATCTGTTCGTGTAAAACTCCGAAGCAGAGATTTGTACAAGCTGCCAACCGCACAATCTACTGCGGCTCCTCTACAGCCCCCAACTTCTCCCCAACCTTCACCGTCATCCCCTGCTCAATATTCCACTTAAACCCACCTTTCCTCTCGCCTCTATACCCCTCGTCCAAGCTGGGTCTGACGCCCTTTGGCGCTTCGAAGACTAATACAATCGTACTTCCCAACTGGAAACCACCCATCTCCTCCCCTCTCTTCAGCGAATGGCCACCCAGCACCTGACTCGCACTCGTATAACTCGCCTCCGCGAAGCCAGAATACGGCTCGCCGCGCGCGGCAGCTTGCTCGGCGGCGCGATCAGCGGCGGTATCGGTGTTCAGGCTGTTGGTGCGTAGTTCGCGATCGAAGTTGATCTTGATGGATCCAACATTCGTTGCGCCAACGGGCGTGTAGGAAAAGAAACCCCAGCGCCAGCGACCCAGTAAGACGACGCGCTCGTTTAGCGTGAAGAGGCCGGGCATGCGGCGCTGCAGGAAGGGCGAGACGGAATAGAGTTCACCGGCGAAGTGTCGACGTGATTCGACGACCCATGAGACTGGCGAGTGGAAGCGGTGGTAGTCGCCTGGGGCGAGGTACACGACGCAGTAGTACAGTGCCGTGGGTGTCTTGACGGATGCAGGTGCCCACCAAGGACGATGGGCTTCGCTGAGGGCCAGGTCGGCGCGCACTTCGGCTTCAGAGGAGGCGGTCGGGGCGGTGGATTGGTCTGTAGGCATATCTGCTGGTTTCCCGCCTTTGGGCCAGGGCCCGGAGAAGAGGTTGGGAAGCGTGTAGGAGATGCCGTTTACTTGTGCGAATTCCTCGTCGGCGCGGACGACATCCTCCTCGGTGTTCTTCTCATGGCTGCGCGAGGCGATAACTTGGGAATCTGCGTTGTTGTGTTCGGGCTTCGAGGGGCGGACGGAGCCTAGGAGGGCATCGAGACTGTATGTTACGCCTTTGACTTGCTCGACCTCGCCGTGCTCGATGGTGCCGAACTGGATTACTTTGCCATCGGCGGGGGAGAGGATGGCGTTTGGATCGGGGTCGAGTGGGCGCACACCGGGCTTGAGGGTGCGGTAGAAGAAGGCAGCGAGGTTGGGGTACACGTGAAGGTCGGGCTCTGAGACTTCGGAGAGGCTGTCTGTTGTCAGCAACGTGCATGTCAGGAGATTGGGAGGACTAACTTGACACCGAATATCCATGAGTAGAGCTTGAAGCCAGGCACACGGCAGTAGTACGGGATGTCAATCTCGTTGAAGCGACCCCACAGTCGTGAGAGAGCCTTGAGCGGCAGCGTGGACATGACCTGCACCGACCATGGCCCGCTCGGTCGTATCCTCTCGCGCTTCTTCGGCCGGCCTTGTGGATCTACCGACACTTCATCGGGAAGGTCATTGTTCGCGCCTGCCTGTGTGTGCTTCTCGCGCCGCTGGATGCGATAGAGCTGAAATGCGCCGAGGAAGCCAATGCCGAGGGCGATCGGTATGGGCTCCCACTTGATCTTGGTCTTCTTCAGCGCCGAGTTCAACCGCGACCGGAAAGATTCTTTCCTGTGGAAGTTCTGCTGGTCGAGGGTGGACCGTGTCGAGGAGAAGGTGCGAGACGGGACGGTGATGCGCGCATGGCGGAGAGGGTATCGTGTGCGTGTGGGCGCTCGCATGAGCTGGCGGGAGCAGGACGAAGCCATGTCTAGAGCATTGTCAGCAGTTTGGTACTAATTTGATTTATTGTTCTCTGTAGACAGTAACGCTACTTTGTACATGCAAGACGGTGAAGCATGACGGGTGGGCGCTCGCGTGTGTTTTCTCAGCCAATGACGTAGAGAAGCCGCGGCGATCGTTTCGGAGGAGCTGCGGCACGCCGTTGTGCTTCTGGGGCCATCGCGACCACGTTTGTGACATGTCCTCTAGCTCCTACTAAGCAGCAGTTGTTTATGTGTTGCTGGACGAGACGGTCGCATGTTCACTCACTTAATACGTCCTTGTTACCGGAGACTCACTGAATGCACAACACCAGTACCGCCGAGTAGCTGATCTAAGCTAGAAAGGCAACGTATACAAACACACCACCAAACCATACCAGTACACTACACACCACTTAGTCGTCGCCCATACAGCGTCCCAGGATGGCCGAAGACATCCCCACGATCAACCTGAAGATCCTCTCACCGTCGACCGAGGTGGAAGGCGGCGTCAACTTCACAGACCTGCCCTCCACTACAACCATCAAAGAGCTGCGCAGTCGCATCCAAGATGCAGTCCCGTCGCGACCGGTCCCTGAGCGCATGCGCCTGATCTACAGAGGACGAGTGGTAGCAAACGAAGCAGACACGCTGGGCAATGTCTTTGGCGCAGACAACGTGAGTGCGCCTCTGGTGGTAGTACTCAGTGACTGACATGTGGCCAGATCCGCGAAAGCAAGGACCAGAGCCTACACCTGGTGCTGCGAGAGCTCCCACCAAGCAGTGCCGCACCTAATTCACCCGCATCGCGATCGTCGACCGCCCCTCCGAACCCCTTCAGAGCCGCGCAACCACCCGTCCCGGCAAGCCCGCCGCTTCAGACCAATCCCTTCCGCACACTGCCTCGACCCAACTCACAGCCACAAGTCCCACCGGCGCACCCACATAACCACCACCACCACCACCCTCACATGCGCAACCACGTCGTTCAGGGCCCCTTCCAGATTCCCCTGCCACCAGCATTCCAGCAGCAGATGGCCCAAGCGATGATGGCACAGAACGGACAACTGAACCCGGGACAGGCACCTGCAGCACAAGACCAGCCGCCGCAGGAAGGAGCACCAGTGCCAGAAAACGGCGCACCTGTTCCGCCCATGGGCCTTCCACCACTGCCAAGCCTCGCCCCACGAGCACTCCCGCTGAACAACGGCCAGACAGTGCGGCAGGAGGGCATTGGACCCAACGGAGAGCGATGGTCCGTCACATACAGCAGCACAATGCTCGCAACACCAGGTCAGGGTCCCAATTTACCTCGACCATTCCAACCCCAACCAGCCTTTGGCCTACCACCACCCTTTGGCCTACCACCACCCTTTGGCCTACCACCGCGCCCCACAGCATCACCTGCGCCCACTGAAGCCTTGGATCGCCTACTTCCACGTATGCGCTCAATTCTGCAGACGGCGAGGCAGGAAATGGACAATATCACGACTTTGTTGCAAACTTCTGGAGAGCAAGCCTCAACGAACCCTCCGCTGTGGCGCTTCGAGCGCATACGGCAGCACGTACAGATCATGGGTCAGAACTTGGGATTGGTCGAACAGGGACTAAATGTCATTGCTGCGGATGCTTCCATGACCGATCTCTCAGATGCCGCCGCGCTGCGGACAGAGGCACACCGTCTCCGGGAACGCCTAGAAGAGTTCAATAACATCCTCGACCAACAAGGCAATGCGCATCGCAATGTGTCACAAACTCCAGCACAGACCCAGACGGCTTCACAAACTCTACCACCGGGCACTCCAGAGGAGCTCTTCATACTTTCGAGTCCACAGGGGCCTGTTGGTCTTCTTTTCGATCAACGGGGCACATACATGACAGCCCCCTTTGTCCCAACTCTTCCATTTCAGACTTTCACCAACCAGTTTGCTCAGAACCGACAGCTCATAGCTGGAATGGGTCATCAGATCGCCCATGGTTCCAGCAACCTCCACAATCAACTAGCAAATATTCAACCGACACCCACTCAACAGCCGTTTCCAACTGGACAACCCCAGACCCCAAATCAACCCCAAGCTCAAGGCCGAGACTTCCAACCACATGGCCAAGTCCAAGTTCAAGCCCAGCCTGAAGCCCAGAACGCAAACCCTCCAGCAGCCAACCCGCAAGCCGACGTCCCCGGCATGGGCAACATCGGCCACCACCTCTGGACACTCTTCAAGATTGCATGTTTCGTCTACTTCTTCTCTGGTGGCGGCGGCTGGTACAAGTCGCTCATGCTCGGGCTCGTCGCGGGCGGTGTGTACCTTGCGCAACTCGGCTTGTTCGAAGAGCACTTTGCCGTCATACGCGAATTCTTCGAGGGCATATTACCCGCCGGCGCATTTCCCGAGCGCCTAGCCGCGCCACGCAACGCCAACCCACAGCCCCAGCCCGGACGTACTCCCACACCCGAAGAAGCCGCGCGACGCCTTCTCCAGCAACACGAACACGAGAGACGGAGCTGGATACGCGAGAGTATAAGGACAGTAGAGCGCGGGGTCAGTCTTTTTGTGGCCAGTTTGTGGCCAGGGATTGGGGAGCGCATGGTGCATGCGCAGGAGGAGAGGGAGAGGTTGGAGCGTGTGGCGGAGACGGAGCGCAGGGAAGCTGAGGAGGAGAGGGTGAGGCGGGAGGCTGAAGCTGCGGAGAAGAAGGATGAGACGACTGTTGAAGGGGCGGGTGAGGTATCGTCGAGTAGTGCGAAGGGCAAAGAGAGGGCTGATGTTGTGGAAGAAGAGGTTGGCGGTGGTGAGGCGGGGGAGGGGACGAGCTCGTGATCGTGAGAGATGTATGCCTGAGAGAACTGCGTCTCGATTGCAATAATGTAGACTTGTAGAAAGGAGAATGAGTCTTCGCACATGACACTACAGCGGCCGGGGAGTGTGTTCTTCAGGCCGGTGCGCAACATGAACTGCATCAATATTCACCCTGATTGCACCATCGTCTGGTCTAGCCATGTCATTTTTGACGCGAAGCGCTATGTTTCCTTGCCGTCACCTTGCGTAGCGTTTTTGGTGCAGTGGGGGGCAGGATATTGTTGTCCAATCTTTGTTTACGAAGTGTCTTGTTCAAAGTGAAAACGGAGAAACGAAAAAACGAATTACCCGCTCTAGCTTGAATTTCGAAAATATGTCTGGAAAAGGAGGAGTTATCGTGGGGTGGAAAAGAAATAGATTCGAACAATGTGAACAATACTGGCTGGCAGTATGAGGGTAGCATGGATGAGAGATGGTTTTGTGTTTGTGCCTGTGAGATCCAAGGTGTTAGGGCGGAAGGACGGGGATGAATGGTATCGGGAAGGCGACGGCGTGTAAGGCATGTATTTGCGGATCTGGAATGTTAGTGGATTTTTTTTCTTGTTCGTGATGACATGTGTATGTTTTGGAGAGGAGGATGTGGTGTTGCACGATGTTGCATTTATTCGGTCGTTGCTGGTGAGGGTGAAGGGGGGCCTTCACGTGTCATTGATACCCAGGGAGCGCCGTGCACCTCACGCCCAACACCAATAATTTACACAGCAGCCCGCAATTCAGATCACTCGTTGCATTGCCTTCTAACTTGTACTCGCTCTACAAGAGTATATGCATCTGTACCAACAAAGAATTAACATTACCAGTGTGACAAAAGAAAATTGTCCATCACCAACTACCACCCAACTTCTCTCCGCCTTTTCAGCCCTGAATCTCCCTCAATAAGCACGCTGCCATTCTGATTGCCTGCAAATTCTATATCCCACTTCTTGTATTTTGCGCAATTGTCTTGCATGGCGCCCAGATCGCCGATGGAGCTTTTGATCTCGTCGAAGCGCTCTACGAATTGGACACCCAGGCCTCCTGCCACATGAAAAGGAATGCTTAAGAAAACTATGTTAGTTCGTGTAATATGTGGTGAAACTCGATATGAACTCACTGGCAATGCACTGTCATCCATTAGTCACAGTTCAGGGTAGATATTTGGGTAGGTACACTCACTCAGCCACGCCCCCGGATTATCCGACTCAAACGCCAAAACGAGATACCCCTGAGCCGGCAGCGACGCCGTATCACGTCGAATAGGGTTGTCCATTTTCAACGTCGAGATGTCGCCGTTCCACTGTGCGCCTTCGACCTGTGCGAGGACGTAGAAGTCGTGTCCGTGAAGATGGATCGGGTGAGGGAGCGGAGGTGCATCAGCAGCCTGCTGAATCACCTTGATAAACGTTAGCATTCAGGACACAAAATGCGTTACGATATGCGTTGCTGTTACCCAATATTGCCACTGCATGAGCGTTAGCATGTGTTTTGGTCACGACGTGTGTGGGGCGACGATGTACATACCTTATTTGCCTCGCCGACTTTGAGGACGTGGCGCCGTGGATTGAACGTGTCGTTACCTTCAAACACAGATTGCAGTGTTGGATACTGTAGATCGACAAGTATCGCACTGCCATTGACGAGCCACTGCACGAGGTTGCCAGAGCCAGCGGTGTCCGTGAAGCTTACTTCAAGCTTGTCGGGCGTGTCCTGCGGTACTTGTGTCTTCGCATAGGGCACGACATCCTCGTCTTTGCAGCCCGTTTTCAAGGGTACGGGAGCCGTTGAGTTTCGAGGTTCGGTTCTGTTGGCGCCTGCGTAGCGAAAGATACTGCGGATGTTTGCTGCATTTTCGTTCGGGCCATCGCAACGGCCGCCCGTGCCCACACGAAGCCAGTAATTGTCGATCGTGGCATTGGCGTGTATAATGACGTCGTATCGTTGGCCTGGGGATGAGGTTAGTGTGAGGTTGCACGGTAGGGAGGTGCATTTTCGTGGGCTTGGGAGCGTACAGGACGCGTGATCGTCAAAGTACGAATGGCGTGATGGATGGAGATGCAGTGTATCTTACCAACGGCCAGTGATATGGAGTCAGCTTCGTAGGGAACAATCGGTGTGAAGTCGGCAGTAATGACTTTCATCTTATGGCCGTCGAGGCCTATGGACAGATGGCTGTTGATGCCTGCGTTGACGATGCGCAGGAGATGGGATTTTCCAGGGGTCAAAGTGGTCACAGCATATTTGCCGCCGTACGCCGATGTCATCGTGCCGTTGACAAGGACGTTTTGCGATGTTGGAGGTCCATCCGCATACACGGCAAGAGCATTTACGGCGAATATACTCGAGTGAAACCAGTCGGTGAGCGGAAATGTTCCGAGATCAATGTCGTCTGCGAGAGATGTAGGTATGAAGTTAGTGTTTGTCTCACATGTACTTCGTGCATATAGACTTACAGTTAGCTGTTGATGGTCCGTTGATGATGATGGTCCCCCAGAGACCATCGCCGTATTGAACTGAGTAATGTGAGTGGTACCAAGTAGTTCCGTATTGCGTAGCCTGGAAGCGGTACGTCTTCGTCTGGCCAGGAGCGAGAGGGCATTCAGTGACGCCGTTCACGCCATCCATCTCGTTCGATCCAAGCTGCCTCATACCGTGCTACATCTTGGTCAGCGCAAACAGCCAGTTGTACGTTTTATGAAGACAGACCCAGTGAAGACCTGTACCGTTCGTCGTAAGATGACTTGTTACCGTGATTTCCAGAATGTCGCCCCAGTCCGCGACGATGGTCTACAATGATCAGCATGCTGCCCGCTATCACTTTGCCACCACGTACCGGACCGGGAATTTGCCCATTGACGACCATGACAGGCCTCGCAAAGCCATCCGGCGCCATGGTCTCATTCGTGATGTCAAGATGGTACTTCAAAAGTCAACTTCAATTCTGTCTATCATTGAAATCACGTACCTTGACCACTTTACCAGTGTTCGGCCAATGCAAATCCATATCTGTATCGATATCAACCTCGCCATGCCAGCATCCTCTCGACTGTGGGCCATGATTGCATCCGCCATTCGTAGGATACTCTCCGTACTGTCTTCTCGCAGGGTGATCCCACAGTCCATGCTCTTTCCAAGGTACTTTTGGTGTCAGTACCTCTGTGGTCGGTACACTGAGTGGTGCAACGAGCGGGCACAAAATTGCCGTCAAAGCGGCCACTCTCGTAATGAATGAAAGCATAATGGCGGCCGGGTGTCAAAGTGAACGAAGGTATAGTACAACCCACGCCTTCCTATATGTCAAATGAGCACCGACAGGGGCAAAAAGCAAGATGAACAACAACCTGCGATGCATGGAGAAGGGTGACACGAGAAATTATATCCTTCAGCATGACTGCCAACAATCGCCCTTGGACCGATCATCAACGCACTAGGCACTCTCAATCTCCCACGGTGGAGAAATGCCTCCACTAATATCATTTCTCCACGCGAAGCACTGCCGTGTCGACAATGCCATGGTCGTCATGTGGAGGGGGTGCGGCACGCGAGCGGCATGACAGCGTGTTGGTAGTCTCATACCAAGATACCACAACATGCAAGACCTCGAATACTTCTCATTGGCCGAGCAACAGAATCTCTCGTGTAACAGTAGTAGATGCAGCTAGGCATAACGAGTCAAGGATGTTGTAGGGCAGCATGTAAACTGAGCGATTCAGAGCCGCTGCTGAGTAGCGCAACATACAGTGGCTTCAGCAAGCTTGATGCGGTCGTGCTCGGTCGGTTGCGCAGCAGGTGGGAACAGGGAACATGGGTTCGCGTGCAGGCATGTGGGTTCATATGCCGAGTTGGGTGTTCGACAGGCATGCCATGAGGTCAATGACAAAGTTTCCGAGCTCCAAGACAAGGCATCGCATGAGTTATCGAGCAGGGAGTAGAGAAAAGCGAGTGGAAGTGGAGGATTTACTTCTACATTCGATGACACACTAGGCTCATTCGAGCGCTAGTGGCGTGTGGCGTCCGGAAAGTTGTTGGGGACCCGAACGTCAAGACGCCTCCACTGCATCACGACTGCACCTTCGACCTGTCAACGAGCACGAGCTGACAGAATCCATGCCAGTCTTCAATACTCCACATGCAAGACTTGCATACCGCTTGAGCCGCCTGCTGCGATTGACTACTACTTTATCGACAAGGCGTCTTTCGCGTGATGGAGTGTCGAACAAAAGAGGAATGAACCTATTTGAGGCCAGTGAAAGGACTGATATCGAAGATGATGGGCACACAGCTCTGCCGTGGCGTGGACCATGGCAGCCTAACAGATGCTTGAAACAAGTGCTGGCTGTCGATCATGCCAACCTCAAGTCCGCATAGGAGCTGCAAAATCGCCTTAGTCCAGAAGGAACAATGCTTACTGGCCGCTTCCCCATTCTTTAGATTTTCGATTGGAGTTAATGATGGGTTTTGGAGGTCATTTCGACCTCCAGTGCTTTGAGACAGTGTTGAAGTCCTCACATGCCACTGATATCCAGATGTGTAACCGTCGCTTCGAGCCGGATACGAACGTGCCCGCATACGACCGACAGAATGGATCTGACATGTGTAGTCAACCGAGCAATTCCTGGTCATAGAAAAATGCACGCCGAGCTGCCGGTACGACCTACATGCTCCCCAAGGCCGCCACAATATCGAATGTGAAGCAGTATGATTTTACTTGCGTCAACGGCTGATCATGACTCACTTCGCGTATCATGTGTTTCTCTCTGGAGTCGAGTATGCAGCCTTGTGGACGTGCTCGATCTTCCGTTCGTATCTCGGCACCGTCAGAGTTCGCGCCTACGAGATGTAAGTCTGTCTATGTTTGATTAACCCTGACGGCGTATGCATGTCGCTTTCTGTACCTTGTGCTTTTTGGCGTGCATCTAACTGTCCGCAAAGCAGAGGTCTGATGAGCCTAAAGAACGGAACGAGGATTGGAAATCAAGCCAGAACGAGCTTGTGTAACCTCGACTTACGAGACAGGTCGATGCTTGTTCGTACGTAGACCGTTGGCAGAAGTGAGTTGTGGCTGGTTATAGTAGATGAAGCAACGCGAGCGGCGCGATGAAGGTGGGACTTACGGGCCTTCATTGAGTCTCATAGTATAGCGAACTTCGAAATGATGCTCTGACGATCTTGCTTGCCAAGTGTTCGTGGAGTGTTCTTCCTTCCGTACCGGCGGCCATCTGAGGACCAGTAGAATTGGTAGTGCTTGGGGGTGTGAGAGACATGTAGGACAGCATAGGACTTCAGTGAAAAGGCAAACGGTGGGTTTTGTAGGTTGATATGGTGTAGTGGCGATGTCGAGACGCGCGTCCGACGTATATCGAACAGGGTTCGTGCTCAAGTGGCAGCCACGCACTGCACAGCGGAAGGAACCGATTTCATGCATTTGCAGGAAAGAAGATGGGCACCGGGATCTGAAGCATGACACCATGAATACTGTGGAGATGTGGCGTTATGATGGACCAATGTACGCAACAGGCCATCTGAGTGCAGTGAAGAGAATAACGCAAATCGTCAAATTAGGTGTTATGATAATGCTTGACGCTTCATGCTCACAAACCTTGGTAATCAAAATTAAGGCACAGTGAAAATTTCGGTGTGTTGCCAACAATGAGTCCAGGAGATTCTTAGCCATTTTCGCCATGATAAGCATTGAGCCAACAGGATGGCCTGCATATACTCACCTCATTGAAGCCAGTCAGTTTCAATTAACATGAGTTCTTCTGTTCGGCTGAAGCGATCCGCATCATGGTCGCCTCTCGTGCACTTCAGAAGCCCGCTCAGCTTAATCTCTTTGTCGCGGAACGGCTCCAACGCTTTAACGCTTCCCGCCAATGCACTAGCGAAGCTCGATGACCTCGTCGCGTCGCATAAATTTATTCCATATCCCACCACTCCGTGCACACTGCAACAGCTCCATTCACCCATGATCGGACATCACCGACCACCTACTTCTCCTATCCTGTAGTACCCGCGTGGCTATCCAGCCCAGCCTCAACATCGTCCTTTTAAGCCTTCGATCCTGACATGTCGGCGCCAGGTTCACCCTGCTCTTTCTAGTCTCCATCGTCCGTCGAAAGCTTCTCGTCGTCAACCTGATCACCCCGAAGTTCCGCCGTCGTGTCTCCCTCCTCATCCAGATCATCGCTTTCGGGTACCTTTTTCACTGGCGTAAATCGGCACATTTTGTTCTTGCACGGGTTGCACGCTATTGCACCACCGTCGGGGCATCGGAAGGAGTAGTACTTGACGTCTTCTTCACAAACAGGCACTTTGCTACACCTTTTTTTTTGGTCCAGCCGATGTCCATGACTTGTTCGCCGTCTACCAGCT
>Ga0265798_10006451_pt1 | contig 15415 bp, 15 predicted proteins | sample P3T30metagenome_FD_192430 | JGI IMG/M metagenome (GOLD analysis project Ga0265798, IMG submission 192430) | Plant litter microbial communities from East Loma Ridge, Irvine, California - P3 T30 | ecosystem: Environmental > Terrestrial > Plant litter > Unclassified | place: USA: California... | reverse complement strand
AAAGGGCGTGATATCATGACCAAGTGCAACATTTATCATGAAATTATTTTGCGCCAAGATATCCTCTGATATCCTCCTGAGCTTGCGAAACCTGTACTGACGCCCAGCACAAACGCCGTGTCCCATTCCGACAAACCGAAGATCCTCGTCGTCAACGATGACGCCGCCAGCCTGCTTGCATTGACCAGCCTGCTCGAACAGTGGGCCGATGAAAGCAACTACGACGTCCTGTCGGCACGCTCGGGCCAGGACGCGCTGCGCCAGGTGCTGCGCAACGATTTCGCGGTCATCCTGCTGGACGTCAACATGCCGGGCATGGATGGCTTCGAGACCGCCGAGGCGATTCACCAGCGCCCGCGCTCGGCCGACATCCCGATCATCTTCGTGACGGCCTTCCTGGCCGACGAGATCGACCGCCTGAAGGCTTACCAGCGTGGCGCCGCCGACTTCCTGTTCACCCCGGTGATCCCGCAGGTGCTGCGCGCCAAGGTGCAGGTGTTCGTGGCGCTGGCGATGAAGAACGAACAGCTCAAGCGCCAGGCCGAAAAGCTGTCGCAGCGCACCACCGAACTCACCGCCACCAATAAACGCCTGGTGCGCGAGATGGAAGAGCGGCGCGCGGTCGAAGCGCGCAGCAGCGCCAAGGACGAATTCCTGGCCATGCTCGGCCACGAGCTGCGCAATCCGCTGTCGGCGATCAGCAGCGCCTCGTCGCTCTTGGGCATGCCGGGCGCCGGCGCCGAATCGAGCGCGCGTGCGCGCCTGATCATCGGGCGCCAGACCCAGCACCTGTCGCGCATCGTCGACGACTTGCTGGATTTGTCGCGCGCCATGTCCGGCAAGATCCTGTTGTCGCGCAAGCGCATCGACCTCGCGACCCTGGTATCGAGCTGCCTGGACACCTTCCGCGCCACCGGCCGCACCGCCGGCTACACGATCGGCGCCGAGCTGCAGCCGGGCTGGGTCGACGGCGATGCGACGCGCCTGGAACAGATCGCCACCAACCTGATCGACAATGCGCTGAAATACACGCCGGGCGACGGCCGGATCGACATCGCGATCGCGCCCGAGGGCGACGAGGTGGTGCTGACCGTGCGCGATTCCGGCGTGGGCATCGCACCCGACCTGCTGCCGCAGGTGTTCGACGTGTTCGTGCAGGGTTCGATTTCGATCGACCGCTCGCAGGGCGGCCTGGGCATCGGCCTGTCGCTGGTGCGCCGCCTGGTGGAATTGCATGGCGGCAAAGTCCACGCGAGCAGCGCGGGCACGGGCGCCGGCAGCACCTTCCAGATCCGCCTGCCGCGCACCGAAGCGGCCGTCAGCCCCGACAGCGTGGCCGACGTCGGCGGCGCCGGCGCCGGCGCCAAGCCGACGGTATTGCTGATCGAAGACAATGACGATGGCCGCGAAATGATGGCGACCATGCTGGCCTCCTTCGGCTACACCGTGCTGCAGGCGCGCGACGGCCTGGAAGGGGTCAGGATGGCCACCGCCCAGCGTCCGGACGTGGCCCTGGTCGACATCGGCCTGCCCGGCATCGACGGCTACGAAGTGGCGCGCCGCCTGCGCCACGACGATGCGACCGGCGCGATCCGCCTGATCGCCCTCACCGGCTACGGCCTGGCCGAAGACCAGCGCCGCGTGCTGGAGGCCGGCTTCGACCTGCACCTGGTGAAGCCGGTCGAACTGGCGGCCCTGCTCGAACAGCTGGACGAGACCGCGGCCGTGATGGCCAGATGAAGAAAGGGACGCCCACTGGCGTCCCGTCCGGCCTTGCCCCTGCCCTTGCCGGGTGATTTACATGGTCGCGATGATTTCCTGCTTGCGCTGGGCCATTTCCTGGCCCAGGGCGATCAGGTCCAGGCCGCTCTTGCGCGCCTTCTCGAACATTTCCTCTTCCTCTTCCTTGACGTGGTGCTCGATCTGTTCGCTGAGCACTTTCACCTTGGCGTCGTACAGATCGTCTTCCGGGTTCATTTCCTGCAGTTGCTGGATCAGGTCCTTGGCCGACGCGTGCTCGACGACGGCTTCGTCGATCATGTCCTCGTCCTTGACGGCTTCGCGCACGGCCGGGTAGAAGATTTCCTCTTCGATGGTGGTGTGGGCGATCAGCGCGTTGCAGATCTTTTCGGTCAGCTTGGCCTTGGTGGCCTTGGCGCGGTCGCTCAGGTTCTCGAACTGTTCAAACATGTCGCTCACTTCGCGGTGTTCCTCGGTCAGCATGGCGATGGCGTCCTGTGCGCCCGGCATGCCGTTCAGCTTGGCTGCGGTGGAGGTCTGGGTCGATTTCGTGCTCATGATGTTCCCTTTCAGTCGTCGATTGAATGGCTGAAGAGCAGCCAGTACTGTCAGCTTCGCGCAGTTCAAGACAATAGACTGTACGGCAACACACACACTGCCCCGCCCCCTGCTGCGCGCCACGGCGGGCGAAGCTGTTGTATCATCCAAGGAAACATAAATTGGTTGCTTTTATGAAAGTTCCACCACATCAACCCCCTGAGTCCGCACCACCCGACTCGGGGCAGGACGATCCCGTTGCCCGTGCCGCCGAGCTGAGCGAGCTGCTCGGCTATATGACCACGACCTGGGACGAGGAGCGGCGCCTGCTGGCGCGCCGGCTGCACGACAGCCTGGGCTCCTCCATGACGGCGCTGACCATGCACCTGGGGCTGCTGTCCCAGCACCTGCAGGAAGGTCCGCAGCGCGACCGCGCCGGGCAGATGAAGACCCTGCTCAACAACATCATCGAGACCAACCGCAACATGCAGCTGGCGCTGTGGAACGACAAGCTCGAGTTCCTCGGCCCCAAGGCGGCGATCTCGGAACTGGTGCTGGAATGGGGCCGCGAGCACGGCATCAAGGCGCGCGCCAGCCTGCCCGACGAGGATCCGGAATACAGCCGCCAGCAGGGTGTGGCCCTGCTGCGCACCGCCGAGGAAGGCTTGCGCAACGTGCTGGCCCATGCCCGCGCGACCGAAGTCGATGTGATCCTCGACGACGACGGCGACCAGGCCATGCTGACGGTGCGCGACAATGGCGCCGGACCGGGCGATGGCGCCACCCTGGATTCCCTGGACCGCCATGGCTTGCGCATGCTGCGCGAGCGTGCGCGGCTGCTGGGCGGAACCGTCACCCTCGGGCCGGGACCGGAGGGCCAGGGCACCGCGCTGACCCTGGTCCTGCCGCACCAGCCCGCTGCAAACTGACACACCGGCATCCCGTTCGGGATGCCTTTCCTCCCTCCGTTTCGCCGTTTCCTTTCCGGACAGCCGCGTCCGACGTCCTCTTGTCTCGCGTCGCCGCGACGCCGCCCACGTAAATACAACAGATTATCAAAAATGATAAATCAAACTGAAAGGTTTGCGTTTAGTCATGATAATTTGTAGGAGTTCACCGGCGGCGCCACGGGGAAATTTCTTACTCTGCGGCGATATCCCTTACTTAACGCGAGCGCAGGGGGTAAGACATGCATCAGATCTTTCTCGTCCACGGGATGGGGGAATTCGAGGCCGGCTGGTCGGCCAACATCCAGGAGCAGATCAGGCGCCTGCTGGACAGCCCGGATTACAAGGAACTGCACGCCGGCGGCTGGTCCGGCAACTTCGAGTTCAAGGAAATCGTCTACAACGACGTCTTCGAAGACTGGCGCAAGCAATGGCGCACCGACAGTGCGGCGGCCAGGCAGGCGATCACGGCCGCCGGCCTGAACGACGTCGCCGCCAGCCGGCTGCTGCAGGCCGCCGACGTCACCAGCGGCGGCGGCTTCTGGCGCACCCATGTGCTGGACGTCGTCCTGTACCGCTATTTCATGCCCGTCACCGAAGCCGTCTGCACGCGCATCGAGCGCCAGATCCTGGCCCACCTGCAAAGCTTCAAGCCGGCACCGCCTTCGTACACCATCATTGCCCACTCGCTCGGCAGCGCGGCGGTGTACGAGACCCTGCATGCCATGCTGACCGGGCCCGGCGGACTGCATCCGGCCTATCGCCCGGCCAACCTGGTCATGATGGCGAACGTCACCGCCGCCTTGTGGAACCGTGGCGGCAGCTGCTACCCGAGCTCGATGCGGCCGATGCTGCCCGACCACCTGGGCTCGTGTTACCACTTCGCGGATTTCTCGCACCAGCTCGACCCGTTCAGCAATTTCCGGCGCTTCACGCCGCCCGACACCTGGCGCCAGCCGCCGGCCAGGCCGGACAGCTTTACCCAGGTCGAGCTGGCGCGCGAGGACATCCAGCACGTCAACGTGCACGCGCTGGAACACTACCTGAGCCATCCGGCCGTGCATGTGCCGCTGCTGCGCCTGCTCACCGGCTACGACGACATCATCAGCGATGCCGAGCGGGATGAAGCCGTGGCCAGGTGGCGCGGCGCGCGCACGCCGCGTGTGAGCGCCGTCGCCGGCGACATCCTCGACAGCCTCCGCGCGCGTGCCGCGAAAACCTTCGAGGAAGAGATCGACGTGCTGCTGGACTTCCGCACGCGGGTGCTGCAGGCGGCCGAGGCAGGCACCGATCCCCTGCTGGACGGCGAATCCGGAGGCGCCGCATGATGGCGCTGCAGCGCTTCTGCGTGGGCGTGCTGCTGGCCGGCTGGGTGGTGCTGGCCCGCGCCGCCTGTGCCTTCCCGGACGCGGCGACGCCGCCGGCGGACTGGACCCAGGCCTTGCGCCAGCTCGAGATCAGCCGTTGCGCAGGGGGCCGCGAGGATCCGTCTCCGGCGGTCAAGGCCGTGCTGGCCAAGATCGACGCCGCGGCCAAGGCGCCGGATTACGCACCGCTGATCGACGCCACCGAATTCCTGATCGTCTTCGCCAGCGGCCACCAGCGGCCCGGCAAGCCCGAGCCCGACGCCTGGGCCGCGCTGCGCAAGGCCCTGGACGAGAGCGCGGCCGGCCTGCGCGCGGCCCGCCCGGCGCAGGGGCAGTTGCCGGTGGTCTGGATCGACCTGTCGCGCAACCCCGGCCAGGCGGTGCAGGTGGCCGGCACCCGCCTCCAGCTCGTGCCAAGGCTGGCCTGCGCCGGCGGCAGCCCCTGCCCCGCCTTCTGGGAACACCTCGACATGCTGCGCGTGGTGCGCCTGATGGACGGCATGAGCGGACTGCTGACGGGCAGCGGCCTGGACGACAAGCTCAAGGAGACGATCCTGCGCGACGAGCAGTGGACGGCATACCGCGCCGATGGCAAACACCAGTACTGGTGGGAGCTGTGGGCCAACGGCAAGCGCATGAAGCCGTCCGACTGCCCGACCGCCATCGAGGACGGCGTACAGCGCCGCACCGGTTTCTGCAAGGTGCCGCAAAACCAGCTCGTCATCCTGCATCCCGACGCCGCACTGGCCTGGATGCATGGCGCGCAGGGCAAGTCCGACCTGAAGGGCGCCTTCCTGGTCGAACTGCTCGGCTATTACCGCTGGCACTGGGCCTCCGAGACCTCGGCAAGGATGGAAGGGCGCCGCGGCGTCTCGGTCGCCGCCATCTACGCCGACCGCGCCGACGGCGGACGCTGGGGCTTCGGGCCGCTGGTCCATATTGGTGACGTCACCTTCGGCGCGACCCGCGCGCGCGGCACCTGGTCGTTGACCATCAACAGCCAGCTGGCCGGGCGCTACTTCGACGCCAAGCAGAAATACCTGGACAAACTCAAGACCGGCGCCCTGGGTGCCGCGGAGGCGCCATGAAAAAGCCAGTGGAACGGCCCGTCGAGGCCGGCGCGACCACCTATGCCCAGCGCATGGCGCAGGAACGGGAACGGATCAAGGGGCGCCACGGCCTCGGGCCGGACGATGCGCACCGGCCCTGGGGCCTGAGCCTGTCCGGCGGCGGCATCCGAAGCGCGACCTTTTGCCTGGGCGTGCTGCAGGCGCTCAGCCGTGCCAGGGCGCCGGATACCGCGCCGCTGTCCTACGGTCCCGGCACCGGGGCGCCGGACGGCGCGTCCGCGCCTGCACCCGAGACGAGCCTGCTGGGCCAGGTCGACTACCTGTCGACGGTCAGCGGCGGCGGCTACGTCGGCACCTTCTTCGCCAGCCTGTTCGTGCCGGGCCGCGCCATTCCCTTGATCCAGTCGAGCGCCGGCCCCGCCGGCACGCCGGCACCGGCGCCGACGCTCGCCGACGAAGCCGCCAGCGCCGCGAATGCCTACGACACGCTGCGCCACGAACCGGACCGGCTGCGCGCCGCCACCATCCATGCCGCCAGCGGCGCCCAGCGCGCCATGCGCTGGCTGCGCGAGAACGGCCGCTACCTGGCGCCGTCCAGCGCCGGCGACCTGCTGTACGGCGCCGCCACCGTGATGCGCGCCTGGTGCGGCCTGCACCTGGTGCTGGGCCTGGCCTTGCTGGTCGCGCTGGCCGTGCTCAACCTGGTCAAGAACGCCCTGCTGTACGGCGCCAGCCAGGCCGAATGGACCCAGTTCATCGTGACCCTGCAAAAGCCCGGCGAGTGGCTGGCCCACGTCTCGCTCAGCGGCCTGTGGATGTTCCCGGCGCTGGCGCTGCTGGCCTGGGCCCTGCCCTGCGGCTGCGCCTACTGGATCACCTATCCGCCCGCCGGGCGCGACTTGAACCACGAGGCGCGCCAGTCCGTGCGCTACTGGCTCTGCTACCTGGGCTGCGCGCTGCTGCTGGGCATCGCCGCGTGGCTCGCCGTCCGGCTCGCGAGCGGCTGGTCGCCTGACGGCTGGGGCCCGGCGGCCACCCCCTTCGCCCTGGTACTGGCCGAGATGCTGGCGGGCGCGCTGTGGTTCCTGGCGGCGCGCGGCGAGCGCAGCTTTGCCGGCCTGCGCGTGTGCCTGACGCGCCAGCTGACGCGCGCGCTCAAGCTGATCGGCGTGCTGGCCTTCCTGGCCCTGGTCGACACGCTGGCGCGCACGCTCTACCAGAACGACCACACGGTCGCGGCCCCGCTCACCACGGCCGGCGTGCTGGCCTGGCTGGTGCGGCGCCTGGCCCCGCGGCTGAAAGGACTGCAGGACAGCAAGAAGAGCCGCGTGCCGGTCGAAGTCCTGTTGACCATCGGCGCGGCCGCGCTGGCGTTGCTCGTGGTTACGGTCTGGGACTACGGCGTGATCTGGCTGCAGGCGCAGGGCGTGGCGCCGGCGCTGCGCCAGGCCTACGCCGCGCCCGATGTGCTGGGGAGCCAGTCGGTATGCCTGGTCCTGCTGCTGCTCGCGGCCCTGCCGCTGACCGTGATGATGGGGCGCTATCCGCAATTCCTGAACCTGTCCTCGCTGCAGAACCTGTACAGCGCGCGCCTGACGCGGGCCTACCAGGGCGCCAGCAACGCGGCCCGCTTCGGCGGCAGCGACGGCGACCGCGAAAAGTTTCTCAGTTCGGCGGAACCGCTCGGCTCCGACCACATCCTGCACGCGGCCTACAACCTGAACCGCTTCGCCCCGCTGCACATCATCAACGTCTGCCTCAACCAGAACGTCGATCCGGCCGAGCAGCTGGTGCAGCGCGACCGCAAGGGCCGGCCGCTGGCGATACTGCCGTCCGCCGCCCCCGGCCGGGAGGACGCGCTGCCGTTCGCGATCGACGGCTGGTTCAGCCGCGCGCGCGGCGACGACACGCTGACGATCGGCGAATGGATCGGCGTGTCCGGCGCCGCCGCGGCCACCGGCAGCGGGCGCCGCACCTCGCCGGCGCTGGCGCTGCTGCTCGGCCTGGCCAACGTGCGCCTGGGCCGCTGGTGGCGCTCCGGCGCCCACGTGCCGGCGGCGGGCCGCTTCGACACCCTGCTGCGCAAATGGCTGCCGACCCAGGCCTACCTGGCCGACGAGCTGAGCGCGCACTTCTACGGCAACCGCCGCCCGCTGCACTACCTCAGCGACGGCGGCCACTTCGAGAACACCGGGATCTATGAACTGCTGCGCGAGGACCGCGGGATCGAGCTGGTGGTCGCCTGCGATTGTGGCGCCGATCCGCGCTACCTGTTCGACGACCTGGCCAACCTGATCCGGCTGGCGCGGATCGACTTCCAGGTCGAGATCGAAGTCGATCCCTCGGTGACGAACTCGCTGTCCCAGCTGCGCCACGTCTTCGGCACGGCCGAGGAGCTGGCCCGGCCCGAGCCCGGCAGCAACAAGTGCGCGCTGCTGCTGAACGTGTTCCGTACGCCCGCGGCGCGGCGCGCCAATGCGCCGGACATGCGCATCGTGCTGATCAAGCCGGTGCTGATCGCGGCGGCGCCGCTGGACGTGCACAACTACGGCGCGGCGAATCCCGATTTCCCGCAGCAGACCACCGGCGACCAGTTCTTCGACGAAGCGCAGTGGGAATCCTACCGCAAGCTCGGCTTCGAAAGCGCGATGCGCATCTTCGATTCGCCCGATCCCGTACACCGGGCCCAACTGTGGTCAATCCTGCCGAGATCGCGGACAAGGCGGGCATCGGTTGACCTCGCTTAAGCGGCGCCGGGGGCGGGCATGCCAGCATCGACGATGCGCATGCCAACCACCCGGAGTCGCCCATGGATCCCACCCTGCCGCCCCTGCCCGCCGAACCGGGCCTGAGCCCCACCCTCGACCTGCTGCCCCAGGAGCAGCGTCCATCGCCGATGCCGGCCTGCGGGCATTGCCAGCTGGCGATGTGGCTGCTGGCCGAATCGAAGCTCAGCTGCTATTGCACCAGCATGCGCATCGTCGTCTGGGACGGCGTCAAGCCGCCGGTGCGCAGCTGCGACGGGCAATTGCTGCCCGCGCGCGTGCGGCCCCTCGGCACCCAGGCCGGGTCCTAGTGCAGCTTGACGATCGGCGTGGTCCTGCGGATCAGGAAGCGGCCCAGCGCCATCAAGCCCGTGCGCACCGACCCCAGCACCGCCTTGTGGTGCAGCAGGTGCAGGCTCAGGTACATGATGCGCGCCATGAAGCCCTCCACGAACCAGCTCGCGCCACGTAGCGAACCCATCAGGCTGCCGACCGTGGTCTGGTGGCCGATCGACACCAGCGAGCCGTAGTCGCGGTACACATAGGGGTGCTTCTGCGCCGGGTAGCCGCTGGCCAGGTTCATGAAGGTCTTGAGCAGGTAGTCGGCCTGCTGGTGCGCGGCCTGGGCGCGCGGCGGGACCGGCTTGCCCTTGCCGTCGATGCAGGCGGCGCAATCGCCCAGCGCGTACACGTGGTCCACGCCTTTCACGCGCAGGTGGGCGTCGACGTCGAGCTGGCCGCCCTTCACGGTCGGCAGCCCCAGCGAACCCAGGAATTCCGGCGCGCGGATGCCCGCCGCCCACACGCACAGGTCGGCCGGGTAGACGTGGCCGTCCTTGTCGCTGACCTGGTGCTTGTCGATCGCGGTCACGCGGCATTCGGTGACCACCTTGATGGCGCGCTGCTCGAGCAGGCGCAGGGCCGCGCCGGAGACGCGCTCCGGCAGTGGCGCCAGGATGCGCGGCGCGCCTTCCAGCAGGGTGATGCGCACGTCGCGCTGCACCTGCAGGCTGTTGAAGCCGTAGGCCGCGTACACCCCGGACGCCTCGCGCAGCTCGGCCGCCAGCTCGACGCCGGTGGCGCCGCCGCCGATGATGACGATGTCCAGGCCGCTGCGTGCATCCCCGCCCTTTTCTTTCTCCCGCTCGGCCTGGGCCAGGTAGCGCAGCAGGCGCAGGCGGAAGCGCTCGGCATCCTCGGTCGCGTTCAATGAAATCGTGTTTTCGCGCGCGCCGGGCACGCCGAAGTAGTTCGAGGTGCTGCCGACGGAGATCACCAGCGAGCCGTAGTCGATGCTGCGCTCGGGCAGGATCTCCTCGCCGTCGGCCGCGGCCGTGACCGGCGCCACCGTCAGGCGCTTCGCGCCGGCGTCGAGCCCGGTCATCTCGCCGTAGACGAAGGTGAAACCGCGGTCGTGGGCCAGCATCTGGTAGGACAGGCCCTCCTGGTGGATGTCCAGCGTGCCCGCCGCCACCTCGTGCAGCGAGGGTTTCCAGATATGGTAGAGCCTGCTGTCGACCAGCATCACCTTGCCCGGTCCCAGCTTGCGCCCCAGCTTGCAGGCCAGTTCCAGCCCGCCCGCACCGCCACCCACGATCACGATTTCACTACGCAAATTTCCCTCCCGCACGGACGCCCGGCGCCGCCCCGGAATGCGGCGGCTGGCCGGGCTGATGGAGGCCAGTTTACTACGTGATGCGAAAAACGGCTGGCACCGCTGTCCTTACGTACCGGGCAAGCCCTCAGCGGCCGTGGCCGTGCCCGTGGTCGCCGCCATGGCCACCACCATGATCGCCGCGGTGGCCACCGGGGCCACCACCGTGGCCGCCCGGGCCGCGCCCGTGATCCCAGCCGTGGCCGCGATCCCAGCCGTGGCCACGGTCCGGGCCACGGCCGTGGAATTCGGGGCCGCCGCGGTAGCCGTGGCGCGGGCCGTAGTGGTAGTCGCGGTAGCGCGGCACGTAGGTGTTGGTGTACCAGTCGTCGCGCACGAACAGCACCGGCCGCCCGCAGGCATCGTAGCGGCCGCAGAAGCGCCGCCAGTCGCGGCGGTGGCCCGGCGGCACGCGCAGGTAGATCGGCGCCGCGGCATAGTGCGGACGCGGGGCGATGATGACCGGCTGCGGCGCGTACAGCACGGGGCGCGGGACATAGTCGCCGATGTCGACGCGGCCATAGAAACCGGGCTGGCCGAGGGTGATGCTGACGTTGCTCTGCGCCAGGGCCGGCGCGCCGGCGGCCGCGAACAGGGCCGCACCAAAAATAATGGCTTTCATATGCACCTCTTTTAACAATGTGTCGAGTTTAGCAAAGGAAATCTTGCACTTCATTCCTTGCAACACATGCTTACACAGTCGCCGCGACCTACCGGAACGCGCGCCACGCCGGCGTGCTTTGCGCTAGTCTGGGCATCACGGAGGTCATCATGAAACGAGTGTTCGTACATTGTGGCGCGCTGGTGCTGGCTTGCCTGGCAATCGGCGCCTGCCAGGACCGGCGCGAACCGGTCAAGCCGACCGTCGACCTGAGCCTGGCCAGCCCGGCGCCCGCCACGGCTTGAGGCCGTGTCATCGGGCCGCGCAGGCCGCTTGCCGATGCCGCCCCGGGCGGTACGGCCCGCCATCGCCTGTGCGTAGCAGGCGCGACACGGTACACTGTCGCCTTTTCAACACCCATCGCCCACCATGTCGTTTGCTTCGCTCGGCCTGATCGACCAGATCACACGCACCCTCGCCTCGCTCCAGTACGCCACGCCCACCGCCGTCCAGTCGCAGGCGATCCCCGCCGTGCTGGCCGGACGCGACGTGATGGCCGCCGCCCAGACCGGCACCGGCAAGACCGCCGGCTTCGCCCTGCCCCTGCTGCAGCGCCTGGCGACAGACGGCGCGCAAGTCGCCAGCAACGGCGTGCGCAGCCTGGTCCTGGTGCCCACGCGCGAACTGGCCGAGCAGGTCCACGAAAGCTTCAAGGCCTACGGCGCCGGGCTGCCGCTGCGCACCATGGTGGCCTACGGCGGCGTCAGCATCAACCCGCAGATGATGCGGCTGCGCAAGGGCGTCGACGTGCTGGTGGCCACGCCGGGGCGCCTGCTCGACCTGCAGCGCCAGAACGCGGTGCGCTTCAATGGGGTGCAGACGCTGGTGCTGGACGAAGCCGACCGCATGCTCGACCTCGGGTTCTCGCGCGACATCGACAAGCTGCTGGCCCTGCTGCCGAAACAACGCCAGACCCTGCTGTTCTCGGCCACCTTCTCCGACCCGATCCGGCAGCTCGCCGAAAAACTGCTGCTTGACCCGGTCAGCATCGAAGCCACCCCGCGCAACACCACCGTGCGCGCGATCCGCCAGTGGATCGTCCCGGTCGACAAGAAGCGCAAGCCCGAGCTGTTCCTGCACCTGCTCAAGCGCCACGGCTGGGGCCAGGTGCTGGCCTTCGTGAAGACCCGCAAGGGCGTCGACCAGCTGGTGGAGCTGCTGGCGGCGAAAGGCATCGGCGCCGACTCGATCCACGGCGACAAGCCGCAGCCGGCCCGCCTGCGCGCACTGGAGCGCTTCAAGGCCGGCGAAGTCCGGGTGCTGGTGGCGACCGACGTCGCCGCGCGCGGCCTCGACATCGAGGAATTGCCGGTGGTCGTCAACGTCGACCTGCCGATCGTCGCCGAGGACTATGTGCACCGCACCGGCCGCACCGGCCGCGCGGGTGCCTCGGGCGAGGCGGTGTCGCTGGTGTGCGCCGACGAGGTGCAGCAGCTGGCGGCGATCGAAGTCCTGACCGGGCAGACCCTGCAGCGCAAGGACGAAGACGGCTTCGAGCCCGAGCACCGCGTGCCGCAGACGAATGGCAGCGGACAGCTCGTCAAGAAACCGAAGAAGCCCAAGAAGCCGAAGGGCGACGATAAAGTGGTGCAGGAAGACGTGCGCTTCCGGCGTTAGATTTGCGTCACCGGGGCCGCATTTGTGCAGCGGCCTTTCCGATCTTTACCGCGCTTGCCGGGTCGTTCCGGTACAGCGCGAGATACGCTCTGGCGCAGGAAGAAAAGGCGGATTGCTCGCTGATCATCGAAGCGATATGGTCGTCGAATTCGTGGATATCGTGCGGCCGCTTCGCCATACCCCTGGCTTTCAGCGCCAGATACAAGGTCCCGACCACTTCCGCCCTTCGTGTCGTGAGATCTTCATGATTGAGGTCGAAAAAATCGATTGTGACACGTGCGCGCTCATATTCATGACCTGCCGAATGCAGGGGTACTGCCGTGACGCCGACAAAACCGATCAGGGCCTCGGGCTGGGTGTCGATATTCGAAACAGGATAGATCAGCAAGGCTTGTTCGGCAGCGAACTTGCCTGCATCCTCTTCCATGAGCATGCGCTTGCCCTTCACCGGGAAGTAATCCGATTTCAGGCTGGAGTTACATCGCGTGCAGGCGATCGCGTAATTGAAGGGATTATAGGCAAGCAAATAATAACCTGTTGTGCTGGCGGCGCCCGTCGGACAAGGCGGGCTGTACTTCGACAAGCGCTTGATTGTTCCCGGCCATGTTCTCACCCGGCTCTTCGGACGAAAATGCTCCACTTCATGCAGCTTCGAGCCATACCGGCGTCCGGCCAGCTTCATTTCGCAATATGCGCATTTTTCATGCTGAAGGGAAATGTAAACATCTTTGACCTGTGCCCAGAACTCAGTGCCGCCCGTGTATTTCCCAGCTTTTTTGTATTCTTCCTTCCTTTTCTCCGCATTACCTATCCATTTCGGCTTCATCTTCTGGATGCGGGCGATCAGATCGGCCGGATCAACATCATACCGAATCATGAGGCAGCCTTGGCTTTTGCCAATAACCTCAAGTATTGCAAGGCTGTGTCCGGATCCTCGATATTCACTGCATCGGAAAGGTTTTTCAACTCCGCCGCAACATCCTCGCTGCGCGTGCTGTCCAGTCCGAAATACGGGCTCAAGAGGATCTGCTCGGCGCTGGCGCCGTGTACTTTCTCCGGCCGCCTGGTAACGATCGTGCCCTTATCAGTATTTTCCAGGACAAAAAGATTAGCGGCTTCGAGCGAGCCGACAACAAGCGGACTGTGCGTCGTAACGATGAACTGGACGTTGGGCAGTGCTTTTGACAAGGTAGGCAGCACAGTTCTTTGCCATGCCGGATGCAAGTGGAGGTCCACCTCATCGATCAGGACGACGCCATGGTTTTCCACCAATTTCTTCCCTCTGGGATTGTTCATGCAGACGTGGTACAGCATGTCTCCAATCCATCCGATATAAGCCTTGAAACCGTCTGACAAAGCGCTGAACGGCACGCGCGTGCCGTTCATTTCGAAGAAATAATCCGTCTGCTTATCTGCCGTGACATGCAGGTCGGCGAGTCGACAGTTTTCAGGAAGCAGCTTGTTGATCAGGTTGACCAGTTGCGTATATCGCCCTTTGTTGTCCGACTTGAACTCGGGTAGCCACGATGCCAGCGGCACGAGCGTCACCTGATCTTCGAACAAGCCCGCGACCCGCGCGTATCGCGGCGAGCGGGCCTTGTCACGTGAAAAGGGGTCGAAACGTTCGGACAATTCCACGCGGCGCGTTGCGCCGTAACCGACGAGAAAGAATGCCGCACTCTGCTTGACGTAAAAAACGTCGACCAGATGCGTTATCGAAGAAAGCTTTTTCCCGTTTTTCCAATTAAAGACCTCGAAGTCGCCACGTGTGACGACCTCTCCCGTCAAGGTCAGAAACTCGTTCTCAGGAGCGTCACGCACGGATTCCGGCCAGTCTTGAGCGTCGAGCGACATTTTGACAGTCGAGCTTCCAAACCGTGCCGGCGCAGTACCGGGGCGCTCATGCCGGCCCGATGCTTCCGGCATTCTCCGGACCATCGAATCAGGCCGGTAGCCCGAATCGGCTAGACTCGGCGCCAATATACCCATCGCAATCGCACGCAACAATGTGCTTTTTCCGGAACCATTATCTCCAAGTATGACATTCAAGTTGGGAAAACGTAATTCCTTGTCTTTCGGGTCGTTCAGATGCAACTGCGTGCTGGCGATCGACCTCAAATTCTTAATTGACACTGATTGGACGTGCATGACGAATCCTGGAAAAGCATACGGCCGGCGGCAGAGAACCCCCGCTATTCTAGCGTATCGCCTCGTCCGGGAATCGCCGGCCAATGACCCGGGCAGACACTATCAGTCCTCATCGACGATTGTATAAACGCTACCCGCGGTCGCCCCACTGTTCTGCTTCCGCGCCCGCAAATCGCGGTACACGGCGGCACGCATGATCAGCATCGACACCACCGGCGCCGTCGCCAGCAAAAACCCGGCGATGATCAGCTCGTGCACCACCAGGCGCGACTGCGCCGCGGTGAACACCACCATCGACGCCAGCAGCACGCAGCCGGTGCCGAGCGTGATCGTGATCGCCGGGCCATGGATCCGCTGGTAGAAGGTGCGCAGGCGCAGCAGCCCGAGCGCCCCGATCAGCACGATGCTGGCGCCGACGCACAGCAACAAGGCGGCCACCAGCGCGGCCCACGGCGGCAAGGTATCGAGGCCGCTCATTCGATGATCTCCCCGCGCATCAGGAACTTGGCCATGGCCACGGTCGAGACGAAGCCGACCAGCGCGATCAGCATCGCCGCCTCGAAATAGACCTGCGAGCCGTAGCGGATGCCGAGCACCAGCGACAGCAGCATGCCGCACATCCACAGGGTGTCCAGCGCCAGCACGCGGTCGTGCGCCGACGGCCCCTTCAACAGGCGCAGGGTGCACAGCAGCATCGCGGCCAGCACGCACACGAGCGCATAGCCGATCGCCAGTTCAAGCAGGTTTGCCATGGCGGGCCTCCGGTTCAAAGATCTCGATCAGGGGTTGTTCGTAACGGTTGCGGATGGTGTCCAGCCAGAACGCTTCGTCCTGCAGGTCGAACACGTGCAGCACCAGTTCGTGGCCCTCCGGCAGGATCTCGACCCAGACCGTCCCCGGCGTCATGTT
>Ga0265798_10006450_pt1 | contig 15417 bp, 9 predicted proteins | sample P3T30metagenome_FD_192430 | JGI IMG/M metagenome (GOLD analysis project Ga0265798, IMG submission 192430) | Plant litter microbial communities from East Loma Ridge, Irvine, California - P3 T30 | ecosystem: Environmental > Terrestrial > Plant litter > Unclassified | place: USA: California... | reverse complement strand
ACTAAAAATGATTCGTGTTGCCTGGCCCGCGGCACGTACCAGATGGCGCCAGTGGGGGTATGCACTTCTGCTAACTGGGGGGGTGACGGAATGGGAAGGTGAGGTCGCATAGACTAGCTTATTACTTCATAAAAGTGCCTTCCATGCCCACATTCCCTTGATTGCTGATAATGCCTAACCCGTCAATGCTAAATATTACCTGACTAGGCTGGCTGCCCACGTAAATCCGCCCGTCTTCCACGGCATACTCTGACGCCAGCGCGCCGGCGCCAACTATATGCATGATGAATCGGTCCCGAGTAATCTCAATTTGCTGCAAGCCCGGAGCAGGCTCACCCGTTCGGTAGTAAGTGCCCTGGAGGCGAATACGCGGTATCTGTTTGTGAGCTACCACCGTACCGCCTATCAGCACCAAGCAGATAAGGGCCAGCCGCCACCGTTTCTGGTTCATCATGTAACAAAAAAAGCTGTATTACTTCCTCAGCAAAGATAATTGGGTAGGCCTGTTTTATATCGTATACGATAGGATAAATTTTGGTCTTTGCCACCTCCTTGCCGAGGTGAAAAACCCGGTGCTTTTGCTTTCCTTCGGCGCACACTTGCGCGCCTTGCGCAAGCAACGGGGACTTAGTCAACAGGCTTTGGCCGACGAGGCAGATATCAGTTGGCCCACCGTGCAACGCGTGGAAGCCGGTAGTCAGAGTGCCACGCTCGAAGTACTGGCCGCCCTAGCTCAGGCGCTCGAACTCTCCCTGTCTGATTTGCTGCGCTTCCCCGAAGCAGAGCAGCCCCAGGCAAATAAGTAGCGAGTAGATTTTCCCCGTTGAGCTCCCCACATCGCCCCTATTGGCTTGTTGTTCAACAGGCCACTCGTGTCCCTTTTCGTGCACACCCATCTCCCCTCCACTCCATTCATTGGGCAGGCTACTGCTGCCTTGTCAGCTTTAACTAGACAGTCCGTCGCCTGGTGTAACCCCAATCGCCTACGCATCGGATCGCACACTTTTTTTGCTTCCGTAAAGCCTTTAAATCGGGTTTATCCGGAAGTCATTCTTATTTGCTCTTACCTCTCCCCTGCTCAGGCTTTGACATTCCAAGCGCAAGGTCAGCCGTACTTAGATACGGCGGGTAATGCCTTCGTGCAAACAGGTGATTTTTATCTGCTCATCCAGGGCCAAAGATTACCCAGTCCCCCTCCTTCCCCTACCCCAGCACCTGTGGGGCTGCGCCTCCTCTACCACCTACTCAGCGAGCCTCACCTGCTCCAAGTTTCCTATCGCGAGATAAGCCAGCGGGTCGGCGTGGCACTAGGGTCCGTTAGCGCCTTTTTCACTGAACTACAGCAACAAGGACTGGTCGGGCTAGCCACTCCCCACCGCTGGATGCATACCGAAGCTCTACTCACACGCTGGGTACAGGCCTATGCCGACCAGCTACGCCCGGCGCTTGGGGCTCGGCGTTACCGATGGGACGCTGCCCCTGGGGTGCGGTGGAAGCACTTGCCAATGGTGACGGGTTCCTACTGGGGCGGCGAACCAGCGGCCCGGCTTCTATTGCAGGAAAGATATTCCTCCCCTACTTCCTTCACCCTTTACAGTCCTAGCCTACCTGCTTGGGGACTTATACCTGACCCAATAGCTGGCTCCGTGGAAATTCTGGCGCCGCCCTTTCCGCTTCCTAAACTGCCACGTAGTGGTGCAGTAGCTCATCCACTGCTAGTGTATACCGATTTACAGTTCTCCAGCCGAAGCTCAGACCGGGAATTAGCTGGGCTGGTACGGGACCGTTGGCGAACTCATACTGGGTAGTAAGCTGCCAAAAAGCCTTCACATATAGTACTCGCTAGTTAGCAAGATTGTGGCTGTACAAAACTCGCTAGCGCGCGTCGTTTTGGGCTACAACCTTGCTAATTTCACTGGGCTTTTGCCCTTTTTAGCGTGTTTTTAGCATGGAGTAGTTGAGGAAATAAGAATACGAGAGGCAGATGTCTATGACTGAAGTCATCGAGTAAAAACAGACTTACCTCCCACTGTCCATGCCCGACAAAACACTTCTGAGCGGCTCGCTGCTACCCCACAAGGAATATACGCCTGCCTCCCTTCAAAACCGAATGTGTGCGCCAAGTGGCCGCTGGTGCGCGGTAAACCGACGTGGCTCGCGCCCAGGGCCTGTCGCCCGCTCTACTTAGCCGCTGGCAGCACCAGGCATTAGCTAAGGCTGTACCAAGCAGTGCAGAACGCGATGAGATTAAGCGTCTGCGCATGGAACTCAAACGGGTGGCACAGGAGCGCAATATCTTAAAGAAAGCCGTGACCATCTTTGCGCAATTCCCTCCGTCATAAATCGTTACCAATTCACCGAGCACGTCGCGACTACCGAGCCCGTGCAGGTGCTCTGCCGCGTGCTACACATCAGCCCCGCTGGCTATTATCAGTGGCTGGGCCGGGGAGCGCGGCCCACGCCCAGTTGGGGCTTGCGGCCAACGCCGTCTTTTCGCGCCATGCCTAGCGCTACGGTACTCGCCGCTTGCGGGCCGAAGGCCACGCCGTCGAGCGCTACGCGCTGCGTACCTGGCTACGTCGTCGCAGCCTGCGCGCTCAGCACTCGGCCGCAGCGCCCCCGCACCACGGTGGCTGACCCTGCGGCGGTTGTGGCCGAAAATCTGCTCCTAGGCCAGCCCGCGCCCAATGAGGTCTGGGTGGGTGATATCACCTGTCTGCCCCTAGTCGGCGGGCACTAGTGCCATCTGGCGACCTGGCGCGATACCTGTTCGCGGCGTGTGGTGGTCTGGTACCTCGACCAGCAGAGACCCATCGAACTGGTGTTTACGGCCTGGGAGCAGGCCCTGACGCTACGCCAGCTCGCTCCCAGCCTAGTTATCCACGCTGACCGCGGCAGTCAATATACCAGTTTGGCTTGCCGCATGTGCATAGAGAAAACCTAGGCCCTAGCCAGCTATAGTCGGCCGGGTAACCCCTGCGATAATACCCAGGCCGAGGCCGGTTGGAGCACGCTCAAAACCGATCTGCTGCCGCACGGCGGCACGTTTGCCGGTTTCGAAGAAGCCCAGTTAGAGGTCCCCTACTACCTCGACACCTACTTCAACCGTGAGCGGCGGCACGCCGCGCTCGGCTACCGCTCCCCACACCAATTCGAACGCGACTTTAAACTCAGCCTATCTTAGCTTACTGTCCGTTTTTACTGGACCACCCCAAATGACAGGCCTCTATAAGGAACGTTTTTCCTATACCTTTACACAGCTAATGCTTAAGCTATAAATATTAGCTGTGCAAAGGCACTAATCATATCCTAATTTTAGGTTACAATTAGGCTGCTTTAGTTCTTCTGAATGTGCTTCACCGCTACTCCCCACTCAGTGTGTGACGCGATGCTACCCCTTTAATATACTCTATGTACTCACCACTACTTCGCGGGCGATTAAATGAGCGACGCTTTGACTGGTTTCTTCAAAAGGATACGCACAGCTTTGCTCTTTTCGGGCGCCGCCTTACGCAATTGCTGCTGGGTATCGTTTGTATCCTGGGTAGCAATTCAATAGCGTACGCGCAGGATCAGGCAGTAAAAGGGCGTTCTCTGCGCGATTATGAGGTTACGCCACCTTCCCCTACGGTAGCTGCGCTGGGTGTATATGGAAATATTCCCGTCAGTTATCACACGGGCGTCCCCGACATTAACGTGCCCTTGTATCAGCTAAGAGTTAAAGGGTTAACCATTCCCATTGCCCTAAACTATCATAGCACTGGGTTACAAGTTGACCAGCGGGCGAGTGATGTAGGATTAGGGTGGACCTGTTCGGCAGTGAGTGTGCTTGGGCGGACAATAATGGGGGGGCGAGCAGATTTTGATAATGGCTATACTACTCGCCGCTACATTTTACCCCGGCTTCCCACTGATGGCGTCTATGTCGTAGACCCTAGAAATAGCAGGATGTACGAATACAGTTACTATGCATTGAAAAAAGAGGCCTCTAGTGACCGAAGAGAAATAGATACGGAGCCTGACGTCTATAATTATTCTCTGCCTGGCCATACTGGTAAGTTTGTCTTCGATACGCTTGGGCAGGCGCATACCATTCCCTATGAAAACTTAGCCATTGCCTATACCGGCAAAGACAGCGACCATGAGGGCTTTTCGATTACGGACGAAGCGGGCAATCGCTACACCTTTGGGTATAATCCCCAGGGGATCCAAGGGGGGGGGGAAACAACCGTTAGCACGCCTTGTCCCTTTTGTCCCTCCTCCCTTGATACGCCCTGGCGCACCTTCAGTGCCTCAACGGCCTTTTTTCTCAGCCAAATCATCACGCCTTATCGCGACACAATTACGTTTAAGTATGAAGGTGTCATAGAATCATACAAGACGCCTATTGATTTAACGGACCACGCTTTCGTTAATTCTACGCTGATTGATCCAAATGCCCCGGATTGCCCACCCATCCGCTCTACTGCTAATTGTTACTCCACTGTGGACCACTTCACGTCCGTGCTGCGAAAAATCACGCATGGCCGCGAGACGATTGAGTTTACCTATGAGCACACCCCACGCAAGGATTTAGTTGGCGGCGCAGTCCTCAAGGGCATTACGGTTAAGTACGACGGGCAGCTGCGTAAGGAGTTTGCGCTTTATCATAGCTATTTCTCCACCGGCGACGCTGATCCGGACTTTACGGCGTCCGATCAGGGCATTGCGGCGAGCGAGCATTTCCGTCTGCGTTTAGATTCGGTGCGGCAAGTAGGGATGCCCGCTTGGCATTTTGCCTACAACGAGCCAGGCGCGATGCAACTGCCAACGGTGCACTCCTACGCGCAGGACCGGTGGGGCTACTTCAATAACCGTATAAACAACAAGACGCTCATCGTTCGCTCCGATGGCACCACCCGAGCGAATCGTGAGGCTGACAGCACGGCGGCGACACTTACGTTGCTACGCCGGATTACCTATCCTACCGGTGGTACGAGTACGTTTCGCTACGAAACAAATCGCATATACTATCGTTTTAAGGAACTGGATGAGGTTGAAACACTGGCGGGCGTAATTGCCGTGTCAAGCAGAGAGAATCCAGTCGATGAAGAGCAGGATGCTTCGTTCACGTTGACCAGTCGGCGTACGGTGCGGCTAATCTTTCATTTTCCGGCGCCAACGGGCTCTGGTTACGGGGGCGACACGCCCGGCGGAGGGGGTAATCCCGATGGTGGGGGAGCGGGGGGCTTCGACCCAGGTAATGGCGGAGGAGGTACTCTTACCTACGGGAATGGGTATGCGACCCTTAGTAGTGCGGATGGCCGGGTTATCTACCGGTCTGATTCGGGAGCCGGTCAGGCCGACAATGTCCTTAGTCCATTCATCGTGACCTTGCCCGCAGGTACCTATCGGCTTCATGCAGCTGCCAATGGCCCCGATAAAACCGTCAACCAGTCCCCTGATAATTTTGATTATTACTCGTCCCTCGTCGTGGAAGCTAACAAACAGGTAGGAGGTAACCTGCCGGTAGGTGGCTGCCGCATTGCGGCCATTACGCATGACGGGCAAAACAGTGCCCATCCGCCAGGTACTACCTACTATCGTTACTCAGACGCCGATGGTCACTCTTCCGGCGTTTTACTGGCCGAACCTAATCTGAACTCGCAACTCCGTACTACCACCAGTAAGGTAGAACGTGGTCCCAATGATAGTCAATATGAGCTAACTAATTTTTGCCTCTACGATGTCTTCCTGCAAAGCCCTGCCAACCAAGTAGGTATATTAGGTAGCAGTGTAGCAGCTTACACGCAGGTCACCACCTTAACGGGTCCGACCTCCAAAGAGCTTACTCATCAACAAAAGTATTGGTATGCTGTCCCCCTAGACCGTGGATATTACACGAATGAGTACCCTTTCGCCCCACCAACAAGCCAGGAATGGTTGCGTGGCAAGCTGTTAAAAGAACAAGATTTCGCGTACGTTGCGCCGCAAAATTATCGGGTGGCACGCGAAAAAACCTACGCTTATTCGGGCGGTCTGAACCCCATTGGAAATCAGATGACCGGTCCCGGCGCGCAATACCCGAACTATGCGGACGTCATTGGATACCGCATTTTCACTTTTCAGCCAAAGAGCTCCCTTACTAACTTAGGTAGCATGCTAAAGGATATCAATATGATTATCCCGTACCACTACGAGTCGGCCAGCGTCTACTTGACGCAGACGCAAGAAACTTATTTTGACGAGCAGGGCAATGGGCGTACGACAGTGCAGCAGTTTGAGTATAATGCGCAAAACTCCTTAGTACGTAAAGAAAAGACAGCGGTCGCAGCCGGTGATACCTTAGTTCGTCACACGCGCTATGTTGGAGACTATGCTGTGCCGTCCGCCACGCGTAATCCAAACCTACAGGCGTTAAGCTGGTATCAGCAGCAGCATATGCTGACCCAGCCTGTGGAAACGGCCCTGTATCGGACCCGCTCGCTAGGCCAAGCATTTGTGGTAAAGCGCAGCCTCTCGACCTTTCAACTGAGTCACGGGCTAGCCGTACCCGCTCGGGCCTACGCTTCGGATGCCGGACGAGTAGTTCCTACAGTAGCTACTGCGCTAGCCACTGTTAATCCAGCCGTGGATTCGCTCGTCTATGACCGCTCGTACTATCGCCTAGCGGCCCAGCATCTCTATGACGCGCAAGGGAATGTGTTACAGCAGGCCTTGCCTGGGAGCCGTCCTTCCGCCTACATCTATAGCTACCCCGATCGACTACTTATTGCGGAAACAGTTAGTAGTTCCCTTGCCCAAGTAGCCGCTACTAGCTTTGAGCCGCGCGCCACTGGCCGCTGGCGTTATGATTCGGTTGGCACGCAACATCGGGTGCTCGGGGGCTATACCGGGCAATGGGCCTATCAGCTAACTGGGAGTGGCCATATTGAGCGCGACCACCTACCGGCCGGTGAGTACGAGTTAGCGTGCTGGGTAAAAGGAGCTATTGCGCCTACCATCTCGCTTAGCAACGGCACGGGGGCCAGCTTAGCGCGCGTGACGACTGGGGCCGCTGGCTGGCAGTACTACCGAACCCGCCTACATTTTACGGGTATGGGGAGCCTAGCCCTTACGGCCTCGCTAGCAGGGCCAATTCTCTTGGATGAACTACGCCTGTACCCAGTAGGCGCGCAGCTGACGACCTACACGTATGCCCCCTTAGTAGGGATAACGAGTCAGACGGACGCGAGTGGGCGCACCACGCTTTACGAATACGATGAGCTGGGCCGGCTAGTGCGCACGCGCGATGAGCAGGGGCACATTCTCTCTCAGCAACAGTACCACTACGCTGGGAAGTAAGTCTTTCCTCCTGACGGTGCCTTTCTTTTTTTGCTTGCCTTTGCCCGCCTCTATGCGCTGGACCTCTACCCGTACCCCTGCCTTTTTTCGTCACCTCCAGCCCCTGCTGCTGAGCCTGGGGCTGTTGCTGACACTTACCCAGGGGCAGGCCCAGATGCTGCCCGCCAGCCAGGGGCTGGTGGCCGACTCCACGGAGCTTCGAGTGCTGCGCCAGCTCTACGCCGCTACAGGCGGGGCGCAGTGGCCGGTGCGCGATAACTGGCTGCAGGGCACGAGCCTAGCCGAAGCGGCCGACTGGGCCGGGGTGGGCGTCAGCGATGGGGACGTGACGAGCCTCTCCTTGGTCAATAACCAGCTGCGCGACTCGCTGCCTCCCAGCCTGGGCCAGCTGCGAGCCCTGCAGTATTTGGACCTGCGGGCCAACCAGCTCACCGGGTCCTTGCCCACTACCCTGGGCCAACTCACCCGGCTACTGAACCTCGGCCTCTCGGGTAATCAGTTCACCGGCTCCTTGCCCCCCGAGCTGGGCAACTTGACCCAGCTGCAAGGCTTTGGGGCGGATAATAACCGCTTCACGGGCTCGCTGCCAGCCTCCTTCGGCAAGTGGCGTCAAATGGGCTGGCTCTCCCTAAGCGATAACAAGCTCATCGGGCCCATTCCCGCCAGTTGGGGCCGCATGCGGGCCCTGGGCGGGCTCTTCCTGCAGAACAACCGCCTCTCGGGCTCTTTGCCTGATTCGCTGGCTGGCTGTGCTCAACTCGGTGTGCTCTGGCTCAGCAATAATCTCTTCACCGGCTCATTTCCCGCCAGCTGGGGCCGGCTCCAGCGGCTCTCCTACCTGGAACTCAGCGCCAATCTGCTCTCCGGGCCATTGCCGGAAGAGCTCACCCAGCTTGCCAACCTGGGTTCGCTTAACCTAGGGGGTAACCTGCTGGAAGGGCCCCTGCCTGAGCACTGGGAGCGCATGACGGGCCTAGCGGGGCTGGGCCTGAGCGACAACAAGCTCACTGGGCAGCTCCCCGCTTCCCTGGGGGCGTTACCCTCCCTAACCTACTGCTACCTGGCCCACAACCAGCTCACTGGCCCCCTGCCCGCGCCCGTCGGCGCGGGGTGGCGGCGCTTGATTTACCTGGACGCTAGTCGCAACGAGCTGAGTGAGTCGCTGCCCGACTCGCTGGGCAACTGCCGGGCCCTGGTGTATCTGAATCTGAACGACAATAAGTTCAGCGGCTCCTTGCCTGCCACGCTGGGCCGGCTCACCAGCCTGCGGGAGTTGCACGCGCTGGTGAACGCCTTCACCGGGCCGCTGCCCGCTAGTATGGGTCGCCTGCCCCAGCTCCAGCAGCTAGACCTGCGCACCAACCAGCTCAGCGGCCCCATTCCCGCAGCCTGGGGCCGGCTGCCGCAACTGCGCAGCCTCTTGCTGTCCTACAATAAGCTCGAAGGTCCGCTGCCCGACTCGCTGGGGCAGGTACGCACGCTCGCTTACCTAGACCTGAGTCACAACCAGCTCACGGGCCGCTTGCCCGCCGTCTGGCAGGGGATGAGCAGCCTGCAGGGGCTGCACGTGGAGGACAATCGACTCAGCGGCCTGCTGCCCGGGGGACTACCTGCCGCCGAGCTCTACCTCGACCGCAACCGCTTCAGCGGTACCCTACCCTCTTTTTACGCCACTTCCCCCACCCTGCTTATCCTCTCGCTCGAAGGGAACGAGCTTACGCAGCTGCCCGACTTCAACACCTCGCCTAACTTAAGCCAGCTGCGCCTCTCCATCAGCGACAACTGGCTCGAGTTCGACTCCTATGAGCGTAACCAGCCCACGGCGGACGCCGGACGCTGGTACTGGTGGAACTACTCGCGCACCCAGTGTCAGCCTCCAGCAGATACGCTGCCAGTCGTCAACGGCGGGGCCGCCCATCTGAACGGGCGTCTGGGCGGGACCTACAACCACTACCATTGGCAGCGTCAGGTGGGGGGGCAGTGGACCGACATACCCGGGCAAACCACCCCCGAGCTCAGCTGGGCAGCAGTTACGGCGGCCGAGTCGGGCACTTACCGCACACGTGTAGTCAGCGACTGGGTCACGGGTATCACACTTTACTCGCGGCCCCACGTGCTGGACGTGCTGCCCTACCGGGCCCTGGCCCAGAACCGCCCCGACGACACGAACCCCGGCCCAGGTGCGACTATGACGCCGCCCCTGCAGCTGGCTGAGGACACGACTACCACGGGCGACATCAACTTTGTGCGCACGTGGAGCCCACGCGTGGCCCTGGCCGATTCGAGCCGCGTGCGGGCCGCCTCCGTCGACTCGGTGGTCGTGAGCACGCAGTACCTCGATGGGCTGGGCCGGCCCCTGCAAACGGTGTTGCATCAGGCCTCGGCGGCCCGGCGCGACCTGGTGCAGCCCCAGGCCTACGATGGCTTAGGGCGCGAGCCGCGCCAGTACCTGCCCTACCCGGCGGCGCCCGTGGCCACGCGCCAGGGCTACCACACTGGGGCCCTAGCGGCGCAGTATGCCTTCTACCAGCGCACGGGGCCCGTGGGCGGTGGCATCGGCCCGCTGCCAGCCAACGACCCCACCCGGGGGGTGGCGCGCACGGGAGCAGCCTATACTGAAACGCAATTTGAGGCTTCGCCCCTAAACCGGGTCACGGCCCAAGGGGCGGCGGGTGAGGCCTGGCAGCTGACGGCGGGCCACATCGTCGAGCGGCAAGAGCGGCCGAACACGGCGGCTGACTCGGTGCTACGCTTCGTGCCCGGCTACGACGCCCAGAGTTTGGACCCAGACTACCAGGGCTTCTACGCCCCGGGCGAGCTCTGGGGCACGGACGTGGCGGATAGCCATGGCCCGAACGAGCCCGGCGAGCAGGGCTACCACACCATCGAGTGGAAGGACAAGCTTGGACAAGTGGTGCTCAAGCAAGTCGAAGCCAACCGCACGGGCACTACGCAGACCGGCTTGCACAGCCGCTGGCTGCGCACGTGCTACGCCTACGACGACTTCGGGCGCCTGCGCTTCGTGCTCCAGCCTGAGGCCAGCAAGCGCGTGCTGGCGCTGGGGTCGAAGCCGGCCCCGCTGCCGGCTAGTGCCCTGCCCTTTCTGTTTCACTACCGCTTTGACGGGCGGGGCCGCCAAATTGCCAAGCAGGTACCGGGCCAGAGCGGGGAAACCGTGGTGGTCTACGACCAACTTGACCGCCCCATCCTGAGCCAGGATGCCCAACAGCGCCAGCGCAAAGAGTGGAGTTGGACCAAGTACGACGCGCTGGGCCGCATCGTGCTCTCGGGCCTGGTCACGCGGGCTGACACGGCGGGGCAAGTGAGCCTGCAGGCGCTGGCCACGGCCGCCAGTCACCAGTACGAGCAGCGCGTGGCAGCCGGCACGACGAACGTGGGCGGCTATAGCCTCGACCAGTCCTTTCCGCACTTTGGCCAGCAGGGATTCGGGGCGGGACAGGCGCTGAGTGTGACTAGCTACGACGACTACGACTTCGACAACGACGGGCAAGCAGATGTAGCCTATGACCCCAGCACCAATGGGCAATTTCCCAGTGGACAGGCCCCGGTGGCCGATGCGCTGCGCACCACGGGCCTCGTCACGCGCACCCAAACCCGGGTGCTGGGCGTGGCTGAAAACGATGCGAAGCAGGCGGCGTGGCTCACTACCACGACCTTCTACGACGAGCGCGCTCGCCCCGTGCAGGTGCAAACCACCAATGCCCGCAAGGGGCTGGATTTGCTCACCACCCAGCTCGACTTCACGGGCAAGGTGGTGCAGAGCGTGGCCTCTCACCAGGGGCCGAGCCACGACCCCGTGCAGGTGGCCGAGTTCTTCACCTACGATCACACGGGCCGGCTGCTCACCACCCGCCAGCTTTTGCCGGGCGAAGCGCACCCCGCCCTGCTCGACAGCGTGAGCTACAACGAAATTGGGCAGGCCATGCGCAAGACTCTAGGCACGGGCCGGCTGAAGCAAGAGGTGGACTATACCTACAACATCCGCGGCTGGCTCACCAGCCTCAATAACCCCTACCAGCCCAATAAGGAGGACCTGTTCAACCTGAGTCTGCACTACGAGCGGGGCTTCACCAAAGGCTACGAGCAGTATAATGGCAACTTGACGGGGCAGACCTGGCGGGGGCGCGATGGGGTGCAGCGGGCCTACGGCTACGTCTATGACCCGCTCAACCGCCTGCTGCAGGGAGACTTCGTGGCGCGGAATACCACCTCGTCGCTTACGCCGATGGCCGGGGCCTGGCAGGCGGAGGAGGACAACTACCGCCTCTCGTTCGTGAGCTATGACGACAACGGCAACATCTTGACGCTACGCCGCCGGGGCCTGCTACACAACGCTACCCACGCTAGTAGTAAGCAGTACGGGGCAGTAGACAACCTTACCTACGCTTACCAGGGCAACCGCCTGCTCTCGGTCGATGACCAGGTCAGCGGCAACCAGCTGCCCCGCCCGAAGAACTATAATGGGGCACCTACTTCGCTTGCCGGCGACTTTCAGGAAGCCGGCGTGCAACTCGGCCAGGAGTACCTGTACGACGCTAATGGCAATCTGACCCAGGACAAGAACAAGGGCATCACGGGCATCGTCTACAACCACCTGAACCTGCCCCGGCAGATTCACTTCGGGCAAGTGGGCGACAGTATCGTCTTCCGCTACGCGGCTTCTGGGCAGAAGGTGGCCAAGCTCGTCTACCAGACGGGTAAGGCTATTCCTCAGCGCACCGACTATCTAGGCCCTTACCAGTATGAGCAGGACTCGCTCAAGTTCTTCCCCCACGCCGAGGGCCGCGTGCTGCGCTTCGTCTCCTATGATGCGGCTAATCAGGCGAAGGTGAGCTACCAGCGTGAGTACACATTCAAAGACCACCTGGGCAACCTGCGCCTGGCTTACCGCCTGGGCCAGACCCGCACCTACCTGGCTAACCTCGAACAAGACGAGCCCACCCGCAAGCGCGAAACCCAGCAGTTCGACTCGCTCAGCGTGAGCCCGCCCATCGCCGTGGCCACACAGTGGGCGATGGGCCAGTACGCGGCCCGCCTCAACGCGGGCGGCACCAGCCCCCAGCCGCTGGGGCCCCTGACCCAGCTCACGGTACAGAAGGGCGACAGCCTGCGCGTGAGCGCCCCCGGCCTCTACCCCCAGAAAGTCAATAACTCCAGCTTCGCCTTCTCGCTGGCCTCCTTCGTGGCGGGCCTCTTGCAGCCCGCGCCGGCTGGCGCGCCACCGCGGGCCGATGGCAGCCGGCGCGGGGGGCTGCCCCTGCTGCAGGTGGGGCTGAGCGCGGCTTCGCTGACGGCCGTCTCCCAACTTTCGGGCGGGGTGCCCAAGGGCTACCTGCGGGTGCTGGTCTTCAATCAGGATTCCGTACTCGTCGACCAGCGCAAGCTGCAACTGAGCAAGGATGCGCTGGGTCACTACGAGGTACTCAGCGACACGGTCAGCATCCGCCGCGATGGCTACGTGACCGTCTATGTGGGCAACGAGAGCGCGGCCGACGTCTACTTTGACGAAGTGCGCATCGAGCACCGCCAGGGCCTGCAGGTGCAGGAAAACCAGTACGATCCGGCCGGACTCGAACTGGCGGGGCTAGCGACGCCCTCGTCTGGTATTCGCGGGCTCAACAATTACCGCTTTAATGGTAAGGAGTTTCAGATGGACCTGGGCTTAGCTTGGTCAAATTATGGAGCACGTATGTACAATGCACAGCTTGGCAGATGGCATGTTATAGATGCTGCTAGTTCTGTTACACCTAGCTGTTCCACCTATCTTTATTGCTACGACAATCCAATCAACAAAATCGACCCTTCAGGCAATTACTCTTTTGGAGCTGTAACTTTATCACGTGATGAAGAAAAGCAGTTAAAAGAAACATACAAAAAAGGAAGTGATGAGTATAAGGCAGCACGTTCGGAGCTAATGACTCAACACAAGCAAGAGATGGTGAGTGCGTTAAATGGCGTTAATGAAGTGTTGGAAAAAAATCCAGCAGTTAAAGCTTTATTTATAAAATTTGGAGGATTTAAGGCTAACCAATTAAATGATTTATTTACTGAGAATGGAAAAGGACCTACTTATTCCTACAATGGAAAACAAGAGGTGTCCGGTTTTACACAGCCAGGTGGGGAAAAAAGCTTTAATTCTACTTTTAATGGTGCTGGAGGCCGAACTGGCTTAGTTGTTACTATGATGCACGAGTTCGTACATGGCGGTGACATAACCAATAGAGGCTATGGGTATCAGGGGGGATACGGAATGGCTAACCAGAGTGAGAATGGAGTACGAGGCGTAGCGAATGCTGCTACACAGCGCAATGCGCTTAATCTAGCGTATCAACAACTAGGCAATGACCCAACTGCTCAAAAGGGATTTATGAATGCATATAGTGGCTATTATCAAAACGGTAAGGCAAGCGCCGTTGAAATAGGATATTCATTTGAGAATCAGGCTTTTGGTAGCCCTATAGTTAGCCCTGAAGCATATTCAAAGTTTGGCAAAGATTTCCTTGGAACAAAATGAGGGCTTTATATATCATATTACTAATGCTACCTTGCCTCGCATCAGCTCAAGCTCGTAGCAGGGCTATCAAGGATAGCTTGTTCAATAAAATGATGTTTTACAGCTCAACGATTGAGTCAACTGTCTCACCAGATTCGGTAAGCAAAGCTATTTTTCTTGTGAAAATGTACCAAGAAAATAGAGCTAATAATTGTAATTATACTTTATATATATTTAAACCAATTATAACAAGGAATTTTTTTGTGAAAAAGTTTGCTGTAAAGTTTATGAAAGATACTGTAGTCACAGATTTCCCTTTATTTGAATTGCCATCTAAGCTCAGTAATCGTATGGATGATTTCTTAAAGAAATCCAGCACTATTATTCCAAAGCCATTCTCCACGCATTATCAGCCAACAGGCAAAATAAGTCATAAATTAAACTACTCTAAACCAAAAGACTATTGGCAGATTGAAGTAGTTAATAACCTGCCGGGTAAGCAATTCAAGAGTGTGTACCAACAGAATTCTTCTGATAATTTTGTAATTAACCGTGGGTTTGTGTTTGCTATAAAGAAAAAATTAGCATTAAATTTTTTACGAAAATCAATGCGTGATTTTACTTTTTGTCAGTAAAACAAAGATTTTACTGACAAAAAGTATTTAAATTAGCATGCTATCGATAATCACCACTTATATGGCTATCTATTTCGCTACACGGCCAGCTGAAGTGGTCAAGCTCGTACACCAATACGGCAAGCCTACGTTACGCGATGCTCCCTCGGTCTCGACTTTTAGAAAATGCTTCGGGTGTAAGGCAACTTGTCGCAGAAGAAGATACGAGGCGGGTATCGCAACCGCTCTGCTCTACGCCGGTGTGAAGCAACTTATTGCAGAAAAGCAGTGAAACCCGCCGCTCACCCGGCTAGCCCTTTTCACGACGGCCACCACCCCAGGCTCTATCCTCATCAGCCTGTTGCGGGAGGATGCCGCCCGTCACCCGGTGGAGGCACTGAAACAGTTGGTCGCGTTGGCGGCCACGGCCCCCAGCTAGGCCTTGGAGTGATGCAGGTTTTCAACGCCCTGATGGCCCACCGGCAAAAGCAGGTCGTGTAGGCCATTGTCGTGCTCGACCAGTTGCCCACGATACCGGACATCAAAGGGGCTACATCGCCTTATCAGAACAACCCATCAGGTATTCTACCAGCACCTGCTTAGGTGGTGGGTATGGCTGAGACTATAGGTATTGAATTCCTAGATAAGCCACGCAGCTACGGCTAGCCGATTGGTCTATTCTATGTTACAAACTCAAGTACGAAGAGCTGCTCTGCTACACGGTAGCCCTCTTGCTACAGCGGAAAGCCATTGCCCCAAATAAAGTGCATCTGGGCGATCTTAAGGCCCTTTATACTGTCAAGCTGCTTGCAGTCGGCCTTGGGCGAGATTCCTTCTATTACTGCCCTGGCCCAGCAAGCCGAGATAAGAATACCCAAGCTGCGAAAACTATTTAACACAAACCTTTGGCAGAGGCGTGTTTGCCTACCACCAAAGCATACACATGCAGGAAGCCGCCCGCTTGCT